>WNGD01003958.1_pt1 | contig 15459 bp, 13 predicted proteins | sample 5400671 | NCBI WGS metagenome assembly WNGD01 (sample SAMN13153369, study PRJNA577476) | soil metagenome | isolation source: 40 cm soil or saprolite under grassland replicate 2 | place: USA:California | collected 2016-06-15 | reverse complement strand
GTAACAGCCGGGAAACGTGTCCGAAACCCGCCCATGGGAAACATGAAGCGTCCTTGACCGACCCCTGCGGCTGGCTGAGCCCAGAGAGGCGGGAGAGCAGTGGATCCCTATCCGAGTTGGCTGAACGCCGGGGATACCTCCTGGCAGCTGACCGCCGCGACCCTCGTCGGCCTGATGAGCCTGCCCGGCCTGGCCGTCCTGTACGGGGGCCTGGTGCAGCGCAAGTGGGCCGTCAACACCATGATCATGGCGTTCAGCGGGTTCTGCCTGGTCCTCATCGTGTGGGTCCTGTGGGTCTTCAAGATGGGCTTCGGCCACGCGTGGATCGGCACGTTCCTGGGCCGTCCCGGCCCGGTCATCGGCTCGTTCAACGAGCAGGGCCAGGCACACATCCCGAGTGTCAGCGGCGCGGGCCTGATGCCCAAGTTCCGCTTTTCCCAGTCGGCCCTGGTCTACTTCCAGTTCGTGTTCGCGGCGATCACGCCGCTGCTGTTGCTGGGCAGCGTGGTCGGCCGGATCAGTTTCAAGGTCTGGCTCATCTTCGTGCCGCTCTGGTCGACGTTCGCCTACGCGGTCAACGCGTTCCTTCTTTGGGGGGGCGGCTGGTGGGCGGCGCACGGTGCGCTCGACTTCAGCGGCGGGTACGTGATCCACCTGGCGGCCGGTGTCTCGGGCTTCGTGGCGGCGGCGGTGATCGGGCCGCGGCTGAAGCGGGACCGGTCTCACGGCGTGCCCAACAATCTGCTGCTGGTCTCGGTGGGCGCGGGCATCCTGTGGCTGGGCTGGAACGGGTTCAACGGTGGCGACCCGTACTTCGCGGGGGCGGACGCGGCGGCGGCGGTGCTCAACACCAACCTGGCCGCGGCCGTGGCGATGCTGACCTGGATCGTCATGGACATGTTGCTGACCAAGGAGAAGAAGCCGACATTCCTTGGCGGCATCAACGGCATGATCGTCGGCCTGGTCGGCATCACCCCCGGGGCCGGCTACGTGAACGGCCTGGGCGCCATGGCGATCGGCCTGTTCGGTTCGGCCATCGTCTGGGTGGCCTGGAACTACCTGAGCAAGGTGCGGCCGTTCAGCAGGGTCGATGACGCGCTGGGCGTGGTCTACACGCACGGCATCGCTGGCCTGGCCGGCGGCCTGCTGGTCGGCTTGTTCGCCGACCCCCACATGATCGTTTACCTGGGAGTGGGCAACAGCCCCGACGTCACCACCGCGGGGCTGTTTTACGGTCACCCGAAGCAGCTGCTGATCCAGGCCGGGGCTGCGCTGACCGTCATCGTCTGGGACGGGCTCATCACCTTCCTCATCCTGCGCGGCCTCGGCCTGTTCATGAAGCTGCGGATGCCGGACGAGCTGCTGGAGACCGGCGACGTGGCGATCCACAACGAGGAGGTTTACCCCTCCGAGGCGCTGACCCGGGTCGGCTCGGGCGTCGCGGCCCCGCCGCCGGCGGTCCCCGCGGCGGGCAAGACTCAGAAGGTCCCGAGCGACAACCCCTGACGCGTCCCGGAATCAGCTGGGCGCCTGGAGGAGGTTCAGTCCGTGACGCCTGTTCCACGCGCCGCGATCTGGCGGTCCAGCCTGGGCGGGCCGGTGATGACGACGGCCCTGGCCGTTGTGTCGCCGGTGACGGTGAAGGCATGCACCTGGTCGCGAGGGACGAACACGAAGCTGCCCGCCCTGGCCGTCCAGTGGTCGTCGCCGCAGTACCCGGTGAGCTCGCCGGTGAGGACGTAGAACATCTCGTCCTCACCGGCGTGCACGTGCGGGTGGACCGACAACCCCGGCGGGTAGCTGAACTCCAGCACGCCCAGCTGCCCCAGCGTGTCGCCGCCCGATGCCTTGATCACGACGCTGGCGCCGTGGAAGTCATGGGCCGGGCCCTCGCCGGGCCCGAGCACGAATCCGGACATGATCGCTCGCCGCTCCGCTCGGTGCCGGGACAACCCGAGTCTCTGTCGCCCGGCCGGTCCTGGCCAGCACCGGCCCGCACGACGTCGCCCGTGATCACGCGGCGGAGCGGAGGCCGGGTCAGCCGGAGGGTGTGGGAGCCTGTCTGGGCAGGCCGGGGAGGCGGGCCGCGATCCCGTCCAGGAGACAGTCGAGGCCGAACTCGAACCGGGCGTCTCTGGTGTGCGCGGCGTCCGGGTCGATGCCCGCCTCGATCAGCGCCGTCATGTGCGGATAGCGTCCCGTGGCGCGGATCCGGGCGACGAACTCGCGTGTCATCTCCGTCCGCTCCTGATCGGTGACGCCCGCGAACCGCTGTTCCAGGTAGCGATCCCCGTTGGCCTCCTGCACCTCGCGCAGCACGGCGCCGAGCGCGTAGGTGGTGACCGTCAGGACGATGTTCATGGCCGTGGCCTTGTCGAGGCCGAGCCCGTCCAGCGTGCCGAGCGCGCGCTCCAGGTTCTGCAGCGCCTTCGGGCCCGCCGGGGGGCGGCCCACCATGAAGTCCATCACCCAGAGGTGCTGGTGGAACGTGGACCGGGCGTTGCGGGCCAGCGTGCCAAGGTCCGCCCGCCAGTCGCCGGAGGGCTCCGGTGCCTGCTGCTCGCCCATGACGGCGTCGATCATGAGATCGAGCAGCTCCTCTTTCGACGCGACGTGCCAGTACAGCGACATCGTCCCCGCACTGACCTCACGCGCGATCCGGCGCATGCTGATGGCGTCCGCTCCCTCGGCGTCGGCCACGTTGATCGCTGCCCGCACGATCTCATCGCGGGACAGCGCGGCGGCGCGGCGGGGGACATGCCGGCCGCCCCGTTTCATGTCCTCTTCCACGTGCCGCCGAAGGCGGGCGGCGTGGCGGTCTTCGGTCCGGAAAGCCAGGAACGGCGCCCAGAGTTCCTCATCGTCCGCCGCCACCGTGACTCCCTCCTGGCCAGGCCGGCCCCCCGGTGTCCCGACACTGGCGAACCTATCGGAGTTCGGGGCCGCTGCTTGCTTCTCGTACATTGTACTGCTAGCGTACATCGCACGACATAGTACATCGTACGACAATCGGAGGAGGGACGGCATGGGGGAGATCCCCGCCATCGAGACGGAGCGGCTGACCAAGAGCTTCGGACCGACCCGGGCGCTGTCGGGCCTGGACCTCACGGTGCCGCGAGGCGGCATTCTCGGGTTGCTCGGCCCGAACGGGGCCGGGAAGACCACCGTGGTGCGGGTGCTGGCCACCCTGCTGCGGCCGGATGCGGGGCATGCCCGGGTACTTGGGGCCGACGTGGTGCGCCAGGCCGGCGAGGTGCGCCGCCGTATCGGCCTGACCGGCCAGTACGCGGCGCTGGACGACTACCTGACCGGGCGCGCCAAACTGGTCATGATCGGCCAGCTGGCCCGGCTCAGCAACTCGCAGGCTCGCCGCCGTGCCGAGGAGCTGCTGGCCCGCTTCGACCTTGCGGAGGCGGCCGGCCGCGCTGTGAAGACGTATTCCGGCGGAATGCGCCGTCGCCTGGATCTCGCCGCCAGCCTGATCGGCAACCCGGAGGTGCTCTTCCTGGACGAGCCAACCACCGGGCTCGACCCGCGCAGCCGGGCGGTCATGTGGGAGATCATCCGGGAGCTGGCTGCCGAGGGCACCACGTTGCTGCTGACCACCCAGTACCTCGATGAGGCGGACCAGCTGGCCAGCCAGGTCGCGGTCATCGACACCGGCCGCGTGATCGCGGAGGGGACTCCGGACCAGCTCAAGGCGAAGGTTGGCGAGGACCGCATCGTGGTTCAGCTCGCCCCGGGGCCCGAGCTGGCCGCCGCCGTGGCGGTGGTGCGGGCGCAGACGGCCGGGCCCGTCGACGCCGACCCGGAGCGGCGGCTCATCACGGCGCAGATGCCGGCCCGTGAGGGCATCACGACCGACGTCGTCAGGGCCCTGGACGTGGCGGGAATCCGGGTCTCGAACGTGACCCTGCGCCGCCCGTCGCTCGACGACGTGTTCCTCATCTTGACCGGGCACCGGGCCGCCGCCCAGCGATCCGCTCCGGGCGACGGCGATGCCGGACAGGAAGCAGCTAACGCACAGCAGGGAGGTACAGCGGCATGACCACCGCCACCATTTCGCAGGCGCCCCGCCGGGCGGTTACCCGGCTCGGCAACTTGCGCTGGCTCGTCAGCGATGTCGTGGTGCTGGCCAGGCGCAGCCTGGCCCGGATCGCACGGGAGCCGGAGACGCTGATGGACGTCACCATCCAGCCGATCCTGTTCGTGCTCTTGTTCGCGTACGTATTCGGCGGCGCCATCGCGCTGCCCGGCGGGGGCAGCTACCACGAGTACCTGATCGGCGGGATGCTCGCCATGGGGCTGGCCGCGACCGCCCCGGGCACCGCTGTTGCCCTGGTCACCGACATGAGCAGCGGGCTCATCGACCGTTTCCGCTCGCTGCCAACGGCACGATCCGCGGTTCTGGCCGGGCGCACGATCTCCGATCTGGTCACCCAGGTGATCGGCACCGCCGTGGTCGCCGGCGTCGGCCTTGCCATCGGCTGGCGGATCCACTCCTCGCTGGCCGATGCCGCCGTGGCGTTCGGCCTCGCGCTGCTCTTCGGCTACGCGTTCACCTGGCTCGGCGCCTGCCTGGGCATGGTGCTGCGCAGCCCGGAAGCGGCCCAGCAGATGGGGTTCGTGCTGTTCCTGCCACTTACCTTCGTCTCGAACGCCTTCGTCCCCACCCAGGCGATGCCCGGCTGGCTGCAGCCGATCGCGGAGTGGAACCCGATGAGCGCGGTGGCCGCCGCCAGCCGCCACCTGTTCGGCAACCCCAATCCCGCGGCATCGGTGCCGGTGTGGCCGATGCAGCATCCCGAACTGGCCGTGCTCGGGTGGTCGGTGGTCCTGCTGATGGTCTTCGCCCCGCTGGCGGTGCACCTGTACCGGCGCAAGGCACGCTGACCCACCCCCGCAGCGTGACCGTCACGACCGCCGTGCTGGTCCACTTGGCGGAGGTATGCCCTGGCAGGCTTCGTTGCGCCGGGTGCCCGTCCGGCCTGCCAGGCCCGCCTCGCCGCCCGGAGGAGGCGGTGATCACGCGCACGGCGATGCCCGGCCGCTCATCATGGGCGAGCGGCCCTCCAACACGCAATTGTCCCGAGGGCCTGCGGGCTTGATGGTCTCCAGTGCACGATGGACACGTTCCGTTAGTGTGTCGTCCGCGTCACGCGGCGCTTGTCTGCGCGGTACCAGGACGCAGCCAGGGCGTGCTCGCTGGTGGGACCGATATCTGGTGCGGAGGAGCAGCCATGAGATCGCCAAGCGGGTTCCGCCTACACGCACGGCGCGTCCGTCGGTATGCGCGGTCCTTCCCCGTCGTGACCATGGCGGCGTGCGCGGTCATCGTTATCGCCGTCGGCTGCGCCAAGGGCAACGGGGGAGTGGCAACCAGCAAGACCGCGATACCGTCGGCGCAGGCAGCGGCTGCCGGGATACCCCTCTACAGCACCGAGGCAAGAAACTTCGCCTTTGACGCCGTGCCGTCGGTCGTGCCGGCGGGCCGGCCCATCCAGTTCTCGTTCACCAACAACGAGACGTCTCCGGTCACCCACGAGCTGGTGGTGCTGAGGCTGCCCGCTGGCAAGACCGCCAAGGACGTGGCCGCCGACGCCAAGAAGAAGGGCGTCAAAGCAAAGGGCGACTGGAAAGACGTCGGCGACACCGGCGGCCCGGTGCAGGTCGGTTCCAGCGCCGTGGTCACCATGAATCTGAAGCCCGGGAACTACGTGGCGACCTGCTGGCAGACCGGCAAGGTCGGTGGCGGCACCGGCCCGCCGCACGTCGCGCTAGGCATGTGGGCACCGTTCACCGCATCCAGCACCGCGGACGTCGCGGCTCCCGGGTCGGCCGGCACGATGTACAGCGTCTCGGTCAAGAACTTCACCTTCCAGGGCATGCCGACGACCGTGCCGGCGAACCAGCCGTTCGAGGTGACGTTCATCAACGACGAGGCGTTCCCGATCATCCACGAGTTCGTGGTGCTGAAGCTGCCCTCCGGCGACACCGCCCAGAGCGTGGTCAACGACGCCAAGAAGAAAGGCCCCAAGGCCGAGGACGACTGGGCCCACTTCGCCGACAGCGGTGCGCCGCTGCCCATCGGCTCCAGCGCCGTGGTCCACATGGATCTGCCGCCGGGGAACTACGTGGCGACCTGCTGGCAGACCGGCAGGGTCGGTGGCGGCACCGGCCCGCCGCACGTCGTCATCGGCATGATCGCGTCGTTCACCGCCACCGCGAGCCACTGACGAGACCGCAAGCAACGGTGCCAGGATCCCGGGTCAAGGCCCGCTGGCCCTGCTGATGGTCTCCGCCTCGCTGGGGTTCCGCCCGAACCGGCACAAGTCAGTCGGCTGACCGCCCGCAGGTACGCGGCCGGCACGACCGGCGGGCCTCAGTGACCACGGAACGCCTCCTCCAGCCACCACGAGCCGCTCCCCGAGGTGATCTTCGCGTCGATAACCAGGGGACGGTCGCGTGGCCCGGCCAGCCACTCCCGCACCGCGGCCAGGTCCTGCGGGCCCCGCACCGTCACCCCGGCGCAGCCGAATCCCCGGCCGATGGCGGCGATGTCTGTGGGCGGGAACCGGACCGTGTCCAGTGGGTGCCGGTCCGGCCCGAAGTGGTGCACCTCAGCCCCGTACGCCGCGTCGTCGTAGACCACGATCACCATCGGCAGCCGCAGCCGGACCACGGTCTCCAGCTCGCTGATCCCCATCAGCGCCCCGCCGTCACCCAGCGCCGCGACCGGGAGCCGGCCGGGCTGGGCGAGTGCGGCGCCGATCGCCGAGGCCAGGCCGAGCCCGATCGACTGGTACGCCTGCGTGAAGCAGAACGCGCTGGCGTCGGGGACGGAAAGGAACATGCTCGGGTACCCCATGAAGTTCCCCGAGTCGACCGAGACCATCCGCTGCGCGGGAAGCAGGTCGTCCAGGGCGATGGTGAGGGTACGTGGATCGATCCTTGCCCCGCTGTCCTCGCCCGGGCCGCCGCTCCGCCCCTGGTCCGGGCCGTCCCGCTCCTCACCTGGGCCGTCTCGGCCGGCTCCCGTCCCATCCCGGCCGGTCTCCGCGCCACCCGTGACAGCGCCAGGGCCGCCCGCGTCGGTCCCGCGGGTCCCCTCATCGGTGTATGGGACGTCCCGCCAGCGTCCCTCGCGCCCGATACGCGTCTGCAGCTCCGGGGAGCGGTACCCGCCGAGCGTGCGGCTGCCCAGTTCCGCCAGCACGGCCCGGCACGTTTCTGCGACGTCGCCCAGCACCGCCATGTCGACCGGCCGGTGCGCGCCGATCGCTGACACCTCGTTGTCCACCTGCATGACCGTGGCGCCCGGCCCGATGAGCCTGCCGTGGCGCATCGTCCACATATTGAGCGAGCACCCCCAGCCGACGATCAGGTCGGCGGCGCCGATCAGTTCGGCGGCGAGCGGCGTGGCGAAGCCGCCGCTCACATCGAGATCCCAGGGGTTCCCCCGGAACAGGCCCTTGGCCGCGGCGGAGGTCGCGAGCAGCGCCCCGCAGGCATCGGCGAGCCGCTCCAGGTCGGCCCGGGCATCCGCCACCCGGGCCCCGCGCCCGGCCACGAACACCGGCCGCTGCGCGCCCGTCAGCACCCGGGCCAGCTCGGCCACCGATTCCCCCGCGGGCTGACATGGGCTTAGCCGCGGCGCCGCCGGGACCGCCGGCGGGTCACACTGTGCCGCCTGGACGTCAAGCGGCATCGCCAGCACCACCGTCCGGCGCTGCGCCTGGGCGGTCCGGTAGGCACGGATCACATCGGCGGCGGCCGAGGCGGGGGAGTGCAGCCGCTCGGCCTCCGCCCCGACCGCGGCGGCGAGCGCCGCCACGTCGATCCGGAAGTTGGACCTTACCGCCGCCCCGGCGACATCGGCCGCAAGGACGAGCAGCGGGGTGCGGCTCTTGGCCGCCTCGGTGATGCCGGTCATCGCGTTGGTGAGCCCGGGCCCCTGATGGACCGACAGCAGGCCGACCTTGCCGGTTGCCCGTGCCCAGCCGTCGGCCATGCAGGCGGCGCCGCCTTCGTGGCGGGCGGCAACGAAGCGGGCGCCGTGCGCGATGAGGGCGTTGGTCACGTGGAAGTTGCCGCTGCCGACGACGCCGAACACCATGTCGGCGCCGAGGCTGGTGAGAACCGCCCCGGCCGCCTCGCTGACCAGCATCAGGACTGCCCGCTCAGGCCCGTTCCACCAAGGCAAGCGCCCGGCAGGGGCTGCCGGAGCCACCGGTGATCGGCAGCGGGGACACGATGAGCATTGCGCCCTGCGGCGGCAGCAGCGCCAGGTTCTGCAGCTGGGTGAGCCCGTACTTGTCCGCCCCGAGCATCGCCGAGTGGCAGGGGAACGGCGGGTCGAACGAGTGTGCCGCCCCGGCGTCGGTGCCGACGGTCTCCACCCCGAACCCGACCACGGGCGCCTGCTGCGCGAGCCAGCGGGCGCACTCGACGGAAACCCCCGGCGTGTGCGGGCCGGTCTCGTTCGCGTTCAGGAACGTCTCCTGGTCGCGCGAGCGGGTGTCCCAGCCGGTCCGGTACAGCAGCCAGCCTTCCTCCGGCAGCGCGCCGTGCTGGCTCTCCCACTCCTTGATGTGGTCCACCTCCAGCAGGAAGTCGGCGTCGGCGGCGGCCTGCGCGCTGAAGTCGAGTACCGCGGCTGGCGCGATCAGCCTGGGCAATGGCACCTGGGACACGTCCTGGCCGTCGCGGCCGGTCACCCAGTGCACCGGCGCGTCGAAGTGCGTGCCGGTGTGCTCGCCGGTGGTGATGTCGTTCCAGTACCAGGCCGGGCCTCGCTCGTCATACCGGCTGATCTCGTGCAGGGCGAAGGACACCGTATTGCCGAACGGCTCCGGCAGCCTGAGCACCGGCGTCGTCGACGAGAGCGGTGCGGTGAGGTCGATGACGTCGACCGTGGCGCTGCGGATCGCCTCGGCGAGGGCACTGAGCACGGACATGTGGGCTCCTGTCCCGGTCTCCGGCCCGCGGGCCGGATGTGGCTGGGGAGTGCGCTGGCCCTGCTGTTCTATCACCGGAGCGCCCGGGGGTGTAAGCGGTGTTCGGCGGCTTCGTCGTGCTCACACCGCGCCCTGGATCCCGCGCGCCGTCGATCACAGGTTGGCGACGGCAGGGATCACCTCGCTGCCGATGACCTCCAGCGGAGTCACCTGCCAGAGGTCGGCCACCCCGCCGATCGCGGCCGCGAAGCCCATCTCGGCGAGCTTGCCCAGCCGGTCCACGACCTCGCCCGCCTTCTCGCCTCTGTCCCCGACGTCGAAGATGAAGTAGCAGGTCTTGGTGATCTCGTCGTAGTCGCGGCCCTCGGCATCGCAGTGGGCGCGGAGGACGTCGAGCTTACGAGGGAGCTCCGGGCTGGGAAACAGGTTGCAGGCCTGGGCGTAGCGAGCCACGAACCGCAGCGTCTTGCGCTCCCCCGATCCCCCGATGAGGATCGGCGGGTGCGGGGCGGACAGCGCCTGCGGCGAGTTGAGCGGCCGCTCGAGCTGGTAGTGCCTGCCGTGGTACGGGCTGTCGTCGCCGCTCCACATCCGCAGGCAGATCTGGAGTGTTTCCTCCAGCCGCTCGAACCGCTCGGCGACGGGGGGGAAGGGAATGCCAAGCCCGCGGGATTCCTCGGCGTTCCAGGCCGCTCCGATGCCGAGCCAGGCGCGGCCACCGGACAGCACGTCGAGCGTGGTAACGATCTTGGCGAGGACGCCGGGAGGGCGGTAGACCGCGCCGGTCACCAGGGTCAGCAGCTTGGCGCGCGATGTGCAGGCGGCCAGGTAGCCCAGCGTCGTGTAGGCCTCGAGCATCTCCCGCTCCGGCGGGCCGATCCCCCCGATCTGGAAGAAGTGATCCATCACGGCGACGAACTCGAAACCGGCGTCGTCCGCCGTGCGCGCCACAGCCGCCAGGTCCGCGCCAAGCCGCGCGGGGCCGCCCGGACTGGTGAAGTCAGGAATCTGCAAGCCGATCTTCACGCCACACCTCCATGAGGGGAGGCTCTCACATCCATCCGCCCTGACGAGAGCCCGGCTCCGCCGCTGCGGCGCGGCCGTGCAGGGAGTTGGCTCCGCTGGTGCGGCGGGCGCGTGCAGGGTCGGCGCAACTTATGCGGTGGGTCCGTGCGGGGTCCCGCGGCGGGCAGTGTGCGGCGGGCGCCGGGCTCGCCGGGGTCACGCACAATGGGTAGATGAGCGGACCTGTGCTGAAGGCGCGGACGCTGATCACCGACGACGGCGTGCCGATCGAGGCCGCGCATCTGCCTGGCGATGGCGAGCTGGCGATCGTCATGGCGCACGGCTTCACGCTGTCGTGGTCGCGGCCTTTCGTCTGGCGGGTGGCCAGGTGGCTGAACCAGTACGGCGGCGTGGTCACCTTCGACTTCCGCGGGCACGGACGGTCCGGCGGGCTTTCCACCATGGGCGACCGGGAGATCCGCGATCTGGACGTGGCGGTGGCCTACGCACGGGAGCTTGGTTACCGGCGGGTCGCCTCGGTCGGCTTCTCGATGGGCGCCTCGATCGTGGTGCGGTATGCGGGCCTGGTCGGCGGCCTTGACGCGGCCGTCTCGGTGAGCGGGCCGGGGCGCTGGTACTACCGGGGCACCAAGCCCATGCGCCGGGTGCACTGGGCGGTGGAGCGCCGGGCGGGCCGGCTGATCACTCGTACCTGGCTGAAGACCCGGGTGAGTTCGGTGCGGTGGGATCCGGTGCCGGTCCCCCCGGCCGAGGCGGCGGCCCGGATCGCGCCGACGCCCTTCCTGGTCGTGCACGGGGAACAGGATCTGTACTTCCCGGTGGACCATGCCTACCAGCTGTACGGCGCCGCCCGCGAGCCGAAGGAGTTGTGGGTCATCCCCGAGTTCGGCCACGCCGAATCCGGCGCGAGCAACGATCTGGTCGCCCGGATCGGCCGCTGGGTCCAGCATGCGGTGCGGCCGATGGGGCTGCCGGCGCCGGACGGCGCGGCCGTGGACGGCCAGCCCGGGGGCCGGGTGCGGGTGTGTGACGCGCGGGCCGAGCCCAGGGACTGAGCCCAGGGACTGAGCCGGACCCGTCATCGAGCGCAGTGGCCGGTGCCGTGGCTCCGTGTCCGGCGGAGGACCCGGGGCGCTGAAGGCCCGCCGCCGGTGCCGGCACCGGCCACGGGATCTCGTTGAGCATTCTTATGGGTTGGGGACACCCAGGCCGGGTGCTCCGGGCTGCGACTGCACGAGTCCCAGCCCGCTGCGCTCCATCCACTCCAGGGCCACCCGGGCGCGGTGGACCTTCTCGCGAGCGATCGCGGCCGCCTCGTCCGCCAGGTGCAGGCCGCTGGGGTAGAGAGGCCGCGAGTTCCGCAGCCCGAACTTCACGTACATGGGCGAGGCCACCGCCACCAGGTCGGCTGCTTCGTGGCCGCGGACCACCCCACCCATGCCTGTAGGTGCCTCGACGTAGAGATCGAGGGGCAGCGAGGTAACCGACCGCATCTCCGCAAGCTGCCCGAGGGTGACGTCGGCGGGCACGTTGATGGTCGAGGCGCCCAGCCGCTCCAGCTGCGCGACCGTCAGCGGGTTGGCGGGCGCGAGCATGGCCGAGACCTTCCACACCACTGACGCCGGGATCTGCCCGTCGGCCTGCATGTCGGCCAGCAGCTCCAGCAGGCCCGTGTCGGCGACGAGGAAGCCCCGGATCCCATGATCGACCGCGCGCAGCACGTCGTCGACCGCGTACCGGAGCTGCCGCACGCTCCGGGTGAGCCCGGCCCGGGACGGGCCCTCGCCGGACTGTGCCACGCTGCCCACATCCCATTCCTCGCGTGGCCCGGTGAACAGTGATACCTCGATGCCGCTGTCGGCGCCGATCCGGGCCATCTCCGCCAGCTCGGCTGCGGACAACAGCATGGCGCCGCTGCCCTGGGACGCCCGGTTCACGACGATGCCTTCGGCCGAGGCCTGGGCCACGACCGCCCGGAGCACGGCCGGCCCTTCGACGCTGGGAATCTCGATCCGGTAGTGGGCTCCGTCGGGGAACCTCTGCTCGCTGGCGGAGGGCACCGGCTCGGCGGAGATGCCCCGCCGGGCCAGGATGTCGGCGCCGGTCATCCGGCGAGCGTCTGGCACGGCGGCATCATCGGGGCTCGCGGCAACGCTCATCGTCCTATCCTCCAGCACGGCCGGCCCCGGCCGGCACCGGCCCGGCCGGGACTTCGCACGGCGTCAGCCAGCCGGCGGGTGGTCCCGGTTGGCGTTCAGGCGACTTATGCTCTGCGAAGGGCGTTCTGTTCTTCCGAACCCCGTTTTGTGATATAGAATCACCAGCAGACGTGGAAGCAATTGCGTTTCGGCATGTCAAATGGCTTCCGGCGATGCTGTCCTGCCTGGGCGAACTAATGAGCGGAAGGTGACCGGGTGGTGACGGAAGATCTCCATATCGCTGGCCCCTACACCGTGCAGAGCGTCGTGCGGGCGCTGCGGCTGGTCGACATCGTGGCGGGCGGGCCGCCCGGCGGGCTATCACTCAGCGAGCTGTCCAGGGCGCTGGGGACCTCCAAGAGCAGCACCCTGGCCCTGGCCCGGACGCTGGTCGCATCCGGTTATCTGCGTGATGCGCACCCAGGGCCGGGCTACACGCTGGGTACGGCTTTGCTCAGGCTGGGTGACATCGTCGGCCGACAGCTCCCGCTCGGTGACCTGGGCCGTCCGCTGATCGAGGACCTGTCGCGGGCCACCAAGATGACCGCGCGGGTGGCGGTCAACGAAGTGGGATATGCGGTCTTCGTCAGCCGGGTCGACGGCCCCGGAGGCGTCCGCTTCTACACCCCGCTCGGTCGGCGCGAGCTCCCCAACGCGTGCGCGGCCGGCAAGGCCATCCTCTCCACCATGGATGAGGACGGGATCCGGCGCATGTGTGCCGAGGCAGGGCTGGGCCCCCGCACCGCGCACACCATCACCGACATCGAGACGATGCTGGACAACCTGGCCATTGCCCGGCGGCTCGGTTTCGCCGTCGATGACGAGGAGGCCTCGGAGGGTGTCATCTGCGTGGGCGCGGCCTTCTTCGGCCACGACGGAGCCTGCGCCGGTGCGGTCAGCGTGACCGGCATCAAGGGCGATCTGCCCCCCGGGCGGATCGGCGAGCTCGGGCGCGCCGTGCGCTCCTGCGCCGATGACGTCTCCGGCATCCTGCAGGGCAACCCCTTTGCGAGCCCCGCGCTGGCGGCGCAGGACTGAGCTGTGATGGGGCGGCTGCCAGTTGGGCCGGGAGCGGCGTGCGGCTGCCAGCTGGCCGGGAGCTGCGTGCGGCTGTCAGCTGGTCGGGAGCTGCGTGCGGCTACCAGCTGGTCGGGAGCGGCATGCCCTCGCTGTAACCGGCCGCGCTCTGCACCCCGACCAGCGCCCGCTCGTGGAGTTCGGCCAGGGTGCTGGCACCGGCGTAGGCACAGGCGCTGCGCAGCCCGGCGGTGATCTGGTCGATCAGGTCCTCCACCCCCGGGCGCTGCGGGTCGAGGTACATGCGGGCGGTCGAGATGCCTTCCTCGAACAATTCCTTGCGGGCCCGCTCGAACGGCGAATCGGCCACCGCGCGCAGCCTGACCGCCCGGGCCGAGGCCATCCCGAAACTCTCCTTGTAGAGCTGGCCGTCGGCGTCGCGGAACACGTCGCCGGGCGACTCGTAGGTGCCGGCGAACCATGATCCGATCATGACGTTGGACGCCCCCGCCGCCAGCGCCAGCGCGACGTCCCTCGGGTGCCGCACGCCGCCGTCGGCCCAGACGTGGGCCCCCAGCCTCCGCGCCTCTTCCGCGCACTCAAGCACCGCGCTGAACTGCGGCCGCCCGACCCCGGTCATCATGCGGGTGGTGCACATCGCGCCGGGCCCGACGCCCACCTTCACGATGTCGGCGCCGGCGCGCACCAGGTCCCGCACGCCTTCGGCGGTCACCACGTTGCCCGCCGCGAGCGGCACCGGCAGGCCGACGTCGCGTACCGTGGCGAGCGCGCTGAGCATCTTGTCCTGGTGACCATGGGCGGTGTCCACCACGAGAATGTCGACGCCGGCCGCGATCAGTTGCTTCGCCTTGCCGGCGACATCGCCGTTGATGCCGACCGCGGCGCCGATTCGCAGCCGTCCCGCCGGGTCGGTGGCTGGCCGGTAGAGCGTCGCGCGCAGCGCGCCGGTCCGGGTCAGGATGCCGACCAGCGAGCCGGTCCCGTCCACCACCGGGGCCAGCCGGTGCCTGCCGTCGTGCAGCAGGTCGAACGCGTGCTGCGGGTCCGTCCCGGCCGGCAGCGTGAGCAGGTCGGTGGACATGACCTGGCGGAGCTGGGTGAACCGGTCGACGCCCTGACAGTCCGCCTCGGTGACCACCCCCACCGGACGGCCGTCCTCGACCACCACGACCGCGCCGTGGGACCGTTTGGGGAGCAGGCCGAGCGCCTCGCCGGTGGTGTCGCCGGGGCCCAGCGTGATCGCGGTGTCGTGGACGAGGTCGCGGCTCTTGACCCACGAAACCACTTCCGCAACGACATCGATCGGGATGTCCTGGGGCAGGACGGCGATGCCGCCGCGCCGGGCGACAGTCTCGGCCATCCGGCGGCCCGATACCGCCGTCATGTTCGCCACCACCACGGGGATGGTGGTCGCCAGGCTCACATCCAGCCGGGACTCCACTGACGACAGGCACGGAACGAGGAACACGTCGCTGTAGGTCAGGTCGTGCGGCACGGCCTGGCGGGAAAGGAATCGCACCTCTCGATTCTGCCCGACGCGGTGAGCGGGCTGTCCCAGCCGCGGGGCCGCGTCAGCCTCGGCCGCGCCGCCCGCGTCAGCCTCGGCGCCGCACCCGGCCGCGACGCGCTCGTGGCAGTCAGGGTGATGCGGGCGGCTGGCGGAGTGGCCGGAGTCACGGGGAGTGGAACGCCGCGAACATGATCGCGGTCAGCCGGTCCACCATCTCCTCCCTGGGCAGTCTGACCTCCACGCTGAGCAGGTAGTTCACCCGCTCCAGCATCAGCAGGCAGGCCACCGCGGTGAGCTCCGCGTGCGCGGCCGGGGCGGCCGTCTGGCGGTCGGCCGGCTCGTCGCCCGCACGGCCGTCGCCGGGTGCCTGCCCCTCGCCGGGTGCCTGGCCGTCGACTGGTGCCCGCTCGTCGTCGGCCACTCCCTGGCCGGCCGCCCGCCGGTCCGTGTCCCCCGCCGGAGCGGGAGGCAGCCGCTGTGGCGAGGCGGCGGTCATGCCCTGGGTGATGGCTTCGGCGAGCCGGAACAGCAACTGCAAGCCATCGCCCCAGACCTCCTCGCCCACCAGGTCGGCCTGGCTGAGGATCCTGATCACAGCGGCATGCGCGGCGTAGGTCTCGCAGAACGTATGGACCCACTGGCGCAATGCCGCCCGCCCGGCGTCGTTGCGGGTGACCACGGGGAACGCGTCCGTGATCACGCCCATGTCGTGCAGGGCGTCCCGCAGCAG
>WNGD01008662.1_pt1 | contig 15473 bp, 14 predicted proteins | sample 5400671 | NCBI WGS metagenome assembly WNGD01 (sample SAMN13153369, study PRJNA577476) | soil metagenome | isolation source: 40 cm soil or saprolite under grassland replicate 2 | place: USA:California | collected 2016-06-15 | reverse complement strand
TGCCCCGCCCCCACGCCGCGCGCCAGCGCCGAGTCCACGGCCGCCGCCGTCGCCTGGGTGGAGCCCTCGGCGGTGACCCCGCCGGTCCCCAGGCGCGCAGTCACGACGTAGTCCGTGGGCGTCCCGAACTGCTTGATCTCGGCATCGCGGATGCCCGCGGCATCGAGCGCCGCGCGCAGCCGGTCAGTGCCGACCGGTTGCGTCGTCTGCACCTGGATCAGGGTGCCGCCCGTGAACTCGATCGAATAGTTCAGGCCGTGCACCAGGAACAGCGCGAATCCCGGGATGATGATGAGCGCCGTGAGGCCGTAGGCCCAGCGGCGCCACTTGATGAAGTCGTACCTGGCGTTGGCGAAGAGTCGGATCATATCAGACGCTCAGAGTGGCCATGTCGGGCCGGCGCTGCAGCCAGATCATGTAGAAGGTTCGCACCACGAAGATCGCGGTCACCATCGACGCGGCGATACCGATGATGAGTGTGATCGCGAAGCCCTGCACCGGTCCCGTTCCCACGAGATAGAGAATGAAGGCCGTGAGGGCCGTGCTGACGTTCGAGTCGATGATGGCGCTCATGGCGTGCGTGAAGCCTTCGTCCACGGCCGTGCGCACCAGCTTGCCGTGCTGCAGCTCCTCGCGGATGCGTTCGAAGATCAGCACGTTGGCGTCCACCGCGATGCCGACCGAGAGCACCAGCCCGGCGAGCCCCGGCAGCGTGAGCGTGAAGCCGAAGGCGGCCAGCCCCGCCAGCGTGAACAGCACGTACAGCGTAAGCGCCGAGACGGCGAGCGCCCCCGACCAGCGGTAGTACACCACCATGATGAGGACCACGAGCGCCACGCCCACGATGCCGGCGCGGATCCCGTCGTTGATCGAGTCCTTCCCGAGCGACGGGCCGATGGTGCGCTCTTCGATGATGGTGAGTGGCGCCGGCAGGGCGCCCGCCTTCAGCACCAGCGCCAAGTCCTGCGCCTCCTGCAGCGGCTTCGCGCCGAGCTCGATCAGGCCGTGCTGGCCAATCTGGCCCTTGATCACCGGCGGCTGACCCTGCACTCGGCTGTCGAGGATGATCGCCATGTAGTCCTGCACATGCCGGCCGGTCTCGCGCTCGAAGATGCGCCCGCCGCGGCGCGACAGCGTGAAGTTCACCACCGACTGGTTGGTGAGCGGATCGCGCGTGGCCCGGGCGTCCTGCAGCTCCTCGCCCGTGATGATGGGGCGATCCTCCACCGCGTAGAGCGCCCGGTAGCTCCGCGCCGCGCGGGACGAAACCTCGTTGCCCCACCTGAGCTCGATGCCCCGGGGAATGAGCCGTCGCACGTCGGGGCGCGCCAGCAGACTCTCGGCCACCGGCACCTGCTCTTCCGGCACCAGGTACTCGCCCGGGAGCTGGCCTTGGAACAGGAGCGACGACAGCGCGCCCGGCGCGTTCGCGTCACTCGTGTCCTTGGGGGCGGGCTTGCCCTTGGCGGGCTTTGCCTTCCCTCTGGCAGTGTCGGCGCCGAACAGCTGCGTCACGTTCGCCGCCGCGGCCCCCTCGCCCGCGGGTTTGACGCCGGCCTGGCGCAGTGCCTTGTCGACGTCGGGCAGCGCGTCACGGAACAGGTTCTTCATGTCGGTGATGCGGAACTCGAGGAACGCGGTCCGCTGAATGACGCTCTTGGCCCGCGCCGGATCCTTCTCGCCGGCGAGCTCGACGATCAGACGGTTGTTGCCCACCACCTGCACCACCGGCTCGGTGACGCCGAACTCGTCGATCCGCGTGCGCACGACCCGCTCGGCGCGCCGGATGGCGTCGGCGGGGTCGGGCACCGGCCCCTTCGACTGGTCGACTTCGAGCGCGAGGTGGATCCCCCCCTGCAGATCGAGGCCGAGGTTAATGGGGACGCGCCGGACGGTCGTGTCCTTCATGCGGCCGGTCGCGGCATCGCGCACCCGCTGCGTGGCGTTCGTCGGGATCAGCGCCCAGACGCTCAACACCAGGAGGATGCCGATCGCGATCAGTCGTGAGCGCACCGTGTACAACATCGTGTCCTCTACCCGTTGAGGATCGAGCGCGCCGCGACGGCGTCGCGCTCGATCTGGTCGACCAACGCCTGGCGCGACGGGAACGTCTGCACGTCCCGCAGCCGCCGCACCCACTCCACTGTCACCGTTTCACCGTACAGGTCACCCGCGAAATCGAACAGATGGGCCTCGAGAGCGCGAGCCGTCACCCCGAACGTGGGGCGGGGACCTTGATTCATCACACCCCCATACCGTTTCCCGTTTCCCGTTTCCCGTTTCCCGACTTCCACCCAGACGGCATACACCCCGTCCGGCGGCAGCAGCTTGCGGGGATCGGGCGGCGTGAGATTGATGGTGGGGACGCCGATCGTCCGGCCCCGCCCCGCCCCGCGCTCGACGGCGGCCCGCAGGCTGTAGCGGCGTCCCAGCCAGCGCTCGGCCGAGGCCAGGTCGCCGTGCGCCACCGCCGTGCGGATCAGCGACGACGAAATGGTCTGGCCTCCATCGGTCACGGCCGTCACCACCTCCATGGCGAACCCGTCCTGGCTGGCGAGGCGGCGCACCAGCTCGATGTCCCCGGTGCGCCCCCGCCCGAACCCGTGATCGTACCCCAGCACCAGCGTCTGCATCGCGAACCGCGCCCGCAGCACGTCCCGCACGAATTCCTCGGGGCCGAGGCGCGCCAGCTCCGGGGTGAACGCCAGCAGCTCGATCCGCTCGACGCCGAGGGCGGCCGCCTGCACGCGCTTCTCATCAGGCAGCGTGAGCAGGCGCGGCGCCGCGCTCGGGTTCACCACCTCGAGCGGGTGGGGATCGAACGTCACCAACAGGCTCACCAGCCCGCGGGCCCGGGCGCGCCGCACCACGTCGTCGAGCACCGCCTGGTGCCCGCGGTGAATGCCGTCGAACGTGCCGACCGTCGCGACGCTGCCGCTCACTGCTCCGCCACCACGACGCGGGGCTTGAGGACATCCCCGACCTGCTGCGCGATCGCCACGAGCTGACCATCGGCGAAGAGCGCCACGCTGCCCGCATCCCGCATCCCGCTTCCCGCAGGCACGGCCCGACCGTGAATCACGGCGGCCCGGCCGGCGTCGTCCAGGTCCCGCCGCGGCAGGCCACCGACCAGCTCGGCGGGCTCGCGCAGGTCGCCGGCCGTCACCGCCTCCGGCGCCACGGCCGCTGCCAGCCGGTACGGGCCGACCTCGGTGCGCGTCAGGGCCGCGAGATGCGCGCCGCATCCCAGCGCCTCACCGACGTCGCGTGCCAGGCTGCGGAGGTACGTCCCGCCGCTCACCCGGGCCCGGAACGAGACGTCGGGCGGTGCGCAGCGGACGAGCACGAGCTCCGTGACCTCGACGCGGCGCGCCGGGAGCGCGACGGCTTCGCCCCGGCGGGCCCGGCGGTAGGCGCGCTCCCCGGCCACCTTGACCGCGGAATAGGCGGGCGGCCGCTGGTCATAGGCGCCGCGGAACGTCGCCAGCACGCGCTCGACCTGCTCCGCATCGATGTCGCGCCACGCGTCCGAAGTCGCGACCGGCACGCCCGTCGCGTCGTCGGTGCTGGTGGTGGTGCCGAGCCGGATTATCCCGTCGTACGCCTTGGTCCACGCTGCGGCGAACGGCGCGAGTCGCGTGGCGCGCCCCACCACGATCACGAGCAAACCCGCGGCGAAGGGATCGAGCGTCCCCAGGTGACCCACCCGGTCGGTGCCGAGCGCACGACGCACCGTATCGACGACGTCGTGCGACGTGGGCCCCGCGGGGCCTCCCGGCTTCACCACGAGCGCCACGCCCGAAATCAGCCCGCGCCCTCCTTGAGATCCCGCAGGACCTGATCGATGCGTTGCGCGTGCTCGAGTCCGCGATCGAGCTCGAAGTGCAGCTCGGGCGTGGTGCGCAGCGGCAGCTCCTTGGCGACCTGGGCGCGGAGGAAGCGGGCCGCGCTCGCCAGACCTTCGAGCGACTTCGCCTTTTCTTCCTCGCTTCCCATTACGCTGACGCGCACCCGGGCGTGACCCAGGTCGGCCGAGACGTCCACCGCCGTGACGGTGACGAACCCGACGCGCGGGTCGCGCACGTTGCCGGTGAGAAACTCGGCCACGGTCTGGCGGATCGCCTCCGCCACGCGCTCGGGGCGGTGGCTCGGTCGTCGCATCATGTCAGAAAAAGCTCGTGCTCGTGTCCACGATTCGGGCGCCGTCGGCGGCTTCCACCAGCTGGTCCGCCTCCCGCAGCACGCTCTCGGCGTGCCGGCGGTCCGTCGCCACGACGCACGCCGTCAGCTCGGCGCGCTGCCACAGGTCATGGTGGGCCGTCTCCGCGGCCGAGACGTTGAAGCGGTTGTGGAGACGGTCCTTGAGGCTTTTCAGTACGTGGCGCTTGTCCTTGAGCGAGTGACACGCCGCGAGATGCAGCTCCCAGGTCATGACGCCGACGATCACGCGGGCGTCAGCGAGCGCGCGACCTCCTCAATGCGATACGCCTCGATCAGGTCGCCGACTTTCAGGTCGTTGAAGTTCTCGACGCCGATGCCGCACTCGAAGCCCTCGCGCACTTCGCGCACGTCGTCCTTGAAGCGCTTGAGCGAGGCCAGCGTGCCATCGTACACCTCGACGCCGTCGCGCACCACCCGCACCCGCGCCGTGCGCGGAATCACGCCCGAACGCACGAAGCTGCCGGCGATCGTCCCCACTTTCGCGATCTTGAAGATCTGACGGACTTCCGCTTCGCCCAGGACGACTTCCTTCCGTTCGGGCGCGAGCAGGCCGGCCATCGCCGCCTTCACCTCTTCCACCGCCTCGTAAATGATGCGGTAGGTGCGGATCTCCACCTTTTCCCGCTCGGCCGAGGCCCGGGCGTTCGAGTCGGGCCTGACGTGGAAGCCGATGATGATCGCGTTGGAGGCCTTGGCGAGCAGCACGTCGCCGTCGGTGATCGCCCCGACGCCCCGGTGCACCACCTCGACCTTCACCTCGGGCGTGGACAGCTGCGCCAGCGCGTCGGCCAGCGCCTCGGCGGGACCGCCCTGATCGGCCTTGATGATGATGCGCAGTGTGGCCGCCCCACCCTCGGCCCGCTCGGCCATGAAGTCCTCGAGCGTCTTCACGCGGCCGGTGCGGCGGTGCTGCGCCTCGCGCTCGAGCCGCTGGCGCTTCTGAGCGATGTCGCGCGCCGCGGCGGCGTCGGCCATCACCTGGAACGTGTCGCCCGCCTCGGGTACGCCCTCGAAGCCGAGCACCTGGACCGGCGTCGACGGGCCGGCGGCGTCCACCGTCTGCCCGCGCTCGTCATACATCGCGCGGACGCGCCCGTAGAACTGCCCGCAGATGAAATCCTCGCCCACCCGCAGCGTGCCGTTCTGCACCAGGATCGTGGCGAGCGGTCCCTTGCCCGGATCGAGCGTCGCCTCCAGCACCGTGCCCTGGGCCTTGCGGTCGGGGTTGGCCTTGAGATCGAGCAGCTCCGCCTGCAGCAGAATCTGGTCGAGCAGCTCCTGCACGTTGGTCCCGGCCTTGGCGGAGATCGGCGTGGCGAGCGTGGTGCCGCCGAATTCCTCGAGCACCACCCCGTGCGCCAGGAGGTCCTGCTTGACCTTCTGCACGTTGGCGGTGGGCAGGTCGATCTTGTTGATCGCGACCACGATCGGGACGCCCGCGTTCTTGGCGTGCGAGATCGCCTCGATCGTCTGCGGCATGATGGCGTCGTCCGCCGCGACCACGAGCACCACGATGTCGGTCACCTGGGCGCCGCGGGCCCGCATGGCGGTGAACGCCTCGTGCCCCGGCGTATCGAGGAACGTGATCGAGCGATTGTCCTTGAGCTTCACCTGGTAGGCGCCGATGTGCTGCGTGATGCCGCCCGCTTCTCCCGCCACCACGTTCGCCTTGCGAACGTAGTCGAGCAGCGACGTCTTGCCGTGGTCGACGTGCCCCATGACCGTCACCACCGGCGAGCGCGGCTTGCGCGCGCCCGCCTCCTCGGTCACCGTCTCTTCCGGCACCGCGACCGCGTACTCCTCCTCGCGCACCGCCTGGAAGCCGAACGCCGACGCGATCATGTCGAAGTCGAGCCGCTGGTTGATCGTCACCATCTGCCCCAGCTCCTTGAAGGCGAAGGCGACGATCTCCTTGGCGGGGACCTTGAGATTGTTGGCGAGCTCGGAGACGGTGATGAACTCCGTCACCCGCACCAGCGTCTTCTCGCGCTCCTTCTCGTCGCGTCGCTTCTGCTCCTCGACGTCGCGGAAGCTGGGACCTTCCTCGCGGCGGTGGACGCCCTTGCGGCCCACCGGCCCTTTGATCGAGGCGAGGGTGCGGGAGATGTTCTGCGCCACGGCCTCCTGGTCCACCAGCGACTTCTTCCCCTTCTTGCGCTTTTTCCCCTTGTCGCGTCGCCGCTCCTCGAGCGGGCCCGCGCCGGGGGCCGCCGACGCGACCGGCCGGGGCGGCACGGCGCCGCCGGGCGCGGCGCTGGCCACCGGCTTGGGGCGGACCGGCGTGGGAATCACGGGGCGCGGCGCGGGGGGGGCCGGCGTGGACAGCCCGGAAACGGGGGCCGAGGCGGTCGTCGGCGCCGCGAAGGGGCTGGCGGCGAGCGGCTCGGGATGCGTCTCTTGGGCCGCGGGCAGCTCCTTGAACAACGCGGCGGCGCGCTCTTCGAGCGAGGGCTTCTCCTCGTCGTCCTCCGCCTTGGCGGCCTCGAGCGCCTCGCGCGCCTTGAGCTCGCGCTCGGCCTCGATGGCGGCTTCGGCCTGCGCCTCCGCTTCCGCGGCGGCGACGTCGGCCGCAGTGCGGCGGCGGCGCTTGGGGCGCACCTCCGGGGCCGCGGCCACCGGCTCGGCGGCGGCCTTCACGGCGCGCCGTCGCTTGGGCGGCGCCGGGGCTTCCTTCTGCTTGCGCTTGTCGCGCTCCCAGCGGGCGCGCATCAGCGCCACCTGCTCCGGCTTGAGGGGGGAGAGATGGCTCCGCACGAAGATGTCCTGCTCCTTGAGCATGCCGATGAGCTGCTCCGAGGAGATGCCGAACTCAGCCGCCAGATCGTGAATCCGCGTCGTCGTCACTCACTCCTCCAAAGACCCGACCAGGCCGCGCGCCAGCGCGGCGTCGGCCACCCCGACCGCCTGGACCGGCGGCCTGCCGAGCCCGTGGCCCAATTCGAACGCCCCGGGCCCCCGCACGATCGGCACCCCGCGGGCCCGCGCGAGGCGCTCCACCTTTTCCAGCGTACGCGTGCTGGCGTCGCGCGCCAGCACGACACAGCGCAGCGCATCGCGCTGCAGCTGCGCCCGCACGCCCGTCACACCGACCACCACCCGCCCACCCCCACCCCGCAGCCCCAACCCCAGCAGCCGCACGACCCGCCCGGTCACGCCGCCGGGGCGGGCGCTCCGCCCGGCGCGCCCGCCGGTCCGGGCTCCGGCTCGTCCTCGCCGCCCTCCTCGGTCATCTCGTTGAGGAAGGCCATGAGCTTGTCGGCGAGCTCGGGCGTCATGCCGGCGATCTTGTCCACGTCCTCACGCTCGAGATCGAGGATGTCCTGCAGCGTCTTGTGACCCGCCTGCGCCAGCACATCGACCAGCTCCGCCGGCAGTCCCTTGAGCTCACGCAGCGCGACGTTGGTCGTAGCCTCTTCCTCCGGACGGGGCAGCGGCGCAAACAGCGGTCCTTCCCCGCCCCGCTCCAGCCATTCGCGGCTCGAGTACAGGTCGATCTTCCAGCCGGTGAGCTCGGACGCGAGACGCACATTCTGGCCGTTCCGCCCGATCGCGAGCGAGAGCTGATCCTCGTCTACGATCGCCTGGATCGTTTTGGTGTCGGGGTCCGAGAACACCCGCGCCACGCGCGCCGGCGCGAGCGCCAGCTTGGCAAACCGCTCGGGATCGGGCGACCACGGCACGATGTCGATGCGCTCGCCGTTGAGCTCGTTGACCACGGCCTGGACGCGCGAGCCCTTGAGCCCCACGCAGGCGCCCACGGGATCGATCGAGTCGTCGCGCGAGGAGACCGCGATCTTGGTGCGGCTGCCCGCCTCGCGGGCGGTGGCGCGGATCTCCACGATCTGCTGCTGGATCTCCGGCACTTCGAGCTTGAACAGCGCCTTGACGAACAGCGGATCGGCGCGCGACAGAATCAGGCGCGGGCCCTTCGGCGTCTCCTCGATCCGCTTGAGCACCGCCCGGATCGTGTCGCCCTGGTGGAAGTGCTCGCGGTGATTCTGCTCGCGGTAGGGGATGATCGCCTCGGCTTCGCGGAACTTCGCGAGCATGACGACGATCTTGCCCCGCTCGATCTGCTGCACTTCGCCCGAGAGGAGCTCTCCCACCTTGTCGGCGAACTCCTCCCGGATGCGGGCCCGCTCGCCCTCGCGCACCCGCTGGATGATGCGCTGCTTAGCGGCCTGCACCGCGGTGCGGCCGAACGCTTCGAACGGCACCTCCTCTTCCAGCACGTCGCCCACCTGGAAGTCCTGATCTTCGAAGCGCGCTTCCTCGAGCGTGACCTGCGAGCCCGGGTCTTCTACGGTCTCCACCACGGTGCGCAACACGACGATCCGGATGGTGCCTTTGAGCTCGTCGATGCCGATCTCGGCCCGCACGTTGGGGCCGTAGCGCTTCACCAGGGCGGCATGCAGCCCGTCCTTCAAGAGGTCGAGCAGCTCCGTCCGCTCGAGCTGCTTGGTGTTCGTCAGCTCGCGGATCGCGGAGACTACGTCGCTGGTATTCGTCGTCATGAGTTCCTCGTCACCAATCCACCGCCAAGCGCGCGTCGCGGATCCGCGCGAGCGGTATCGGCTGCGCCTCCGCCCCCTCCCGCTGCAGCACCACCGTCGCCTCGTCGGGGACGGCCACGATCCGCGCCCGCACGCGGCCGAGTCCCGCCACCGTGGCCTGCACGTCCCGGCCCACGAACCGCACCCAGTGCTGGTGCCAGCGGAGCGGTCGCTCCAACCCCGGACTCGACACCTCGAGCACGTAGCGGCGGCCCAGCGGGCCGTCCGCGTCGAGCCAGGCTTCCAACACCCGGCTGGCCGCGGCGCAATCGGCGACCGACACCCGCCGCGACGCGTCGTCCGGAGGCCACTCGATGCGCACGTGAACCAGGGGCCGCTGCGGCGTGCCGCCGATACGGAGGTCGGCCAACTCGAGACCCAAGACTTCCAGTCGGGACCGAAACGACTCGACGAGGCTGTCGGAGAGCATGACCAAACGCAAAAAAAAGCGCGGGCCGAACTTCGCCCGCTTCGAAGGCGGAATCTAGCCGCCTGCCTGCGGCTGTCAAGCTGCGGCCAGCGGCAGCCCCAGATACGCGATCATGCGCCCGTCGCGCCCGCCCGAGGCGCGATGCGAAAAAAAGCGGTCGCGGTCGTGCGCACTGCACCAGGGAGACGTGCTGATCTGGGCGAGCCCCAACGCGCGCCCCTGCGCCACCAGCACCTGGCGCAGATCCACCCGGCCCGGCTCCGTCTCGGCGCGGCCGGAGAGCTGCGCCAGCACTTCAGAACCTACTTCATAGCACGCACCGCAAATACCTGGGCCGCAATGCATTACAATGTCCCCCGCGCGCACGAACGCTTCCCGCTTCACGAGCTCCACGCCGCGCTCGAGAATCCGCCCCACCGTGCCACGCCACCCGGCGTGCAGCAGCGCCACCACGCGCTTGTCGGGCGCCGCGAGGTATACCGGGATACAGTCGGCGACGGTGACGGTGAGCAGCAACCCCGGCGCGCCCGTCGCATGGCCGTCGCTGCCGTCGAGGACGAGCCAGCCGGATGTGGATGCGCGATGCCAGGTGACGGCCGTGCCGTGGATCTGGTGCGAGAGCACCAGCCCCGGAAAGCGCGGCCCGAAGGCCGCGCGCACCGCCCGCCAGCGCGTCATCACCTGCCCCACGTTCTCCTCGCTCCACAGCCCCAGCGAGAAGCCGCGCCCGCGCGTGGTGATGCCCGCCACAACTCCATAGCGCTCCGCCCATTCGCGCAGCTCGAGGCGGGGGACGGCGGAGTCGCCCACGGGCTGCTCGCGGAGCGTCGGACAGTCGGGCGGTCGGACGGCGAGACCGGGTGTGGAGTCCGCCATCACACTCTCGGGCTCCGCCGGTCCGGCTGTCCCTCGAGCCGCTCGATCTGCGCCCCCAGGGCGTGCAGCCGCTCGTCGATCCGCTCGTAGCCCCGCTCGATCTGACCGATGTTGTGGATCACCGACTCGCCCTGAGCCGCGAGGGCCGCGAGCAGCATCGCCATCCCCGCCCGGATGTCGGGGCTTTCGACCACCCCGCCCCGCAGCGGCGAGGGCCCGGCGATCACGGCGCGATGCGGATCGCACAGGACGATGCGCGCCCCCATCCCGATGAGCTTGTCCACGAAGAAGAGACGCGACTCGAAGAGTTTTTCGAACACCAACAGCAGCCCTTCGCACTGGGACGCGACCACGATGGCGATCGACATGAGATCGGCCGGGAACGCCGGCCAGGGGCCGTCCTCGAGCTTGGGAACGTGCCCTCCCAGATCGGGACGGATGCGCCGCTCCTGACCCGCGTCCACCACGAGGGTCGTGCCGTCGAGCCGCGGTCGCACGCCGAGGCGCTCGAAGGCGAGCAGCGTGGCGCGGAGGTCATCCCCCCGTACGCCTTCGATAGTGATCGAGCCGTTGGTGACAGCCGCGAGCCCGATGAAGGAGCCGATCTCGATGTGATCGGGCCCCAGGGCGAACCCCGCCCCACCCTTGAGCGGGCGGCCGCCCTCCACCGTGAGCGTGTTGGTCCCGACGCCGCCCACCTCGGCGCCCAGACTCATGAGGAAGCGGGCGAGGTCCTGGACGTGCGGCTCGCAGGCCGCGTTGCGGAGCGTCGTGGTGCCGCGGGCCGCGACGGCGGCCATCAGCGCGTTTTCCGTGGCGGTGACGCTCGGCTCATCCAGGAAGATGTCGGCGCCGGCGAGGCGCTTGGCCTCGACCTGGTAGGAGGTGCCGACGGTCACCGCCGCGCCGAGCTGCTCGAGCGCCAGGAAATGCGTGTCGACGCGGCGTCGCCCGATGACGTCGCCCCCCGGCGGGGGCAGGCTCACCCGTCCGAAGCGGGCGAGCATCGGGCCCGCCAGCAGGATGGACGCGCGGATGCGCGCGCCCAGCGCGGGATCGAGCTCGCGCGGCTCGGCGCGCGCGGCGTCCACGTCCACGCTGTTCGGTCCCGTCCACGCCACGGTGGCGCCGAGGTGCGTGAGCAGCTCCAGCATGGTCTCGACGTCACGAATGTGGGGCACGTTGTCGATGCGACAGGGCCCGTCGGCCAGCAGCGTGGCCGCGAGGATGGGGAGTGCCGCGTTCTTGTTGCCCGCCGGACGGATGGTCCCCTTGAGCGGGCGACCGCCCGTCACCGAGAAAGACGGAGGCATGGGTGAGGCAAGCTATGCGGCGGCTTGCGCCGGCGTCAAGCGGGCCGACTGCGGCTTTCTGTCGACCCCGTTAGCACTTGCGCTCTGTGGCGCGGACCCCTGTCCCACCGTTTGTCCCACTGTCGCTAGCAGCGCGTTGAGCGCGATCGTCGCAGCGATCCCGGGCCTCACGCTATCGTCCAACGGATGTGCAGCCGGCCGTCCTCGCGCGCCCACTTCCCCGCGAAGAACTCATCGGGCAGCATCCCGGTGCAGCAACGGATCCACCACACGCGGCCGAGCTCACCAGCGAGCGCCGCGCGGATCGCCGCTGCCTGCTCGGGACGCTAGGGACGTTCCTGTCGGAGTGAGCGACGCCGACCACGCGGATCTCTGAGGGAAGGAGCCGAGGCTCACTGCATACGCCACGCCACGGACTCGCCTCACGTTCAAGTGGTGCGGGCGGCTGGAGATAGGCCCGTGGTTTGGGAGCCCGGGCGGAGAAAGCTGTGACTCGCGACGGGGCCCCTTCATGCAAGGACTCACTAGACGCCCCGCGGCCTACAGGTATGTTCCGACCCCACGGCAGTGAACGGCACGTCCTGAGTGATCCTGCCCCTGAGCTGCTGACGTACGTTCCTATAGACAATGGAAATGGACAAGAAGATCGCGCTGCTGCTCATCGAGGGCAATCGGTTGCTGCGCGATTGGATTGCCACCGCGCTCGGCGCGCAGCGCGGCCTCAAGATCGTGGGTGCAGCCGCAGACCGTGGAGCAGCCATCCGCCAGGTCCGCGATGCGAGACCCGAGGTAGTCCTCGTCGGTGCGTCTTCTGGCAATTCTGACATCCTGGGCATGGTTGCATCGATCAAGGAGGCATCTCCCTGCGTCCAAGTCATCGTGGACTTCCTACCGAAGGAGAACGACCTCGTCGAGTTCATGAAGCTCGGAGTCTCTGGGTTTATCCCTGAGGACGCGACGATTGACGATTTTGTCAGAACCATCCGATCAGTAACGGCAGGCACGCATGTGCTTCCGCCCCCGCTGGTCGAATCACTCTTCTCCTGGGTGGCGGAACAGGGGGCGCGAGAGAAGAGTACCGAAGCGGATGAGGCGACGCGCCTGACTCCGAGAGAGCGGGAAATCATTGGGATGGTTCAGGAAGGCCTCCCTAACAGGGAGATCGCCCAACGACTTGATATCGCGACCCACACGGTCAAGAGCCACATCCACAACATCCTGAAGAAGCTCTCGTTACACACGCGCTTGCAGATAGCCGCCTACGCTATCGGTCAACAAGCGCGCAATGGCAAGTATTCCTGAGATTCCCGTATGCTGCAGGAGTGCTGCGCCCACCTGCGGAACTAGCTCCTTCTGTCACGCGGATACCACGGAAGTATTACACCCTCGGTTCTCCCTTCGGAGTGATGGTCTCCTAGTCCACCGGTAGCGAGAATTGCTGCAGGTCGAATCGATACCGTTGCGCTCACGCCACACGACGACCGTCAAGTGGCACGCAGGTTCGCTGTCGCGTGGTCATTGGCGCGGCGTCTTCCCGGCCCGTTTGGGCCGGCCTGTTTCGGCAAGGGAATCTCCGCGATGCTGAGCCCTACAGTGTCGTGGCGCCACCACAGCGCCCGGAGATCGCCGGGACGCGGAAGTCACGCGCTCGACGAGCTCGGCACCCTACCGCCCGTGCTTGAGGCACTCCTCTCCGCCACTGATCGGGCGGGCAAGGAAGTCTCATGGGGAGTCTTCGTGCAGCGGTACACTCCCCTCCTGCTGCGTACGGCCCATCGTTTCGCGCATTCCTACGACGAGGCTATGGACCGCTACACCTACCTCTTGGAGCAGTTGTGTCGCGACGACTTCCGCCGGCTTCGGGCATTCGGCGCGCAGGGGCGCGCACGGTTCACAACGTGGCTGGTCGTGGTCGTACGCCGATCGCTTCTCGACTATCACAGGCACCGCTATGGACGAGCGAGGGGACCCACTCCGGCCGACCGAGAGGAGGCCAGAGCAGCCTCGGCGCTCCGCAGGCGTCTCGTCGAAATGGTCGGAGAAAAGCTGGATGCAGCTGACATCGAAGACTCGTCCCATGATCTGGAACGCGGGACGTACGCCACCGAATGCGGCGAGGCGCTCCAAGCCGCCTTGTGCGATCTCGAGCCGCGTGACCAGCTATTGGTGAAACTCCGATATGACAGTGAACTGGCGGCCCGCGAGATCGCCGACCTCTTGGGCTTCCCCACCCAGTTCCACGTGTACCGCCGGCTGAACGCGGTGGTTGCGCTGCTCCGGCAGACGGTCCCGGCGGCGTATCGGGAGTATGTCGGGTGATTCCATAGGTTAAAAAAAAATCCCCGCGGTCCGTGAAACATGGTATGCCAGAGGTCGAGCCCAGCCAGCTGGGATACAGGCGTACGGTTTTCACTGCGCCAGAGGTGTCGCCCGCGGCGAGTCTCGTGCCTAGAGAGCGCGGGGATGGCCGTCAGGGCCAGGAGCACGGGACATTTGCGGCCGCCGGGCCTCCGGACCGGAAGCTCTACATCCGCTTGTGCCGGGTGACGGATACTGCCGTCCCGCTGGTGAGTCTCATCGCCGCCTTCCTCTTGACGAACCTGGGCGACATGCCCAGCGGCTTGGCGAGCTTTCTGGAGGTGAGGATCACGTTGCAAAAGCTGCTGCTCGTGGGCGGGTTCCTCGTGGCCTGGCGAGGCAGCTTCGCAATCTGGGGGCTGTACGACTGGAAGCGAATCAGCAAGCGGTCCCACGAGCTCTCCCTGACGGCTGCGGCGAGCACGGTGGGCGGCAGCTTTACGGTGATCTTTGCGCTGGACAGCGCGAGTGGAGCGTTCGGTACCGCAGCCGTGCTCTACTTCTGGATCATCGCGACCGGCCTGGCGCTGCTGCTGCGAGGCGTCCTCCGGGTACTCGCGTTCGGTTCCCCGGCCGCAGCGACTCGGGATGTCATCATCGTCGGCAGTGGGCCGCGGGCCTTCGCCATCTATCGGCGACTCTTGGGCGCTGAGCGGGTCGGTTACAACGTGCTCGGCTTCGTGGACTCAAACGAGGCCATCGCCAGTGACGAGATCGGTCACCGGCTCCTCGGCAAGTTGGACCAACTGGAGTCGATCCTCATGCGCCACACTCTGGACGAGGTGGTGATTGCACTCCCCATTCGCTCGAGCTACAACGCCATCCACAGCGCGATTCAAGTCTGCGAACGCGTCGGCGTTCGAGCGAAGTATCTGGCGGACGTGTTCCCCCATTCCTTTGCAACGCCGCGGTTCGAGGCATCGGCCGAGTTTCCCGCGGTCGCGATGCCGATCGCCCCCGAGGATGGTCGCTTGATCCTGAAGCGGCTCGTAGACATCGTCGGCAGCCTGGTCGGGCTGATCGTGTTATCGCCCGTCATGCTCGTGACGGCCCTCGCCGTCAGGTTGACGAGCCCCGGCCCGGCGCTGTTTGTGCAGCAACGCGTGGGGTTCAACAAGCGGCGGTTCCGCATGTGGAAGTTCCGGACGATGACAGCGGATGCGGAAGACCGCCAGGCGGAAGTCGAGCACCTGAACGAGGCCGGGGGGCCGATATTCAAGATTCGGGAGGATCCCCGCCTTACTCCGATTGGTGGCTTCCTACGGAGAAGCTCGATCGACGAGTTCCCTCAGCTCTACAACGTCCTCCGAGGGGAAATGTCGCTCGTCGGTCCACGGCCGATGTCCGTCCGAGACGTGGCGAGGTTTACCGAGGCCGGCGCCATGCGTCGCTTCAGCATGCGTCCGGGCCTGACCTGCCTTTGGCAGATCCAGGGTCGCTGCCGGCTCGGCTTTGACGAATGGATGCGGTTGGATCGCGAGTATATCGACCGATGGTCGCTCGCTCTTGATTTCCGCATTCTGATCAAGACGGTACCCGCGGTGCTGCGGGGGGTGGGGGCAGCGTGAGCCGGCTGGCAGCTTTGCTGTGCCTCGGTCTCGGCGGTGCGCTTTGGGCGCGTCCCACCCGTGCGCAGCTGCCCGCCGCGGTGCCTACCCGGCGCGCCGATTCGGTCGACGCGCTTCGGCCGGGTGACCTCATTCGGCTGCGCATCTGGCGTGA
>WNGD01003660.1_pt1 | contig 15473 bp, 20 predicted proteins | sample 5400671 | NCBI WGS metagenome assembly WNGD01 (sample SAMN13153369, study PRJNA577476) | soil metagenome | isolation source: 40 cm soil or saprolite under grassland replicate 2 | place: USA:California | collected 2016-06-15 | reverse complement strand
GAACCCGACGCTGCGGCACTTCCAGCAAGCCCTGCAGGATTGGGGAAAGCGGCGACCCAACCCGAGCCGACGCCCGCTGTGCCTGACCTGCGAGCATGCGTTCCACCCCAAGGGCAGCGTGCCGCCTGCGTGGCTGTTCCTCCGGGTATCCGTCAACAAGGCGGGCGTGCCGAGGCAGATGATGCTGGTCGGTATCTGCGAGAAATGCGCCGCCAAGGACGATGCGACCCTGCTGCGGGAGGGCTTTGCCGACCTTCGCAAGGTGTTCCCGCAAATGCCGGAGTTCAAGATGCAGGTGGTTCAGGAAGGGTCGAGCGTGGTCAACTGAACCGGAACCACAGATTCCGCTTTGGCCATCCAAAGAGGCCCGAAGGCGACCTTATCGGGTAGGTACGCTCTCAGGCGGACGCTCTACCGGAGCGCTCGTTTGAATTGCCCAGGACTGTTGGGGTTTAGCCTCGCTCGCCGCAGGATGCTGCTTCCCACGGGGGCTGTGGTCGCCTACTGCAATTAGATAGGCTGCGAGTTCATAGGCCGCCGTTTGACTCGCAGTGTAATGCTCCTGGAGGAACTGCGTGAGCGCCCAATTGTTCATGCGCCTTGCTAATGTGCGAGGATTACTATGACATGTCGAGCAATTGCCTGAGAAGAGCTTCTGAGCTGATCTTCCGGATTCCAAATTTTCAGCCTGCGCTCGGCTGTGTCCGAGTACGGCTACACCCACGGTTACAAAAAGCAGCAGCAACCCAGCTCGAAGGGCACTCATCTTTGCGACTCGACTGAACCTGTTTGCCAACTCAGCATGTTCCGCATCTGGAAGGCGAGATTGTGACCATTGCGGGTCATGATTGCGCCTCTTTGCGAGATTGTGCCGGGAGAGCGGTAGTACCTTCGTATGGATTGACGGAATCTCTTTGAAGACGATGAGTAAACATAGCAGGCTCAGGGAGCTGGTTCCGTGCACGGTCGCTCTGCGGACATCGAGTCGTCAGCAATCGAAATGTTGCAGGCAATCTGTCCAAAGTGTCGAAAGCCAATAGGAGTGTCGGTGATTGTGCCGCATCCTTCATTTCAGGATTTGGACGAGTACGTATACAGATGCCAAAGATGCGGTACCGAGCGGAGACACCTAGCTAAACGGCCCTAATGACTCCTGGGAGCTTAGCCGTGGTAGTCGCCGGACATGCGCAAATAATAGATCTTTGAGATGTGACGTAAATCACACCCGACTTAGTTCCGGGCAAATATCCCGACGCCGCCGCAGGAAGAGAAGGCCCCGGCCTCGGGGCCGGGGCCTTATTCAGTTCTAAGAAGAGCGATCTTTGCGGTCGTCATGTCCTCCGCCGCCGCTATCTCCGCCCCGCTCTCAAAGAAATACCTAGCGTGAATGCCTTCTGCCGGATCGCACCCTCGGTTCGCCGCAACCTGCGTCCAATAGTCCGAGCGGGTGTGCTCTTTGCTAGTGATCTTAGTTGCCGAACTTGCTTTGCGAGCCACGGGGCTCTTTTTCGACGTGTAGCCATGATTCAACCTCATATCATTGGAACTTATAATGAGATACTCTCATTTTCCGGCTATGGCAATGGGCCCTCTAATAAACACCCCTGCATCCACGCTTCCTGACCGCAACTCTGCTCCTGTCGACCGCACTCGATGCGATTTGGATTGAGGGGCATGACACGCTGGGCGTCGAACAAGTGCCTCTTGCTAATCAGGAGAACGAAATGGAACCGTCGAGCGCAATAGGGCTCATAGTGATCGTCGTACTCTACATCAGTATTGGCGGTATGTCGGCCGCTGGATCGGTGTACATAGCTAAGTCAATTTTTGCTGCAAGGGCAGAGCAGATATTTTTCGGATTGTTCCTTATCCCAATCGCTGGCTTTTATTTGGCGTTCACGGCTTACTTTGGGAACAAAGATGCGTGGCAGTTAGAGGCGACAGCAGTCGCAGTCTTTACTGTTTTCGGTTTAGTAGGAGCCCGAGTTTCATTTGTTCTCATAGTCGGATACCTGCTACATGGCCTATGGGATGCGGTCCACGAGTTCACTCCGTTGGGCCCTCGGCAGATCACGTCTGTGCCACTAGGTTATGCCTTCTTTTGCGCCTCCTATGACTTTCTCATGGCGGCATATTTCTACACTCGCCGCAATCAGTGGCACGCAGCCTGGAGCGAGCAATCATGAACGCCGCAGCATGGAACGTCTCTGTGCTCCTGGCAACTTTGTTCATATTGACTGCAACGGATCCGGAAAGTCAGGGGCTCGGTCTGTCTCGGATTTCGAGGAGCTAGCATCCCGGTCTAGTATCGGCGAGCAATCTGTGTTATCGACTATCCTACAGCTAGGACACGATTCATGACTCGCAACTCTTATGCGCTTTTGGGACTCATGATAACCCTTCTTTCGATGTCAGGCGTCCAAGCGCAAGTCACTATCGACGTCGCCAAGATTACGTGTGAGCAGTTTACCCAATACAAAATAACAAACGACGAGAGCGTGGCGATCTGGCTATCTGGCTATTACAACGGCAGACGTGGAAACACCATCATTGACCCGCAAACAATCAAAACAAATGCCGGTAAGGTGAGGACATATTGCATCATGACTCCCGACGTGACAGTTATGCAAGCCATCGAATCTGTGCTGGGCGCCAACAAATAAGGGCTTGTCGCTTGATTCAAAGACATGTGCGGCTCGTGAAGGTGCTCCCTCTCATCGCCACCCTGACCACAACACTGTTCATATTGACTGCCACAGAGGCGGAAGCTCAAGGGCTGGGTCTGTTTCGGACCGAAGGACAAGCTCAACAGCATTGCCCGAACGACGCCGTGGTCTGGCTCGATTTGAAGAAGAGAACTTATTACCTTCAAGGCCAACGTCAGTACGGTCAGCGGAGGACAGCTGTGTTCGCTTGCCGAAAGGAAGCTCAGCGAAGCGGTAACCGCCGCTCACTGCTGGGCTGGCGATAGAGAGTTGGAAGACATTTGACGAATACCTCATAGCCCATCGTGCGCTGTATGATCGTGTCATGCGGCGGGCGGTGTTTCGGCATCGTTTCGTTAGGACAGTTTCATTTTTCGATTGACGGCATGATGGTGCAGACCTGTGGTACGACGAAGGTGGGAACGCCAAGACGGCCGCACGTTCATAAACTGGAGGTCGGCTGCGGCGGGACCGGCAGACGGAGTAAGCACCGAGGACGTGTGTCTCCGTCAGCCAGGGGTCTTTTGATTTTCTTGACCAATGGGACTAGGCTGAACCGTTCTTCAGCCCTTTCACGACGGGGGCTGGAGTTCTTCTCCCTCCTTTGAACTGGGGCTCGGCAACGACTGGGCCCCTTTTCCTTTTCTCGGGCTAGCGGCAATCTCTCCCAAAACGCCACCTCGGGCAGCAGGGTCAGGGTGGAAACGGCCCTATGGCGTCCCCAGGGCGTTGGCGGGGCTTCCACGGGCTTGGACAAGTCCCCCGAGGATGGGTTTTTGGCTGCGATGGGTGGACGTGCCACAAAATTCAAAGGGCGTAGTAAAAGCCCGCAACGACGACCGGGATAACTCGCCAAAAAACGGAACGGTCTCGGTTAGGCGTCGCATAGCCGACCGAGACCGTCCTGTCCGTTCCGGGTGTTCAAGCGTTCCGGGAGAGACGCCCCAGCCTACTTCTGAGGGGCAGCAAAGCAAGACCGCCGCCAGAATTGTCTGAGGAAAAACCCAACCCCCCCGCAGCCCCTGCAAGCATCGGGTCCGCTTTCCAGCGGGGTACAGTCGGGGCTCTTGCCAGCTTCCGGATGCTAACTGAGTCGATCAGGACCAATGTGACCGTTGTCGAATATCCATCCAGCCAACACGATCGCCAACAGCATTCCAATAAGCTGTGCGACGATGAACGCCAATACGCCGCCCGGAGCGATTCCCGCAAAAGTATCCGATAAAGCCCGTCCGATTGTCACGGCAGGATTAGCGAACGACGTGGAAGCCGTGAACCAATATGCCGCCGTGATGTACAAGCCAACGGCATAGGGGATAGCGTCACTTCTGAAAGCCAAGCATCCGAAGATCGTCAATAGTAATCCGAAAGTTGCTACTCCTTCTGCCAGCCACTGTCCCCACCCCGTTCTTACCGTCATCGAAAACTGCCACACCGGCAGTTCGAACATCAGGTGAGCCATCCAGACCCCGACGATGGCCCCGACAATCTGACTGGCGATGCAGGCGAAGGCATCAGATGCGGGAAGTTCACGACGAATGGCGAAGGCAACACTGACAGCCGGATTGAAGTGTGCACCGGAAACTGGCCCGAATATCAGAATGAGAACCGTGAGAATGGCACCGGTCGGGATCGTATTGCACAGAAGTGCTATCGCCCCGTTCCCGCCTGCCAACTTGAAGGCCATCACTCCCGAACCAACGACAGTGGCGAGCAGGAATGCCGTTCCGAGACCTTCCGCTGTAGCCCGTTGAGCAAGAGACGGCGTCAACTTTCTGCCTTCACCTTTGTCGTTGCGCCCTCCATCCGCCCGATCTCCCGGAGTCCAGCCCGTAGCGAAACCTCGTCTAACTTGGCGATAGGAAGGGGCTGCAAAGACGCCGATTCTTTGAGACAGCATCCGGGCGGTTTCGTTGAATGCGAGAGAGATTTCCGCTGGCGAACCTTGGACCGCTGCCGGGTCAGGAATACCCCAATGCGCCGTAAGTGGTTTTCCGGGCCATACTGGACACTCTTCACCAGCAGCATCGTCGCAGAGGGTGAAGATGAAATCGAACTTGGGTGCATCAGGCTTGGCGAACTCATCCCACGACTTTGAACGCAGAGTAGAAGTATCGTAGCCAAGTCGCTTGAGAAGTTGCAGGGCAGTTGGATTGACCCTGCCTTTCGGTTGGCTTCCAGCACTGTAGGCTTTGAACTTGCCCGCCCCCAACTTGTTCAGCAGCACTTCGGCAATGATTGAGCGAGCCGAGTTGCCAGTGCAAAGGAATAGGACATTGTAGGGGCGGTCTGGCATATGCTTTCAACTATTGCGACCGTATGACAGGATCATGACGATGTTGACTACCCTGGTTTCTGCGACGTTTCCGAGTGACGACTGCATACACGGCTGAGGCGGCAAACCCTATCATTGCCGGGAGCTAGGTTTTACGCTGCCGACGCTCTGCAACAAGATGAGGAAGTCGGAGCCGGTGATTCGGCGACGGGATCCTTTTCCGGGGCGTGACGTGCTTGCCCGCTGCGTTCTCCTGTGCCGTCACCGTAAACCGTATTCTCTCCCGTGGTGAAGAATGCCTCCCACGAAATGCCCGCAGGATCGTCAATCCACGCCTTCTCCGACCGGTGATAGCAGCATTGAGTTTGCCCTTGCTCCAGCATTGGCGCATCCGCTGCCCGCAACCGGCCGTAGACCTCGTGAAGTTCGGCTTGGCTATCGACTTGTATGCCGAGGTGATTGAGGCCGGTCTGAGCACCACGCATTGAGATTGCGAAGTTTACCCGGGGATCGTCGAGCATCCACTTGGCGTAATCCGGTTTCGTGACGTTCGGTTCTGCCGCAAACAGGGTCGAGTAGAACTTCACGGCTTGGGAAAGATCGTCAACGGCGACATGGACGTGTAGACGCTTCATGGCTCATCTCTCCTTATGGCTCAAAGATGTAATCCCTCAAGACACCCGCTCACGTTTGCGAGTTGTCGTGCGGCTAGCTTTGCGGTCGGCAGGCTTGCAAAATGTACCTTGACAGCAATGTTCGGTCAGGTAGGCCAGCAGAGCATTCATTCTCTCGTAGGCGGCTGTGTAGATCATCGAGCGACCTTCACGGCGCACCGTCACAAGGCCAGCCATCCGCAGACGGTCGAAGTGGAAAGTCAGAGTGTTGGGGGCGAGATCAAGGGCTTCGGCAATCTCGCCCGCTGCGATGCCCTCCGGTCCAGCCCTTACAAGCAGCCGGAACACGTCGAGGCGATTATACTGTGCAAGAGCCGATAGGGCCGCCACGGCATCCGTCTTTTCCATATTTCAACGAATACTGAAATACTCGCTGGGTGTCAATACCCAAACCATGGGTCGGTACTAAGCGAAGTCCGGCCCCCGAGGCGTCCCCCCGTCTATTCAGCCAGTGCCGTTGGGCGGCATGGCGTGACGTGCTTACCGCCTGAGAGTATAGCGGACGTTTGCCTCAACGGGTCACCGCAGAGAGTGAATATTTCCTGAGGTTGCTTTACTCCACGAAGACGGTGGACTCCAAGTGAGGTCATCTGATTTGGAAAACACCGGGGGAAGACGGAGGATATCAAAACCGATTGACCAAGCGTCTTGCAAAGTGCAGCCAAACGTGCGGCCTCGTTGGCGGCGGCTCCGATGACGGTAAACTGGAGTCGTTCAGGAACTCCGATGTTTCCGTACATCACATCACCAATATGGAGTGCCAGACCGAACTTGAGAATCGCCTCACCGTGCTCTTGACGTGTTTGGTTCAATAACTCCAGGTTCCTACATGCATCTCGGGCCGCCTCCAGTGCTGCTGCACAGGCACGTTCTTCTGGGTTACAGGCCGCTCCACTTTCGCCAATGGGGAAGATCGCAAATACGGCATCTCCGATGTAACTCAGAATTTCGCCGCCGTTGGTCAAAACGGCACCCGCAGTGCAATCGAAATAATCACTCAGGAGTGCAAAGAACTTCTCTATGGACATTGTTTCGGATAACAGTGTTGAGTCCCGCAGGTCGCACAGCCAAATGACTGAGTGGATTTTCTCACCAGTGCCACGCTTGGCGTCGCCGGTCAGCACCCGCTCGCTAGTTCGTTTCCCGAGATAGATGGGTAGCAGGCTCTTGGCGGGAATACGCTGACCAGCCACTGGATCGAGGCGGCCGTGATCCCCTACAGAGTGGAAGGGTATCATCATGCCTGAGGCTAGGGGGTGATTCTAGAGTGCATTGACTTCATGATGGTTTCTATTGAAGGACAGAGACCCGCCAACGTTACATAAGCCCCCATCACCGGGAAAAACGCAGCAATAACGAACACCCAAATAGCCAAGATTTGGCCGAACAGTTGCACGGCCCCTTCGGTCTTGGTGGACGAAAACAAAATAAAATAGCCCAGCGTTACGACGAATGTGGCGGGAATCAAACTGAATAGGAAGCACATTGCTTTCTCCTCACCTGAGGGGTGACTCAAGGCTCAAGAACGGCCCGCAACCCACTAGGCAATCTTACAGTCAAGCCTGCAACAGTCGCCGCTGTTCTTCATATTGTTCCCGACTGATCTCACCGCTTGCAAACCGCTCCTTCAGGATTTCCAGAGCGTGTGAGTCATGTCGTCGGGAATGCCCCATATGTCCGCCCATCATGGAGAGCATCATCACTCCGCAGACAATCATCATCAAGAGCGGGACAAACATCCAAGGCCCGTAGTCATTCCACCACCACAACATGACCGCCTCCTATCCTTCTTGCCCTATCCCAGGTTATCGACAAGGGTTGAGGGCAACATACCAGTTGCGGGCGGAGGCGGGACATGGGTTCTTTGTTCAACGTGTTTTTCTTCCCTCAGCATGGCCACAATCTTGTCGGCCACCTGTCGTGCCACCGCTTTCCGCTCCTCCTCTGGAACGTCCTCCATCGAGAAGATGTCGATGTATTTCTTGTAGAGGGGAAAAGCGTCGATCTGTGTGACTTTGCTTCCCCGATCAGGTTCTTCAGTACCCGTCCGTGACATGTGAGAAAGCAGCCATCGATCATGATCGCCTTCTCAGCGTCCTTCACCCACCGGAGCATAGACGAGTGTGGCACAAAGAACGTCTCGGCATGGCATGCACGGGCAAACGATGGAATCTCGTTCGCCACAATGTTCGCAGCGAGCCGGGCGATCTCTCCACGGATGCAAGGTCCTTCGCAGGAGAAGACCGGAATTTTCTTTTCGGCCATGCATTTCTGGGCATACGCCTCTCCGGCCGGGCAAACGCCTGCTATCTCATTGATTTTCAGGGTGAAATCCGGGCTGTAGTGAGCCATGATGACCTCCTACGGTTCCCGTTTTGTTTTGCGGATTGTAGCCATTTGTGGGAATCGGACATTGATCCAGCGCAATCCGAAGCCAAGAGGTCAGAACACGAGCGCAGGCATGTTCACTGGCACGTGAATGGCCGAATACTCGGACATGAATCGTCGCCGAGAACCTGCTACAACTTCACCCACAAAGAAGATCCGGGGTCGTCGTATCGCTTTGTGTGATTCGATGATGACGTCTTGATCCTTCGGAATCCTACGGAACCTCGGGCCGAATGCCCCTGAAACCTACAGGATTTGACCTCAATCAATGTCCTGACCCCAGATCCCGGTTAAACTACAAAAACCGAGAATGTTGCGACCTTGGGACATGGAGGCCGTTGTTGCCTTCGGTAAGTGTCATGTCGTTGGTCTTGATCGAGTGTCCGAAAACTCACAGGCACATCTCCACCGGGGTCCAGATTTCGGCGGACGATTTCGACCGTCTTGATGAAGCCACTCAATCGTCCGTTCGTTGTCCACGTTGCGGGAAAGAGCACCACTGGACGAAACGAGAGGCCATCCTTGTTCCCCCTGAGAGATGGTCGGATATGCGGGAAGTCCAGGACTGTTTCATGAAGGCCATCCAGAATCAGGAGATGGCGGCGGCGGCGAAAGCAGACGAGGAGCGGGATTTTCACCTGCGAATGGAGCGTAAGTGGCTATCATTGGCAGAGGGGTATCGCTTGATTGCAGAAGTAGACCCTCGTCACCGTTGAGTCCTACCGCCCGTCCGTGGGACTATTCCTCGGCGGGAATGAAGGCGTGCTCGGCAGGAGTAGCCACGCCTCTGCCATCAGCAGGAGAGCCTTTTTGTCACGTTGCGGTACCGGTATCTGAGGCAGGCGGGTGCATTCCTCGGCAAATCTCTCGTAATGCTCTGTGCCTGATGGTTCGACTCCTTCGGAATGGGCTTTTGGGAATCGGAATATCCCAGACCAGTCCTTGTTCCCTGTGATGGCCGTCTAGCGGGCGTCAACCTCGGGCGAACCTCTGCGACTACCAGAGGTCGTCCCAGTAGGCATCGAGACGAAATCCAGAACGCCCTGAAGCAACCTTCCGACCTTCCTGTCCAGAACGATATACCTCCGCTGCCAGTTGACGGCGGTTAACATGCAGAGGTCATGTCGAGGCATGGCTCAATGAAGTCGTGCAATATTCATCCACCCCAGGCATATTTCAGTATGGCATTGTGATCCGTGTGCAATACCCCCTTCTCGTCTTCGATCCAGATTTTCTTCGGGTTGAGTTGCAGCAGGTTCCCGGGCGACCGTTAGTGCCTCTGCCGGATCTTCATAACGTTTGGTGTGATCAATGATGACGTCCTGGTCTCTAGGTACCCACTTGATGACATACAACACGGTCACGTAGTAGCCTCGTTTGGCCCGTAGACGAATCAAAATCAAGTTCGGACGTAGCAATTCCTGCGTTCGACAGAACCATTCACCCGAGGAACACCCGTAAGGTCAGTGAGTTCCGCCCGCCTCCGGAATAATTGTCCACGAGATAACCGTGCCGGACAATGTAGCCGGGTCCATCTTCCAGCGACGACACGTAAATCAATGCGGAAGAGGGCGTTCAGTTTCGACTGTCATGGCAGGGCTCACTTCCTTCGCCTTGGCCCGTTGAGCCCATTCGGTCGCCATCCTCGTGATATCTTCTCGGACCGTCGAGTCAGTGGTTTGTCGAGCCAGATTCAATAAGCGTTCTGCTTCGTCACGGCAGAACTGCGCCTCGCTACGGTGCATGACACAATCCTCTGCTTTCGGCTTAAGGGCATAATGCTGAACTCCCGTGGCCTCAAGTGGACTCACTGAACATGAATAACAGATGAACGACGTATAAAGTTTTGTATACGGAAAACGGGGCCCGCACCGTTGGAAGCACTGCGGTCGGGTACCTGCAAGCTTGTGACCCAACTCCACGGTTTCTTCGGTGGTTCTTGCTGAAGCGTCCTCTACAGCATTCTCAACAAGCCAGATCCCCTTCTCTCCAAGGGTGCTGGCCTCCTCAACGGAACGCTTCGCATCCTCTATCCGCTTGACCGAAGACTTCACACCTTCATTGTGAAGTTCTGCAATCCGGTCCGCAACGGCCTTCGGGTTTTTCATTTTGGTTACCTCCCTTTGTGTGGGTCTCGGTACCTGGGAATAGTCCTGGGAATTCACATTGCCTTGATTTTGTAGCTCCCGATTTTTTTGCCGATCCCCTGCACCACGCCCTCCACTAAAGGCTTCAGTGGCGTATGGTGAATCTCGAATGTGCCTTCAAGACCGCTGTATTTGCCCGTTCCGCCGATCCACTGGCCTTGGATTGTGAAGGTCGGTGCCATCGACTGCTTGTAATAACAGCGGGGAAGGATACGGGGCAAGGAACAAATAAATATCGGATGAGCCGCCGATCGCCCGTTCCTGTCCTGACGAGGGAGCCGACATTGGCACTGCGGGCGAAGGATTTGTTCGCTGAACCCCTGCTTCCCCCGCCTCCCGCCGGACGCCCGACCCGGCATCGCCTGCCCCGTCAGGGCGAAGCGATGACTGCCCGTTCTCCCGAGGGCTTGATGGTGCGGGTGGAACACCGGGACGACGGCTCGTGGTGGCTGATGTTGCCTGACAGGATGGAGAACGCCACCACCACCGTCATCACCTATCCCCTGGTCGTTCAGCCGATGTCTGTTCCGAAGCGTCGGCTCATTCGGCAACGGGACGGCACATATCGGCTTCCTCCCGGCATGCGCCATCCCGTCCGGTTCCTCATCCAGGATTCCACGGGCAGGCGGGTTCGCAATCTGTATCTGGCTGATGACGGCAGGATCGGCTCGGCCCATGAACTGGGGATGGATACCCACCCAACTAAACACTTCACCCCGCTCCAGCGGCTTCAACGGAGACAGGACAAGGTCAGGGAGCAGTTCCCGTTGGAGGGCCCCGACATCCTGAATCCCAACATCAGCATCCGTCAGGTTCTATTGCGCTGCCCGATCGGCAAGCACCGCATCAAGTTCTTGGCCAGTGTGATCCGGGCCCGCCACGGCGTCGTCCACGGGGGCGACAAGTCCGTCCTGGATGAAAAGATCACTGTGGCCATTGACCAGCATCTGCGTCGGCATAAACGCCGGTGGCGGATACAGGCTGGCCCCAAACCCTGGAAGATGCCGTCATCCTATGCCCGAACCCTGAAGCCGTTCAACGAAGCACGGTGGCAGTATCAGGCATACGAAGAGATTGAGCAGGAAGAGCCGGGGATCGGCGACAGACGCTACATTGACTGAGGAAAGGAGAAGATGATGACTGATGACGATAATGACGGCTACGGTGAACCGGGTCGTGGCTATGGCTACGGGGCGGGCTACACCCACGCTTCCAACATGAAACGGCGGTTTTGGCGTTGGTGGCAGGAGTTGACGAACACCCCCGACCCCGACGATGACGAACCCCCGCTGCCGAGGCGGGGATGACCGACGACTTCATCCCGCCCAGGCATATTGACGCTCAAGAAGACCCCGATGATGGCTACGGGGCCGTGACTCCGGGCTTCGGTGGGATCAGGGATGAAGATGATTCCGAGATGCGGGCCCGCCGTCGGTTGGAACAGGCGGAACAGCCACCACCCCAGCCCCCCGCTGATGCCGACAACCAGACGACGGTGCTGTCTCGGGTCTACACCCGCATTGGTGATGCCGTTAGCGGCTTCGCCCAGGACGCCCAAAGGGTGGCGTTGTCCGTAGCCAAGCAAATCCTGCCCAAGCCCCAGGCCTACGGCATTGAGTGCAGGAACGGCTACATCATCCAGTTCACCGACCAGGAATCTGCCGAGACCCTGGCATCCCGCCGTCAGCACCTACTGGACACCAGGTCGGAACGGGGAGTGGAGTTGGTGGCCGATGGCAAGGTCTATCGGCTGATGCAGGAGTATTGCGCAGCCCTGCCCGACAACACCCCGGTCAAGGCCAGGGAGCTGTTCCTGATGGTGGCCGATGCCCTGGAGAAGCAGACGCTGTTTGACAGGCTGGCGGGAATGCTGGGGTCAAAGCGGGCGTTCGTGGCCGTGATGGGACACCTGCCGCCTCCGCCCCGTCCCCCCGACAACTGCCTCATCGTGCGGTGGGAACAAATGATAATCGTCGGGCACGGCCATCGTTTTCGGGAACCGCATTTCATCATCGCCACGCCGTGGATATCTCCGGCCGAACTGGAGTCCATCTTTCATCCTGGTCGGTATGTTGATGATGCGATGGGCGACTATCACGACCTGTATCTGACCCGCCGTGATGCCGAGACGCTGTTCCGGGCCGGACATCGCAGACAGCCCCCGCCGCCCGCCATCAGCCACGACGAGTCGATCGCCGCCATCTACGGGAACCAACCGAGGCCATTTCAAGACAGGTGAAAAAAAAGACCCCGGATTGCTCCGGGGTCTGTTGGTAGTTGACTGGATTTACGACTTGGCGGCCGCATCTTCAATGGTGATGATGTCATTTGCCACTTCCGCCAGGAAGTCGTGTCCGAAGTGATACAGCCTGAGTGTCTTTCTTGGCTGCTTCTTCGGCTGACTTCACCACTTCCTGCAGTTGCTCGGCAACCGCCTTCGCCATCGCCTTGTTGTGGCTCTTGGTGCCAGCGATGTGGCACTTCTCCTTGATGACCGTCTCGGCCACGGCGTAGGGAGAGTCGCCGAAGCGCTCAACCAGCTTGTCCACGATGTTCCTGGCCGTGGTCGGCTTCTTGGGCTGGGACGACGGCGTGCTGAAGGCTGCCCAGATCAGAACCGGGTTGTTCAGCACCCGTCCTTCCTGGTTGTCCCTCCGCCACTTCTCGATTTCGTCCCGGTGCTCAAAACACTTGATGAGCCGGGAGCGAGTCGACTTGTGGAGATGTTTGTCGTCCAGGTCATACTTTTCCAGAAACTTGCCGAAAGCTACGGCGTATTTCTTGCCGTTATCCTTGCCTCCAGCGATGCGCATGGCATATTGGCGACCGACGGCATAGCCTTCGGCAACCACCATCCATTCCTGGAAAGTCTTCTGACCAGCCTTCCCGTCGGCATCCTTGGTCAGGGACGCCAACGCCTTCTTGGCTTTGAAACCTGCATCCGCTTCCTGGTTGGTCAGGGGCACCATCGCTTCGGGCTTGTCCTTGGCGATGACGGCTGGCAGTTGGGGTTTCACTCCCAATGACACGAGAGCCGAGTCAATGGCCGAGTTGGCGACGGGTTCAACCGTCGTATTTTCAGGAGTGTTCATGACACTCTCCTTTATGATGGCGGGAATGATGGGTTGAAGTTGCCAACCCATCATCCCGCCCGAGGGGGGATGGTTGTTTGATCTTCCGATTCGATTTTCAAACAGCCCGGCAAGGACGACCCTTGCCTGTCCCCAGTAATGCACACGGGCGAAAATAACGGAACGGACAACCGTGGCGTTAGAGGGGGTATTTGACTCCACGGACGGGGATTCAAACAATGTGATTGACTCCAAGGATGTGGATTCAAAGGCGATCGCAAACTCCACGGTTCGAGCGTCGTCGGGAAGCGGTTTGCTGCTACACCCGACCTATGACGCCGACGATCACCAAACACCAACGCCGAGGAACCCGACGTCCGTCCCGTTTCCGTCAACGGGACATCACCAGGGCGGTGCGGGGCGTGCTGGCGACTGGTCTCAGATCGGTGCGGGTCGAGATCGGAACGGACGGGCGCATCATCGTGTCTGCCGCCACCTCAGATGACAGCAAGCCGGAATCGTCCTATACGGCGCAGGTCAATGAGTGGGATGAGGTCTTGAAACGCCGCCCATGACCCGCATCAAACTCAAATATGTCAATGCGTTCCGAGATAGGCACGGGAGGCTGAGGCTCTATTTTCGCCGCCCCGGTCACAAGTCCGTTGTGCTCAAAGGATTGCCAGGAAGTGCCGAGTTTATGGCAGGGTATGAAACGGCACTTTCGGGCACGATGGCGACGAGCCCTAAGCCGATCGGTGCTGGGAGGTTCAATGCGGGAACGGTTGCTGCGCTGACCATCGCCTACTTCAACTCGGTGTCTTTCGGGAATCTGACAGAGGGTGCAAAGCGACAACGGCGTGGCTTGCTGGAAAGGTTTGCGGCTGAGCACGGTGACAAACGAGTCGCCATGCTAGAGCGCAGACATATCGAGCAAATGGTGGCGGCAAAACTGAATACACCGTCAGGAGCGGTCAACTTCCTCGTCGCCGTCCGCAGCCTGATGAAGTTCGCCGTGGATACTGGAGTGATCCAATCTAATCCTGCCACCGGGGTCGAGCGGCCGAAGGTAAGAACGGACGGTCATCGAACCTGGAGTGAAGATGACATCGCCGCCTTCGAAAACAGACATGCGGTCGGAACTCAGGCGAGGTTAGCCTTTGTCTTGCTGCTTCACACCGTTCAACGAGTCGGTGATGTGCTTCGATTGGGGCGGCAGCACATTCGCCTGGAAAAAGATGGCTCTATGTCCGTTCTTATCCGACAAGAGAAAACTGGCACATCGCTGGTGCTCCCAATCGTGCCGGAACTGAAGGCAGTGTTAGACGCCATGCCCCCATCGAAAAGCCTGACATTTCTGACTACGAGTAACGGCAAGCCCTACAAAACTCGTTTCTTCACGAAGCGTTTCACAAAATGGTGTGAGGAAGCAGGTCTGCCTAAGGGCTTCGTTCCGCATGGGCTTCGCAAGGCTGGTTGTCGTCGGCTGATTGAGCACGGCTGTAGCACGAAGGAAGTTGCGGCGTGGAGTGGGCATAAGACACTCAAGGAAGTCGAGCGTTACACCGTCGCCGCCTCCCAGGAACGACTTGCACGGTCGGCAGCGGCGAAACTCGTGGGCAAAAAGGCTGACGGTTCGGGGGATGACGGCGGGCCTCGGTGAGCAACCAACCGTGAACAAAAATCTACAAACCTCTCGAAGTTTGTAGATTTGCCACACAATGTTCCACTCTCGTTCCGTCATAGCAATCGGGCACAAAATGGCGTCATTTCAAAGGGTAGCGTCCCTATGAGCACATCATCACGCTGGAAACGCAGACCCGAGGGCTCGACCTGGGGCGATTTCGGCCCGGACGACCAGCTCGGACGGCTGAACCTGCTGACGCCCGAGAAGGTCAAGCAGGGCATCGCCGAGGTGCGCGAGGGCTTTAGCTTTTGTCTCAGCCTGCCACTCGACTATCCGGGCGGCAATTTCCTCAACCCGCGGCGCCATCCGCCGGTGCTGCGGCCGACGCTGCGCAGCAAGCTGCCCAACATGAATTATCGGCTGTCCTTCGACGATCCGAATTTCACCGATGTCGTGAGCGACGACGTCGCCATCCTGCACCTGCAATATTCCACGCAATGGGACAGTCTCGCCCACGTCGGCTCGCTGTTCGACGCCGACGGCGACGAGATTCCGGAGCCGGTCTATTACAACGGCTATCGCGCCGACG
>WNGD01003659.1_pt1 | contig 15474 bp, 15 predicted proteins | sample 5400671 | NCBI WGS metagenome assembly WNGD01 (sample SAMN13153369, study PRJNA577476) | soil metagenome | isolation source: 40 cm soil or saprolite under grassland replicate 2 | place: USA:California | collected 2016-06-15 | reverse complement strand
TTCGGCGATCGCCATCATGGTCGCGGCCGTGCCCATGACCATGCAGGTGCCGAACGAGCGGGCAATGCCGCTTTCCATCTCGTTCCATTGCGCTTCGGTGATGCGACCCGCGCGCTTCTCGGTCCAATATTTCCAGACGTCGGAGCCCGAGCCCAGGTATTCGCCGCGCCAATTGCCCCGCAGCATCGGGCCCGCCGGCACGTAGATCGCCGGTATGCCCATGCTGATGGCGCCCATGACCAGTCCCGGCGTGGTCTTGTCGCAGCCGCCCAGCAACACCGCGCCGTCGATCGGGTGGCTGCGCAGAAGCTCTTCCGCCTCCATCGCCAGAAAATTGCGATAGAGCATGGTCGAGGGCTTGACGAACGGCTCCGCCAACGACATCGCCGGCAGCTCGATTGGAAAGCCGCCGGCCTGCAGCACGCCGCGCTTGACGTCCTCCGCCCGCGCCCGCAGGTGCGCGTGACAGGCGTTGATCTCGCTCCAGGTATTGATGATGCCGATGACGGGTTTGCCGGCCCAGTCGGCGGCGTCATAACCGAACTGGCGCAGTCGCGAACGGTGGCCGAACGAGCGCAGATCGTTGACGCCGAGCCAGCGGTGGCTGCGCAGGTCTTCGGGGCGCTTACGGTTCATTGCGGTGGTGCGGGGGATGCGCTTCGACTATTCCAGGCTCACGCCGCCTTCCTTGATCACCTTGGCCCATTTGTCGGTTTCCGCGGCGACGAGCTTTCCGAAGTCGGCCGGACTGCCCGGGACCAGCATGCCGCCGAGCTCCGCCAGGCGAGCCTTGACCTTCGGGTCGGCCAACCCGGCGTTGATCTCCTTGTTGAGCTTGTCGATAATCTCGGGCGGGGTGCCCTTGGGCACGCTCATCCCGTAAAAGGCGCTCGCCTCGTAACCTGGCACGGTCTCGGCCACCGTCGGAACGTCGGGCAGCGCCTCCGACCGTGTCGCCGTCGTCACCGCGAGCGCGCGCAGCTTGCCGGCACGAATGTGCGGCAGCGACGGCGGCATGTTGTCGAAAATCACTTGCACCGTGCCGGCGATCAGGTCGGTGAGCGCCGGCGCCGAGCCCTTGTAGGGAATATTGGTCATCTCGACGCCAGTCATCATCTTGAACAGCTCGCCCGAGAGATGGACCGAGGTGCCGTTGCCGGAGGTCGCCCAATTGATCTTGCCCGGATTGGCCTTGGCATAGGCGATGAACTCGGCAACCGTCTTGGCCGGCACCGACGGATTGACTTCCATCACGTTCGGCACCCGCATGATGCCGGCAACCGGCGCGATATCGCGGATGAAGTTGAAGGACAGCTTGGGATAGAGCGTTGCATTGATCGCATTCGCCGGATTGACCAGCAGCAGCGTGTAGCCGTCGGGCGGCGAATGAATCGCGGCTTCGGTGCCGATGTTGTTGCCCGCGCCCGGCTTGTTCTCGATGATGAACTGCTGCCCCAGCCGTTCCGACAGCCATTGCGCCATGATACGCGCAGTGATGTCCGTGCCCCCGCCGGGGGTATAGGTCACGATCCAACGCACCGGCCGGGTCGGGTAGTCGAGCGCAGAGGCGGTGCCGATCCCGCCCCACGTGAGGGCGGCCAGACACGCGGCGAAACCGCGGGCAAAATTCACGCTTGGGATCATGGCGCTTGCCTCCTCTCGCCGGTTTTTGGTGGCGAATGATCCCGCTGTCGCGGTCCTATTCGCGAACTTGCGCGCGAAGGTACGCGGCATCGACGCCCTCGCACAAGGGCGTTGGGCGATCGCCCTTGTTCGAGAAGCCGCACGATTTGCGCGCGCGACTCGCTTCGCCTCGTGCCATTGCCTGGGGATGCATCAATCAACCAAGCTTGCCGAGACCTTCACCGCTCCCTTTAGGCGCTTCTTAACCATTCCGCTTAGGCGCTCCTTAACCATTCCGAGTTAACCATAGTGGATATCCGCTCGGGGGTAACACTCACAGCCAAATGTCCGGCCACGAGGCCGAAACCTTTCGCTGCTGCGCGTGTTTTGTTGGGCGGGATGTGTTTACAGGGGATGCCCAATGACTGTGGCCTACTCCCAGACGGGATGGGCCGCCGCCTCGCCTGCTCGGGCAGCGGCGACCGAAACTTTCTCGGATGAAGTGTTAATCCGGCGGATCGCCAACGGCGATCAGCTTGCCATGCGGACGCTTTTTGCGCGGCATCGCCTGGCGATCTACCGCTGGCTGCTGCGTCTGGTGGGCGACGAAACCCTCGCCGACGACCTCTTGAGCGATGTCTTCCTCGACGTCTGGCGCAAGGCTGGCTCCTTCGAGAGGCGCTCTTCGGTTTCGACTTGGCTGCTGGCCATCGCGCGCCACAAGGCGCTCTCCGCACGCCGCCGCCGCACGGACGTTGAACTCAACGCCGAACTTGCGTCCACGGTCGCAGACCCTGCGGACAACCCGGAGCTTGTCCTACAGAAGAAGAACCGAGAAGAACTGCTGCGCCATTCCTTGGCTCGGCTATCGCCGGAGCACGGCGAGGTCATCGACCTCACCTACTATCATGGCAAATCCATCAAGGAGGTCGCCGAGATCATCGGCATCAACGAGGCCACGGTGAAGTCGCGCACCTTCTACGCGCGCAAGAGGCTCGCGCAGCTGGTCGCATCTGCGATGTGAACGCGTGCTCGTTTGCGGCGATTGGGATCGCTGCTCGCGTGATCGCTCATATAGTTGCCGGGGCCGTCGTCGCCCTCGGTGAGCCGCGGTAGACGTTTCAGTGCGGCCGCAAGGTCCAACCATCCGCAACACACGTCCGTGTGCGCCTTTGTGCACGACGTTTCGAAATTGGTAGGCGTTGCGGATAGTTGTGGAAATTCAGCGTCGCCAGAGGATATTTGGTCGGAGTGGCAGGATTTGAACCTGCGACCCCCTCGTCCCGAACGAGGTGCGCTACCAGACTGCGCTACACTCCGCCTGAAGGCCGGTCTTATAACCCGTGTCGGCGAACGGCCGCAAGCTATAGACCCCCGATGACCGCGCAGCCGGCGACCCAGGTGATAGAGGCCAGCGACGGCGCGATCACGCCCGGCGCGGCCGCCGTCGCACGTGCGGCGCGCACGCTCGCCGCCGGCGGCCTCGTCGCCTTTCCGACCGAGACCGTCTACGGGCTGGGGGCCGACGCCACCAACGGCGCGGCGGTCGCACGCCTTTATGACGCCAAGGGCCGCCCGTCGTTCAATCCCCTCATCGCCCACGTCGCCGACGCCGACGCCGCGCGCGTGCTCGCGCGCTTTCCCACTGCCGCCCGACGGCTCGCGCGCGCGTTCTGGCCGGGGCCGCTGACGCTGGTGCTGCCCAAGCTTGCGGACTGCCCGGTCGCCGAACTCGCCACCGCCGGCCTCGATACCATCGCGGTGCGCGTGCCCAACCATCCCCTCGCGCGCGCCATTCTGCTGGCCTTCGGCCGAGCGGTGGTGGCGCCTTCGGCCAACCGCTCCGGGCACGTCTCGCCCACGACCGCGCAGCACGTGCTGGCCGACCTGCGCGGGCGCATCGAGCTGATCGTCGACGGCGGGCCGACGCCCATGGGACTGGAATCGACCATCATTGCCTGCCTCGATCGCCCGGTGCTGCTGCGGCCCGGCGCCTTGCCGCGCGCGGACATCGCGCGGGTAGTTGCGCTGGCCGAGGCGCCGCCTCCTGCCGCGTCAGCGAATATCGACGACGTGCCGATCGCCCCCGGCGCGCTTCCCTCCCACTACGCCCCGCGGGCGCGGCTGCGGCTTGATGCCCAGCGCGTGGAGGCGCACGAGGCGCTGCTCGCCTTCGGCCCGACACCGGCGGCGGGCGCCGAGCGCGCGGCGGCGGTGCTCAACCTGTCGCCGCGCGGCGATCTCATCGAGGCCGCGGCCAATCTCTTTTCCCACCTGCGCGCGCTTGATGCGTCGGGTGCCGCGACCATCGCGGTGATGCCGGTGCCGCGCGCGGGCCTGGGCGAGGCTATCAATGACCGCCTCGAGCGCGCCGCGGCGCCGCGCGCATGAGGTAGGAATTCGGCCAGCCGCCGCGCTATAGTCACGAGCCGCAACGACGTGGATCGAGCTCGAGCGATGAATATTGCAGAGACACCCGCCAAGTTCCTCGCAACCGATCTGTTGGCCCGCTTCGTCGCGATCGTGGGAAACAAAAACGCCGTCACCGATCGAGCGGCGCAGGCGCCCTTTCTTACCGAGCCGCGCGACATGTTTCGCGGGACGAGCCCTGTGGTGCTGCGGCCGGGCTCGGTCGGCGAGGTCGCCGAAATCCTCAAACTCGCTAACGAGACCGCGACCGCAATCGTCCCGCAAGGCGGCAATACCGGGCTGGTCGGCGGGCAGATCCCGCAACACGGCGAGATCGTCCTTTCGCTCAACCGCCTCGACCGGGTTCGCGAGGTCGATCCGGTCTCCAATACCATGACCTGCGAGGCCGGCGTGACGCTGCTGCGGGCGCGCGAGGCGGCAGCCGAGGTCGACCGGCTTTATCCGCAATTGCTGCCGTCGGAGGGGAGTTGCACCATCGGCGGCAACCTGTCGACCAATGCCGGCGGCACCGCCGCGCTGGCCTACGGGATCGCGCGTTCGCACGCGCTCGGCATCGAGGTGGTGCTCCCCGACGGGCGCGTGTTGAACGCCCTCAACAAGCTCAAGAAGGACAATACCGGCTACGACCTCAAGGACCTGTTCATCGGCGCCGAAGGCACGCTCGGCGTCATCACCGCTGCGGTGCTGCGGCTCATACCGCGGCCGCGTTCCGTGGAGACCGCCTTCGTTGGCGTGCCCTCGCCGCAGGCCGCGCTCGACCTCTTCGGCCTTGCGAGCGAGCGCGCCACGGGCAACGTGACCAGCTTCGAATTGATGCTACGGCTCGGCATCGAGCTAGTGCTTCGCCATGGCGCGGGCTGCCGCGATCCGCTGCCGCAACCACACCCGTGGTACGTGCTAATTGAGCTCTCGTCGCAGGCCCGCTCCGGCTTGCGCGCGGTGCTGGAGGAAATTTTGGCCGAGGGCCTCGAACGCGGCCTCGTCGAAGACGCCACCATCGCGGAGAGCCTCGATCAGACCAAGATGTTCTGGCGCATCCGCGAAATGTTCGGCGAAGTGCAACGCCACGAAGGCGGCTCGATCAAGCACGACGTCTCGGTGCCGGTAGCAGCGGTGCCCGCCTTCATCGAGGAGGCGAACGCGGCCGTTGCCAAGCTGATCCCCGCTGCCCGGCCGCTTCCATTTGGCCATCTCGGCGACGGCAACATTCACTACAACGTCGCCCAGCCCGTGGGCGCGGACAAGGCCGAATTCCTCAGCCACTGGAGCGGGGTCAATGCCGCGGTCTTCGGCGTCGTCGCCAAACACGACGGCTCGATCTCGGCCGAGCATGGCATCGGCGTGATGAAGCGCGATCTCCTCCCCAAGGTGAAGGATCCGGTCGCCTACGATCTCATGCGCACGCTCAAACGCACGCTCGACCCCAAGGGCATCCTCAATCCGGGCAAGGTGTTGTAGAGGGCGCCAGTCGCGCTCTTCCTCCGCGCGGCCGGCTCAAAACAGCGACTGCTGCCGCGCGTCCTTCTTGCGCTCGCGCCGCGCCGGCGCGCTCGCGCCCCTGTTCGCCGCAGGCGGCACCGGCTGCTGCTGCGCCGCGGCCGGTTCGATCAAATTCGGTCCGTCGTTCGCGGTGTGATTGACCGCGGGCGAAATCTCGTAAGCCTCGAGCAGGCCCTGCGGTGCCGGCGCGAACAGCGCGGCGGCGGCGGTTATGGCGTCGACCTTGCCGCAGTCGAGCCACAGATCGAAGGCATCCGGCGGCACGATCACCGGCGTGCGCTCATGCAAGCGGGCGAGCTCCCCCTTGGCCGCGGTGGTGATGATGATCGCCGTCTCCATCTCTTCGCCGTTCGGCCCGATCCAGGTTTCCCACAGCCCGGCGAACGCGATCGGTCCCCCCTGCCGCGGGCGCACGCAATAGGGGCGTTTGCGTCCACCTTCGTCCTTCCAGGCGTAGAAGCCGTCGGCTGGAACGAGGCAACGGCGGCGGCGCATGGCGTAGCGGAACGCCGCCCGGTCGTTGACCGATTCACCGCGCGCATTGATGAGCAAGGCGAACTTCCGCGGGTCCTTGACCCAGGGCGGGATCAGACCCCAGCGCACGAGCGCGAATTGCCGCTGCCCCTCCACAATGCGGACGATCGGCACCGGCTGCGTCGGCGCCACGTTGTAGCGCGGCGGGAAATTCGGCTGCTCCGGGTAGCCGAACAGGCGCCGGATCGCTTCCGGCGAGGAGATAACCATGTAGCGTCCGCACATCTGCGACCTGTCTCGCTTGTTCCGCTCCAATAACCATACCGCACAAGGCTGGCGGCAGACGACTTCGCCTAAGGTAAGCTCTTACGTCATGCTCTTGGAGAGTCCGCCGCCGTGTCGGACACACGATCCTATCCCGAGCGTCCCTACCTCGCCGTGAGCGCCGCCATCGTGCGCGATGGCAAGATACTTGTGGTGCGCCGCGCGCGTGCGCCAGCCCATGGCCTGTTCACCTTGCCCGGAGGCGTGGTCGAGGTCGGCGAGACGCTCACGCAAGCCGTGACGCGCGAGGTGCGCGAGGAGACGGGGCTGGCCATCGAGCCGGTTGCGCTCGCCGGCTTTCGCGAAGCCATCGTCCGCGATGCGCAAAGCCGGGTGGAACGGCATTTCATCATCCTGTGCTTTGCCGCCCGCTGGCGCGCGGGCGAGCCGGTCCTCAACGAGGAACTCGACGAGGCGCGCTGGCTCGACCCGGCCGAGCTCGCGAGCCTGCCGACGACCCCCGGCCTCGCCGAAATCGTGGCGGCGGCATTCGATCGCCTGCGAGCCGATCGATGAGCCTGTCCTCGGGCCGCGCGAAGCGAGGCATGCCTTTTTTCCGTCGCCTTGAGCCGCGACACTGGGCTCATCGCGGTCGGCCGCACCCAGGGTTCATGTCGGCGCAGATACTCCATTCCACGTTGCGACGCGTCTTGATAGTGGCTGCGACCGTGGCCCCGATCACCCTTGCCGCCGCCGGCGCGACCGCGCGCGCTGAAGCCGGGGTGGCGCCCTTCGACGGCAGCCTCCAGCGCCTCGCCGAGATTCTCGGCGCGCTGCACTATCTGCGCAATATCTGCGGCGCCAATGAAGGCCAGAAGTGGCGCAACGAGATGCAGTCCCTCGTCGACGCCGAGGCCCCGAGCGGCGAGCGCCGCGCGCGTATGATCGCCAGCTTCAATCGCGGCTTCCGCGGCTACCAACAGAGCTATCGCACCTGCACGCCGGCGGCCGACCTGGTCATTCGCCGCTACCTCGAGGAAGGTTCGAAGATCGCCCGCGAGATGACGGCGCGCTACGCCAATTGACCGGCCCCCTGCGTCCAACGCGCCCCTGCACCCGCCACCGCGATGCGGCCCGCAAGGCCGGGACTTGCGCCCGCGATCATGGCCGCGATCCGGCCGCCTCGCGGCTGGAGCATTAACCGTTACTCCAGTTGCGCCTAGGCGCACGCGCCTCGCGTGCTAACGTGCCTCCACGCAACGGCAGCCGCCGAATCGGCATGGGCATGACAGCGCAAATGATCGAGGTTCCGGGACAGGCTCCCGACCATGAGCAGAAACGGGCTGCGCTCGGCTACCTCAACGCGGCCTGGACCGAAGCGCGCGTCGACGGCATCGACGGGGACTGCCTGGCGCAGGCTTGCCTGTTTGCCGCCTTTGCCGAATTCGTCTCGACCTACGGCGAGGAGGCGGCGGCGCGTTTCGCCGAGGGCCTTGCCGGGCGCATCCGCAACGGCGAATTCTCCCTCGCCCTGGCCAGGCAATAGGCGCTAAGCCGCGCGCTGGTTGCGGCTGGGCGCGGAACGCGCGCCGGCGAGGCGAATGCCATGTCGCCGCAGCTCGCCGCGCGGCTCGCGTTGCGGCCACTCGCCACCGATTCCGTGCTTCTGATAGACTGGCGGCGATCCTCGATCGGCCGCCGACCCATGCTGCTGCGCATTGGCCTGAGCCTCTTGTTGCTGGCGCTCGTCGCGAGCGCCAGCGTGGTTGCGCCGACCAACCTTCGCAGCGAGACGGCAACGCCTCCGGATGCGTCCGCGCCGGCGCCGGGCGAACCATCCCAGCGGAGCGCCGACAAGGGCAAGGGCCACCTCGCCCCGGCGTCCGCCGTTGCCGAAATCATCACCGATCTCTCCCGCTTGCCCGCGCCGGTCGCGCGCACCCGCGAACGCCTGCTCGCCGCCGCGCGCAGCGGCGATCTGCACCAGCTGGCGGCGCTGATGAACGATTCGACGCCGATTTTCTCGTTCACCGACGACAAGGATCCGGTCGCCTTCTGGAAGGCGAATTATCCCGACTCGGATGGCATCGAGGTGCTCTCGATCCTGACCATGATCCTGGAAGCCGGCTACGTGCGGGTCGATGAAGGCACGCCGCAAGAAATGTATGTCTGGCCCTATTTCGTGCGCATGTCGCTCTCCGCGCTGACGCCGCAGCAGAAGGTCGAGCTATTTCGGATCGTTACCGGCGCCGACTACAAGGACATGATGAAGCTCGGGGTCTACGCTTTCTACCGTGTCGGGATCGGACCCGACGGCACCTGGCATTTCTTCGTCACCGGCGACTGAGCCCGCCCGCTCAATATGCTTGGGGTGGGCATTACGCGCTCTCGGGTCTAGGACACGCACCTGTTGTGCGGGCGCAATGCCCACCCGCTTTGTCCACGTGGGCAAAATCGCTCGCGGCATCCGTGCGACTTGTTGTTCCTGAGCAGCGATTTTGCCCACCCTACGCACTGCCCTTGTGACCGCGCGGCGAGCGCCTTACGTTTAGGCGACATCTGGCAAGTCCGATCGAGTACCATGAAGGCCGCGCTGCTTCCCGACCGCGGCGTCGTCAAGGTCGCCGGCGACGACGCGCGCAAATTCCTCAACGGGCTCGTGACCAGCGACATCGCCAAGGTGACGCCGGCCGCGGCGGGCTTTGGCGCGCTGCTCACCCCGCAAGGTAAAATCATCGTCGATTTCATCCTGGCCGAAGCGCCGGGAGCCGACGGCGGCGGCTTCTTTTTCGATTGCCCGCGCGCGCTCGCCTCCACCCTCGTGCAGCGGCTCAACTTCTACAAGCTGCGGGCCAAGGTCATCGTCGAGGATTTGTCCGAGACGCTCGGCGTGCTCGCGATCTGGGACGGCGGCGCGGCGACCGAATACGGCTTGTGCTACCGCGACCCGCGCCTTCCGGCCTTGGGGTTGCGCTGCATGCTGCCGCCTCACCTTGCGGGCGAAGCCGCGGCCGACGTCGGCGCAGACCTCGTCGAGCCGCCGATCTACGAGGCCCATCGAATCGCGCTCGGCGTCCCGCGCGGCGGCCTCGACTTCATCTACGGCGATGCGTTCCCGCACGAGGCCGACATGGATCAGTTCGGCGGCGTCGACTTCGACAAGGGCTGCTTCGTCGGACAGGAGGTGGTCTCGCGCATCGAGCACCGCGGCAGCGCGCGCGCCAGGATCGTGCCCGTGAGCTTCGACAGCTTCGCTCCCGAGGCCGGCACTCCGGTGAGCGTCGGCGACAAGACCATCGGAACGCTCGGCTCGACGACGCAAGGCCGCGGCCTTGCCATGCTTCGTCTCGATCGCGCCGCCGATGCGCTGGCCGCGGGGCAGCCGTTCATCGCCGGCGGCATCGAGATCCGCCTGGTCAAACCGGCCTGGGCGCAATTCGCATGGCCCGGCGAGGCCAAGGCTGTGGAATGAGCCCTCCCCTCCTCCACCCCGACGGCCGCAAACGCTGTCCCTGGCCGAAGCAGGATCCACTCTACGTCGCCTATCACGACGAGGAGTGGGGCGTGCCGGAATACGACGACCGCGCGCTCTACGAGAAGCTCATTCTCGACGGCTTCCAGGCCGGGCTGTCCTGGATCACCATCCTGCGCAAGCGCGAGAATTTCCGGCGCGCCTTCGACGGCTTCGAGCCTGCGAAAATCGCGCGCTACACACCGAAAAAGATCGAGAAGCTGATGCAGGATGCCGGCATCGTGCGCAACCGCATGAAGATCGAGGGCGCAGTCCTCTCCGCGCGCGCCTATCTCGAGGCGATTGAGAAGGGCCCCGGCTTCTCGCGGCTGCTGTGGGACTTCGTCGACGGCAAGCCGAAGGTCAATCGCTTCCGTTCGACATCCCAGGTGCCGGCGGAAACGCCGATTTCGCGCGCGATGTCGAAGGAGCTGGCGAGGCGCGGCTTCAAATTCGTCGGGCCGAGCATCGTCTATGCCTTCATGCAGGCCACCGGCATGGTCAACGACCACGTGGTGAGCTGCTACCGGCACGCGCCCTTGGCTGCGCTGGCAGGTCGTTGAGCGCGATGCCCGCAAAGCCGCGACCTGCCTTACCCTCCGAGGCCTTTCGCGCCTGGCAGCGCATGCTCTCAGGGCGCAGGCTCGACCTGCTCGACCCCTCGCCGCTCGACGTCGAGATCGCCGACATCGCCCATGGGCTCGCGCGGGTTGCCCGCTGGAACGGGCAAACCGAGGGCGCGCACATCTTCTCCGTCGCCCAGCATTCGCTCCTGGTCGAAACCATCGCGCGCCAGCGCACGCGCCTCGACCGCGCGAGCCGCCTCAGCGTTCTCCTGCACGACGCCCCGGAATACGTGATCGGCGACATGATCTCGCCGTTCAAAGCGGTGATCGGCGATGCCTACAAGGCGGTCGAGAGCCGGCTGCTCGCGGCCATCCATCTGCGCTTCGGCCTGCCCGCGGTGCTGCCGGGCGAGCTCGTCGCCGTGATCAAGGCGTCCGACCGCTGCGCCGCCTATCTCGAGGCGACGCGGCTCGCCGGCTTCTCCGCGAGCGAAGCGCGCCGCTTCTTCGGCTCCCCGCCCAAATTCTCCGCCGTCATCGAGCGCGACTACCTGGTGCCGTGGCCGGCGGAGGTGGCCGAGCGGCGCTATCTCGATCGCTTCGCCAAGCTCGCCGGACGGTGAGATGGATGGGGCACGAGAGTTCCGCGCGCCCCGGCGTAACGGAGAGGTCTTCGAAACGACGCCTTGATGTCAAAATTCGTCATCATATAAAGGGGGCGAACGACTGCTTCGGCGATGCCAATGATTCACGTCTGCTCGCTTGCGCGCCTGCACGAGACGGTCGACGCGACCGGTGCGCGTCACGTGGTCACGCTGCTCAAGCACACCGACCGGGTGGAGCGGCCCCGGAGCGTCTTGCCCGCCAACCACCTCATTCTGGGCATGGACGACATCACCGTGCCGATGGACGGCTACATCATTCCCTGCGACGAGCACGTCACCGCGCTGATCACGTTCGTGCGCGGCTGGGACCGCGCCAAGCCGCTGGTGCTGCATTGCTATGCCGGCATCAGCCGCTCGACCGCGGGCGCCTATGTCGCGGCCTGCGCGCTCAACCCGCGTCGCGACGAATGGGCGATTGCGCGCGAGCTTCGCCGCGCCTCGGCGACGGCGACGCCCAATAGTCGCCTGGTGGCGCTCGCCGACCGCATGCTCGGCCGCGACGGCCGCATGGTGGCGGCCATCGACGCGATCGGACGCGGCGAGATCGCCTATGAGGCCGACCCGTTCCGGCTCGAGCTGGAATAGCTCGTGCCGCCGCTGGCGGCCCTTGCAGTGGCCCCCGGCGAGCGGCCCAGCCGCCGCTCCCTGTAAACAACAGGAGAAAAACAGCACACCGAGCACAACCTGGCGCCGGTGGTTTCCCCGTAAGCTACGGGATGAAAACAGGAAACGGGCGCACCCCGGCGCCGGTTGGAGCGGCCCGGCTGGCCGGCAATAACAGGGCGAAACAGGACCAAAACAGGGAACGGATGCAACCTGGCCTTGCGGTTCGTGCGCGCCTTCGGCGTCTTCGCCGTCATCGCAGCCTTGTTCGTGCATGAGCTTAAGCATAGCGACTCTATACATCCACTTCATCTTGTAGTCAATAGATAAATACGCAATGTAGCCTAAACCGAAACCATCATCTGCCGGTGCCGCGCCCCAATCGGCGGCATTGTTCCCGCGCGGTCCCCGCGCGCTTGGAGCCACCGGACCTTTCTGACATCCTCGCTTCGCAGATCACAAAACTTAAGAGGAGGCGATCATGGGCAGATCAAGCCGCACCCTCCAATCCGCGGTAGCGCTGATCGTGATGCTGGGCGCGGGCGCACTTGCGCCCGCCATCTCGCAGCAACAACCGCCCGCCACCAAAGTCACGACGCTGTTGAAGGAGGCGATCGCGGAACTTCCCGGCCGCGAAATCGTCATGGTCACGCTCGACATCCCGCCCGGCGGCGGTTCGCCGGCGCATCGCCATCCCGGGCATCACATTTTCGGCTACGTGCTGGAGGGAACGTACAAGCTCAAGCTCGATCAGGGTGCCGAAACCATCTTGACCAAAGGCCAGACCTTCCACGAGGCGCCGGGCCAATTGCACGCCGTTTCAGCCAATCCAAGCCTGACCAAGCCCGCCAAGGTTCTCGCCTTCATCGTGGCCGAGAGCGGCAAGCCGATCACCGTGCCGGAGAAGCAGTAGATGAAGGACAGCGGGACCGACAGCTCGTTTCAGAATGATTCAGGACTGGCACAAGGACTTAAGGCCCGGTCAAGGGCAAGCTGAAGGTGGCGAACCAGGCCTGCCGGCGAGGTTGCTGGCGGCATGAGGGCGTAGGGAGAAAACCATGGCGGACATGAAGCGGCGCGATTTCATCAGGGTCGTTGGCGGCGCGGCGGCGGTATGGCCGCTCACGGTGCGCGCGCAGCAGCCAAAGCGCATGCCGAAGGTCGGCATCCTGCTCTTTGCTCGGGCCGATCTCGCGGGCATCGACCCGTTCCTGCGCGGGCTCGAAGCGCTCGGCTATGTCGATGGCAAGACCGTGAGTCTGGAGTACCGCGACGCGGCGGGAAAGTATGAACGTGCTCAGCAGCTGACCGAGGAATTGGTTCGCCTCAACCCCGACGTGATCTTTTCATTCGGCGGCGACCTGGCCCCTGGCATCAAGAAAGCGACCTCGACTATTCCGATCGTGGTGGTCGTGAGCAACGATCCGGTCAAGGCCGGCCTCGTTGCGAGCCTCGCACGGCCGGGCGGAAACATCACCGGTCTCACCTACGTCCACGACATGCTCGCCGGAAAATCGGTCGAGCTGCTCAAGGACACGGTGCCCTCGGTCTCCCGAGTCGCCATTTTATGGAATCCGAATCACGCCGATCCCGAATTTCGCGAGACGGAGCGCGCCTCGCGTACGCTCGGGGTGCAGCTGCAATCGCTCGAGGTGCGCGAGCCGGGTGATTTCGACGGCGCATTCCAAGCCCTAGCACGAGAGCGGGCCGAGGCTCTCATCGTCATCGGCTCGCGGCTCATTTCGTTGCAGCGGCAGCGGATCGGGGACGCCTGTGCGAAGAATGGGCTCATCCTCGTCGGCGTGCCGAGCTGGCTGATGGAGATCGGGGCCCTTTTCACTTACGGCCCCAATGTGGCCGATACCCAGCGCCGCGCCGCGACCTACGTGGACAAAATCCTCAAAGGCGCGAGGCCGAGCGACTTGCCAATGCAGCAGCCGACCGCCTTCGAGCTGATCATCAACGTCGATGTCGCCAAAAAACTTGGCATCACCGTGCCGCCAACCGTCATCGCGCGCGCCGACAAGGTGATTGAATGATAGGGTGGGCAAAAATCGTTTGCCGAAGACTGAGCGTGCCGCCTACCACCGGCTGCCTGCAATTTATTCGGCCTCCGACCCCCCGCTGTCGGCGAGTTGATCGAATGATCTCGGCTCTTATAGGAGAGAGTTATGAATGATGATCATCCCACTTCTCAAGATTGGTTAGAAAAAAGAATGGGACATAAAGCTTACGCACATATGCGAGATTGGGGGAAAATTGCAATCTGGTTAGTACTGATTGTCGTAGCGTGTGGCTTAGCTTTATATTGGATTGTTGGAGGATAAAATTTCATTGCCCACGAAGTCGAGCTGATCATCAATCTCAGAACGCCAAGGCGCTTGGCCTCACCGTCCCGCCGACGCTCATCGCCCGCGCCGATGAGGGATGAATAGGATAGCGTTTGCTGCAATGCGTTAGCACGCTAATGGGCACGAAGCCGTCAATTGCGGTCGCTGGCGAGAGGATGTAGCATTGATTTATTCGCGCCATCGGCTCACCTGAGCCTCGCGGTCTGGGTGGGCCAAGACGTCGAAAAAAAACCGGGAGAGAACCATGCTCAGGTTGATAGCCGTTGCGTTTGCTCTGACCTTGGCGTCATCAGCACAGGCTTTGCCACCCGTATCCCTCCTTCAGCCAGACCAACTGGTCGTTCCAGTCCGCGAAGCATGCGGCGCCGGTATGCACATGGTGAATGGTGTCTGCGTGAGAACTCACGCCCGCCGTGCCGCCAGCAGGTGCGTCCGCGGGCGCACTTGCTAAGGACGCCGGGTCCGGGTCTCGACACTCAGCAAGGCGAGGTAGGCACCGTCTTACGACCGAGACCTTCGGGGTAGCGTCAAAACGCTTGACTCCGGTGATGTCGCTTATGGGCACTTTTGCGACATAGCAAGATCGCGGATCGACTTCCGCTTTCGGGGGGAAGAGCGGTCATGCGGCGGACATCACCGGGAATTTGGACCCAACTCGGACATGAGTGGCGGCTTGCTGCGATGCACGGCCCTGAGCTGCTCTAGTTAGTCCGTGATCCGCGGTTGGTGTATTGGTACTGATGCGCAGGGAGGCTGCCATGCGCTGGGTACATCTGACTGTCATTATTTTGCTCGTGGCGGCTACTTTGCTTTTTGTCTTGCAGAATCGCGACGTCGTGACTATCTCCTTTCTGGGATTCAGCGTCCGCGCGCCTCTCGCAATCCTGATTGCAGTCGTCTACGTCATCGGAGCTGTAACGGGCGGCAGCTTGTTTGCGCTATTGCGTCGATCTTATAAAGGCTCGCAACGCGATCGCTCGCCCTAGATCGCGCGGCGGCTGCGGTGCTGGCACGTTATGGGAACGCGGCGCAAAAACCCTAGGAAGGGAAGCGCCGCGCGAGCAAAGTCGCGTCGTGAAATCAGGTCGTGGTGCCCGTCACCTGGGCCGCGGGCTCTTCGCTGAGCCAGTGGTACAACACGCCTCCAGCAGCGCCGCCGAGGAGCGATCCAAAACAGCCAGAGCTGGCCGATAGCCCAGCCGCCGACGAAGAGGGCTGGGCCGGTTGAGCGCGCCGGGTTAACAGCGGTGTTCGTCACCGGGATGCTGACGAGGTGGATCAGCGTCAGGCAGAGTCCAATCGCAATCGGCGCGAAGCCTGCCGGTGCCTTCCCATGCGTCGCGCCCATGATGACAAACAGGAACATCATAGTCAGCACGACCTCGGTTACGAGGGCGGAGAGGAGGCTGTATTGACCGGGCGAGTGCTCGCCGTAGCCATTGGCGGCGAAGCCTTTGGCCGCGTCGAAGCCGGGCGCGCCGCTGGCG
>WNGD01003656.1_pt1 | contig 15477 bp, 12 predicted proteins | sample 5400671 | NCBI WGS metagenome assembly WNGD01 (sample SAMN13153369, study PRJNA577476) | soil metagenome | isolation source: 40 cm soil or saprolite under grassland replicate 2 | place: USA:California | collected 2016-06-15 | reverse complement strand
GCGCCAGCAATTCGTCGAGGCCGAGGAGCGGCACGCCGACGTCCGGGCGCGCCGAGCGATTCCAGCCGATCACCTCCATGCCGATGCCACAGGCGATCCGCGCCACCTCCCGCCCGATGCCGCCGAGCCCAATGAGGCCGAGCGTCTTGCCATTGAGCTGCATGCTTTCGAGCGGGTCCCACACGCCGCGTCGCGCCGCCCGGTCCATGCGCGCCAGATCGCGGCAGCAGGCGAATATCAGCGCCATCGTGTGCTCGGCGACCGCAATGTCGCCGTAGCCCTTGATGGTGTGCACCTTGATGCCGAGCCCGTTCAACGCCGGGACGTCCATATAGCTCGATGCGCCGGTGCCCAAAAAGACGATGTGCTTGAGGCCTCGGCACTGGGCCATCACCTCGGTCGGCATATAGGAGTGGTCGTCGAGGCAAACATCGTAGCCGGCGAGCAGCCGCGGCAGGTCGGCGGATTGAAACGGATCGCCGTTGACCGCAATCGGCGGGTCGTCGGGACGTCGCACGCGGGCAAACACCGGCGCCAGCTGGTTGTTGCAGTCGATGAAGATCGATTTCATGGCCGCCCCGTTCCCTCGTCGTTTGCGGGCATATAGTACTGTATCAACGGGCAAGCATGGAGGATGGGACATGCCTGGCGAGTTCAACGGCAAGATCGTCGTCATTTCGGGGGCGAGCCGCGGGATCGGCCGCGGCATCGCGCTCGCATTCGCGCGCGAGGGCGCGCAAACCGTGCTCGCCTCCTCCTCCGAGCAAAATCTCGCCGCCGCCGCCGAGGCGGTCGCGGCCGAGGGGCCGCAGCCGCTCACCGTCGCTGGCGATCTACGCAAACTCGAGGCGTGCGAGCAATTGTTCCGCCGCGTCAACGAACGCTTCCAGCGTTGCGACGTGCTCGTCAACAATGCAGGCGCGACGCGCGCGGGCGCGTTCCTGGACTTGCCCGATGCGGTCTGGCTCGACGGCTTCGCGCTGAAGTTCTTCGGTTGCGTGCGGCTCACCCGGCTGTTCTGGCCGCTGTTGAAGGCTTCGCAGGGAAGCGTCGTCAACATCGTCGGGGGCGCCGCGCGCACCCCCGATGCCGAATTCTTGATCGGCGGCTCGGTCAATGCGGCGGTCGCCAACTTTTCCAAGGGCCTCTCCAAGCTCGGCAATCGCGATAACGTCAACGTCAACGTCATTCATCCCGGCAATACCGACACCGAGCGGCAAGACGAGCTGCGCCGGCAGCGCGCGGCGGCGTTGGGCAGGACGGTCGACGAGCTGCGCGCCGAGGCGCTCACCAAGAGCAACATGCGTCGCTTCGGCAAGCCCGAGGACGTTGCGGCGCTCGCGCTGTTCCTGTGCTCCGAGCGCGCGCGGCACGTTCAGGGCATCGCCATCGCGGTCGATGGCGGCGCGACGCCGGGCCACTATTGATCGCGTTCACATTTTCGAATGCCGGCGCGGAGGAACTTGCGCACGCTCCCGGAGGCTGATCTCATAGCAAATAACCCCCGCACAACCGGGAATAGGCGTGGCCGCGGAGGGTTGTTGATTCGATCGTCGGGCGTTTCACCGGCGACGAGGTTTCGGGAGGACGACATGAACCAGATCACACGGCGCGCCTTCGGCGCGGCCGGGTTTGCCCTGCTGCTTGTCACATCCGCGAGCTTTGCCCAGCAGCCGCCACCGGTGCGCGTGCGCGGCACGGTCGAGGCGGTCGACGGACCCGTGCTGACGGTCAAGTCGCGCGACGGGCAGACGACTTACAAGGTGAGGCTGACCGACAATGCCGCCGTGCGCGGCATCGTCAAGGCGGCGCTCTCCGACATCAAGGACAATTCGTATATCGGCGTCACCGGCATGCCGCAGGCCGACGGCAGCCAGAAGGCGGTGGAGATCCACATCTTCCCCGAGCCGATGCGCGGCATCGCCGAGGGGCACCAGCCATGGGATCTCGTTCCGAACAGCACCATGACCAACGCCGCCGTGACGCAGATGGTGAAAGGGGTGCAGGGCGACGAGATCACGCTCAAGTACAAGAACGGCGATAAGAAGATCATTGTCGTGCCCGAGACGGTGATCGTGACCTACGTTCCCGGCAACAAGGACGAGCTCAAGCCCGGTGCCAAGATCTTCATCGCTGGCGCCAACAAGAAGGACGATGGCACGCTCGAGGCGGCCTCGGTTTCGGTCGGCCGCGACGGTATCACGCCGCCGATGTGACTTGATCTGCCGGCTGAAGCAGGCCGGCTTTGTATCGTGCGTGCCGTCGGCAAAGACGGCACGCAGCCATTTTCGGAGGAAACAACATGGCGAGAATGACACTACTCCTGCTGGCGGGCGCAGCCTTGGTCGCGGCGCTTGCGGCTTCGTCAGCGTTGGCGCAACAGCCGCAGACGGTGCGCCTGCGCGGGCCGATCGAGGCGGTGGATGGCTCGACGCTCACCGTCAAGGCGGGCGAGGCGGGCGACGTGAAGGTGAAACTCACCGACAACGCCGCGGTCTATGGGGTCGTCAAGGCGAGCCTGGCCGATATCAAGCCGGGCGCCTTCATCGGCGTCGGCGCCACGCCCCAGGCCGACGGCAGTCAGCGCGCCATTCAGGTCATAATCTTCGCCGAGGCGCAGCGTGGCACCGGCGAGGGTCATCGGCCCTGGGATCGGCCGAACACCACCATGACCAATGCCACGGTCGACACCACCGTGGCGGGCGTCGACGGCCAGGTGATCATGGTCAAGTACAAGGACGGCGAGAAGAAGATCATCGTCGGCCCCGACGCCGTGATCCGCGCCTATGTGGTCGGCAGCAAGGACGAGCTCAAGCCGGGCGCCAATATCAATATCGTCCGCGCGACGAAGAAGCCGGACGGCACGTTCGAGGCCGAACGGGTCAATGTCGGCCGCGACGGCGTCGTACCGTAGTTCTACCAGTGTGCAGCGAGCTCGCTTAGGAACTTCAAATCCAAAACCACGCTAGCGGCGCACGACTTTCGTGCCGCCGCGGCGCGCCGGCGCGTGCGCCGAGCCGCGCGCGGGAACATCGAGGTCGCTTGCCAGCAAATCCGGAAGGTGCGCAGGCGCGGCGATGCGCGGCGGATTGTGGCGGCCGCGGGCGCGGCTGTCGACATTTTCGTCATGCGGGCGCTTGACCGCGTCGGCGCGCGCGAGCGCCTCGATCGGGGGCGCATCCTCGGTCAAGCGCGCAAGCAGCGCGGTGAGATCCTCGAGCTTCGCCGCCACGACATGGATGACCCCGGATTCCTGCTGCAGCTCTCCGCTCACGGCGACATAGCGCGCGCCCATGATGATGGGACGAAAGCGCTCGAACGTCTTCGGCCAGACGATGATGTTGGCGACCGCGGTCTCGTCTTCGATGGTCATGAAGATGACGCCATTGGCCGAGCCCGGCTGCTGGCGAACGGTGACGAGGCCGGAGACGCTGACGCGCGCACCCGACGGCTGCGCGCGTAGCTCCTCGTTGCGGATGATGCCGCGCCGGGCGAGGTCGGCGCGCAGGAAACTCGCCGGATGCGGGCGCAGCGACAGTTCGAGGAAGCGGTAGTCGTTCACGACCTCTTCGCCCAGCGGCATGGGCGGCAGCCGCACGGCGGGCTCGCATGGGACTGAAATAGGCGCTGGTGGCGGAGCGGCCGCCCCGAGTGCTTGCATCGCCTGCCCACGAAACAACGGCAGGTCATCGACCTTGTCGCCCACGCGGCCGAGCGCCTTCGCTGCCCACAAGGCCTGCCGCCGGCTAAGGCCGAGCGAGCCGAAGGCATCGGCATCGGCGAGCCGCTCGATGATACGGGGCGAAAGTCCGGTGCGCAGCCAGAGATCGCGGAGGCAGGTGTATCCAGCTGCGCGGTTCTGCACGATGCTTCTGCCGTGCTGTTCCGACAATCCCTTGATCTTGCCAAAACCCAGCCGCAGCGCGTGGGTGGCGCGGATGTCGCCCGCCATCTCGCGGTGGAGCGGGTGCACGCGCGCGGCTGCGTGCGGGCCGGGCTCGAGCGTGGCGTCCCAGTGGGAATGGTTGACGTCGACCGGGCGCACCTCGACACCGTGCTCGCGCAGGTCGCGCACGATCTGCGCTGGCGCATAGAAACCCATGGGCTGGGCATTGAGCAGCGCCGCCGCGAACACGTCCGGATAGCGGCACTTGAGCCAGGCCGACGCGTAAACGAGGAGCGCGAAGCTCGCCGCGTGACTTTCCGGGAAGCCGTATTCGCCGAAGCCCTCGATCTGGCTGAAGCAGCGCTCGGCGAAGTCGCGCGGATAGTTTCTCGCCACCATTCCTTCGATCATCTTGGTCTTGAACGTGCCGATGGTGCCGGTGCGCTTGAAGGTCGCCATGGCGCGGCGCAGCTTGTCGGCTTCCCCCGGCGTGAAGCCGCCGGCGACGATGGCGATCTTCATCGCCTGTTCCTGGAACAAGGGGACGCCGAGCGTCTTGTCGAGGACGGCTTCGAGCTCCTTCGAGGGAAAGGACACCGGCTCAAGTCCCTGCCGGCGCCGCAGATAGGGATGCACCATGTCGCCCTGGATCGGCCCCGGCCGCACGATCGCGACCTCGATGACGAGGTCGTAGAACTCCTTCGGCTTGAGCCGCGGCAGCATCGACATCTGCGCGCGGCTTTCGACTTGAAACACCCCGATCGAGTCCGCGCGCTGCAACATGCGATAAACGGCGGGATCTTCTTTCGGAATCGTAGAGAGGGCGAAGAATCCTTGTCCGTTCTTTTGCCGGTGTCGGAATGAACGGAACGCCAGGCCATAGTGCTTCTCGGTGAGCTCGAATGCCTTGCGCAGGCACGTGAGCATGCCCAGCCCGAGCACATCGACCTTGAGGATGCCGAGCGCATCGAGATCATCCTTGTCCCATTCGACGAAGGTGCGGTCCGCCATTGCGCCATTGCCGATCGGCACCACCTCGTCGAGCCGGCTGCGGGTGATGACGAAGCCGCCGACATGCTGGGAGAGATGGCGCGGGAAGGATTGGATCTCGACGGCGAGCGCGCGCATTTTCCGCATACGCGGGCTGTTCACGTCGATGCCGGCGCGCACGAGCTCGGCGGTGCGCACCCCGCCGCCGCCCATGCCCCAAATCGAGGAGGACAGCGCGCCGATCGTGTCTTCGGACAGCCCGAAGACCTTGCCGACCTCGCGGATGGCGGAGCGGCCGCGATAGGAGATGACGGTCGCGGCAATGCCGGTATGGCCGCGACCGTAGTGCTCGTAAATGTGCTGGATCACCTCCTCGCGCCGCTCATGCTCGAAATCGACGTCGATGTCGGGTGGCTCGCCGCGATCCGAGGAGATGAAACGTTCGAACAGGAGGCGGCCCTCGCGCGGGTCGACGTCGGTGATGCGCAGGCAGTAGCAGACCGCCGAGTTGGCGGCCGAGCCGCGGCCTTGACACAGGATGTTTTGGCTCCGCGCGTAACTGACGATGTAGTGGACGGTGAGAAAATAAGGCGCGTAATTGAGCTTGGCGATGAGCGCCAGTTCATGGTCGAGCGATTGGCGGACATTGTCCGGAATGCCCTCGGGATAGCGCGCGGCCGCGCCCTCCCAGGCCAGATGGACGAGCGCGTCCTGGGGCGTCGCGAAACCCGCGCGCATTTCTTCGGGATATTCATAACGTAGCTCATCCAGCGAGAAGGTCAGCACCGCATCGAGCGCCAGCGTTTGTTCGATCGCTTCCGGCGCATCGCGAAAGAGACGCGCCATCTCGGCGGGCGGCTTGAGATAGCGCTCGGCATTGACGGCAAGGCGGCGTCCGGCGGTGTCGATCGTCAGGTGCTCGCGGATGCAGGTGAGCACGTCCTGCAATTCTCGCCGGTCGGGGTGGTGATAGAGCACGTCGTTGACGGCGATGAGCGGCACGCCGGCTTGGCGCGCGATCGCGGCGCGCCGGATGAGCCGCGCGCGGTCATTGCCGCGATAGAGCATGTTGGCGGCGAGCCGCACGCGGCCTTGGGCGGCGTCGCGCAGGAGCGCGAGGAGATGGTTTGCGCTCGCTTTTTTCTGCGCACTTGCGACCAGGCGAAGTCCGGCCTTTGGCCCGGCTTGCATCGAGGCGGGGAGGGCGGTGGAGACGGGCCGTGACGGCGGTTTTCGCAAGACAGGAGGCGACGCAAGCTCCCACGTCGATGTCTCCATCACAATGAGCTCGAGGCCATCGATGTGTTCGAGCAAATCATCGCGATAGAGGATGCATTCGCCTTTCTCCGCGCGCAGGTTGCCGCGCGTGAGCAGGCAGCAGAGCCGTCCCCACGCGTCCCGGTCGCGGGGATAGGCGAGGATGTCCGGCGTGCCGTCGGCGAAGACGAGCCGCGCCCCGGGGTGATAGGCGAGCGCCAATCCCTGCTCGCGTTTGATGAGATGGGCGCGCACCACGCCGGCGACCGAATTGCGGTCGCAGAGCCCGAGACCGTCGAGCCCGATATGCGCTGCCTGCAGCATCAGCTCCTCGGCATGCGAGGCCCCGCGCAGGAACGAGAAATTGGAGGCGACGGCGAATTCGAGGTAACGCGGCATGTCACGCATACATCCCGTGGAGAAACCAGCGCGGTGGCGCGACGTCGCGATAGAGCCCCGCGCGAAAGAGCCAGAAGCGCAGCCCCGCCTTGTCCTCGACGCGGAAATAGTCGCGCGCGGGGCCGCCCTCTTCGCTCCACCAGGCGCCTTCGATGCGTTCGGGTCCTTCCGCGCAAACCACTTCGTGCACGGCGCGGCGCCAGCGGAAGCGCACCGGCGGGCCGTCAGGCACGAGGGCGAAGACGTCCGCGATGGGCTCGGGCTTGGCGAGCAAACGCAGCGGGCGCGGACTCAACTGAGCCTCGGCGCGGAAGCGGCGGAACGCGTCCCAGCTAAACTCGGTGCCCGCCATAATCTGCGCCGGCACCGCCGCGGCGGCGAGTTCGGGGATATGGCTGTCACGGGCGACGAGACGCGAAACCCGCCGCCGTCCGAGCCGCGCGCTCAGGCGATCGACCAGGCGGTCGAGCTCGGCTTGATCTTCACGGGTGCCGAGACCGATCTGCTCGTCCGGACAGGGTTCGGCGTTGAGCACCGAGAGCCGCGCCAGATCGAAGCCGAAGCCCGGATCGATCTCGTCGCCGAGCGCGGCGAGCCGCTCGACGAAGAGTGCGCGGATTGCCCGCGGATCGCGCACCGGACGCGAGGTGCCGGCGGCGATGCGCTTGACCGCGCCATCGGTGCGGAAGAGGGCAAGCTCGAGGCGCCGCGCCCCCTCGCCGCGCCCTGCCAGCGCCGTCTTGAGACGCGCCGCGAGCCGCTCGACGCTCGCGAGCACGTCCTCCTCGCGCGCGATCGGCTCGTGAAAGCTCTTCTCCGCGACATAGCGCGCGACTGGCAGCCGCGGGGTCAGCGGTTCGTCTTCGCGGCCAAGCGCGCGGTCGAGCTGGCGCAAGAGATCGGCGCCGAAGCGGGCGGTAAGCGGCGCGCGCGGCAGGTCGAGGATGTCGCCGATGCGTTTCAAGCCGACCCTCGCCAGCGCGGCGACCGTCTCGTCCGGTAACCGCAGCGCTGCGAGGGGCAACGGCGCAAGACGTTCGCGCTCGCCGCGATTTGCATCCGCCGTCGTCGTCGCATCGCCGAAGCGCGCCGCGGCGGAGGCCGCGCCGATGGTGGCGGCGATGGCGGCGCGTGCCGAAAAGCCCAACCGCGTCATCCGCCCGAGGAGATCACCGCGAAGGTTGTCCTCGCCGCCGAAGAGATGCGCGCAGCCGCCGATGTCGAGCAAAATGCCGTCGGGCGGATCGACGGCGACGAGCGGCGTGTAGCGCTGGCCGCTGTCGGCAATGGCGTCGAGCAGGCGGGCGTCGGCCGCCTGGTCCTCCGGCACGGCCGTGAGAGTTGGATGCATGGCGCGGGCTTGCGCCAGCGCGAGGCCGGCCGTGAGTCCGAGCCGCTCCGCCGCGGCGTCGACCGCCAGCAGGAGATCGAGGTTGCCGCGCTTGCCGAAGACGACGAGGGGGGAAGACGCCTTACGCCACTGCTGTGCGACGCGGTCGGTCGAAAGCCGATCCAGCCACAGGCTCAGAATGCGTTGCGAGCTCGAAACGCTGCTCCACACTGTTCCACTCCACGATCCATGCTCCGAGATGACCACGGCGGTTGCGCACGAGACGCGCGGCTAGCCGCGGCGGGCCGACGCCGTGACGTTCCTCGTCACCTTCTCCTGAACGGGGGAAGGGCGCCGCGCCGACGATCCAGCGCGTCGCGGCGGTGGAGGGCCCATCGTCCGGCGCGGTGCGCAGGATGAGGCCGAGCGCGTTGCCGGCGGCGGCCGCGAGCGCGAGCCGCCGCGTCGCCACCTGATCAATGCCGCGTGAACGCATTTCGCCGATCACCATGCCGACGGCGCGGCAGCGCAGCGCTTCCTCCATCGCCCACAGCACGTCGCGCTCGCGCGCGGCGGCAACCGTGATCAGCCGCTCGGGAGCAACTCCGATTTCGTCGAGGCCGGGCCCATAAGGCGCGCCATTTTCGGCGAGCGAGAGATCCTCGGCGATCCAGAGCACGTTTCTTCCCGGCGTGAGGACAGAAGCCGCGCTTTCGTCGTTGCGCGCGCGCGCGTCGCTGCCGATCGCGGGTAAACCCGAGATCGATGGCGCGCCCCGCAACGATGCCCTTCGCGCCGCGAGCGCCAGCGCGAAGCCGCTGGCGGCGGCGGTTTCCGCCTCGCGCGCGGCGGCGATCTCGTGCAGCGCGCCAGCGCTGAGCCCGCCGCCGAGAGCGCCGTCGATGACGGGGTTACCGAGCGCGAGCGGAGCGCCGCAATCGCCCGCGAGGCCGGTTGCCGCTTCGAGTGCGCGGAGCTGCCGACGCAGCCGGTCGATGCGGGCTGCCGGCTCCCCGGCGGGAGGGAGGTCCAGTCGTGCGGTTGCGGCCATGGGCCAGCCAAAACGCTATGTTCATGGTTTGTTCTATTGATTCCCGAGACCGCCGCCGGCGTCAAGGCGAAAGCATAAACCCTTGAAAAAACGCATTCCTTTGCCGGCGCGTCGGTCCGCTCAGGCTGCCACGCCCAACAGAGATACGGCCGTTAGGGCGCGCCTCTCACGCCGGCGCAATCACGCTGCGGTCGATGTCGCGCACGCTCTTCACCCCACACAGCGCCATGGTCACATCGAGCTCCCGGGCGAGGATGTCGATCGCCGCGGCGACGCCCGCTTCGCCGCCGGCGCCGAGGCCGTAGATGTAGGAGCGTCCGATCATGCAGGCGCGCGCCCCGTACGCGAGCGCGCGCACCACGTCCTGGCCGGAGCGGATGCCGCTGTCGAACATCACCTCGATCACGTCGCCCACCGCTTCCACCACCTTGGGCAGCGCCGAGATCGAGGAGGGCGCGCCGTCGAGCTGGCGTCCGCCGTGATTGGAGACCACGAGCGCGCCGGCGCCTATCTTGGCGGCGGTCCTCGCGTCCTCGACGTCGAGGATGCCCTTGAGGATGAGCTTGCCGGGCCAGAGGCTGCGGATCCACTCGACGTCCTTCCAATTCAATGCCGGATCGAATTGGCTCGCGGTCCACTGCGCCAGCGAATTGACGTTCTCCATGCCGCGCACGTGGCCGGCGAGGTTGCCGAAGGTCTTGCGCCTGCCGCGCAGGATCGACAGCGCCCAGGCCGGCTTGGTTGCGATATCGATGACGTTGGCGAGCTTGATCTGCGGCGGCACGGTCATGCCGTTGCGGATATCGCAATGGCGCTGGCCGAGCACCTGGAGGTCGACGGTGAGCACCAGCGCGCTGCACTTTGCGGCGACCGCGCGCTCGATCAGCGCACGCATGAAGCCGCGGTCCTTCATCACGTAGAGCTGGAACCAGAACGGCTTGTCGACCGCCTGCGCCACGTCTTCGATCGAGCAGATCGACATGGTGGAGAGCGTGAACGGAATGCCCGCCGCCTGCGCCGCCCGGCAGGCCAAAATCTCACCGTCGCCGTGCTGCATGCCGCAGAGCCCGATCGGCGCGAGCGCCAGCGGCAGCGCGACCTTCTCGCCCATGATGGTGGTCGTGAGATCGCGTTGCGATACGTCGATGAGCACGCGCTGGCGCAGCTTGATGCGCTCGAGGTCTTCGCGGTTGGCGCGCAGCGTCGCCTGTGAATAGGAGCCGGCCTCGGCGTAGTCGAAGAAGGCGCGCGGCACCTTGCGGCGGGCCGTCTGCCGCAGATCCTCGATGCAGGTCATGGTACGCATGGACTTAACTTCTAGCACGATCCAGCCAAGAGTGATCAGTGGTCAGTAGTCAGGAAACAGTCCGTTGATGACGACCCCTCATAACTGATCACTGGTCACTGATCTCCGATACGGGAACGCCAGCCACGCCCCGTGCGTTATTTGCACGATGGCGCGACCGGTGCGTCGGTCGCAAGGAGAACATCCATGGCAACTCCGAAGCAAACCGTCGTGGAGGAGGAGCTCGACGACAAGACCAAGCGCGACCGGGAGGAGGTCCGCAAACGCAGGCTCGAGCGGTCGCTCGAACAAGGTCTCGAGGACAGCTTTCCCGCTTCCGATCCGATCAACGTCACCCAGCCGGCCCCGACCGGCCGGAAGCGAAAATAACGAGCCGCCCCGTCAAGGCCGCCGCGACCCTCGGCCAGCGGCGCCCTTTAGCCATAGCCGCAGAAATCGCTCGCTCTTTTTGAAGATTTCAGGCAATTGGCCTATCATCCGGTTGGAAAGCTCGGCCTTCACCGGGTTTGGGGAAAGATGGCTCGAAAATATTTCGGCACTGACGGCATCCGCGGCCGTGCCAACGGGACGATTACGCCGGAACTGGCGCTCAAGGTCGGGCAGGCGGCGGGCCTGATTTTTCGCCGCGGCGAGCATCGTCACCGCGTGCTCATCGGCAAGGATACCCGCCTCTCCGGCTACATGATCGAAACCGCGCTGGTGGCCGGCTTCACGTCGGTCGGCATGGATGTGTTCCAGACCGGCCCGATGCCGACGCCCGCCGTCGCCATGCTCACGCGCTCCATGCGCGCCGATCTCGGCGTGATGATCTCTGCCTCGCATAACCCCTATGACGATAACGGCATCAAACTGTTCGGCCCCGACGGCTTCAAGCTGTCCGACGAGATCGAACATAAGATCGAAGAGCTGGTCGATTCCGCGCTCGTCAAGATGCTGGCGAAGAGCGCGGATGTCGGTCGCGCCAGGCGCATCGACGACGGGCAGGGCCGTTACGTCGAGTTCGCCAAGCGCACGCTGCCGCGCAACCTGTCGCTCGAGGATCTGCGCGTGGTGGTCGATTGCGCCAACGGCGCGGCCTACCGCGTTGCCCCGCAGGCGTTGTGGGAACTGGGCGCCGAGGTGATCTCGCTCGGGGTCGAGCCCGACGGCTTCAACATCAATCGCGAATGCGGCTCGACCGAGCCCGCGGCTCTTTGCCAGAAAGTGAAGGAAATGCGCGCCGACATCGGCATCGCGCTCGACGGCGACGGCGACCGCGTGCTCATCGCCGACGAGCGCGGGCGCCTCGTCGATGGCGATCAGCTGCTGGCGGTGATCGCGGAGAGCTGGCAGGCCGATGGCCGCCTCGCCAAGCCCGGCGTCGTCGCGACCGTGATGTCCAATCTCGGCCTCGAACGCTATCTCGGGACGTTGGCAATCTCGCTCGCGCGCACGCCAGTCGGCGACCGCTACGTGCTCGAGCACATGCGCGCCCATGGCTTCAATGTGGGCGGCGAGTCGTCCGGTCACATCATCCTGTCCGATTACACCACGACCGGCGACGGCCTGCTCACCGCGCTACAGGTGCGGGCGGTGGTGAAAAAGCAGCAGCAGCCGGTATCCAAGGTCTGCCACCGCTTCGATCCGTTGCCGCAAGTGCTCAAGAACGTGCGCTACGCGAGCGGCAAGCCACTCGAGAACGCCAAGGTGCGCAGCGCCATCGCGGACGCGCAAGCGCGCCTCGATGGTCATGGTCGGCTGGTCGTGCGCTCGTCCGGCACCGAGCCGGTGATCCGCGTCATGGGCGAGGGCGAGGACAAGGTGCTGGTCGAGGAAGTCGTCGACGGCATCGTCGATGCGCTCACCAACGCGGCCTGAGCATTCTCCCCCGCATTCCGGCCCTATCCCATTGTCGCGGCTGGCAAAAAAGTCGCGACCGCCGGCGGCGGCGGCCGCGCTGTCCCGCGCACATTGGAATAGCTACAAAATCTGCGTTTTGTTTTTGCCTGCCCGGCCCGCCTCATGTATCGATAGTTGCATAACGAACTAAACCGCCTGGGAACGCCGAACGTCCATGATCGTCTGTTCTTGCAACGTGCTGAGCGACCAGGACGTGCGCGCGGCGATCGGCGCCGAGCAGACGCCGCGCACCACCGGGCAGGTCTATGGCTGTCTCGGCTGCAGCGCCCAGTGCGGCCGTTGCGCGCGCACCATCCGCCGCATCATGGACGACGCGGTCGCGGCGGCGCGCGGCTGCTGCGCGGGCGGTCTGCAGCGCGACTAAATCAGCTTTTGACAACCGCCATTTTCCCCCGGCGGGCGGCGCTTCCCCCCCTTGTCGCGCCCGCTCATTTAGCGACATTCTCGATCGACGGTCGACGATCGCGACCGATTGGGTCAGGGATGCGCACCATGCAAGGCGACGCAAGGGTCATCGAATATCTCAACCGTGGCCTGCGGCATGAGCTCGCCGCCATCAACCAATACTGGCTGCATTACCGGCTGTTGCACAATTGGGGCTACCTGTCGCTGGCCAAGAAATGGCGTCAGGAGTCGATCGAGGAAATGCAGCATGCCGACAAGATCGTGGAGCGCATCATCTTCCTCGACGGGTTTCCCAACATGCAGGTGATCGACCCGCTTCACATCGGGCAGAACGTGAAGGAGGTGCTCGACTGCGATCTGGCGGCCGAGATGTCCGCGCGCGCGCTCTACCAGGAGGCCGCGACCCATTGTCATGCGGTCAAGGACTACGTCAGCCGCGACCTGTTCGAGCAGCTCATGCACGACGAGGAAGAGCACATCGATTATCTCGAGACCCAGCTCGATCTCGTCGCCAAGCTCGGCCTCGAACTTTATGCCCAGCACCACATGGGGAAAACCGAGGACGATCACGCGGACTGACGACGCGGCTCGCGTGGTGGATTTAAAGTCCCTACGGGTACGATCGCCGCGATCCGCGGCGCGTTGGCGCGAGCGTGCGACCGCTTGACGCCGCCCGGCTCCTTCCTTATCTCCGACCGCGGGACACCCCTCCCCACCGAGGGGCGCCTATCTGGAAGGGTAGACCATGAGCCACGCGATGCCCGCCGTGCGGCCGGCCGTTCCGCACTTCTCCTCCGGCCCCTGTGCCAAGCGCCCCGGCTGGAGCCTCTCAGTCCTCACCGACGCCGTTCTCGGACGCTCGCACCGATCGAAGATCGGCAGAGCGAAGCTCAAGCGCGCGATCGATCTCACCCGCGAGGTGCTCGAAGTCCCCGCCGATTACCGCATCGGCATCGTGCCGGCCTCCGACACGGGCGCGGTCGAGATGGCGCTGTGGTCGATGCTCGGCGCGCGACCGGTCACCATGCTCGCTTGGGAATCGTTCGGCGAAGGCTGGGTGAGCGACGTCGCCAAGGAGCTCAAGCTCAAGGACGTGACGGTGCTCAGGGCTGCTTATGGCGAGCTTCCCGACCTCGCCAAAGTCGATCCGGCGTCCGACGTGGTCTTCACCTGGAACGGCACCACCTCGGGCGTGCGGGTGCCGAACGCGGATTGGATCGCCGCCGATCGGGCGGGTCTGTCCATTTGCGATGCCACCTCGGCCTGCTTCGCGCAGCAACTCGATTGGCCGAAGCTCGACGTCGTCACCTTCTCCTGGCAGAAGGCCTTGGGCGGCGAGGCGGCGCACGGCATGCTGATCCTGTCGCCGCGCGCAGTCGAGCGCCTGGAAAGCTACACGCCGCCCCGGCCGTTGCCGAAAATCTTTCGGCTGACCAAGGGCGGCAAGCTCAACCAGGGTATCTTCGAAGGCGAGACCATCAATACCCCGTCGATGCTGTGCGTCGAAGATTATCTCGATACGCTCGCCTGGGCGAAGTCGATCGGCGGGCTTACGGCGTTGATCGCGCGCGCCGATGCCAATGCCAAAGTGATCGCCGACTGGGTGGCATCGACGCCGTGGATCGAATTCCTCGCCCGGGATCCGGCGCTGCGCTCCAACACGTCGGTGTGCCTCAAGGTCGTCGATCCATCGGTGGGAAAACTTCCCGCCGAGGCGCAGGCGGCGTTCGTCAAGGGCATCGCCGCTGCGCTGGAGAAAGAGGGCATCGCCTACGACATCGATGCTTATCGTGATGCGCCGCCGGGCTTGCGCATCTGGTGCGGCTCGACGGTGGAGCGCGCCGATGTCGAGGCGCTCACCCTGTGGCTCGACTGGGCCTTCGCCGAGACCAAGGACGCGCTGCCGAAGGCGGCGTGATGTTCCAACAACCACGATCGGTCATGCGTCGCGCAAGCGAGGCCCGCTTTCGCCGACGATGACAGCGACAAAGGCCGAAGCATGCCCCCCAACGTTCTCATCTCCGATGCGCTCTCTCCCGCCGCCGTGCAGATCTTCAGGGATCGCGGGGTCGAGGTCGACTTCCAGCCGAAGCTCGGCGCCGACAAGGACAAGCTCGCCGACGTCATTGGCGATTTCGATGGCCTGGCCATTCGCTCGGCCACCAAGGTGACGCCCAAGGTTTTGGAGCAGGCAAAACGCCTCAAGGTGATCGGGCGCGCCGGCATCGGCGTCGACAACGTCGACATTCCCGCGGCGACCGCCAAGGGCATCATCGTGATGAATACGCCGTTCGGCAATTCGATCACGACGGCCGAGCATGCGATCACGCTGATGCTGGCGCTCGCGCGGCAGATCCCGCAGGCGGACGCGTCCACCCAGGCGGGGAAGTGGGAGAAGAACCGCTTCATGGGGGTCGAGATCACCAGCAAGACGCTCGGCGTCATCGGTTGCGGCAATGTCGGCTCGATCGTGGCTAATCGCGCGCTCGGATTGAAGATGAAGGTGGTCGCCTATGATCCGTTCCTGGCGCCCGAACGCGCGGCGGAGCTCGGCGTGGAAAAGGTCGATCTTCCCGAGCTGCTCAGGCGCGCCGACTTCGTCACGCTGCACACGCCGCTCACCGACAAGACCAAGGGCATCATCGACGGCAAGGCGATCGCGGCGATGAAGAAAGGCGTGCGCATCATCAATTGCGCGCGCGGCGGGCTGGTCGACGAAGATGCGTTGCGCACCGCGCTCGATTCCGGCCACGTCGCCGGCGCCGCCTTCGACGTATTCACCGAGGAACCGGCGACCAACAATCCGCTGTTCGGGCATCCCAACGTGGTGTGCACGCCGCATCTCGGCGCCGCCACCACCGAGGCGCAGGAAAACGTCGCGTTGCAGATCGCCGAGCAGATGTCGGATTACCTGCTGCGCGGCGCGATTTCGAATGCCGTCAACTTCCCGTCGA
>WNGD01003655.1_pt1 | contig 15477 bp, 21 predicted proteins | sample 5400671 | NCBI WGS metagenome assembly WNGD01 (sample SAMN13153369, study PRJNA577476) | soil metagenome | isolation source: 40 cm soil or saprolite under grassland replicate 2 | place: USA:California | collected 2016-06-15 | reverse complement strand
AGGTGGTATAAGACGCTACCCCGACCATATGACAAAGTCAATTCTCAAGAACAAGCCTGTCCTACCGGCACCGCGGAAGGGAATATTCCGGCTGCGAAGTACATCGATGAGTGGCGGTGATGAAGTTCTGACTGAACGCAGAGAATAGCAATGTCGCGATATCGATAACCACGCTTCACTAAATTCTCAATACTCGTCGCAACAACTTCAGCTTCCTCGTCCAGTGTCTTTGCAGCCCAAGAATGGATTTCGACCGCAGCCGCCGGTCGGTGGGGATTCATTTCTTTCTTGAGTCGCGGCTGAATCGAAGTTCCCCTCGCTGAAATTTTGTCCCACTATAAAAAAGGGGAATGCCAGACAAATCGTCTGAGAGTTGTGATTTGTCCTGAGCAGTCCTTATTTTATAGTGGGACAATTCAGCTGATTTCGATGTCGTGTCCGCCGCACAGCGTGCTCCATGATCAGACTTCGGCTAAAAGCAAGCGTCGCCAAAAAAGCCCGGCCTTCCGCCAGCAATCACAGCTGTACCGCCCACGGACCAGAAATTGTCTTCGCTTCAATTTCTTCTTGAAATTCCTTTTCAAATGTGCCAATCGATCTGCTTTCCTCCACCATCCCACCTTTCCCCCGCGAGCTGCCTCGCGGGGTTTTTTATAGAGTGACATATCTCTGGTACAGCCACAGCGGTGGGGATGAAGTGTTCAGTCGTGCTTGATGACCATCGAGATTCATGACGAGTCCTTATCTCAGAGGCGGGAGAGCTGAGGCCGAATGCAAAATCATGCTGGTTGAACCCTGCGGCGTCGTCAATACGGAGACGCTGCGAGCGCTTACACTGCGCCGAATAATCCGATCCGTTACACATGTAACCTTTTTAGGACTGATGACTCTGTAACTTGTGATGGGGCTGAGTCGTAAACAACCCGGGGAATAGAACTCGCAATGAGCAAACATGAGCGGTAGGGCACCTAATGAACGATTACCGGAGGAAGAGACGTTTGACCGCGCGATCCGTGCGCTGATGGAATCGGTTTTAGACTCTCTTCCTGAGGACTACCGCACTGTCGTGATGTTGCGGGATATTGAAGGGCTCAGCCTCTCCGAAACCGCGGAGTGTCTCAATCTTGGGCAAGAAAGCGTCGAAGTGCGTCTTTTTCGAGCCCGCGCGATGCTACGCAGACGGCTCTTCGAGCGAGTCATTCGTGGCGCACCCGAAGCATTTCAATTTCTGGATGCGCGCTGCGACCGGGTTGTCAAGAATGTCCTCCATCGTATTCGGGGCTGAAGGCGACGAATCTACTCATCCAAAGTTCTACCTCGATTCCCCGACAGGATGCGCTGCAGAACTCGTGCAACGATTCGGTCGCAGCGATCCCCAAGGAACTGGAAGGCTGCATTCTCGTTTGTAGCAGCGAGCGAATACAGTTCACGCTGGAGGAGTGCGCGGGCCCGATGAAGGCGCGTCTTCACGTTTTCTTCGCTGATCTCCAGGCATTCCGCCGCCTCGGCGGTACTCAATCCTTCGATTTCCCGAAGCATGAACACGGACCTATAATCGTCGGGCAGCGCGTCAAAGGCTTTTTCGAGCACCATCTTCAGCTCACCATCATAAGTTTGCTGTTCAGGATCGCGTCCTTTAGATTTCACATCCAGGCCCTCGCCCTCCAGCAGAGAAATACTATCGACTTTCTTATAATCGGTGCGGCGTACACGAGCGTACGCCTCGTAAATGGCTATCTTCGTTAACCATGTCGAAAATCGGGCCCGGCCTTCGAACTGATTCAGATGTTCGTAAGCTCTAACATAAGCATCCTGAACGATGTCTTCGGCCTCCAGTTCATTCGTAACAATCGAACGCGTCACTCGGAACAGCCTGCGGTTGTAACGCCTCATGAGAATTTCAAAGAGCGCCGGTTCGCCTTCGATGACCCTCCTGACGACTTCCTGGTCACTTAGGAACGGCGCAAGAATAACTGTGCAGTGATAGTCGTTCTCATATCAATATCGCCGCCTTCTGTGCCGCACTCGTAAGCTCCTTAGTCACGTCATTGACGCCTAAAATACAGGCCGTTTCGTGCGACCGCAGAAATGACTCACCAGACCAGGTTATGTTATAGTACCGACACTCTAGGGGAGGCGAGTCGGAATTGTAACATTATGCGGCCCACTACTTTCGATCCCAAGCTTCTGCGGCAGTATCTGCTGCGCCACAAAATCGCGACTCTTCCTGAACTGAAAGGTGCTCTTGGCACGGATGTTGGCCTCACGGTGTTTCGCAAGCTGAAATCACTGGCTTACTTGTCCAGTTACTCTCATCGTGGCAGTTACTACACTCTCGCCGAGATTGCCCGTTTTGACGACAAGGGCCTTTGGTCCCACAAGACGATTTGGTTCTCCCGCTACGGAACGTTGTTGGCGACCGTGGAATCTTTTGTCAACAGCTCTGCTCAGGGCTTCTTTGCCACCGATCTCGGCGACATCTTGCACGTCGACGTACAAGATGCGCTGCGTCAACTGGTCGAACATGGCCGCCTTCAACGCAGTGAAGTCTACGGGCGGTACTTGTACACGGCGATTGATCGGTCCACTCGTCGCCAGCAGTATTTGTCTCGGCGAACGGCGCAATCGGTTCCCGTTGTTGCTAATGTCACGGCCCTGGAGGTGTTGCCGGAGCAACTCCAGTCCGCCATTTTGCTCTTTTACAGCCTGCTCGATGAGCAGCAGCGGCGCCTTTACGCTGGCTTGGAATCCATCAAGCTCGGTCATGGTGGCGATACACTGTTAGCCGACTTCCTGCACCTGGATGCTCATACCGTTGCTCGAGGACGTCAGCAACTGCTCGACGGCGACGTGACTTCCGGCGGCCGGACCCGCCGCCCAGGTGCCGGGCGCATCCCCGCGGAAAAAAAACGCCCGAAATAATCTCCATCATCGAAAATCTTCTCGAACATGACACGGCCGGTGATCCCATCACTGGCCTGAAATGGTCCCGCCGCACGACCGACAAGATTGCCAGCTTATTGGCTGAGTATGGCTTCAGCATCTCGCCCAACACCGTCGCCCGTTTGTTGCACGCGATGGATTACTCGTTGCGCGTCAACCAAAAGAAAGTCGCTACCGATTCCAGTCCCGACCGCAATCTCCAGTTTGATTACATTGCCGATCTACGCGAGCGTTTTCGACGGCGTCACTTGCCCATCATCAGCGTGGATACCAAAAAGCGTGAACTGGTTGGAAACTTCAAAAACAACGGTGCTCGTTGGGATCTCCGTGCATGGCCTGTCAACGATCACGACTTCCGCTCCGACGCGATCGGCGTTGCCATTCCTTACGGTATCTACCAACCCCTTGCCAACCGCGGCTCGGTTGTTGTCGGCATCTCTCACGACACTTCTGCTTTTGCGGCTCATGCGATCGCTCACTGGTGGCAGCGTGAAGGATCCCTTCAGTACCCTCAATCCCGTCAAATTCTCATTCTCGCAGATACCGGCGGCAGCAACAGCTGTCGTCGCCGCTGTTGGAAAACCGAAATCCAGTCTCAAATCGCCGATTCCTTTAACCTCAACGTCACCATCGCTCACTATCCCACCGGCGCCTCTAAATGGAATCCCATCGAGCATCGACTCTTTTCGGAAATCTCCAAAAACTGGGCCGCTGAACCTCTCGATAGCTATCAAAAGATCCTGAACTTCATCCGCACGACTTCCACAAAAACCGGACTGGCGGTCTCCGCCTACTTGGACCGACGTTATTACCCCACGGGTACTGAACCAACTCCCGAGCAACTTCGCCGACTACGACTCGAACCTCACGAGACATTGCCCAGATGGAACTATTCCATCAGACCGAATCTCTGAACTTATTTTTGCGCCGTCCCTAAGCCTCGGCCCGCCGCTCCCTGGCCCACTTCAAGTAGAGCCGCCACATTTCTTCGGTGATGTTCGACACGCTGCGTTTGTCGCGAACAGCCTGGATTTTGATCTTTTCGAGAAGTGCGGGATCGACGGTCAAGGTCAACTTGTCTTTCGGCATGACTGGACAATACGCTTACACGTGTTACCGTGTCAATAGTATTCCTGCACATTTCCTGCACGTCCTTTCTCAAAGCCTGTGTCCATCAGGTCTCGTAGCGCGCCCGTTGGGGTGGGAATCCAATGCATCACACCTCCGTGATGGGCATGCCGTACTGGATTTCGAAATGCCGGCGCTTCCACTGGTACAAGTGCGTGCGGACGCCTTTCGCATCCTCGACAACCTTCCGGCCGTTTTCGATGTAGACGAAATCGGCGATATAGCGCCCGACCGTCGCGAGGGTTCCCGTGGACGCCGGCGCCTGCAATTCGAAGGCAACCTGACATTCCAGCCCCGTGATGACACCGGACCGCTCCAGTAGGCGCAGCTCACGGTAGCGGTGGGCCTCGCGCTTCGAGGCGAAACCGTCGGTGCGGACGGCGCCGTATTTGGTGCGATCGCGAATCATGCTGCGTCAGCCTTTGCCGTCACAAAACCCGCACAGGTGTGGGGAATCCCGCGGCCAGGCGCCGGCTGCCGGGCGCACTTTGGGTAGATCCTCCAAACGGCGGTCTAACATTCGCGTCTCCGCAACAAACTGTCGTAGTACTCCAGGTCGGCCGCGAGCTCCCGCCGCTGTTTGTCGGTCAACTCGATATCGAAAGGTTTATAAACATCGGCGACATTTTGGACGGTTTGGGCCTCCGACTCGCTGAAGATGAGGAGCGCGGTACCGGTGTTCTTATCCACGGCGATCGAGATACCCGCCCTGGCCAGGCGGACCTGAATCTTTTCGTTTTGCCTAAAAGTGGAACCGACAAAACCGCCAAAATTGGGTTTTGGCGGTTTTGTCGGTTGGTTCTTTAGGGATTCCTGAAACTTTTGGGCCTGCCGGGGCTGCCATTCCATCCAATTCATTGCTTTCTCCATAGGCGTGGGTTGACGATGTAGAGGTCTGACGGCCGGCCTGGTCCGGGTTGGGCGGGCAGGGTCCGTACCCACCCGGCATCGACTAAGACATCTGCCGCACGCTTAACCGACTCGGGCGTGTCGAGTCCACTCCACCCTTGGCGGTAGACATCGCGGCAGGTGAAGAAAAATGCACCATTCTCCTCTTTGCCGACTTTCCGGGTTTTCAGTTTCGTCGCCAACTCCCGCGCAGCCCGTAATTGGGGAGTCACCACGCAGGAGTAGATCCGTCGAGCATGAGATTCGAGGTAGGCACACCATGATGCCGCTTGCTTCGCGTGCTCCAGCGACACCAGCTCTGTACCACCGTCGGCCAGCTCGAACAGGCACGCAAGCGACGGCATGAGGCTGCGATATTTGCTCAAATGGGAGACAAGGGCCGGATGGAGATCATCCCCGCGAACTTTCTGTTCCAACTTGCAGAGCCAGGCAATGAACAGATCTTGAGCATCGGGTGTGAACCGAAAATACAGGGGAACGTCAGGATCAATCTGAATGACACGCTCAAATACTTGGAATGCGTTGTTCGCTGCTGCGACGTCCGGCACGCGATCGATATAGACCCACTTCTTTGTTGTGTCCGGCCAAACGAGCAATTGAAAACGCTGAATCAATCCGTCGTTTGCGGGTCCATCCGTGATCGCATCGACGAGGTAGGAGCGCAACCGACCGGGTTGAATGCCCCCGAGCATTGATAAACAACAGGCTGGTACCTGTATGCTCCCGCGACCGATGCGATCAATCGTGAATGACGTGTCGCCGTTCCAGGCCTGCAAGAAAAATGCGCGTTCACCCTCCCGGCCCTGGCGATCTAATTGACTCCACCAACCCGTCAATTCATCCCGAATGACAAGCAGTCCGGCGGGATTGGCATCGAGGGTCTCGTGTAGAGCCTCGACGGTGGCGTCATTAACGATGAGCCGCCGCAGCTCTGGCACGTCGGGTTCGTCCTCGTTCCAACTCTGGGCGAGTTGGTGTTTTTTCGTGCGTGACTTGAAGTCGTCCCGCCAAGCGGAACGACGAAGTTCGTACTCTTTCCTTGGAGCGGTTGTAGTCGGCTTCCGCTTGTTTGTGCTCCTGCCACCAGAGGTCCTGTATTTTGCGAAGCGGCTCCGTGACGATCGCGATCACCGGTGACTTCAACAAGCCCGGCAGAGCAATGATGCCGCCCCACAGGTTCGGGACCGCTGCCCAGGAGCCATCCCACACCTTCGGTCGTATTCGGGCGCGCCGATTGACGGCGCCGGCGAGGCACAGCACTGCAATCACGGCGGGGAAATCGACCGGTACCTGCATCCGCTCCGCGACGTCGGCAACCCAGGATCGAAAGGACTCGGGTAACCACCGGAGGTCGAAAGATGTGACTTCGGGCAGTCCATCGTCCATCGCCTCTGGTTCCGGCCATGGATCTACACATTGCTGAAGTTGGGCCAACTCGCTCGGCGTCATCTGCATCTGTTGAACAGGTTTCGTCATGCGTTTCTCCTCGACTCCCGCGATATTTCAAGCGCGTCTTCTCCACAGAGGAGGCGGGTGAATCGGTACTCAAGTTCGGTGTAGCTGTCGTATTCATAAGCGAGCATGGTCATTGCCCCGTCGGTAGTCAGGACGCTGTCCGTCACGGCTCGATCGATGTGCCTGATGATGGTGTCGCGTGCTCGGAGATCCTGCGCGCAGCAGATTAGTTCCCCCTGGCGCCACGCCTCCAAACCTTCAGCCGCTCGCGGCCGGCGGTGGGTGTGGGGATCAGGTCGGTATCGAGACTCCGTGAAAAGGTCGGCAAGAGTCAGGCCCAGCGCCCAGCAGATATCGACAGGCTGACACCCGGCCCAACAATGGATCAGGATCCGGTCATCGGTTTGACGAATCGTGAGAGATGGGGATCGATCCTCATGGGCCGGGCACCGTGCCGTCCATTTGTCCGTGCCGGCGGAGCGGACACCCGACAGCATTTCGATGATCACTTCAGCTCTCATCGGACCGCTGGGCGCGGCAACAAAAACGGAGTCCCGGAAGAGAACCCCGTTTTATTAAAGCCGACCTTACAAACAGCCGGTATCCGTTGGAGTTGCGATCCAATGCGCGGCCCTGAAATCGTTGGCAGTCTTGAGTTTTGAAGGTGTTGCCGACCGTGTCAGGGTGGCGTGTATCTACTGTGCCTGTTTCGCGGCGGTGGTATGATTGGCGCGTGGTCACGACGAGGCCGGTTCCTCTCGTGTCTTGTTGCCGGGCCGTCTACAGTCCAGGGTTGACGGCCCGTGGTGTTTTGGTTACCGGCCGCTCCGCGACCGAATCCATTTCTCTAAACCAGCTTCACTGAACCTCAGCGATCGCCCGACACGGATTACAAACGGTAACGACTGGGAATGTCGATAGAGCCAGTCAACTGAGAACCCGCATTTTTTTGAGGCTTGGTTCGCAGTTAGAAGACCGTCATTGCGAACATCGGCATTCGAACCACTGACACCGTTCTGCAACAGCCGCGCCGCGAGCTGCGCTTGCGCCGCCGCGAGCAACGCCAACGTGTGAGGTATCTCCTCGATCCGGATGTCATCCAGACCGCGGAGGTCGATCACTAAGTTACTGGGTTTGTCTGTGGCCCGCGGCATCGCGGGAAATCTAGGCAATTCTGACGGGGAAGTGTTGGAAACTACCTTGGGGAAGTTGGGGAAATTGGGGAAATTTAAAATTCCCCACCTTATGGAACCTCTTCTACGCGGACGCGTCGAATTTTTTGCGAGAGAGCGAGAGCAATCTTTTCGCGTGTCGCTCCGTACACGGGTTCGCCGCGCATGTACTTGTCCACGGTTTTGTGATCGGGGCCGTTGAATCTAGCCAAGTCACGCTTCGTCCAACCGCGTTCGGTAAGTTGTGATTCCAGCCACTGACGCTTTCGGTCTGCCGGGACGGGCGGAGTAACGCGCTCCCACAGAGCGCGCTTCCATAAGCCGTCAATGTCCTTAGATCGCTTTTTGATTAGTCCCTGACGTCGCAACCGATCTCCTGCGCTGTTGATTGCCGTTCGTGTAACGTGTAATTCGTTGACGAGTTCTCTGATGTCTTTCGACCTGGTGAGAGCTTCGAGAATTCGCTCGCCTGTTGTTTGAGCCACTTTGGTTGGTGTGGTTATGGCCGCCGCCTCGCCAGAAGGGAAGCCTTCTGGCGTTGGCGGAAGTCTCCAGATGCGTGATGCTTGTTTTCCTCCAGACGTCCAGTGGCGTTTCCAGGATAGAACAGGCTTGTGGATGGTTACCTTGCTCCAAGTCCTGCAGGGATGGTCTCGTTTTCCTATCGGGTAGTCATTTCGACCCGAGTTGAGCTGATGGGCGTGCACGTTGATGTAACGGGCGGAAGAGCGGACAAGCGAGGTGATTTTCTTTTCGATCAAAACGCAACGTCGGCGTTCGGAATGATAGACGAGGTTAACCATCAAGAATCGCGCCACCTCGGAAACGAGAGGCCACTCCGGTATGGCGGCCATCATTTCTTTGTGATATTCGGCCTCAGCGGAATCGTGAATCCAAGCGGGTGCTAGCGGCACCGGAAGTTCAGGCAGAACGAGACCATATTGGTTGTGTGTCGCTCTTGAATCTTTCCACGCACTAGGCGGCAGTCCGCGTCTTGAACCCTCCGTCATTTTGACGAAGTCCGGAAACCGATCACAGTGCCGGTTACAGTACTCACGCATTGTTGCTTCACAGAAGCCCGTTGCGTGTGCAAGTTCCCTGGTTGTGAGGAATGTCGGATAGCGATAAGCGAGATGCCAGAGCGGGATGAATTCCTCGCACGTCGCGGTTTCGAACGTATAGATGAAGGGCATCGCCGGGTTGTGCCAATTCAATCGCCCAAGAACATCAGAGTGAACTAACGATTTGAGTTTGGGCTGAGTCGCTGCGGGTCCGGTGTGTGGCATGGACTTCCCCCTCGAAGGATTTGAGCGGGCGACGCTGCCGACGGTCGAGGCCGCCGGCCGTTCGGAGTCGACTTCCTAGTCGCCCGGCCACCGTGTTGAATATCAAAAGGACCGGACACATCGGGTCCGCCCGGAACTTCGGATGGCTTTTGGAACCGGCACCCAATGTGCGCGCGGCACATCCGCGTCAGACCTGGCTTGTCAGAAGTGGTGTGCGGGAAATGTGCAGATAAACCTGGGCCCCCGGCTTCTGACTTCAGGGAGTCAGTTGACGCGCTTCGTTTCGGCGGATCCGATAAAATCCGAAATTATTCGAGTATAGTCTAATAATTATTCGAGTATAGTCTAATAATTATTCGAGTATGCCTGAATACCAGTTGGGATTAAGTTACACCAGATGCCGAGAACTTTTAGGCCAGCGGTTAGCTGAACCGGCACCAGCGCCCATTCAGTTACTCTCGGGGCCTCGTCAGGTCGGCAAAACAACATTGTTGCTGGAAATCGCGGACATGTGGGGAGCCCGTGCCATCTATGCATCGGCAGACAGTCCTGAGGGGGGATTGCCGGGGTTTTGGCAACGTCTCTGGGTCCGAGCCGAAGAAGTCGCTACAGCTCAAGGAAGCGCTATCGTGCTGCTCGACGAGGTTCATGTTGTCCCGAACTGGTCCGGCAAATTAAAAGGAGAATGGGACCGGCTGAAGCGCAAGCGTGTGCCTGTTCATATCGTTGCGACAGGCTCCTCGGCACTGCGCATCGGGTCCGGATCCCGTGAAAGCCTGGCTGGACGTTTTGAACGAATGACGCTCACTCACTGGTCCGCCGCTTCACTCGTCGAAATATTCAATATCTCTGCTGAGCGAGCGGCCGAGATAGTGGTCCAGATCGGCGGCTACCCTGGGGTTATGAGTATTCGCGGCGATACACAACGACGTCTCGCCTATATTCGCGATTCAATCGTGGAACCGGCAATAGGAAAAGATATCTCAGCGCTCGGTGCAGTTCGGAAGCCCGCATTGCTTCGACAAATTTTTGCCGTGAGCACCTCCCGTCCCGCGGAAATCGTTGCGCTGCAGAAGCTCCAAGGTCAACTCCAAGACCGAGGGGCAATCGAGACTGTGGCCCATTATTTGGATCTCCTCCAAGAGGCGTATTTGATTGCCCCTTTGCAGAAGTATTCGCGGCATCCTGCGCGCGGCCGAGCCGCGCCGCCGAAGCTTGTCACGCTCAGCAATGCCTTGCTTGCCGTTACCGATCCTCGCGGAATTCCAGACATGAAGACCAAGTCTGAGCGTCGGGGCCATTGGATTGAAAACGTCTGCTTGGCGCACGCCTGGAATTCAGGACAACAGGTGCGGTATTGGCGCGAGGAACCTCTAGAAGTCGACGGAATCATTGATGGCAGTTGGGGGTTATGGGCGATAGAGGTCAAAACGGGGAATATTCAGGCAGCCGATCTTCGTGGGTTGCTTGAGTTCACCGCGCGATTTCCCGAATACCGACCGCTCCTCATCTGTGAGCCCGCTGGGATTTTGATCGCACAGCGAGCAGGCATTCCTGCTCAAACCTGGCAGGAATTTCTGATGAACGTCGACGAAATAGGAGTGCGAGTCTAGCGGCAGGCCGCCGGGGTTGGCGAGATTCCAATTATGAATTGTTCTCGGGCGCGGGGGGGAGGGGCTGCCGGTCTTCCGAAAGATCCGCTTCCCGGAGCTTCTCGAGGAGCCGTTGAAATTTCCCGATGAGTTCGTGCCTTTGCTTTACCGACTCCTGGAGTTCGCGGAGGGGGACCGTTCGAAGCTCCTCGTGGGCGTCCAACCGATCCAGTACCTTCCGGGTGTGGCTCTCATACTGGACATTGACCCCTCAAGCCGTGCGAACAGCCTTGCGCAACGGGCGAAGTGTTAAGGCGATCGCAGGTTCCCATCGATCACTAAGCGCGAGGGCTCGTAGTTGTACGATGTGCTGCCCCGTCTCCGGTTTCCAGCGTGCGCCGCAGCGCTTCATCCGCATTTCAAACAGACTTTTGCAGGTGGCCTCGACGTTGCCACTGCCAAGTGCTAAGCCAAGCCGGCGCGCCCGCGCGTAGTTCATCCGATCGGTCTCCGCGCAATGGCTTTGCAGATAGGTGATGGCCTCATGGACCGGATGGTCCGTGCCGACACCTTCATCCCTGCCCGAAGCAATCAACTCCCGCAGAATGTCGGTGGCCGCGCTACCTCGCTGTAGTAGGGCTCTCTTCCAGTGTCGGAGCCGTTCGCCTGCCGCCACCGTTGAATCCTGCAGTACGCGGGCTGCGGCGCCGAGCTTTTCCGTCAGGTGGTACAGATCCACAAGGCGCTGGAGGTCGTCTCCGAACTTTGCCTTAAAGCCTCCCTCTAACAGATTCCACATCTCCGGAGCCCCGTCGCAGAGCAGCTGAATCTTCACATCCGGCCGCTGGCTCCGCAACGTCGCCGCATCGGCAACCATGCGGTCGCGTAGCCCGATGACGTCTCCATCGGGCATGCATCCATAGCGGATGGTATAGCCGCCCACCCCGTTTTCATCATGCAGCCTCACCGTGCCGCAATACGCCATGCGGAAATTCCGCTCCACGCGTCTTTTCGGCGCGTCCTTTCTCGGCCGCCCGGCCGGCGGCCGTCGCGGTTCCTCCATTGGGACGCTGACCCGGTCCAGCGAAATGCTGATGGAATGCGCATCCTCAGGCACTTCCACCGCATCGATCAGCACGTCCTCGATGTCCTGGTGGTCCGCAACCGCAAGGGCTCCCACCACGTGCGCCACCCGCTCGAAACTGGCGCGCGAATACGGCAGCCGTCCAAACTCCTTTGCCGACGCTTGCGCTTCCCGCGAAGTGCCCTGCTGCACCGCGTGCGCCATCGCCCGTGCCGTACGGGGCAACCACCCGTCGGCCGCTACCCCTGCCCGCAGGCTCACCGCGTCCACCACTTTGCCGCCTGGCTGCCCCCCACCCTGTCCCGACTGTCGATATAACGACCGTTCTACGGACACCGAACCTACCATGGTGTGGTAGGCCCCCTCGCACCGTCCTACCCGCGTGTAACGTATCCCTCCAATCACCACCGCCGGAACGTCAATGTCGAGCCTCTGCAAAATTGCCCGGTGTCCTGCCAGCTCCGTCCCCGCCGCGCTTTCCTGCATCGCCTCCTCAATGGCCGCGTAATCCACTGCCTTCCCAGTACCGAGCCGAGCCATCGTTCGTTGCAAACTCGCCAAATGCTCCGCCATCACCTTTCCCACTTCCACTAGCTCATCCGGAACTTCAATCACCATCTTGGGCATGACACCTCCCCGTCGCCATCAGGTCATATCTCGCCAGCTTGTTCTATCAAATTCCCGGAGATTTGTCCAGCATGAGAGCCACACCGGGTGTGCGACATATTTGTGAAATGAGTCATGCGGCCCGCCGGGATTCCCAGTAGTCCTCGAATTTGTGGCTCAGCCGGTTGCATCGGAGGGCGAGGATGGAGTTGGCTCCGCGGACGGTCCAAAACATTCCAGATTGTTTCAATCGCGATCCGATGACAGTTTTGCAGCCGGCCTCGATGACACCAGAGCCGATGAACAGGTGATCGGCACGGAATTTGGGGTATCGCATACGCTCAGCGTTGCGAGCGAAGTATTCGGCCTCAGTAGTGAGAAGTTTGGCCAGTTCGTCGGTAGACGGTGGGAAGGCGTGTAAGGTTTTCACCAGCGACTCGATCTTGCCGGCATCCAGTTTCTTCTGAACTTGTTTGACCCATCGCAGCCGCTGTTGGGGATCGGAGGAGAAAAGCTTTCCGCTAAGCTCCCACAGGTGTTGACGGGCATGATAGAGATCCACAATCTGAATCGCGGTCGGGAAGTGTTCATCGGCGATATTCCAGATCCAGATGGCCCCATCACCGATCACGACTTTTCTTTTGGCCCGGTTCCATCCCCGGTGGTGGGCTTCAGCATACAAACGACGGCCAAAGAGTTCGGCTGTTTCGATGGCTCCTGTGTAGGTGGTCGAATCTTCATCGCGTATGGGCCGTCCTTGGTCATCGGTGGCGGTTTGAGTAAACACACAGCCCAGCTTGGCTTCACGAGTGCGGGCGGATTGTCCTTCGATCTTACCCACGCGGCCTTCGGTTTCCGACGCCACGACAGGTACACCGGTGCCGTCCATTTCCACATACATCATCGGGATATCGGCCACATGGACTTCCGGCAGGTCCAACTGAATGGCACGCTGGACTTCGGCTTCCTCTCGCCGGATGATGTCTTCACCAATGCCTTCGGAATGGCGCTCGATCGTCTTGCTGGTCACATCCAATCCTGCCAGTTCTTCGATCTGTCGTCGTCCATGTTCAAAAGGACCATCGCTGCCGACTAAAGCCATCATCCGTCTGACTCCAGGAGAGCATTCCGTGCCTACGATATCCAACTCACAGTCGAGCGGGCTCTGTCCATCATGGCAGTGCCCGCAAACGTAATAGGCCCGCTGCATGTAGATTCGACCAAGGACGGTCAGAATTTGTTTGGGGCGCATCTCATGAAAGCGCGCCTGCTGGCCACAAGGGCAGGCCACTTCTCTGGCCACTTCATTGCGAGATTTCTGCAACAGTTCTTTGAGCACCGCCGCACCGGCTTGATGCATCGCCGACCGCGTGGCCATCTCCACCGCTTCCAAGTCCAACCGTCCCGATTTGCGCAAAGCGGCGAAGATGACCTGCAACAACTGATCTATCTCTTGGGCGACTTCCTTTTGGATGGCTTGCGCCGTTTTTTTTCCTCCAGAGCTACCGATTCGACCGTTCGCAACTGACAAATCGCCGTATTCACTTCCACGAAATCCCGGTTGAGTTGTTGGAATCGTCGGAATTCCGCCACTTCTGTTTCGGCCTTCTGTCTTTCCTGCGCACTCGGCAAACTCTGCGTATGCGTTCGCCCCTCCGCTTTGTCGGCTTTCCGCATTTTCCTTGTGTTGTTGTAATCGATCCGGGACGAAGATCGCCCAATCCAGCGATCTTCTGCACGATATCCGCACGGCGACGTTCTAACTCGTGAACAGAGTTTGGCATCCGCGGCTTCCTCCTTAGCGCCTATAATACGCTCAGACATCATCCGCATCACCGCTTTCCTTCAACCCTTACAGTTTTGTCGTGCACCCAGCCACACCCTACCTTCCTTTCGTGCTCGATCGCGATTTGACAAGCGGTGATGATCTCGAATTTTTCATCGCTGCAGAGAAACCAGACGGCGCCGTTTCCATTTCCTTCAATGAGATTATTCGGATTGCCGGTAATTCCCCCGTTCTCCTGGGGCTCTCCGACAATCGGCGCGCCGTGATGAACGAATCCGTTTCCCTTCGCGACAATCGCGCGCACGGTCGAGCGCGCAATCCCGTGTTGTTCGGCCGTGCTTCGAATGGAAGCGCCGTTTCCCACCTGGCCAATAATTGCCTCTTCATCGACGGTCGCGTTGCGCGGCCGGCCGAGATCCTTACCTTGCGCTTTCGATCGATCGACGCCTATTTGCACACGGGCCCGCCGCAAACTGCGCTGGAGCCGCGCAGCCGATTCGAGCACTTGAAAGCAGATCCATGTCAGCGACTCATATCTTCGGAATGGTCATCTTCGGAATGGTTGTGGAGAGAATGCGCGGCGGGGAGTTCTTCTTGTAACTGCTGCAATGCAGAAAGCATTTTAGCGAAGTTTTTGGCGAGGCGGGACATGCCGCGATTATACGGAACCCGCCGCGAGGAAAACTGCACATTTCCGGCACACCGCTCTGGAAGCTGAACACCCGCCAAGGCATAACAACTGCACGTTGGATTCGCAACCCAATGTGCATCCCCAATGTGCATCCAGGAACGAACGTCATCTTAAGCGAAATGTAGGAAAATTTTAAGAAATGTAGGGATTTTAAGCGCTGCTGGGGACGGCGGGTGTTGAAAGGCGACGCCGCACTCTAACCCCTTATGTAAAGGTTCATGGCCCTTGGGGGCCACCTCCGGGGAACCCGTCCATTGTTTCGTCCCTGTACGACAATCCTCCGTGTTTAAATTCCTGTGCGCCCGAAAAACGCCCCTGCACCCCGAAGGATACTATCCTCACGCCCGGATTCGGGTATTCCATCACTCCGGTCCCGAAATTCCCGGATCGGCCAGGGAGGGAAAACCGCGTTCATTTTTCCTATGCGTTGACGTGTAACCGGTGCCGCCCGCGGTTACATTGACATGGTCGACAGGATACGTTGTCACGGTACTGCGGAGATACTTGCTATCGCCGCAGCGCCGGACCCGCCGCCCCCGCTAAAACTGACCGTGGGAGGAGAGGTATAACCGGAACCGCCCGCGGTGACGTTGACATGGTCGACCGGGTAGACCCACGTACTCGTTGGGACAACACTGGCGGTCGCCGTGGCGCTGGTACATACGCCGCACCCCCCGCCTCCGCCGGTGAAGCTTACGGTAGGAGCCGAGGTGTAATGGTTTCCGCCGGAGGTCACGGTAACCGAACTGACGGGAAATCCGACCGTGGCTGTTGCTGTGGGATTGGAGGAGCCCCCCGAAAGATTGCCCGTTCCTCCTGTAATCG
>WNGD01009215.1_pt1 | contig 15479 bp, 13 predicted proteins | sample 5400671 | NCBI WGS metagenome assembly WNGD01 (sample SAMN13153369, study PRJNA577476) | soil metagenome | isolation source: 40 cm soil or saprolite under grassland replicate 2 | place: USA:California | collected 2016-06-15 | reverse complement strand
GCGCGTTTCATTTCGTTCTCCGGCCGACTTCGATGGCGAGATTTCCGAATTCATCCACGCGCAAGGCGTCACCGGGCAGGAGGACCGTTGTCGAAGCATGCTCCTCCACCAGCGCCGGGCCTTCGATGCGGTTCCCCGCTCTCAAGCCCTCGCGCGCATAGCTCGGCGTCGCGTGCGACCTCCCGAGCTCGGCAAAGTAGACCTTGCGTTTGCCGCGGTGCGCGGAGGAAAGCGGCGAACGCCCGCCGCGCGCGATGCGCTCGAGCCGTGGCTTCTTCATCGCGCCCGTCACCGTCGCGCGCAGGCTCACGATCTCGGCTGCTTCTTCGGGGGCGCATGTGCCGTAGCGCCGCAGGTGCTCCGCGTCGAAGCGCCGCTTCAACGCATCGCCGCTGCGCCGGCGAAAGACTTCGGCGGGCAAGTCCACGGTGACGGGATGTTCCTGGCCGACATAGCGCATGTCGGCGGCGCGCGCGGCGGCAACGCCCTCGGCCCGGACGCCGCTCGCGGCGAGTGCCTTCTTTCCGTCGGCGATCAGCGATTCGTAGACTCTCTCGATCGAGTCGAACGATGCGTCCACGAGCCGCGTGAACCAGGTGCGCACGAAGTCGTAGCGCAGATCCGAGAACAGCATGCCGAAGGCGCAGAAATGCCCTGGAGCGCGCGGCACGATGACCCGCTTCATGCCGATCTCCCGGGCGATGGCCGAGGCGTGCAGAGGGCCCGCGCCCCCGTAGGCGATGAGGGTGAATGCGGCGGCGTCGAGGCCCCGCTCGGTCGATACCGCCTTCACCGCGTAGGACATGGCCGTGGACGCGATGCGCAGGATGCCCTCGGCGGCGTGGACGAGGTCCAGGCCGAGCGGCCCGGCGACGTGCTCGCGGATGGCGCGCTCCGCGGCGCGAAGGTCGAGCTGCATTTCGCCGCTTAAGAAACGGTCCGCGCCGAGCCGGCCGAGAACGAGGTTGGCGTCGGTTACCGTGGCGCGAGTGCCGCCCAGCGCGTAGCAGGCAGGACCGGGGTCCGCGCCCGCGCTTTGGGGACCGACCCTGAGTGCGCCGCTAGCGTCCACTGCGGCGATGCTGCCGCCTCCCGTGCCGACCTCGAAGATGTCCATCATCGGGATCTGCACCGGAAGCGCCTGCGCGTAGCCGCCGACGAGCGCGGCCCCGGTGGTGAGCGCCTCGCCCCGGCGGATGACTCCGGCCTTCGCCGTGGTGCCTCCCATGTCGAAGGCGACGGCGTCGGCGAGACCGAGCGCCCTGCAAAGCGCCTGCGCGCCGACGACGCCTGCGGCCGGGCCCGATTCGAGCATGCGCACGCACTCGCTCCTCGCCTGGCGCGATTCGTAGAGTCCGCCTGTCGATTGCACCAGCAGGAACGATCCCGCGAACCCGGATTGCTTCAGGCGCTCGTCGATCCCGCGCACGTATTCGCTGACGACCGGACCGATGTAGGCGTTCGCGGCCACGGTCGAGCAGCGCTCGAACTCGCGGTATTCGCGGGACAGCTCGTGCGAGGCGGTGACGAAGGCCCGGGGCAGGCGCTCGCGAACGATCTCCCTCGCGCGCGCCTCGTGAGCGGGGTTGACGTAGGAGTGAAGGAACATGATCGCGACCGCCTCGACGCCCGCCGCTTCGAGCCGGTCGCAGGCTGCGTGCACGCTCGCCTCGTCGAGCGCCGCGCGTATTTCCCCTTCTGCGGTGATGCGCTCGCGCACCTCGAGGCGCAGCGCGCGCTCGATGAGCGGCACGTGTTTCCTGAAGTAGAGGTTGTACGCGTCGGGCCGGTTGATGCGGCCGATCTCGTAGACGTCGCGAAAACCCTCCGTGGTGAGAAGCGCGGTCTTGGCCCCGGTGCGCTCGAGCAGGGTGTTGATCGCGATGGTCGAGCCGTGCAGGAAGGCTTCCGCGCCGGCGAAGCGCGCGCCGGCTCTTTCCATGCCGTGGGAGATGCCGTCGACCAGCCGCGCGGGCGTCGACAGCGCCTTGCCCAAGAGCAGCCGCCCGGTCTTTTCGTCGAAGGCAACGATGTCGGTAAACGTTCCGCCGATGTCGGCGGCGAGGCGGGTGCGCAGAGCAGCGTGCTGCGAGGATCGGCGGCCGGACGGCCGGAGCTTCTTCATCGTGCGCGGATGATACCAACGCCGCGGATATCTGAGACAATTAGCCGCCGCAGGCGATCGCGTAAGGGGCAAAACGATATCCTAGTCGGAGACGGATATGACAGGAAAACTCAAGAATGCATGGCTGTTTTGGGCCATCGCTATCGCCGTTTTTCTGGGCACCTTCGGCTGCGCTCACAATGAGTCGAAGCCTTGGAAAATGCCGGCGAAAAAGAACCCGGAATCCGCAATGATCTTCGGCCGTATCGAAACCGCCGACAGCAGCAAGCACCTGTTGCTGCGAAACGTCAACATTCTGAAAAAAGGCCGCGTTTACGCAGGAATGGGCAGAGGAGCCATCGGCGAACGCACGACTATTCTTTCCGACAACTACTTTGTCGCGCCGAATGTCGAGCCCGGCGTCTACTTCATTTCCGGGTTCGATGCCGGAAATGTCTATCATGTTTTCCCGCCGGCAACGATTCAGGAATTCAACGTTGCCGCCGGACAGCTCAAGTTCATCGGCAGCTTTCTCTACGAAGAGAAAGGCGGCGGTGTGTTCAGTCGGGGCTCATTTGATCTGAAACCCACCAACAAGCCATCCGAGCTGGAGATGCTGGGACGGTTGAACTCAGTAAGCGACGGAACGGGCTGGGAGTCGTCGATCCGAAGCAGGATCAGAAAGCTCGGCGGCAATCCCGACAAGCCCGCGCAAAAGACGAGCAACTGAGTCGGCAACTGTTTTGCGACAATAGGAGCCGCCGTCGCCGGAGGACCGATTTCACAGCGCATGGATCTCAAGGACATCAGGCTCTACGTGGACGACCGTCCGGCGGAAGGCGTTTTCCGCGTGCATCGCGACGTGTATTCCGATCCGGAGCTCTTCGAGCTGGAGCAGAAATTCATCTTCGAGCGTACCTGGAATTTCCTCGGGCTCGAATCCCAGCTGCCGAAGGCCAACGACTTCATTACCTCCTGGATCGGCCGCACACCGGTTCTGGTGACGCGCGACGTTCGCGGCGCGCTCGGGGCCTTCGTCAACGTGTGCCGCCACAAAGGGTCGATTCTGTGCGCCGCCGAGGAAGGAAACGCCAGATACCACGTGTGCCCTTACCATGGCTGGGCCTATGACGCCTCCGGGAGGAACGTCGACATCAAGGACCGCAAGACCGGGAGCTATCCGCCCTCGTTCGACGCCGAGGACCACAACCTCGTGCCGCTCGCACGCGTGGCGAGCTACAGGAGCTTCGTGTTCGGGAGCCTGTCCGCCGAGGTCCCGCCGCTCGAGGAGTTTCTCGGCGACCTGCGCTTCTTCATCGACGTCGTCGCCGACCAGGGGCCGAAAGGCTTGGAGTTCATCCCGGGGCGCTCGGTGTATACCTACCGCGGCAACTGGAAGCTGCAGCTCGACAACGGCCTCGATCCCTATCATCTGACGACGACGCACCTCTCCTACATGGACCTGCAGGCGCGGCGCCGCGAGGGAGCGGGCCATCTGGAGGCGCGCCAGTACGACTGGGCGAAGCGCAACTCCGCCGACGGCGGAACCTTTGCGCTCGCCCACGGGCACGCCGCGACCTGGCTCGAGCAACCCGAGCCGGAGAAACGACCCATCTACCCGACGCTCGGCGAGATCCGCGCACGCGTGGGAGCGCTGCGCGCCGAATGGATGCTCAAGGCGCGCAACGTGCACGTCTTTCCGAACATGCAGATCGCGGATGCGATCACGCTGATGCTGCGCACCTTCAGGCCTCTCGCGGCCGATCGCACCGAAATGAAAAGCTGGTGCCTCGCGCCGGTCGGCGAGTCGCCCGAGCTGCGCGCCTGGCGGCTGCGCCAGTTCGAGGATTTCTTCAACCCGGGGGGTCTCGCGACGCCGGACGACACGGTGACCTACGAAGGCTGCCAGAGCGGCTTCGGCGCACAGCCGGGCTCGTTCCTGCAGGGTTACGCGCGCGGCATGGCGGCGATGAAGGCCGGTGCGGACGAGGCAGCTCGCGCGATCGGAATCCGGCCCGAGGCGAGCGTGCGAGGCCGCTTCGAGATGTTCAGCGAAGTCGGCTTCCACGCGCCTTACCGCGAGTGGGCGCGCCTGATCCAGGCGGGCGCCGCGGGCACGAAGGCGTATCCGTGAACGCCCGCGCTCAAGGCCAGTCGCTCGCTGCGGGTATCGAACTGGTGCACCGCGAAGCGCGGCTGCTCGACGAGCAGCGCTGGGACGAATGGCTCGCGCTCTACACCGAGGACTGCGAATACTGGATGCCGGCGTGGAAGGCGGACGGCACGCCGACGACCAACCCTCAGGCCGAGCTCTCGCACATCTACTACGCCAGCCGCGCGGGGCTGGAAGACCGCGTGGTGCGCATCCGCTCCGGAAAATCCGCGGCCTCGACGCCGATGCCGCGCACCGCTCATATCCTCGGGAGCGTCCTCGCCAGAGAGTCGCCTGCGGACCGGCTGCGGCTCGAGTCGACCTGGGTGAGCCACGTATATTTCCCGCGCTCGCGCGAGAGCCACGCGTTCTTCGGGCGCACCGAGCATGAGCTCGTGCTGCGCGGGGGCGACTGGCGCATCGCGAAAAAGAAGATCCTGCTGCAGAACGACTACATCCCCACGATGCTGGACGTCTACTGCGTCTAGTGAAAACCGGGGACAGACCACGTTTTCGATTTTCGAAGAGAGATCGCGCAAAACGTGGTCTGTCCCCGGTTTTCGAAGCGACGCGGCTGCTGGGCAAATGGACCAAGCTCGCGCAAGGTCACGTGATGTTCGGCTCGGGCTGCTCGTGCGGTGTGAGCTTCGGCAATCTGCGTCCTGCCGACTTCGAGCCGCAGATCCTCGAGTACGTTAAGGCGAAGCACGGCGTCAGCGGATTCGCCGGCGTCGCCGATTTACTGCGCTCGATCGTCAAGCGGAGTGAAGAGAAGCACGGCGGGCAGCTTGCGCTGCTCGCCGACCTCGAACGCAGCATCGATTCCTTCGACGAGCTGCATCGAGGGCGTTAGCCTACGGGAAAGCGCGGAACGTGTGAACTCAGCGGTGGGCGTCTTGCTGTCGCTTCGGACCAAAGTTCCGGGTCGCACGAGCGAGGTACGCCGGCAAGGGATCGACTACCGTTCGACACGCAATCCGGCTGCGCGCCACTCGGGCAGCCCGGCTTCGAGTCTGCGGGCTTTGATGCCTTTCTTGCGAAGAAGCGAAACCGCGTCGTACGACATCAAGCAGTACGGGCCGCGGCAGTACGCGATGACCTCCTTGCGCTTGGGCAGTTCCCTCAGTCGCTTTTCGAGTTCGTGAATCGGGATATTTACTGCGCCGGGCAAGTGGCCGGCGGAAAACTCCTCGGCCGGGCGCACGTCTAGAACGACCACGAGGCCCTTTTTCGCCCGCTCCAGCACCTCCCGCGCCGGCACCGCCTCCATTTCATCGCGATGCGCGAGCCAGCTGCGCAGGAGCCCCTCGACCTCGGCGACGCGGTGCTCCGAAACCTCGCGCAGCGCCGACAGCAGAGCCGCGACGTCATCTCCTGCAATCGAGTAGAAGACACGCAAGCCCTCCTTGCGCGCCGAGACGAGGCCACGAGGGCGGCGCCCGGTGAGCCGATCTTAAAACTAGCTTTTCAGCGTATAGTTCAGACATCGTCGCGAATTGCTGAATAACAGGCGAAGGAACCAAGTTCTATTCCGGTGTGTTTCAAGTAGCAACGAAAAGGAGGCGACAACATGGCACAAGACAATGCATCTGTTCGTACCGGTTCCACCATGATGTTGATTGCGGGTCTGGCTTTCGTTGGGTATGCCGTAGTCTTTTTTATCCGCAGTTTTATCGGTACTGGTTTTGAGCTGGGCGTAGAGACCTTGAATGGCGTAACCAAGGAACAGCTCAACGCTCTTAACCCTGCGGTGGTCTACTACATCAATCATTTGCACATCGCGACCGCTGGTTTCATTGCCGCCACCGGCATCGCCGTTGCAGCCCTCTCTTGGTGGGGAGTCCGCAAAGGAGAATGGTGGGCGTGGTGGGCAGCCATGGTCTCCCCGGTGGTGGGTTTGGCGGTTGCTCTGCCGATGCATTACTTTGGTCACTTTAACTTTAACTGGGTGAGCCATCTGGGACCGATTTATCTGGCAACGCTCCTGTTTGTAATCGGGGCTCTACAGGTCCTTCGAGGCTTGCTGCAAAAGGGCGTCTCGTAATTTTCCAGGAAGCAACCGGGTCATTACGACGGCCCCAGCGCCCGCTCTGGGTCGACGAGCGGCCCTTCACCGAAGGGGACCTGACCCTTGGCGAAGCGATTCGATCATTGCCCGGAAGTCCTCGGGGGCTTCGCGCTCGAAGGACATGCGCTCGCCCGTGCGGGGATGCACGAATCCGAGAACGCGCGCGTGGAGCATCGGCCGCGCCGCTTCGATCTTCGGACTCGCGTAGTCGCGGATGTACACGCGTTCGCCGACCAGGGGATGGCCGAGCTCGGACAGGTGGATGCGGATCTGGTGCTGCCTCCCGGTTTCGAGGCGGCATTCGACCAGGGTCGCACCCGCGAGCGGAGCGATCGGTCTCACGTGCGTGACCGAACGCTTCGCCTCGGGCGGAATTCCGCCCCTGGGACGCCGGAAGTGCCCATAGGAGCCGCGGAGTCCGTCGCCGCGATCCATGACGAGATGAGTTTCGATACGTTTCGCGGCGACTTCGCCGTGCGCGATCGCATGATAGGCGCGCTCGATGTCGTGCGCGCGGAACTGTGAGGCCAGGATGCGCTTCGCCTCCGCGGTGCGCGCGAACACCATCACGCCGCTCGTGTCCTTGTCGAGCCGCTGAACCACGCTGAGCCCGCGGCCTGAGCCGCGTCCGCGCAGTCGCCGCAGCAGGGCCCGCGTGCAGTCGACGAGCGTGTCCTTGTCGCCCGGCTCGTAGGCGACGCTCAGCATTCCGGGGGGCTTGTCGACGACGACGACGTCGCGGTCGAAGTACGCGATCGCGCTCTGGGGCAGGTCGCCGGTACGGAGCTTGGGCGCGCGTTCGTCGACGACCACCACTGCGCCCGGAGGAACGCGCAGGGCCGAGTCGAGGCACCGCTCGCCGTTCACCGTCACGCGCCCTTCGGTGCACAGGTCGCGCGCGCGCGACCACGCAGCGCCCGTCTGCTCGCGCACGACCGCCGCGACGGTGGGCTCGGTCGGCCTCAAGAGCTAGTCGAGCGGTTCGACCTTGACGATGGACGCGCCGTGGTTGCTGCCGATCCAGAGCGTGCCGGGGCTCTTCGAATCGTCGAGATAGACGCGGCGGATGTTGGTCGGGCGCGGCAGCATGTATTCCGTGTACTGGCCGCTCTTGATGTCGAGGCGCGACACGCGGTCGGTCAGCATGGACCCGGTCCACGCCTCGCCGTTCTTGCCGGCCACTGCGTCGTAGGGCGCGCTCCACGGCGTGGGCACCTTCCACTCCGTGATGCGCTCGGTGCGGGGATCGAACATGCCGATGGCGTTGCCCTGGTATTCGGCGAACCACAGCCGGCCCTGGTGATCGACGCGGCCGCGGCGCGGGCGGGAGTCCGGGGTCGGGGTCGGGTAGACGGTCGCATTCTTCGTCTTGGCGTCGATTTTCACGATGTTGCCGGCCGCGAAGTCGAGCAGATAGGCGTTGTTCTGTGCGTCCGAGTGGATCCCGTAGGTGCCGATGCGCTTGCCGCTGCGCGGATCCTTGAAGGCGCCCAGGTTCTCCATCTTGTCGGAGACGAGATCGAGGCGGTAGATGTGGCCGCCGTCTGAGTTCTTGATCCACACCTTGTTGTCGCTACGGGTGCCTTCGATCGCGATATGGCCCAGTTGCCCTGCGTCCGAGTCCCATTCCTTGGGGGTCGTCCACATCCGGAACTTCTCGGTCTTCCTGTCGAATTTCGCGATGGCGCTCTGGTACATCACGCCGACCCAGGGGTTGTCGTCGCGGTCGATCTCGAGATCGAGCGTGCCTTCCGACCATCCCGGCTTGACCACGGGGATCGGATATTGCGTCACCTTGCCGGTCTTCGGGTCCATCTTGCCCAAGAACATCTGGCCGAAGTCCGAGTACCAGACATCGCCCTCGCGATCGAGCACCACGTCGTGCGGCTGGATCAGGGGGTTCGGCAGATCGTATTCCGTGATGATCACGCGGGTGGACCTGCCCGTGAGCCGCGGCTCGGTCTTGAGCGGGTAGGCCCAGGTCTGCTGCTGGCTTAAGTTTACGCTGGCGAGCCATTCGGCGGTCTTCCTGCCGCTGCCGCCGCGCTCGACGTCGCGCGTCGCCTTGCCTGCGAGGCGCTGCGGTTTCAGCGGCGTGCTGCCGGGATAATAGCTGGCCATGCGCTGGAAAATCTGCATGAAGCCGTCGGCGTCGAACGTCGATTTCATGATGCGCTCGAGCGTGTGGCAGCCGTTGCAGTTGAGGAGAAAGCGCTTCTGCTCGTCCGTACCCGGCATGCTCGACATCCATTCGGCGTTGGTCAGGTGCGCGGAAAGATTCCTTACCTTCCTGAGCCTGATGTCGGCGCCGGCCACGCTGCCCGCGGCGACGTCCGCGCCCCTGGCTCCGTCGACCTCGAAGCCCGCGGCGCGCGCCTTCAAAGCGTAATGTCCGGGCTCGAGCCTCGCGGCTGGAAAGGCAAAGCGCCCTTCTGCGTCCGTGACGACGCTGACGCTGATCGTCGAGCCGTCTCGCTTGGCGCTGACGACGACGCCTTCCATCGCCCCTTCCTCGGCGGAGCTGACCTGGCCGGTCAGGGCCACGGTCCCTTGGGCGTACGCGACCACGGGGAAGAGAACGAAGCAAGCAATGGTTACGGCGCGGCAGACAACGCTATTCATAAGAGCCTCCCTGGCGGCTGCATGCCGACCTAAGCGCGCGCGAGCGCAGCCTTCACCCGCTCCGGCGTCATCGGCACGCGCCGCAACCGCACGCCGGTCGCGTCGAAGAACGCGTTCGCCACCGCCGCCGGGATGACGCGGATCGACGGCTCGCCCGCCCCGGTGGGCGCGATCTCCGGATGGTTGATCAGCACCACCTCGATCGCCTGGGGCGCGTCGCGGATCTCCAGGATCGGATAGCTCATCCAGTCGATGCTCGTCACCTTCTCGCGATCGAAACGCACTTCCTCGAAGAGCGTGCGCGACAGCCCCTGCACCACGTTGCCTTCGATCGTATCGCGCAGTCCCTGGGGATTGATGATCAGTCCGCAGTCGTGGGCGACAGTGAATTTCTTCCCCCAGATGCGCCCGCTCTTGCGCTCGACCTCGATCTCGGCGACCACCGCGACGACGGTGCCGTTGCGCTGCGCGTAGGCGATGCCACGCCCTGAGAGCACCTCGCCCGAGCGGGCCGCGCGCGGCGCGGGCCGCGGCTGCCATCCGGCTTTTTCCGCCGCCGCCTTGATGACCGCGGCATCGCGCGGCGCGGTGACGTATTTCAGCCGGAAGCCGACCGGGTCCTCGCCCGCGGCGACCGACAGCTCGTCGATGAACTGCTCGCTGCCGAACTGGATCTGCGGCCCGACCGGATCGCGCAGGTGCGAGCTTCTGAGCGGCGAGCTGGCATCAAGGAGCGGCGGGATCACTTCCCACGCGAGCAGCTTGTTGTCGAAGCCGTAGGATTCGGCGGGCACGCCGAAGTCGATGCTCGGTTTGGGAGGCAGGCCGATCGACATGCCGGCGAGGCTGTCGCGCGGATCCGATTCGTTGGTGTCGATGTTCCTGCGCGAGAAGCCCTTCGAGATGAACTCGTAGCCGATGACTTTGCCCGAAGCATCGAGCGCGGCGCGGCCGCGGTGCACCGACGCCGGGCCCTTCGGATCCCAGGCGATCCCGTCGCTGCGCATGCCCTGCACCCGCACCGGGCGCCCGGTGAGCTTGGAGAGGAGCGCGGCATCGAGCGCCGCGTCGCCGGCGTCGTTGCGCCCGTAGGAACCGGGCCCGGGCACCCAGATGGCGCGCACCTTTTCCGGCGGAACACCGAGCAGCCGCGCCACCCCGGTCTGCACGAAGTGCGGTTTTTGCGAGCCGGTCCAGATAGTCACGCTCTCCGGGCGCACGTCGGCGACCGAGCACCCGGGCCCCATGCTCGCGTGCGACTGGAATGGCCACTCGTACTCGGCTTCAACGACGCGCGCGGCGGTCTTGAACACGCCGTCCACGTCGCCTTTTTTCACTGCGTCTTCGCGCTTCACCACGGGCGCCTTGCGGATGTGGTCGTAGATCTCCGCCATCGGGGGGAAGGGATTCTTCTTCGCCTCGTTCCACGAGATCTTGAGCATGCGCGAGGCGCGCACCGCGTCCCACTCGTGATCGGCCACCACCGCGACGAAATCCTTTTCACGGACCACGCGCGCTCCCTTGACCGCACGGATCGAGCCCTCATCGACTCCGCCCACGGTGCAGGCGGCGCGCGAGCACCGGATGACCCGGGCGTGGAGCATCTTCGGGAGAGAAATATCGGTCACGTATTTGTCGGTACGGTAGACCTTCCCCGCAACGTCGCGGCGCGGGAGCGGTTTTCCGACCACGCGGTAGTCCGCAGGCAACTTCGGTGTTGCCTGGACCTTGATGTCCATGGGATTGCCGATCTGCTTGTTCCACTCGACCTGGTGGTGGAAGTGGCGGCCGCCGATCAGCTCGGCATAGCCCGCCTTCTTCGCGGGATCGGAAACGGCGCTGACCACGCCGTCGTCGACGCGCAGCTGCTCGACTGGAAGCCCGAGTTTCTGCGAAGCGGACTGCACCAGCAGGCGGCGCGCTTCGGCCGCCGCGCTGCGCAAGGGGCGGGCGCCCGTCTGGATTCCGGTGCTGCCGGAGGCTCCCCCCTGGTTGCAGGTGAGCGCGGTGTCGCCCATGACGACGTCGACCTTGGCGACGTCCACGTCGAGCTCGTCGGCGACGATCTGCGCGATCGCGATGTCCAGGGACTGGCCCATGTCCATCTTGCCGAAGAAGGCGGTGACTCGGCCGTCGGGCAGGATCGCCACCCAGGAATCGAGCTCGCTCGGGACAAGCGGCGGTTTGCCTCCGGTCGAAACTGCGGCGGTTTGCGCAAGCGCCTCCCCGATGAAGGCGGGCCCGGCCGCGGAGACGATGAGCGCGCCGGAAGCTTTCAGGAATTCGCGGCGGGAAAGTGACAGATCGGTGCGTGCGTTCATGTCATTCTCCTAGGCCATTTGTGCTTGGGCGCGCTTGACCGCGCGCATGATCGCCGCGTGCGTCGCGCAGCGGCACTTGAGTCCGGCAAGCGCGTCCCGGATCTCGGCGTCGGTCGCCTTCGGCTTCTTTTTCAGGAACGCTGCCGCGGTCATGATCCAGCCGTTGATGCAGTAGCCGCACTGCGGCACCTGCTCTTCGACGTAGGCGGCCTGCAATGGATGCGGCTTTTCCGGCGTGCCGAGGCCTTGGAGCGTCGTCACCTTCTTCCCGGCCACGGCCGAGAGCGGCATCACGCAGGAGCGAATCGGCTCGCCATCCAGATGCACCGTGCACGCGCCGCATTGCGCGAGCCCGCAACCGAAGTGCGGATTGCTCATCCTGAGGTCGTTGCGCAGGGCATACAGGAGCGGCATGTTCGGGTCGGCGTTGACCGTCGCCGATCTTCCGTCAACGGTGAATTTGATGCTTGCCATGAAGCCTCCTTTGGATGTGTGGCCGAGCGGGATTCGGGCCGTTCGATGTCGCGAAACTAGTGTAGACCCGGGGCAATGCCGGCGCAACGCAATAGCCGCTTTCGCCGCGGTGGTACGATACGCCGTTGATTTTGGAGAGGAGGAGTTGCAGCGGTGAAGGCGGGCGCCCGCGAAACCGGGATCGATCTCGAGCGGTTCAGGCTGCGCCGCTTTGTAGAGGAATTGCGACAGACGGGCGAGCTCGAAGTGAAGGCGGGAGCCGCGGAGCTGGCGGAGGTCGCCCCGGCGCTCGAGGGCAACGCCAAGGCGGTGTTCTTCGAGCGCGTCGGCAAGGAGGGCGCGCAGCTCGTCGGCAACGTCATGGGCAGCCGCGGGCGCCTGGCGCGCGCCTTCGGTACGGCGCCCGACAAGCTGCTCGCCGAAGTGCTTCGCCGCCTGCGCGCAACGCCGCAGGTGGTGGAAGTGCCGCGGGAGTCGGCACCGGTCCAGGAAATCGTGCTCGACAAGGCGGACCTGACGGCCTTGCCGGTCAACCTGCAGCACGGCATGGACGGCGGCCCCTACATTTCCGCCTCGATCGATTTCGCCGTCGATCCCTCGAACGGCTGGACCAACGTCGGTGTGCGCCGCCTGATGCTGCGCGGCAGGCGCGAGGCCGGCGTCGATCTCAATTCGCCCTCCGACCTGCGCGCGCTCTATGAGGCGGCGGCGAGGCAAGGGCGACGGCTGCCGGTCGCCTTCGTCGTCGGCGCGCACCCCGCCGACTACGTCGCAGCGGTGATGCGCCTGCCGGTTGACGAGCTGGGGCTCGTCGCGAGCCTGCGCGATGCCCCGCTCGCGGTGGTGAAGTGCATCAGTTGCGACATTCGCGTTCCCGCGGACGCGGAGTGGGTGCTGGAAGGCTATCTCGACGAGCGCGGCCACGTCGAGGCCGAAGGCCCCTACGGCGAGTTCCTCGGTTACTACGGGGGCGTGAAGCAGAATCCCGTGTTCCATCTCACCGCGATCACGCGGCGCCGCGACGCGCTCTTCCAGACCGCCACCATCGGCGGCCGGCACCTCGGCCGCACCGATACGGCGCAGCTGAACGCGCTGCGTACCGAGGTGATGGTGTGGCGGGCGCTCGAAACCGCGGTGCGCGAGACCAAAGCCGTGTACGCGACGCCCGCGAGCGGCGGCATGTACAACCTGCGCATCGCCCTGCGCCAGCGCGTGCCCGGCGAGGCGCGCAACGCGATCGCCGCAGCGTTCGGCTGCCTCGCCAACGTCAAGCACGTGTTCGTCGTCGATCCCGACATCGATATCTATTCCGACGAGCAGATGGACTGGGCGCTCGCGACGCGCTTCCAGGCGGACCGCGACCTCGTGGTGCAGTCGGGGTTCCGCACCCTGCCGCTCGATCCGTCGCTCTCCGGCGCGCGAACTGGCGCCAAGGCGGGTTTCGATCTCACGCTGCCCGTAGGCGAGGCGCGCGGAATCGAATCCACGACACCTGAGCCGCCGCGCTTCGAAGGCCGGCGCTTCGCCTCGGTCGAGGCGGCGCTCGCCGACGAACCGAAGACCTTCGAAGCGCTGATGGCGGCGCTCGCGAGCCGCGACGGGCGCGAAGTGGTGCTCGCGCTCGAAGCGCTGCGCGAAGCCGGGCGCCTGATCAGAGAGAAGGACGGCCGCTACGCGCTGAGAACGACCTAGTGCCGTGTCAATTTTTTTCCCCGAAATCGCGGCGCGCTTGCCTCGTCGCGGCGCTGCTCTTTTCGATGGCGGCCGACTCCGCCGCGCAGGAAACGCGCGTTCCGGGGACTGAAAGCCACCGCATCGACGAGCCCGTGTTCGGCGGGCAGATGGTCGTCTACGAGGCCGGCCGCGGCAATGCCCGCGGGATTCTGCTGGTGCACGGAATCGGCGAGGAGGCGGCGCGCGATTTCCGCGACCACATCGCCTGGCTGCAGAAGTCTTTTCACGTCGTTGCCGTGGATCTGCCCGGATTCGGGCAATCCGACAAGGCGAATGTCCTCTATTCGCCGGGCAACTACGCGCGCGTCCTCAAGTTCGTCGCCGGCCGTTTTATGCGCGGGCCTTTCGTGCTGCTGGGGCATTCCATGGGCGCGGTGGCGAGTCTGCGCTACGCCGCGGCCTACCCGGACGACGTACTGCGGCTCGTGGTGGTCGATGCGCCGGGCGTGCTGCATCAATACTCCGTGACGAGCCAGTTTCTCGCGCATTTCGGCATGGAATTCGTGCCGCCTGCAGCCGATCCGGCCGACTGGCTCAGCAACCTCGCCCGCAAGCTCCTCGCGCCGCTGCAGCGGCTCAACCTCGACCCGCAAGTCATCCTCTCGAGCCCGCAACTGCGCCAGCGCCTGCTCGGCGCGGACCCCGCGAAGATCGCCGGCCTCGCGGTGGTGAGCGAGGATCTTCACCTGGAGTTGCCCAAAGTCCGCGCCGACACCCTGATCGTCTGGGGTGCGCAGGACAAGCTTGCACCGCTTCGCACCGGCAAAGTGCTCGCGCTGAAATTGCCGCGTGCGCGGCTGGCGGTAATCGAGCGCGCGGGGCACGAGCTGATGCTCGAAGCTCCGGAGCGCTTTCGCGCAGTGATCGAGCCGTTTGTGGAGCGGGGCCTGCCGCCGGAGCCGGCGGGTGTCGCCGCCCCCTTCGCGAAGCACGGCGATGGAAGCTGCCAGAGCGAACGCAATCGGGTGTTCGAGGGCGAGTACGACAGCTTGTCCCTCGACGGCTGCCAGCAAGCCCGAATCCGCAACGCTCGCGTGCGCGAGCTGCGCGTCCTCGATTCCACCGTCACGATAGACGACAGCCGCATCGGCGGCGGCGAGACGGGCTTGCTGGTGAGGAACTCCACTATCGTCATGACTGGCGGGCGCGTCGAGGGAAACGTGGCGATCACGGCGTCGGCGAGCCGGCTCGACCTCGCGGCCGTCGAGGTCGAAGGGCGCGAGGCGGCGGTGACCGCGCCGCTGAGATCGTATGTCGTATTCTCGCTCTGCCGGGTGCGCAGCCCGCGCACTCGGGGCGAAGTGCACGAGTTCTACGCGGTCACCGCGAAGAACCCGCTGTAGACGTATTCTCTTACGTACGCCCCTGCAGGGCGGCGATACGCTCCTCGATCGGCGGGTGGCTGGAGAAAAGCGCCGCCCATCCCGGTGCTCCGCTGATGCCCGATGCGACCATCGATTGCGGCAGCGCGCCCGGCTGCAAGCCTCCGAGGCGACTGAGCGCTGCTATCATCGGCTGCGGTGTGCCGAGAAGCCGCGCCGAGCCTGCGTCGGCGCGGAACTCGCGCTGGCGCGAAAACCACATGACGATCACGGAAGCGAGAATCCCGAACACGATCTGGCTGACGAACACCGTGATATAGAAGCCCGGTCCGATGCCGCGCTCGGTGCGGAACACGGCCTTGTCCACGATGAAGCCCACGACGCGCGACAGGAAATACACGAAGGTATTGAGTACGCCCTGTATGAGGGTGAGGGTCACCATGTCGCCGTTGGAAACGTGAGTGATCTCATGGCCGAGCACTGCTTCGACCTCCTCGCGGCTCATCGATTCGAGCAAGCCGGTCGAGACCGCGACCAGGGCCGAATTCTTGAAAGCGCCCGTCGCAAAGGCGTTCGGCGCGCCTTCGTACACGGCGACCTCGGGCATGCCGATATTCGCCTTGTCGGCGAGGCGCCGCACCGTGTCCACGAGCCAGCGCTCGTGCGCGCCTTCGGGCGACTT
>WNGD01007129.1_pt1 | contig 15481 bp, 13 predicted proteins | sample 5400671 | NCBI WGS metagenome assembly WNGD01 (sample SAMN13153369, study PRJNA577476) | soil metagenome | isolation source: 40 cm soil or saprolite under grassland replicate 2 | place: USA:California | collected 2016-06-15 | reverse complement strand
CGGTCTGGCTCGGCAAGGACATCTCCGGCTCCGCCGTCTGGACCGACCTCGCCCGGATGCCGCACGTCCTGATCGCCGGCACGACCGGCTCCGGAAAGTCGGGCTGCATCAACACCATTCTGACCTCGATCCTGCTCCGCTCGACCCCGGACGACGTCCGGTTCATCCTGATCGACCCGAAGAAAATCGAGCTCAGCTACTACGAGTCGATTCCGCACCTGCTGACCCCTGTCGTCTCCAGCCCGAAAGAGGCCTCCACCGTGCTCGCGAACGTCGTCAGCGAGATGGAGCGGCGTTACGAGCGGCTCTCGGCCGTGCGTGCCCGGAACCTGAACGAGGCGAACCGCGCCTTCCGCTCGCGCGGCGAGTCGACGCTGCCGCATCTGCTCGTCGTGATCGACGAGCTCGCCGACCTGATGATGATCGCGCCCCAGGATGTGGAGGATGCAGTCATCCGGCTGGCGCAGAAGTCGCGTGCCGTCGGCATCCACCTCGTGCTCGCGACGCAGCGTCCGTCCGTGGACGTGATCACGGGAATGATCAAGGCGAACGTCCCCAGCCGGATCGCCTTCGCCGTCTCCAGCCAGACCGACTCCCGGGTGATCCTCGACACCTCCGGCGCGGAAAGCCTGCTCGGCCAGGGCGACATGCTGTTCAAGCCGCTCGGCACCTCGCGGCTCCAGCGCCTGCAAGGCGCCTACGTCAGCGAGGAGGAGATCGCCCTGGTTGTCGAGCAGTGCCGCGCCCAGCGGGAGCAGGAGTTGGACGAGAGCCTGCTCGAGGCACCCGAGCCTCCTCCGGACGACCAAGACGACGCCGACGGAGAGTTCGATCCCGACGAAGACCCGCTGCTCGAGCGCGCGATCGAGATCGTCGTCACCGCCCAAACGGCCTCCACGAGCCTGCTTCAACGCCGCCTAAGGGTGGGCTACACGCGCGCTGGGCGGCTGATCGACATGCTCGAGCGCCGCGGGATCATCTCCGGCTACGAGGGCTCAAAACCGCGTCGCGTCTTGGTTGATGAAGCCGAGTTGCCTCGTGTGATCGCCAACTAAGGCGGTCAAAGCCCGTCTTACAGTCAGAGGACTCGCAGACACGGGGTCTGGCGGGTTAGCATCGACAAAACTCTCATCCTGGTAGGAGGGATTACGTGAAAGCGAAACGCATCTTGCTGTGGTTTGGCGTCCTCGCGCTTGCAGCGCTGGTCGTCGGCGCCACGGCGAGCGCGCAGCGAGCCGCGCCCGTGAAGGTCGCGCTTGTCACAGACATTGGTGGCCTCAACGACAAGGGCTTCAACCACCTGTCGTACGTCGGCCTCCAGCGCGCCCAGAAGCAGCTTGGCATCTCCGGGCGCGTCTTCATCACGAGCTCGGCCAGCGATCGCAAGCCGAACCTGCAGACTGCCGCGCAGTCGGGATATGGCCTCGTGATCGCCGTCGGCGTCCTGTTCGAGTTCGGTCCGTTGGACGACGTCGCCCCGGCATTCCCGAACACGAAGTTCGCGGGCATCGACGTCGACTGGGCGGGCCTGACCAAGAAGCCGACGAACGTCCGCGGCATCCAGTTCAAGGAGCAGCAGGCTGGCTATCTCGTCGGCTACATCGCCGGCCTCGAGATCAAGCGCCATCCGTACAAGGGCAAGCAGATCATCAGCGGCGTCGGCGCGAACAAGGTGCCGGCGATCACTCGGTTCCTCGCGGGCTACAGGGCCGGCGCGAAGAAGGCCAACAGGCACGTCACGGTCAACATCGACTACGCAAACGACCCGACCTTCGCCGACCAGGCCAAGTGCAAGGAGACGACGCTGAACCAGATCGGCGCCGGCTCCGGCATCGTCTTCGAGGCGGCCGGTCAGTGCGGGCTCGGCGGCTTGAGCGCGGCCAAGCAGAAGGGCGTCTGGGGAATCGGCGTTGACGCCGACCAGAGCTTCCTCGGGAAGCACATCCTCACCAGCGCAACGAAGCATGTCGACGTGGCCGTCTACGACGCGATCAAGGCGTTCAAGGCGAATCCGTCCGGGTTCAAGGGCGGCTTCAACAAGAACTACAGCGTCAAGAACAATGGCGTCGGTTACGGCAAGCTCAGCTCGAAGCTGTCGAAGGCCGATCGCGCGTACATTCTCCCGCGCGTCGAGAAGATCAAGAAGCTGCTCGTTCAGGGCAAGATCGTTCCTCCCACTCAGTAGCGAGCAAAGGCACTTCTAGGGGGCGGGCTCGGTCCCGCCCCCTAGGATTACGCGGCATGGTTGACGAGGCTCCGGTTCTCGAGCTCCGCGGAATCACGAAGCGATTTCCCGGAGTCGTCGCAAACGACGGCGTCGGCTTCGATCTCCGCCGCGGCGAGGTCCATGCGCTGCTGGGAGAGAACGGCGCCGGCAAGTCGACGCTCATGAACGTCCTCTACGGCCTGTACCAGCCCGACGAGGGTGAGATCCTCGTCAAAGGACGGCCCATTCGGCTGCACTCGCCGAAGGACGCGATCAAGCACGGGATCGGCATGGTGCACCAGCACTTCATGTTGATCCCCGTGATGACGGTCGCCGAGAACATCGTGCTCGCCTCGGAGCCGACCCAGGCGGGCGTCCTGCTTGACTATCGCACCGCGAACAAGCGGGTGGCCGACCTTTCGAGCTCGTTCAACTTCGCCATCGACCCCGCAGCCCGCGTGGAGTCGATCACCGTCGGCCAGCAGCAGCGGGTCGAGATCCTCAAGGCCCTCTACCGGAGCGCGGACATCCTGATTCTGGACGAGCCGACGGCCGTGCTCACACCTCAGGAGGCATACGAGCTCTTCGAGATCCTGAAGACGCTGACGAACGAGGGCGTCTCCGTGATCTTCATCACGCACAAGCTCAACGAAGTGCTCGAGATCGCGGATCGGATCACCGTCTTGCGGCGCGGCAAGCGGATCGACACAGTCGACCGCCAGGGCGCGACCGAAGCGGGGCTGGCGAGGCTAATGGTCGGCCGCGACGTGCTGCTGCGAGTCGACAAGGCAGCCCCCTCAGTCGTCGCCGTCGCCGAGCCGCTGCTCTCGATCGAGGATCTCCACGTGCTCGATAACCGCGGTTTGGAGGCGGTCCGCGGCGTCTCCTTGAACGTACGCGGTGGCGAGATCGTCGGGCTCGCGGGGGTCGACGGCAACGGCCAGTCGGAGGTGATCGATGCGATCAGCGGCCTGCGGCGCGTCAGCTCCGGGAGCGTGACGATCGCGGGACGCGACGTCACCGGTGCCCAGCCGTCGGCGATCCTCGATCTCGGCCTCGGCCACATTCCGGAGGACCGGCAGCTGCGCGGCCTCGTGCTCGAATTCTCGCTGGCGGAGAACCTGGCTCTACACGATTTCGACAAGCCCCCCGCCTCGCGTTGGGGCTGGCTCTTTCCGCGGCAGTTGATTCGGCGCGCACGCGACCTGCTGAGGCAGTACGACGTCCGCGGCGGGGACCCGCAGACCCGCGCGGCGGCGCTCTCCGGCGGCAATCAACAGAAGGTCGTGCTCGCGCGTGAGATCGGGCGCGAGCCGAGCGTGCTGATCGCTGCCCAGCCAACCCGTGGCCTCGACGTCGGCGCGATCGAATTCGTTCATCGCCAGCTCATCGGCGCTCGCGACAACGGCAAGGCGGTGCTCCTGGTCTCGCTCGAGCTGGACGAGATCCTGTCGCTCTCGGACCGCATCCTGGTCGTCTACGAGGGCCAGATCGTCGCCGAGCACGGCCCGAACGTCAGCGAAGAGCAGCTCGGGATCGAGATGACGGGCGCAGGACGGGAGGCCGCCGCGTGAGCGATCTCAGGGGCGAGCCGCCAGACATGACGGGTCAAACGCCTGAGGTATCCGAGCCGACTCCCGAGAGCACAGTCCCTTCCGTTGCGGCCCGCCTGGCCTTGTGGCAGCGCGCCGGAGGTGTGATCACTCCGATCCTGACGGCGCTGATCGCGTTCCTGATCGGCGGTCTCGTTGTCTATGCGACGACCGGCAAGGACCCGGTCAACACGTACAAGGCGATCTTCAAGGGGACCGGTTTGAGCTGGCTCAGCCCGGTCTCGATCCACTGGCATCTCTTCTACCCGAACGGAATCCACTGGATCGGCTGGGACACCTCCTCGCCGACCGCGCTGAACCTGCAGCAGACGCTGATCGTCGTCACGCCGCTGATTCTGACCGGCCTCGCCGTCGCCTTCGCCTTTCGCTGCGGGCTCTTCAACATCGGCGGCAACGGCCAGTACACGGTCGGCGCGATCGTCGCCGTGCAGTTCGGGATCTGGTTCGCGGGCTTGCCCGGACCGTTGCACGTGATCATCGCGATGCTGGCCGCCACGCTCGCGGGAGCGGCCTGGGGAGGGATCGCGGGTTTACTCAAGGCCACGACCGGAGCCCACGAAGTGATCACGACGATCATGCTGAACTGGATCGCCCTCTGGGTCGGCAGCTATCTCGTCGGGTTCAACGGGCCGATGCAGGATCCGCGCGCGATCTCGGCACCGGTGACGCGGCCGATCGCAGACAGCGCGCACCTCCACGTCTTCTGGGGGAATCCTCTGCTTCAGGGCCTCCACATCGGTTTCTTCATCGCCGTCGCGATGCTGTTCGTCTACTGGATCGTGCTCAATCGGACGACGCTGGGGTACGAGGTGCGCGCCGTCGGCTTCAACGCCGAGGCGGCCCGCTACGGCGGGATCAACGTCGGCCGAAACTTCTTCCTGGCGATGGCGATCTCGGGCGCCTTCGCCGGTCTGGCTGGGTCGATCGACATCCTCGGCTGGGAGTTCAACCTTGACCTGACCGTCGTCCAGACCGTCCAGATCGGGTTCATCGGCATCGCGGTGGCACTGCTCGGGCGCAACTCGCCAATCGGCATCTTCTTTTCTGCGCTCCTATTCGGTGCGCTGCTAACGGGGACCTCGACACGCAACCTCGATCCGACCGTGTTCCAACCCGAGCTCGCCGGGAACTTGACGCGGATCATCCAGGGCCTCGTTGTGTTGTTCGTCGGCGCCGACCTGCTGATCATCTACCTGTGGCAGGCACGTAAGAAGCTTCGATTGCCCCAACGAAAGACGGCGCAGCGGCCGTGAGCGTCCGGGTCGAACGGGTCCAGCGCGCGGCCTGGACGAGAGCCTCGGGCGCGTCGACGATCGGCGCGGTCGGGATCGGGCTTGGCCTGCTGGCGCTCTTCCTGGCACTCCCGCCGGTAAAGATCCGGACGGCACCGCTCCCCGTAGCGATCGGGATCCTCGCCGTCGCGGCGGGGATCTGGGCCTTCACTCGCGGCGAGCGCCGGGTGGGCGGCGGCGCGGTCGTCAGCGGCCTGGCCGGGATCGGCGTCGCCTTGATCGTCTTACAGGCAAACGAGGCCAGGCTCGAGGGCGTGTTCGTCTGGTCGGCGCTGATCGCGGCCACGCTTCGCTATGCAACTCCGCTCACGTTTGCGGCAATCGGAGGCATGTTCTCCGAACGGAGCGGCGTCGTGAACATCGGCCTCGAAGGGATGATGTTGATGGGCGCCTACTTCGGCGCCTACGGCGCGGACCAGACGGGCTCGTGGGTCGGAGGACTCTTCATCGGCCTCATCTCGGGGGCGCTACTCGCGTTCGTGCATGCGATCTTCACGATCACCCTGCGCGCGGACCAGATCGTCACCGGGACCGCGATCAACTTCCTCGCGCTCGGAGTCACCGGCTATCTCTACAACCAGCACTACGGCAACAACGGCACGCCGAACAACCTGCCCGCCATTCCCGACGTCAACCTGAAGTTCCTCTCGCACGTCCCGCCGCAGGGTCTCGGCAACTTCCTCTACAACTCGATCGGCCAGCTGAACCTGATGGTGTGGCTGTCCCTGCTTCTGCTGCCGATCTCTTACGTCGCCATGTTCAAGACGACGATCGGGCTGCGGATCCGCTCGGTCGGCGAGCATCCCAAGGCGGCCGACACGGTCGGAATCCGCGTCTATCGGACCCGCTACGCCGCGGTCACGCTGTCGGGGGCGCTCGCGGCGCTCGGTGGGGTGTTTCTCTCGATCGGGTTCGTCAACTCGTTCACGGAGAACATGACTGCGGGCCGCGGCTTCATCGCGCTGGCCGCGCTGATCTTTGGCGGCTGGCGGCCGTTCGGTGCCTTCGCGGCCGCGCTGCTATTCGGCTTCTCGAGTGCGCTGGCGCAGCGTCTCCCCGACCTCTCGGCCTCGTCGTCCGCCGCCTGGCCGGTGCTGTTCCAGACGCTCCCGTACATCCTGACCTTGGTCGCGGTCGCCGGCGTAATCGGCCGCTCGATTCCTCCCGCCGCAATTGGCCGTCCATACGTCAAGCAATAGGGGCGCTGGGGTGCGGAACGACCGGGCCCGGCTCTCGGTGCTGTTCGCGCTGCTCTCCCTGGCGGCGATTCCGGGCGCTCTCTACGCGACGCGTTTGAGCAACGTCAACGTCCCCCAGGCAGTCGGCGGGGAGGCGGTCGCAGGAACGCTCCTGGGGCTGATCGCCGTCATCCTCGCCCGAGGCGCGCGGCTTCGGGCCGGGCGCACGCTTTCGCGTCCGGGGGAGGGCGCCGCCCGCTGGGGCAAGTGGCTGGGACTGCTCGGGCTCTGCCTCGGGCTGACGGCAGCCCTGTCCCTGGGCTTCTTCGGACTGCTCTTGTGGACTGAGTAGCGGTGGTTCTCGCCAAGCCGCAATCGGCACTACAATCGCCCCGGTCCCGTGTTCGAGATCGGTAACAGCCTGCGCGAGGCGCGTCTCCGCCAGCAGCTCGACTTCCCCGAGCTCGAGCAGGAGACGAAGATCCGCGCCAAGTACCTGAAAGCGCTGGAGGACGAGAAGTTCGACGTGCTGCCGGCACCGACCTACGTCAAGGGCTTCCTGCGCAACTATGCCGATGCACTCGGGCTCGAAGGCCAGCTCTACGTCGACGAGTACAACTCGCGCTTCGTCACCGGCGAGGAGGACATCCCCCTGCGCCCGCGCGACTACCAGCGGCGCCCGCAGGCGCTCGGCCCTCGCTTCGAGACCCGGGCCGTCCTGCTCGCTCTCGGCGCGATCGCAGTCGTCTTCGCGTTGGTGATCGGCGCCTGGAAGTGGGGCTCGAACGGTAATCCGCAGGTTCAGGGGATCAACGCGAACGGGCCGACGATCGCCAAGAAGCACCGCACCCCTGCACGGCCGATGGCGCGGCTCATCCTGACGGCGACGAACGGCGATTCCTGGCTGCTCGTGCGCGCCGGCTCAGCCGCCGGGAACCAGCAATTCGCGGGTACCCTCCCTCAGGGCCATCAACTCCCGTTCACGGCCCCGCCGCGTCTCTTCCGCCAAATCTGGTTCTCCGCAAGCAAACCCCAGAACCTCGTCGCGAGGCTTAACGGGAAGATCGTGATGATCCCGGGCGCCGTCCAGGGCCAGCCCGAGTCGCTGCTCGTGACGCCGAAGTCGATCACGAAGGCGCCGCCGGCTACTTGAGGCAGTCCGGCCCCCGGGCGATCGTCGTCGTCACCGGCAGCGAGCTCGTCCGCGGCGACCGCCGCGACCTGAACGGCCCATTTCTCGCTCGCGAGCTTGTCTCGCTGGGCATCGCTCCGGCGCGGATCGTGATCGTCGGGGACGGACCGACGGAGCTGGAGGACGCCTTGCGGGCCGGCGTCGAGTCCGATCTCTGCATCGTCTCAGGCGGTCTTGGGCCGACGCACGACGATCGCACGGTCGAGACGCTGGCGCGCGTGACCGGCCGCGAGCTGGCGGTCGACGCCGAGCTCGAGCGGGAGATCGAGCGGATTTCACGCGGGCACGCCGAGCGGCTCCGGCGGTCCTACGCCGAGTTCGCGCCCGGCGTGCGGAAGCAGGCATCGCTACCGGTCGGTGCATCTTCCCTGGGGCTCGCCGGGACAGCTCCGGGAATCGTGCTGGAGCTGGACGGGCGAGTCGTCGTCTGCCTGCCGGGACCGCCTCCTGAGCTACGGCGGCTCTGGGCGGCCGCGCTCGACAGCGACGCCCTCCGTCGCCTGCTCTCCTGGGCCCAGCCGCCGTCACGCCGAACGCTTCGGTTCTACGGCGTCAGCGAGTCGGCAGTCGCACGGGCTCTCGACGAGGCCGGCGGCGACGGTAACCGAGTGGAGGCGACCGTTTGCGCGCGCGAGTTCGAGATCCACGTCGATCTTCTCGTCGGGGAAGGCGGTGCTCCGCGCGCAGACGCGCTCTCTGCAGCCCTGCGGGAGCGTCTTGGCGAGTCGCTCTTCTCCGAGGACGAGCGGACGGTCGCGGAGATCGTGCTCGAGCTCTGTCGCGAACGCGGCCTGACGATGGCGACAGCCGAGTCCTGCACGGGAGGCCTCGTGGCGGCGCGGCTGACGGCGGTTCCCGGCTCGAGCGACGTCTTTCGAGGCTCCGTGGTCGCGTATGCCGATGACGTCAAAACCGACGAGCTCGGCGTTCCGGCGGACGTCCTGGCCGCGCAGGGAGCCGTTTCCGCCGAGAGCGCGGCGGCCATGGCTGCCGGCGTGCGCGAGCGGCTGCACGCCGACGTCGGCGTTTCGGACACCGGAGTGGCGGGTCCCGGCGGGGGCACGCCGGAGAAACCGGTCGGCCTCGTCTACCTGCACGCGGTGGGGCCCGAGGGAGAGCTGGCGGCCGAGTTCAGCGTCCCCGCCGATCGGGAGACCGTGCGGGCGCGGGCTGCGGTTGCGGCACTGCACCTCGTGAGGCGCCTCTTGTCGCAAAGTCGTGACCATTCCTTATGAATGACGCTGGTAGCGTCGGAGGTCGTGAACGCCTGCGCCTGTTTTGTGCCCTGCGGCTCCCCGCCGACGCGATCGAGGAACTGTCGCGTTGGCAAGCCGGCGCCTTCGGCGGCGTCGCCGGCGTCCGCGTGCTCACCCCTGAACAGCTCCACGTCACGCTCGCGTTCCTCGGCAGCCGGCCCGCCGGGGAGCTGGAGGCGATCGCGGCGGAGCTTCGCGAGGCCGCTCGCTCCGCCGAGCCCTCGAAGCTCACGATCGCGCGGTACCGCGAGACCCGGAGCGTCGGCATGCTCGCCTGCGACGACGAGGGCGGCCGGGCGACGAGCCTGGCGGCCGATCTGCACGCCCGCCTGGAGTGGCTCGGCGTCTACGAACGGGAGCGGCGCGAGTGGCTGCCGCACCTCACCGTCATCCGCTTCCGCGAGCGGCCGAAGCTCCAGCCCTCGCTTCCGGAGCTGGAACCCGTCGTGACGTCCGAAGCTGCTGTTTATATGTCCGTTCTGCGGCCGTCAGGGGCGCAGTACGAAGTCCTGCAATCGGTTGCGCTAGGAGGGAGCTAGAGGTGGATCGCGAGCAAGCACTGGATACCGCGCTCGGACAGATCGAGCGCGCCTTCGGCAAGGGCGCCGTGATGAAGATGAACGATGCCGCGGCGGTCTCGGTCGGCGCCGTTTCGTCCGGGTCGCTCTCGCTCGACCTCGCGCTTGGAATCGGCGGCCTGCCCCGCGGGCGGATCGTCGAGATCTTCGGCCCGGAGTCCTCGGGCAAGACGACCCTCGTCTACCACGTGATCGCGGAGGCACAACGGCGCGGAGGCATCTGCGCCTTCATCGACGCGGAGCACTCGATGGATCCCACCTACGCGAAGAACATCGGCGTCAACATCGACGACCTGCTCGTGTCCCAGCCCGACACGGGCGAGCAGGCTCTCGAGATCACGGAGCTGCTGATCCGCTCCGGCGCTCTCGACGTCGTCGCCGTGGATTCGGTCGCGGCGCTGACGCCGAAAGCCGAGATCGAAGGCGAGATGGGGGACAGCCACGTCGGGCTGCAGGCGCGGCTGATGTCGCAGGCGCTGCGCAAGCTCGCCGGCACGCTCAACCGCACCGACACGATCTGCATCTTCACGAACCAGCTTCGCGAGAAGATTGGGGTGATGTTTGGCTGCTTCCCGCCGGACACCCGCATCCTGCTTGCAGACGGCACCTCCGAGCGGATCGCCACAATCGTGAACCGCCGAACACCTGCCGAGGTGATGTCAATGGATCCTGCGACGGGCGAGATCTCGCCCAAGCGAATCGTCAACTACTTCAGGAACGGCAAGACGGACAAGTGGCTTCGGTTTGAACTGGCTGGGCGACGAGGGGGAAAGGGGTTCACGTGCACACCGAACCACCTCATCTTCACGCCCCAGGGGGAGCGGCCGGCGGCCGAGATCAATCCAGGGGACGAGATTCTCGTTGCGATCAACCATTACGCTTTGTCGGCCGACCAGGAGCAGCTCATCGCCGGCGGCCTCCTGGGCGATGGCTCTCTCCGACGCGTTTCCGCCCAGAACGTCTCGTTCCGCGTCGGCCACGGGCGTGAACAGGAGGAGTACCTACGCTGGAAGCATGAGTTCCTTGCTCCCTTCGCGCGCGCTGTCGCACCGACCGGAGCTGGGCTGGGCTTCGACACTATTCCAATGCAACAGCTCGCGCCGCTCCATGAGGCGGTGTATGCGGAGAATGGCGATCTGCGCAAAAAGCATCACGCGCGAACACCGTGAGATGCTCGCGCAGCGGTGCGAGCAGCTTGGAATGGGCCGCCCGACTGTGACCGATCGCGGTCTCCTGTTCAGTGGCGAGCGGACGCGATCATTCCACGACCGGATCGCGCCATTCGTCCACCCATCAATGGCGTACAAGCTCCACCCCGAGCTACGTGGTCGTTTCGAGTGGCAGGCTGATACGACCGACGCCCACCTCAACGGGACACGCCTCAAGGCTCGGACGAGTCTCAAAGCCGTACCGACAAGTGTCTTGCGTAAATACGAAACAGCGTGCTCGCCGCAGAAGCGCGAACGGTACGACCTCGAAATCGAAGGCAACCACAGCTATCTCGCCAATCACGTTGTCGTCCACAACTCGCCTGAGACCACTCCGGGCGGCCGCGCCCTGAAGTTCTATTCGTCGATACGGCTCGACATCCGCCGGATCGAAACGCTCAAGGAAGGCGTGGAGGCCTACGGCAACCGCGTTCGCGTCAAGGTGGTCAAGAACAAGGTCGCGCCGCCGTTCAAGCAGGCCGAGTTCGACGTCATCTACGGCTCGGGGATCTCCTGGGAAGGGACGGTGCTCGACTCGGGGCTCGACCGCAAGGTCGTCACGAAGTCCGGCTCGTACTTCAGCCTCGGCGACGAGCGGCTCGGCCAGGGGAGGCAGAACGCCACCGCGTTCCTGCGCGAGCACCCCGACGTGACCCAGCAGATCCTGGCCAAGATCCAGGCCGACGCCGGGCCGGACCAGGTGGTCTCGGCACGGCTGTTGCCGGCCGAGGTCGAGGTGCCTGCTGGGGAGAAGGCCGCTGCCGAAGAGGAGGCTCCAGCCGATGCCGAGAGTAACGGCGCTTCGGCCCGCACAGCCGGGGCGCGTGCTCGTTGAGCTCGACGGCGAGCGCTGGCGCACCATCTCGCTCGACGTAGCCGCGCGAAGCGGGCTTGCGATCGGCCTCGAGCTCGACCGGGAGCATCTGCGAGCTCTCGGGCGGGAGCTTCGCCGCGCGGACGCGGTCGCAGCGGGGACGCGGGCGCTTGCGCGCTACGACCGCTCCGAGCAAGCGCTGCGCGGCATCCTTGAGCGCAGAGGCATCGGCGAGCGGGAGCGCGAAGAGGCGGTTGCAACGCTCCGGGGGCACGGAGCGCTGGACAACGAGCGCTTCGCACAGGCTCGCGCCACCGCGCTCGCCGAGCGGGGGCTCGGCGACACCGCGATCGCGTTCAAGCTCGAGCAGGACGGGATCGAGCCGGAAGCTTCCGCGACGGCGATCGCTGCGCTGGAGCCAGAACGCGAGCGGGCTGTCCGCCTGGCGGCCGGCCGGGGCGCGAGCGCGAGGACGGCACGCTGGCTGGCCGCACGGGGGTTCGCGCCGGAGTCGGTCGAGGCTGCGTTGCCGAGCGAAGACCTCTCGACCTAGGCTCAGCCGGATAGCATCTGCACGAGCGAAGCCCAAGGGAATCCCCATTGCGCAGAGCGAGCGGCCGAAGCTAGGATACGAAGATCCATAACGACAATTTGCCTGCATCTGACTGTTTCGGAATCGGTACTGAAAACGTGAAATCGCCATCTGATCAAGCTCCCTGGAGGCCGCACCAGCGTTGAAGTAGCGGCCAGCTGGGCCTCTCCGAAGGTCCTTCTAGGCACCCCCGATTCGAGGCATGCCCGATGTGGGCGCACCGCTAGGAGCGCCCATGTTCGTCGTCATCGGAATCCTGATCGGTCTTGCAGCTGGGGCGGCCCTCGCCTTCATCGCCCTTTATGCGCTGACCGGTTCTCGCCTCGCCGCGGCGCGCCGGACGCGGCAATTGCTGGTGACCGAGGCCCGCCGCGAAGCCGAGGCGGTGCGGCGCGAGGCTCAGATCGAAGGCCGCGAGCAGTCTGTAAAGCTACGGGCTGAGGTCGAGCAGGAGGTCTCAGAGCGCCGTGCCGAGATCATCAAGATCGAGGAACGCGTGCTCGCCAAGGAAGACGAGATCGACCGCAAGCTGACCGAGCTGACCCGACGCGAGCAGGGCGTCGCCGACCGGGAGGCCCATTCGAAACAGCTTCAAGACGAGCTCAAAGAGGCGAAGGAAGCCGAGCTCACCGAGCTCGAGCGAATCTCGGGAATGACGACGAACGAGGCCAAAGCACAGCTCCTCGGCCGCTCGGAGGAACTGATCCGCCACGAGCTCGCGCGCCGCGTCCGGCAGATGGAGGAAGAGGCCCAGACCGAAGCCAAGCGGCGGGCCCGCAATCTCGTCGCCGACGCTCTTCAGCGCGTTGCCGCGAACCACGCCTCCGAGACCACTGTTTCGCTGGTCGAACTTCCCTCCGACGACATGAAGGGCCGGATCATCGGCCGCGAGGGACGGAACATCCGCACCCTCGAGCACCTGACGGGCGTCGACTTCATCATCGACGACACGCCGCAGGCAGTCGTTCTCTCCTCCTTCGATGGGATCCGCAGGGAGATCGCCAAGCTGACCCTCGCCAAGCTGATCGAGGACGGCCGCATCCATCCTGCTCGAATCGAGGAGATGTACTACCAGTCGAAGGCGGAGATCGAGGAGCACATCGTCCATGCCGGCGAGCAGGCAGTCTTCGAGGCGAACTGCGGCTCTTTCCATGAGGAGCTCGTCAAGATCCTCGGACGACTCCGCTTCCGGACGAGCTACGGCCAGAACGTCCTCAAGCACACGCTCGAGGTCGTCCATCTCGTGGGGATCATGGCTTCCGAGCTCGACGCGAGCGTCAAGACGGCTCGCCGCGCCGCTCTCCTGCACGACCTCGGCAAGGCGCTCACGCACGAGATCGAGGGCTCGCATGCCGCGATCTCAGCGCAGTTTGCCCGCCGCTACGGCGAGAGCGACGCGGTCGTGCATGCGATCCAGGCGCATCACTACGAGGTCCAGCCGCAGACCGTGGAGGCGGTGCTCCTGATCGCCGCCGATGCCGTTTCGGCCTCCCGTCCGGGTGCCCGAGGCGAGAGTCTCGAACACTACATCAAGCGCCTGGAGACACTCGAGGAGCTGGCCTCGCACCACACGGGTGTCGAAAAGGTCTACGCCCTGCAGGCCGGCCGCGAGATCCGCGTGATCGTGAAGCCGAAGGAGGTCGACGACGACCAGGCCGTGCTGCTCTCGCACGAAATCGCCCGCGAGATCGAGGACCAGCTCGAATACCCCGGCCAGATCAAGGTGACCGTGATCCGGGAGAGCCGGGCGGTCGACGTCGCCAAGAACGCGACCGACGGCGGCTCGGCTGCGGCGGACGAGCCCGAGCCCGCACCCAAGCAGGCACTCGGCCAGCGCGCGAAATAGCCCGCCTTGCGGCGGTACAGTTCGGCGCGTGAAGCGCTACCACGTGACCACCTTCGGGTGCCAGATGAACGCCCACGATTCGGAGCGAATCAAGGGCATGCTCGAGGAGCTCGGGCTAGGAGAGGCGCCGGACCAAAGCGGCGCTGACGTCCTCGTCTTCAACACCTGCACGATCCGCGAGAAGCCCGACCAGCGGTTCGCCGCTCACCTGGCCCAGGCGAGGGCGATCAAGGCGCGCGATCCCGAGAAGGTGATCGCAGTCGGCGGCTGCTACGCCGAGGCGCAGCGCGAGCGCCTGTTCGAGCTCTACCCGTACGTGGACGTCGCTTTCGGCCCGGGATCGATCCCGCACCTCGGCGAATGGGTCGGCGCCGGCGGCGCCGGCGGCGCCGGTGTCGCGCGGGGGAGCTTTGGGCTCGATGACCGCCGCTTCGCCGGCGGTCTGCCGATGCACCGCGAGCGGAAATTCCAGGCCTGGGTGCAGATCTCGATGGGCTGCAACTCAAAGTGTTCGTATTGCATCGTCCCTGCGGTTCGTGGGCGCGAGCAGAGCCGCCGGCCAGGCGAGATCCTCGCGGAGGTCGAGCAGCTTGCCCGCGACGGGGTGCGTGAGATCACGCTGCTTGGTCAGAACGTCAACTCCTACGGCCGCGATCTCCTGCCGGCGCTGCGGACCGACTTCGGGGAGCTCCTGCGCGCCTGCGACGCGGTCGACGGGATCGAGCGCATCCGCTTCACGAGCCCGCACCCGAAAGACTTCCGCCGCCCGGTGATCGAGGCGATGGCAGAGTGCGCCACGGTCTGTGAGCACGCACACCTGCCTCTTCAGTCCGGCTCGACGCGGATCCTGAAGGCCATGCGCCGTACCTACAGCCGCGACCGCTATCTCCGGCTGGCCGACGAGATGCGGGCGGCGATTTCCGATCTCGCGCTCACCACCGACCTGATCGTTGGCTTCCCCGGCGAGACCGAGGAGGATTTCGAGCAGACGGTCACGGCGGTCGAGGAGGTCGGGTACGACAGCGCCTTCACCTTCGTCTTCTCGCCGCGTCGAGGCACCGAGGCAGCGACGATGCCGGGCCAGGTTCCCGAGGAGATCAAGCGCGAGCGGATCGAGCACCTCGTCGAGGTCGTCCAGCGGGTCGCCGAACGACGCAACCGCGAACGGATCGGCCGCGTCGAGGAAGTGCTCGTCGAGGGGCCGAGCCGGACCGACGAGACCGTGCTTCGCGGCCGCACGCGCCGGAACACGACGGTCAACTTCACCGGCGCCGCCGCTGTGGGGGAGCTCGTCCCGGTCGACATCGTGGGTGCGACCTCGACGACCCTTCGCGGGACCGCGGTCGCGGCAGTCGCCGCCTGAGTTGCCGCGGCACAGGCGAGATCTCGCCTGGGAGGGCTGCCTCAACGTCCGCGACCTGGGCGGGCATGCGACCCAGGACGGCGGTGAGACCGCTTACGGCCGGGTCGTCAGGGCTGACAGCGTCCGACAGCTCACCGATGCCGGCTGGCGAGCGGCCGCCGAGTATGGCATCCGCACCGTCGTCGACCTCCGCGGCGACCACGAGCTTCGCGACGACGCTCCGGGAGAGCTTCCTCTCGACGTCGTCAACGTCCCTTTCCTGGAGGCCGACGAGATGCGGGCGGCGATTTCCGATCTCGCGCTCACCACCGACCTGATCGTTGGCTTCCCCGGCGAGACCGAG
>WNGD01003650.1_pt2 | contig 15486 bp, 11 predicted proteins | sample 5400671 | NCBI WGS metagenome assembly WNGD01 (sample SAMN13153369, study PRJNA577476) | soil metagenome | isolation source: 40 cm soil or saprolite under grassland replicate 2 | place: USA:California | collected 2016-06-15 | reverse complement strand
TGGTTGAAGGACACCCACAGGTAGGTGAATGCGAACAGGAGGATGTAGCCGCCAGCCCGGACCGACGCCAGGTCACCGGCCCGGTTGCCGGTCACCAGCAGGGTGACGGCGGCCACCACCCCGACGAACCCGGTGAAGATGTTGAGTACCGCCACCTCGCGGTTCTGGATGAACATCGGCGACGCCTCGGCCCGCGAAACCGCCGCTGCCGCGCTTGGGGCGGCGGCCTCCCCGGCCGATGCACCCACGACGGCGGCCTCCGGGGCAGATGCCTGCCCGGCGGCCGGCGCACGCCGTGCCGCTGCTGCCGCCTGCGCCTGGCCTATCAGCCAGATGCCGTTCACGACGAGCACGACACCTACATACAACAGCACGACCCCTAGCACCATGGGATCTCACTCACTCTCTCGCCAGCCGGCGGGCTGGCGTTAGTGCGCCACCCACGGCGGTTTCCGCGACCGGCGCTGTGGCAACGGGCGGCCGGGCTTCTGCGTGACCACGCGTGGCTCGTGCGCGCTCGCCTCCTCCGTCTCCAGCGCTCGCCGGACCGGCGTGGCGAGCTTCGTGAGGCCCGGCGGGGTGAAAACCCGCCGGGCCTCACGAAGACAGGCCGGACAGTGTGCAGCCTTGCCGGTTTCGGCCATCGGGCGCGATAGCTCGAACGGCCCACAGTCGTGGCAGCTGAACACGTATACGGGCATGGTGTGACCTCAGCTGGGCCGGGCAACGGATCCGCGGTCCGCCATCTGTGGCCCCTCCATCGTCGGCCGGACGTCGAAGTCGAAGATCGCGGTCGGCAGGTAAAGTGAGCAGCACGCGTTCGGGATATCCACGATCCCGGATATCCGGCCCTCGATCGGCGCGGATCCGAGCAGCAGGTAGGCCTGCTCGCCCGAGAAGCCGAACTTCGTCAGGTACTCGATCGCGTTCAGGCACGCCCGGCGGTAGGCGATCGTGGCGTCCAGGTAGTGGTTCTCGCCGCTGGACTCGTCCACGGACACGCCGATGAAGGTGAGGAACTCGCTGTAGCGCGGTTCGACGCGGCCGGGGATGAGCATCGGATTCGTCTGCACGCCGTACTTGTTCATGCCGTCCTTGATGAGGTCAACACCGAAGTCGATGTACCCGCCCATCTCGATGGCGCCGCAGAAAGTGATCTCGCCGTCACCCTGCGAGAAGTGGAGGTCGCCGCCGGAGAGCTTGCCGCCCCGAACGTGCACGGGATAGTAGACGCGGCTGCCCCGGGTGAAGTTCTTGATGTCGTGGTTACCGCCGTTCTCGCGGGCCGGGACGGTGCGGGCACCCTCCCTGCCGACACGCTGGGCCTCGTCGCCCCGCAGCGTCCCGGCCAAGACACCGTCCTCGAGCGGCGGCAGGGCCAGGGGAGGCACCCGGTTCGGGTCGCGGTCGATCAGTGCCTGCTCGCGGCGGTTCCACTCCGCCAGGAGTGCCGCCGACGGGGCTGTCCCGAACAGTCCGGGGTGCGTGATGCCGGTGTACCGGACTCCGGGAAGGTGCCGCGACGTGGCGTCCTGACCGTGGAAGTCCCAGATCGCCTTGTAGGCGTCCGGGAAGTGGTCGGTGAGGAACCCGCCACCGTTTGCCTTGGCGAAGACACCCGTGTACCCCCATCCCTGGCCCGGCGCGTCGCCGCGCTCTTGCGGCGCCTGGCACGGGCCAAGGTCGAGGATCTCGGCGACCAGCAGGTCACCAGGCTCGGCGCCCTCGATCTCGATGGGCCCGCTCAGCATGTGGCAGACGCTGAGGTCGACATCCCGCACATCGTTGGCCGAGTCGTTGTTGCCGAGCTGGGCGTCCGTCCACTCCCGGCATTCCATCCGGAACTCGCTACCGGGCCTGACCGAGGCGGCCGCCGGGATGTCGGGGTGCCATCTGTTGTGACCCGGAACTGCCTGATCCGCCATCGACTTTGTTTGATCCACGCTGAACATCACATCTGGCATAGCTACTCCTCCAGGCCGCCGTCCGGGCCGTCTGCTTGGCTGGTTCTGGTTCCCGTCTTAATCGCCATAGGCTGATCTCCCGTCGTTCGGCAGTGACGGGGAGCTGGCGGTGCCCGCCAATCCGGGCCTGGACCGCAGAGCCCTGTGCCTGCACCTCGTGCCGGTCATCTCCCTGGCCCGGCAGGAGGGCGGCGGGCGGGCCCATCGCGCACGCGGGCACCGCCTGGCTACCCCGGCGGACGGCGCGTCTTGCGGTCAGACGGCCATCGCCGCCCTCCTAGCACAACGAGGCCGTATGCAGCCTGGATAGAGACGGTGTGTATGCGGCGTGTGCTCGGTGTGTATTCGGCGTGTGCTCGGCGTGAAGGGGCGCAGGCCAGAGGCCGGACGCCCGCGACGGCCGGGCAGCGCCCCGGCGGGGCCGTGCTGGTGTCCCGGCCGCCGTGACCTGGCGGGCAGCAGGATGCGGGTCCGTGAGCGGGCAGAACTGAGCCGGAAGCGCCGCTGACCCCCACGTGAGATCAGCGCCGCGGCGATCGTCATCGCCTGCGTCTACATACCCCTCAATCTCAGCCTTGCCTGGGCCTCGACCCGGCTGGAACGGCGTAACCGGCGTCGGCGGATCACCGCACCGGCAGCCATCGGCGCGGAGCCCGAGATGCAGCGAGGTGGCAACGTAGAGACCGTGACCCGCCAGATCGTGCTCGACATGGTGCGGGAGGCGATGATCGCCGCCAAGGCGGCGGGAGGCGGGTATGTCCTCGACGGAATCCCGCGGAACATGGAGCAGGCCCGCGCGGCCTATGAGATCGGCCTCGAGCTCGGGATGACCGCGGATGTGGCGCTGCACCTGCAGGCAGACGACGCGGAGCTCACGCGCCGATTGCTGGCGCGGGCCGCGCTTGAGCACCGCTCCGACGACACTCCAGAGGTCATTGCCCAGCGCCTGGCGCTCTACTACGAGGTGACGGCTCCCATCGTCGCGTGGTACCGCGACCGCGGAATCCTGGTCTCCGTGGATGCGATGCGTTCCGCACATGAGGTCGGGCGCGACATCCTGGTCGCTCTCGAAGCGATGCGGCCATTCCTGGAGCATGTGCGCGCGAATGAACGGCTCCCCCTGGACCTGACCGGCCTGGGAGAGGCGTTCGGCGCGACCGGCCCGGCCGCCAGTACATCCGAGTGAGCCCACCGGTCCGCCAGAGCCGGGCACGAAACCGCAGGTCAGCGTCGGAGGTGGGGCCAGCGTGTCAGCCGGGCTCGGCTGATGAGAGTCCCTGGGCCCGAGGGACCGGCGAGTCCGGAGCGCACTCGTGAGGAGCGGGGAATCCTTTCGGCCCTGAGTGGCACCGCCTGGCCTGCCGGGCTTGCGCCGGCGTAAGTTGACGGGGTGGACTACCGCACCTTAGGCCGCAGTGGTTGCGCGGTGTCGAGTTTGGCCCTTGGCACGATGACCTTCGGGGCGGAGACCGAGGAGCCGGAGGCGCACCGGATGCTGGACCGGTTCCTGGAGGCCGGTGGCACGCTGGTCGATACGGCCGACACCTATGGCGAGGGCAGGTCAGAGGAGATCATCGGCCGGTGGTTCGCCAGCCGGCCCGCGGAGGTCGCCGGGCGGGTGGTGCTGGCCACCAAGGGGCGGTTCCCGCTCGATGACGCGCCGAACGGGTCCGGGCTGTCCGCGCGCCATCTGACCCGCGCGCTGGACGACTCGCTGCGGCGGCTGGGCCTGGGCGCGGTGGATCTGTATCAGGCGCACGCGTTTGATCCGTGGACTCCGCTGGAGGAGACGCTGCGGACGCTGGATGGGTTGGTGCGTGCGGGCAAGGCCCGCTACTACGGGCTGTCCAATTTCACCGGCTGGCAGCTGACCAAGGCGGTGCATCTGGCCCGGGCGATGAATATAGCCGGGCCGGTGACGTTGCAGTCGCAATACAGCCTGCTGGTGCGCGAGATCGAATGGGAGATCGTGCCCGCCGCCGTGGACGCCGGGGTCGGGCTGCTGCCGTGGAGCCCGCTCGGTGGCGGCTGGCTGTCGGGCAAGTACCAGCGGGACGCGCGCCCGGGCGGCGCGACCCGGCTGGGCGAAGACCCCGGCCGGGGCATGGAGGCCTATGACCGGCGGGGCACCCAGCGCACCTGGCAGGTCGTTGAGGCGGTGCGCAAAATCGCCGCCGAACGCGGCGTAACCATGGCCGAAATCGCCCTGGCCTGGGTTACCGGCCGCCCGGCCGTCAGTTCCACGATTCTGGGCGCCCGCAGCGCTGGGCAGCTTGAGGCTAACCTCCGCGCGGCTGATCTTCATCTCACCGCCCAGGAAACCGCCGGGCTGGATGCCGCCAGCGACCCGGGAGCCCCGGACTATCCCTATGGCGAGCTGGGCGCCGAACAGCGCAGCCGCAGCCTGGCCGGTGGCCGCTAGTCCGCATGCCCCGGCAGGTCAGCTATCCTCAGGTGCTCTACTGCGTGGGTCCTCATCGCCCGGACTACGGTCACCGGGCAGCCAGCCGTTCAGCTCGCCCAGGTACCGCGCCACCATCGCAACCGAGCGTCCGTTCAGACTCGCCAGGAGACCGTAATACGCGTCCTTCACCCAACCCGGCGCCGCATCGTCAGGCGGCGGGCCAAAGTCCGGGGTGACCTGTGGCCAGGAGGCCAGCGCGTCCTTCTTGGCCAGTTGCTGGACACGCATATAAGCCACGGCCACTCTCTGGCCGGCGGCCCGCACGCTGTCGTGATGAGCCTGAAGCTCGGCCGCCACGGCATGCACTTGCGACACCGCTGCGCGCAGCTCAAGACTTGACATCCTGGCCAGGCCTTCGGCGCGTTCGCTAGCGGCGCGCAGCTCTTGCCTGGCGTCGTCCAGCTCGCTCACCGGAGCCCTCCATTTCCCGACCTGGTGGCATGAGCTATACGTTCACTCTCCGTAGCAGCCACGTCGTCATCTGCGGGTGAAGGTCAGGATTTTGAAGTTCTTGGTGAATGAGGCGCCGGCCATGCCCGCCGCGCCGTCAAACGGCCGGTCCGCTGGTGACCGCGAGCACGGCTGCTCCATTCGCGGCAGCTGACGCGCCGCGGCTGGCTGATCATCGCCTGCGCCTGTGCCTCCACGGCGCTATCCGTGATGCCGGACCCTGGACGCCCCATATCGACACCTCGTCGCCGAACACGCACCCGTCATCGCAGCCCACCCCGAACTGGATGCGGGCTGTTCCGGCTGACCAGCTCCCCCACCAGGACCGGCCCCGCGCGTGGTGGGGCTGCTGGTCGTGGCCGGTGTTGCGGTGGCAGCGTTCGTACCCGCCGAACTGTGCCCGGATCTCCTCGTGGCAGCGGGCGGCCTCACGCAGGCTGGGCTGCTCGCCCGGGACCTGGGTCATGGGGCGTCTCCTCGAGCTGCCTGCCCTGTGCCGGACCGCAGATGAGCGGTCATCGTCCCTTCCCGTCGGCGCCGAGGTTCTCCTGCGTGAGCGCGGTGTACTCCTGGCTAGTGGTGGCCCGGCCAGCCAGGGCCGTCATCCGGTCCTCACTGTCGAGGCCGTGCTCGATCAGGACAGCGGCTGCGGTGGAACGCGTCCAGCGCCGGCGGGCACGCATCTCGTCGAGGCGCGCCAGCACGCTGGGCGTGAGATTCACCGAGATCTTCTCGGTCCTGGTTTCCTCCATATGCGGCACACTACCGCAGAGTGCGGAAGTCGGCCCCGCCACAGTCCGCTGGCCTGGGAGTACTCACCAGCGGCCGTTGTCGTTCGCGTCCGAGCCCGGTGGCGAACGGCAGGCTGTGGCACGACGTCGTGGCCGCCGAGGCGCTCGGTGCTACCGTGGCCAGGTCAGGGCTTTTCCCGCATCGGGACGCCCGGGAGTGACCCAGCCGGTGACGGGGGGGTGATGCGTCATGATTTACCTAGGCACACGGGCGGGCGGGCGCATCACCGCGTGGCGGGCAACCGGGATCGGCAGATGCCGTCCCGGCTGGGCTTCCCGCAGGGCAGGCCCCGGGCTTGCCTGGCTCGCCCCGGTGAGTTCATGATCATTCGCCAGCAGCAGCAGCGGTCGATGCCAGGCGCGGGCACTGGAATCGCCGAGCGGCCGGGCGTCCAGCCGGCTTCCCGCCAGCAAGCGGCGTATCGGTGCGCCCGCGGGCACGCATTCACCATCACGCTCGCGGCCGGTATCGATGTGCCCGCTACCTGGGGATGCCGGTGCGGGGCACCTGCGCCGTCCGCCGGCAGCCCCGATCCCGTCGGCGGACAGACCGAGCGCGAACGGTGCATGGCGTTGCTACTGCGGCGCCGCACGCGCGCCGAACTCGAGCAGTTGCTCGCCGAGCGCCTGGCCGATACGGCGCAGCAGCGCGACCGCCCGGCGCGTTGACCCGGAACTGCAGCCCGTACCCGCGTGGCGGCGGTGGGCTAGCGCCAGCCGTCAGGCGAGGTCTGCTGCGAGCGCAGCACAGACGGCATCGGCGCCCGCTGCCTCGCGTGAGGCTCCGTGAGGATGGGGATGGAGCCGGCAGCAACACCGGCTCCATCCCCCCGTCAAAGCGGTCGGCGAAGAAGGATGATTGCTATCTCCAGGCCGGTCTCCTCGTGGCCTGTTGTCCGCGATCCGGGGCAAGGAGCGACATCATGACGATCAGCGGATCAGCGGCCGAGTTGCTGGCCCGGGCCTCCTCGCGGGAACGGGTGATGCCTGCTGATGCGCGGTCGGGTGCGGTGTTCGAGCGGATTGTGGTGGGCCCGGATCGCGATAACCGGGGTCGGAGATCAGCCCCGGGCTGCCTGCGCTCGCGCGGAATCGCGGAGAGTGAGCCGGATCAGCCGCGAGCGTCCTCAGGATCTGGGACGAGGGTAATGAGCCAGCCGCGGGAGCGGCACGGCTGGCGCTTGCCGACGCCGGCTGCTGCGAGTACAAACGGGGCGTGGGGAGGGTCCCGCCCAGTGGAGCCAGCGGTATCGCGCAGCTAGCGCTGCGCCTCGCCGGCGTTTTTGGCGTGGTCCGCGATGGTGTGCCACTGCCTGATGGTGAGCTGGGCAGCCGCAAAGCGCGCACGCTGCTGAAGTTGCTTGCCGTCGAGCGGGCCAGGCTGCTGGCAGTGGACCAGATCGCCGAGGTGCTGTGGGCCGGCAACCCGCCCCAGGAACCGATGCAGCATGTGGCGACGCTGGTGAGCCGACTGCGGCGGGTGCTGGGTTCCGATGTGATCCGCGGTGGCCGCCCGGGCTACCAGCTCGCTGCCGGCCCGGGCGTCATGGTCGATCTCGATGAGGCAGCCCAGCTGACGAGTCATGCAGAACGGGAGCTCGCGACGGCACCCGCGCTCGCCTGCTCGGCTGCCGGGCGGGCGGTCCAGCTGCTGTCGCCGGGCGTCGCGCTGGCCGAGGAGCCGTACGCCGCGTGGGCGGAGCCGGCCAGGCAGGAGCTGCGCGGGCTGCTGCGCCGGGCCCGGCACGCCCTGGCCGGGGCCGCGCAGGCGACCGGTGACGCCGGCCTGGCGGCCCGCGTCGCCGGGGATGCGATGGGCGATGACCCGTTCGACGAGGGCGCGCACCGCCTTTTCATGGCCGCCTGCGCGGCGGGGGGCGAGCGGGCGAAGGCACTGGAGGCATACGCCCGCCTCCGCAGCCGGCTGGCCGAGGAACTGGGAACCGACCCCGCGCCGGACACCCATGAGCTGTACCTCGCCATCTTGCGCCAGCAGCATCCCGGTGACCTGGGCCAGCCGGGTGACGGCCCCGCCCGGCCCGCCGTGCGGCACAGCGGGATCAGGCGCCCGTCCCGGGCGCGTGACTCCACCGCGCCATCCCCGGACCTGGTTGGCCGCGACCGGGAGCTCGCCGAGCTGACCGCGGCGTCGGAGAGGGCGGCCGGCGGCGAGCCGGGGGTTGTCCTGATCGTTGGCGAGGCCGGGATCGGCAAGACCAGGCTGGCCGGGGCGCTGGCAGCGGAGGCGGCCTCGGCCGGCGCGATTGTCTTGCAGTCTCGCTGTTATGAGACCGAGCGGTCGCTGTTCTTGCAGCCGGTCGTGGAGGCGGTTCTCCCGGCCGTCACCGGGCTGCCCGCGGCGGAACTGCGGCAGTTGCTGGGTGACGACGCGCCGTCCTTTGCTGCGCTGGTGCCGGAGGCGGCGCTGCTGCTGGGGCCGATGCCGCCCGAGCAGATAGCCGTCGACATGCAGCGCCGGCGGGCGTTCCACAGTGTGCTGGCGTTCCTGCGTGAGCTGGCGGCACGCAGCCCGGTGCTGCTGATGCTGGACGACCTTCAGTATGCCGGCCGGTCGACCGTCGAATTCGTGCACTACCTGGGCAGGCACGCGGGCGGGGCCCGGCTGCTGGTAATCGCCACGGTCCGGGCCGAGAACGATGCGGAGGTCGGAGCCGCGCTCGCCGCGGTGGCCAGCCGCGTTGAGGTCGGGCCGCTCGGGGCGGATGCTGTCGGGCAGCTCGCCGGCCAGGCCGGCCGAGCCGGTCTGGCCGATCGCATCCTGCGGCAGACACGCGGGCACACGTTGTTCGTGGTCGAGGTGCTCCAGGCGCTGGCCGACGGCGACAGCGGCCTGCCGGAGTCGCTGCGCAGCGCCGTGCAGGTACGGGCCCGCCGCCTGGGTGCCGCCGCTGAGCAGCAGCTGCGCGTGGCGGCGGTTCTCGGCGCGGCCGTCGACCCTGCGACGGTGGCGGGCGTTGCCGACGTGGCGCTTGCGGCTGTCCTGCACCACTGTGAGCTGGCCCTGCAGGCGCGGCTGCTGGTGGCCGCCGGGCGCGATTTCGAGTTTGCCAATGACCTGATCCGCGAGGCCTTGTACGCCACCACTCCGGAGCCCACGCGGCTGGCTTACCACCAGCGCGCCGCTGACCTGCTGACCGGCCAGCCGGAATCGCTGGCCCGGCACGCTGCCGCCTGTGGCGACTGGCTGCGGGCGGCGCGGGCGCTGCTGTCCGCCGCCGATGAGGCGTTCCGCCGGTTCGCCGTGACCGATTCGGCCGCCCTGGCCACGCAGGCGTTGGAGGCGGCAGAACGGGCTGGCGCTCCCGAGGTCGGAGCCCGCGCCCGGGTCATCCGCGGCCGGGCCCACGAAGCGATGGCCGCGGTCCCTGCGGCGCTGGCCGATTTCTCGGAAGGGGCCGCAGCGGCACGCGCGGTGGGTGACCGGCGCCTGGAGATGCTCGCCCTGAGGCAGCTCGGCGGGGACGTGCCGGTCGCCCACGGCATGCCGATCGGCTACTGCGAATCCCATCTGGCCGAGGGCCTGCGCCTAGCCGAATTGCTGGGCGATCAGGCCACCGCGGCGGACCTGCTCGCGCGCCTGGCCATCATCGCGACCAACCGGCTCCAATTCGATCTTGCGCTCGACTACGGCCAGCGCGCCGCCGCCGCGGGCAGGGCGGCCTCCGATGAGCAGGCGCTCGCGGCGGGTCTCGACGGGCTCAAGACCGTTCATGCCTACCTCGGCCACACCGGCGCGCTGGCAGCGGTGCTCGAGGAGCTCGACCCGCTGCTCCGGCGCCAGGGTGACCTGTACCTGCTGCAGCATGCCGTCTTCGAGTCGGCATACGTGCTGATGGCGGCCGGTGACTGGGATCAGGCCATTGCGGCCATGGAGTCGGCTATGGAGATCAACCGGCGCAGCGGCTGGCCGCAATGGATCGCGTGGTACCTGGCATGTCTGGGCTGGCTCGCCCGGCTCCGCGGCCATGATGACGAGGCGGTCTCGCTCGGCCGCCGTGCTCTGCACCTTAACGAAGCGAATAGCCATCCCTGGAATTGTGCTCTGGCGTGCGCCGAGCTCGGCACCACGCTGCTGGCGGCCGGGAACCGGGAGGAGGCCATTGAGCTGTTCGAGCGCGGCTATGCGACCGCCGAGAATGACGGCGCCGAGGGCTATCTGCTCCGCTGCCTGGCGCCGCTCGCCGAGGCGACGCGGTCACCGGCCGTCCTCGCCGAGGCTGGCCGGCTGCTAGACAGCGCCAGGCTGCCGCCCGGGGACGCGTGGGTGCTGGGGTATGAGGTGTATCTGTCTATCGCGCGGGCCTGGCTGGCGGCGGGCCAGCCAGAACGGGCCCGCGCTGTGCTTGCCCCGCTGCTGGCCGCGGTGGAACGGGAGCCGTGGGTGGCCGCGCTCGCGGCGGCCCTGGTCGTGGACGGCGGCCACGGCGCGGCGCAGCAGGTCGGTCCCGACACCGGAGCCGCCCACCGTGACCAGGCAGATTTTCTCGTCAGGCCGGTAGCCAAGCTCGGCGCGGATCGCGGCCCGGTCAGCAACATCGGCGGGATCGTAGCCGGAGATGTAGCCGGCGAACAGGTAGTGCTGCTCAACCCAGTCCCGGATCGGCGGCAGCCCAGCGCCGAAGCTGTCGGGCACCACATCGGCGGGGTTGCCGACGAACACGGCGCGGTCGCGCAGCGCCGGGAACCGCCCGACCTGCTCGATCATCTCCAGGTTATAGTCGGCGGTCAGCGCCGCCTCCTGGCCGCCGCCATCGGGCATCGGCAGCCAGCCGACGAAATCGGTCAGCCAGGCGTATGGCGCCCGTTTGAGCTCGGGGTTCTCGTGCAGGAAATAGTCCACGTCCCACGCCTCGTCGCCCACCCACAGGTCATAGGGCTCGTCTTCGACCAGGTCGGCGAACACCATGAAGTTGCTGACCAGGATCTCGTCCATCCGCCGTGCCGCCTGGAACACGTGCAGGTCATGTTCGGCGGACTCGTCCTCCAGATGCCGTGATTCACTGGCCAGGAACGCCGACGCCGGGTGGATGTGCTCGCCGCGCCGGGCCAGCATCTCGGTCACCGGGTGCTGCGTGAGCCAGTCCACGTGCAGGCCGGGATGCAGCTTGCGCAGCTCGTCGGCGATCGCCAGATCCCGCCGCGCGTGCCCGAGCCCGATCGGGGACGACAGGTACAGCACGCGGCGGCGGCGGTCCAGCGGCCTTGTCCAACGGCGCGGTCGAGCCGGTTCTTGCCGGAACCGGCCCGCGAAGTCGCGAATCGCGTGGTTGACGATCACCGGCTCACGGGCATGTGGGCAGTGCCCCGCGCCCTCCACAACGAGCAGGTCGGCCCTCGTCAGCTCGGCGATCCGCTCGCTCCACGACACCGGCACGCAGCGGTCCCGGTCACCGTGGATCGCCAGCACCGGGCAACGCACCTGCCGCAGCAGTTGCTCCGTCTCCTCCTTTGAGGATGACCCTTGCGGCGCATCCTCATACGCCAGCGCCGTCTCCGGGCTTGTCTCCAGCGCCCAGGCGACGGAGTCCTCGCGCGGCTTGGTCGAATGCGGCTCGCAGAACAGCTCGCCGAAGAAGAACTCGGCGAACCCGCGCCAGTCCCGCCGCCAGTAGTGCCGGTTGTCCTTCGCCCAGCCCTCGTCGGTGGCCAGGACCTCGTCAAAGTCATAGACGGCCCGGTGGGCCGGCAACGGCATCAGTTCCGGTACCGCAGAAGCGACAGCCACGACACCGAGGACGCGCTCGGGATGCAGGACGGCCGTCAGCAGCGAAATCCAGCCGCTGCTGGATATCCCGACGATCACGGCACGCTCGACCTCGCACGCGTCCATCACCGCGACGGTGTCCGCCACGAACTCGGTCTGGGCATACGCCTCGGCCGCCTGCGGCCGGTCAGAACGTCCGTTGCCCCTGGGGTCGATGGTGATGACCCGGAACCGGCGGGCGAGGTAGGGCAGCTGGGCCTTCCACGCGCGGGAGTGAACGATCGGGGGGATGGGCGCGAAGACCACCACCGGCTCACCCTCGCCGAACACCTCATAACCGACCTTGACGCCGCCGCGATCGACAAAGCCCTCGACGTCCGGATACCTGGCCCGCATGGCGCCTCCCTGGGTCCTGGCTGATGTACCCAGTCCTAGCGGCTTCCGTTGCAATGTCATTGCCACGCCGTTGCAATGACTCCGCCGAAGCTGGCCATGAACACACAACCACCCGGACTCCGAGGAGGAGATCGTCATGGCCGTAGACACCGGCAAGCTGCAAGAGTTCCTGGGCCGGTTCGTCGCCGACCTGGGGGCGACCGTCGCCGCGGGCAGCGTGGTGATCGGCCACCGGCTGGGCCTGTACCAGGCGCTGGCCGGCGGGCCCGCCCGCGCCGATGAGCTGGCGGCCCGCACCCAGACCAGCCCCCGTTACCTCGCCGAGTGGCTGGCCGGGCAGGCGGCCGGCGGGTACGTCGAGTACGACCCGGCGACCGGCGCCTACTCGATGACCGAGGAGCAGGCGTTCGCGCTGGCCAACCCGGACGGCGACGTCTACATCCCGGGCGCGTTCGTGCTCGCGCTTGGCGCCCTCAGGGCCGAGCCCCGCATCGCGGACGCGTTCCGTACCGGCGCCGGCATGGGCTGGCACGAGCACGACGAGGACGTCTTCACCGGCTGTGAGCAGTTCTTCCGGCCCGGCTACGCCGCCAACCTGGTGCCGTCGTGGATCCCCGCGCTCGACGGCGTGGAGGACAAGCTTCGCGCCGGCGCCAAGGTCGCCGACATCGGCTGCGGGCACGGCGCATCGACGATCTTGCTCGCCCGCGAGTACCCGAACTCGGCCTTCACCGGCTCGGACTACCACGACCAGTCCATCGAGATCGCCCGCAAGCGGGCAGGTGACGCCGGGGTCACCGGCCGGGTGGGCTTCGAGGCCGCGGCGTCCGACGCGTTCTCGGGCATCGGTTACGACCTTGTGGCCATGTTCGACTCCCTGCACGACATGGGTGACCCACTCGCCGCCGCCCGCCACATCCGCCAGGCGCTCGCCCCCGACGGAACCTGGCTCATCGTCGAGCCCTACGCCGGCGATACAGTCACCGACAACCTCAACCCCATCGGCCGCATCTACTACTGCGGCTCCACCCTGCTGTGCGTCCCTAATGCCCTGTCACAGGCCGGCGGCTACACACTCGGGGCACAGGCCGGCGAGGCCGCCATCCGCCAACTCGCCACCGACGCCGGCTTCACCCGATTCCGCCGTGCAGCGGAGACACCGTTCAACCTTGTCTACGAGGCCCGCCCGTAGCAATCGGGTCCCGATCATCGGCCCACCGGTGGGCAAGGGCCCGGAACCGGCCTGCCCAGCCGGGCCAAGCGTCAGTAGATGGCGCGGAGCGCCCACCGCGCGCGAAGGGAAGGGGCCGGCCCCCCGGATCCCCAGCCGGGACGCGGGCCGGCCATGACTTCATTCGCTGCAGCGTCCCCTCGGGCGCGGCGGGTGCTGGTGGACGGCAGAAGCCGGGTAGGCTGTCGCGCCGTAGTCTTGCCGACCCTTCGCTGGAGCACTCGTACATGCTTGCGCTGCATGGGTTCTGGTCCCTTCAGGGCGGCTTGTGCCTGTGGGCAGAGGACACCGCACCCGCCATCAGGAGCCGGAGCCAGGCGATGCGGCCGGCCCGGCCGCATCCCTTTGCCGCTTCGGCCAGCACGCTGGCGGCGATCCATGCCGGTGAGCGGGCCGAGGCCGTGCTGCTGCTGCCCTCGCTGCGCACCGCTCCGCTTGACTCACCCGAACTGGTCAGGATCACCCCACGACCGCCCGCGCGGTCAAAGGCTGCGCTGCTGCCGTGGACCGTTCCCACCGTCACGCTCGACGCGGCCGCGGCGCTTACCGCCCTGTCCGAGCGCGCCCCCGGCATCCGCTACGGCGCCTCCCTCGGCTACCTTGCCGACGTAGCCGCGTTCGCAGGCGAACTCGTGTCACGCGGCCGGGTGCTGCCGGCCCTGGCGCGGGACCGGGCCGGTGCCATCGCCCGGTGGCGGCCGTTCCTGCAGGGGGCCGATGCCGTCGCCATGCACGCATTCGTCAGGGCGATGCCACCGGTCTGCCGTGCCGTGCCCGAATGCGATGATCCGCACGAACTGCTCACCGCCGCGCTAGGGGCCATGGTCGACGCGGCTGCCCGCGAGGCGCTGCCCGGCGACCTGTCACTCACGCCGCCGCGGCGGGGACGCCGGCCGGCGCGGCGGGCTGCCGCCGAGGCCTGGCTGGCAGCGCTGTGTTCCCCGGATGGCCGGTTCGACGCCGATCCCGATGAGATCAATCTTCTGGCCGAATCCCTGCATCCCTGGGATGAGATGGGGACCGGCGACACCGGGCCGGCCCGCGCAACCTTCCGCCTGGCGGAGGCCACAACCGGGCCGCGTACCGATCAACTGGACACGGACGGGCCGGGTACCGATGAACCGGGCGCTGGTGAGCTGGACGCCGACGGCGGCCGCTGGCGGCTGGAGTTTCTGCTGCAGTCCATGGCTGACCCGAGCCTGCTGGTGCCGGCCATGCAGGCATGGGCCGACGACGGCAGCCTGGGCCGGTGGCTGTCCCGCCCGCGGGAACTGCTGCTGGCGGAGCTCGGCCGGGCCTGCCGGGTCTATCCCGAACTGGCCGATGGCCTGCACCAGCCGCAGCCCTGCGCGCTCGAACTAGGCGCTCAACAGGCGTATCACTTCCTGTCCGTCGCGGCCCCGGCGCTGGACGAGGCGGGCTTCGGGGTCCTGCTGCCCTCCTGGTGGGACCGGCGCCGGCGGCTCGGGCTCACCGCGTCCGCCTACACCCCGGTCGACGGCATGGTGGAGAAGCCCAGCAAATTCGGCCGGAACCAGCTCATGGACTTCCGCTGGCAGCTCGCCGTCGGCGACGACACGCTGACCGAGGAGGAGATCGCCGCGCTCGCCGCGGCCAAGGCCCCGCTCGTCCGGCTCCGGGGCCAGTGGGTGGCGGTCGACTCCGAGCAGCTCAAGCGCGGCCTGGACTTCCTGGCGCGCGAGCAGACCGGGCAGGCCACCGTGGCCGAGATCCTGCGGCTGGCCGCCGGCCATCCGGACGACCTGGACACGCCGCTGCCCCTCAGCCGGGTCACAGCCGACGGCTGGCTGGGAGAGTTGCTGGGCGGATCCGTTGCGCAGACTCTGCGTCCGGTGCCGATGCCGGATCATTTCCAGGCCGCCCTGCGCCCCTACCAGGAGCGGGGGCTGTCGTGGCTGGCGTTCCTGTCCTCGCTCGGGCTGGGGGCGTGCCTGGCCGACGACATGGGGCTGGGCAAGACGGTGCAGCTGCTGGCCCTGGAGGCGGCGCACCGCGCCGGCGACCCCGCGACCGGCCCGACGCTCCTGCTGTGCCCGATGTCGCTGGTCGGCAACTGGCAGCGGGAGGCCGCCCGGTTCACGCCCAGCCTGCGGGTCTACGCACACCATGGGCCGCAGCGCCTGCACGGGGAGGCACTCGGCGCCCGGCTGGGCGAGGCCGACCTGGTCGTCACCACCTACGCCACCGCCACCCGCGACGTGGACGAGATCTCCGGCTTCGAGTGGCGGCGGGTGGTCCTGGACGAGGCCCAGGCGATCAAGAACGGTCTGTCGCAAACCGCCAAAGCGGCAAAACGGCTGCGCGCGGCCCACCGGGTCGCCCTGACCGGCACTCCGGTCGAGAACCGGCTGGCCGAACTGTGGTCGATCATGGACTTCCTCAACCCGGGCATGCTGGGCTCCGGCGAACAGTTCCGGGCCAGGTACGCGATCCCGGTCGAGCGT
>WNGD01007535.1_pt1 | contig 15489 bp, 17 predicted proteins | sample 5400671 | NCBI WGS metagenome assembly WNGD01 (sample SAMN13153369, study PRJNA577476) | soil metagenome | isolation source: 40 cm soil or saprolite under grassland replicate 2 | place: USA:California | collected 2016-06-15 | reverse complement strand
GACCAGTACCTCAGCCCCAAGCCAATGCGCCTCCTCCGCCGGAAGGGCGACAAGAGGCCGGTCATCGCAGCACTCGTGCCCGAAGGAGCGCCCGTGCTCTCCGCAGAAGAGATCGAGCTCGTACCGGGGCCAGGCTTCCCCCCTCACGCCCGGGGCAAGTGATCCCGAAGACCGCGCCGAGGTACGACGCGGTCCTGTTCGATCTCTTCACCGCGCTCCTGGATTCCCAGCCGGTGTGGGACGAAGTCGCCGGCAGTGCGGCAGCGGGCGCGAGCTGGCGCGAGGAGTCCAGCCGCCTCGCGTACTCCGCCGGAACCTACCGCCCGTTCGCCGAGACGATCGAGGAGGCGGCGCGGCTCGCCGCCGTGCCACGGGCGCGCGCGGCGCATCTGCTTCGTGGAATGGGAGAAAGGCTCGGCCCGTGGCCCGAGGCACCGGAGGTTCTCAGACGCTTGCGCGAGCGCCTGCGGATCGGCGTGGTGACCAACTGCTCCGAAGAGCTCGGGCAACGCGCAGCCGCTCGAGTGGGCGTCGGCTTCGACACGGTCGTGACGGCAGAACTCGCAGGCGCGTACAAGGGACGCCCCGAGCCGTACCGCCTCGCCCTCGAGCAGTTGTCCGTCCAGCCGTCACGCGCGCTCTTCGTGGCCGGCTCGCCCGGCGATATCACCGGCGCGCGCGGCGTCGGGATGGACGTGTACTGGCACAACCGTCTGCAGCTCCCACTCGGGGAGCGCGAGCCCCCGCTCGCGGAGCTCGACTCGCTCGAGCCTCTGCTCGCGCTCACCGGCGCGAGCTTCACCCAGACAGGGTGAAGCACCGCGACGGCGGCGGTGCGAGATTTGCTCCGCCGGGGAGGGTGGGTCGCACTTCGGAACTAGGAAGGGCGACATGAGCGGCACTGAGGCAGCAGCCGACGTTTTGCCTAGGCGCAACGAGCAGCTTCGGGCCGCGTTCAGGTCATTCCGCAACGGAGGGAGCCATGAGCACAACCGTCGAGACCGCAACCGAGATCCGCCCGTTCCACGTCGACATTCCGGATGAGAAGATCGATGACCTACGCCGCCGCATCAAGGCGACCCGCTGGCCCACCAAGGAGCTCGTAGAAGACCGCTCGCAGGGCGTCCAGCTGGCGGCGCTGCAGGAGCTCGCCCGTTACTGGGCAGAGGACTACGATTTCGGGAGGATCGCCAAGCGGCTGAATGCGGTGCCGCAGTTCACGACCGAGATCGACGGCGTCGATATCCACTTCATCCACGTGCGCTCCCAGCACGAGGACGCGTTGCCGCTGATCATGACGCACGGCTGGCCCGGCTCGGTGATCGAGCTGCTCGACTCGGTCGGGCCGCTCACCGACCCGACCGCGCACGGCGGCAGCGCCGAGGACGCGTTCCACCTGGTGCTGCCGTCGATCCCCGGCTACGGCTTCTCCGGAGAGCCCACCGAGCTCGGCTGGGGCCCCGGCCGCGTCGCGCAGGCGTGGGGGAAGCTCATGCAGGGCCTCGGCTACACCCGCTACGTCGCCCAGGGCGGCGACGTCGGCTCCCAGATCACGGACGCGATGGGCCGCCTGGCACCAGAGGGATTGATCGGCATCCATGTGAACTTGATCATCCAGGCGCTGGGGATCGCAGCCAACCCGCCCGCGGAGCCTTCGGAAGAGGAACGTGCCGCCCTCGAGGCGATCGCAACGTTCAAGGCGACCGGCTACGGCTACTTCCTCGAGCAGGCCACGCGGCCCGAGACGATCGGCTATGCGCTGCTGGATTCGCCCGTCGCCCTGGCGGCCTGGATGCTCGACCACGACACCGACAGCTACTACAAGATCGCCCGCGCGTTCGTTGACCGGAATCCGTCGGGCAACCTCACGCGCGAGCACATCCTCGACAACATCACGGTGTATTGGCTGACCGGCACCGGCACCTCGGCCGCCCGGTCGTACTGGGAGAGCGGCCAACAGACGGCGGCCGGCAAGAATCCTCCAGCGGTCTCGGTCCCGGTCGGCTTCACCTCGTTCCCCGGCGAGATCTGGCGGACGCCGCGCGGGTGGGCCGAGGCGATCTACCCCACGCTGACCTACTTCAACGAGGTCGACAAGGGCGGCCACTTCGCTGCCTGGGAGGAGCCGGAGCTCTTCAGCGAGGAGGTCCGCGCCACGTTCAGTTCCGTGCGATGACCGAATCGAGCACCGCAGCCGTTCAGCCCGCGCTGACGCGGGACGAGACCGGCCCCCTGCTCGGCCAGACGATGGGGCTGGTAGCGGTCACGGCCGGCCTCTTCGCGCTCGGAGCGTATCTCGGGCGCGACCTCTCGTACGGGTGGGGCTGGGTCCTGTTCATCGCGTCGTTCGCGTGCCTGATCGGCCTCAACGTCGTGGCGCAACGGTCGGAGGGGGCGGCGATCACGCTGCTCTTCGCGTTCGGCGTCCTCATCGGCCTGGCGACGGCCCCGACGATCGCCTACTACGCGAGCACCGACCCGCAGGTCGTCTGGCAGGCGGGCGGGGCGACGGCGCTCTTCATCGCCGGCTTCGGGGCCGCCGGGTACGCGACCCGGCGCGACCTGGCCCCGCTCGCCCGCGTCTTCTTCTGGGCGCTGATCGGCCTGATCGTCTTCGGGATCGTCCTGATCTTCGTCCAGGTCCCGAACGGACAGCTGATCTACGCGATCCTCGGGCTCGTGATCTTCGCCGGCCTGACCGCGTTCGACTTCCAGCGCCTCCGCCGGACACAGGACATCAGAGCCGCGCCGCAGTTGGCCGCCTCGATCTTCCTTGACGTCCTGAACGTGTTCCTCCTGCTCCTCTCGCTCTTCGGCAGGAACGACTGATGCGCGCATCGACGGCGGAGTTGGCGAGCTTCGAGGGAGCGACCGGCTGGCTCAACTCGCCGCCGCTGACGCCGGAGGGGTTGCGCGGAAAGGTCGTGCTGGTCGACTTCTGGACCTACACGTGCATCAACTGGCTCCGGACGCTCGGCTACGTCCGCGCGTGGGCCGAGAAGTACGAGGATCGCGGGTTGGTCGTGATCGGCGTCCACACGCCCGAGTTCCCGTTCGAGGGATACGCCGACAACGTCCGCTGGGCCGCCGAGAACATGCGTGTCGAGTACCCGGTCGCGCTCGATCCCGAGTACGCCGTCTGGGAGGCGTTCGCCAACCAGTACTGGCCGGCCGCCTACTTCGCCGACACTGAGGGACACATCCGGCACCACCAGTTCGGCGAGGGCGGCTACGAGGAGAGCGAGCGGGTCATCCAGCAGCTCCTCGGCATCGACGACGACCTGGTTTCCCCCACCCTCGAGGGGTTCGAGGCACAGGCCGACTGGAACAACCTCAAGAGCCCCGAGACGTACCTCGGCTACCAGCAGGGCCAGAACTTCGCGTCTCCGGGCGGCGGCGTCTTCGACGAGGCGCACACGTACGAGACGCCGGAGGAGCTCAAGCTCAACTCGTGGGCCCTGGCGGGAGACTGGACGATCGACAGCCGGGCGATCGTGCCAAACGGAGCCGAAGGACGGCTCCTCTTCCGCTTCCATGCCCGCGACGTCCACCTGATCCTGGGCCCGCCCGCGCCGGGCGAGTCGGTGCAGTTCCGCGTGCTCGTCGACGGGGAGGCTCCCGGAGAGGCTCACGGGCTCGACGTGGACAAGCAGGGCCATGGAACCGTCGTCCACCAGCGCCTGTATCAGCTGATTCGCGAGCGGGGATCGATCAGGGACCGCACGTTCGAGATCACGTTCCTCGCCCCCGGCGCCGAGGCCTACTGCTTCACCTTCGGCTAGCGTTTGCACCGTGGACCCCGAGCGCGCACGTGAGCTCCTGACGGCCGAGCGGGCACGCATCCAGCGGAGCCTTCGCGACCTCCGGCACACCGACACCGGCGAGGAGAACGACTACGCACAGGATCCGATCAATCTCGCCTCCGAGCTGTACGAGGACGAGCTCGACGAGGGTCTCTCAGACGATCTGCGCAGGCAGCTCGAGGCCGTCGAGCGCGCCGAGGCACGCCTCGCGGCCGGGACGTACGGGCTCTCGGTCGAAAGCGGACAGCCGATCCCGGACGAGCGGCTCGAGGTGATCCCCACGGCCGAGCGCACCGCCGAAGAGGAAGCAGCCCGCCGCTAGTCGCTTCCTGCCCGGGTCGGCGTTTGCAGGAATCTGGTCTTGCCTGCGCAAGGGTTTTTCCGCACAATGTGCACCGCGTCCCCCAGGCATCGCCCACACTTGGAGGAAAGCTGTGGCCAAGAAGGTCCCGAAATCCCCTGCTAGCGGTCGGCAGGACGGCACGAGCGCGACGGAGAACGGTGCCGCGCGCGGCGCAATGGCCGCCGACATCATCATCAAGAACGCGCCGGACCCGGTGTTCGTCTCCGATCTCGAAGGAAAGATCCTGCAGGCGAACGACGCCGTGTCCGAGCTCCTCGGCTTCCGACAGGACGAGGTGGTCGAGCAGTCGCTCTCACGCTTCATCAGCGAGGAGGAGACCCGCGAGTTCACCGCGGCGCTCCGCGAGGTGGTCGAGCGCGGCGTGACCCGCAACGCGGTCCTGAACCCGCGCGCGGCGTCGGGAGAAGTGATCCCGACGACGTTGAACGCATCGGCGCTTCGCGACTCGGACGGCCAGGTGATCGGCGCGATCGGCGTCCTCCGAGACATGCGCGAGCTCGACAAGGCGCGTGCCTACGCGGAGTCGCTGATCAAGAACGCGCCGGACCCCGTGTTCGTCTCCGACCTCGAGGGCAAGATCCTCGAGGCCAACGATGCCGTCTCCGAGCTCCTGGGCTTCCGCCGGGACGAGGTCGTCGAGCAGTCGCTGTCGCGCTTCATCAGCGAGGAGGAAACGCGTGAGTTCACCGCGGCGCTCCGTGAGGTCGTCGAACGAGGCGCGACGCGAAACGCGCGCCTGAACCCGCGAGCCGCCACGGGCGAGGTGATCCCGACGTCGCTGAACGCCTCCGCGCTGCGCGACACCGACGGAAACGTGATCGGCGCCATCGGCGTCCTCAGGGACATGCGCGCGTACGAAGCGGTCGTGTTCGACCTCGAGCAGTCCAAGACCGAGCTCCAGGAGAAGATCCTCGATCTCGAGAAGTTCGAGGAGGTCGTCGTCGGCCGCGAGCTGAAGATGATCGCGCTCGAGAAGGAGCTCGAGAACCTCCAGCGCGAGAACGAGAAGCTCAAGAGCGACCGCACCACGGCCTGATGGCCGCGGAGCCCGACGCCTTTCCGGCCACGCGAGACGGCGACGTGGTCCTGCACATCATGGGCGACCTCAACGAGTCGAACCGCAAGCTCGGCGACCAGCGCAAGGCGATGCTGCACATCCTCGGCGACTACGAGGACGACCGCAGCCGCCTGGCCCGGCAGACGGAACGCCTCGACAACTCGCGCCGTGCGCTGCTCCATATCCTCAAGGACTCGCATGAGTCCAACCTGCGTTTGGGAGACAGCCGCAAGGCGATGATCCACATCATGGGCGACCTGCGCGAGACGACGCAGGAGATGGAACACCGGGAGCAGGAGCTGAGAGAAAAGCAGGAACAGCTCGTTCAGGCCGGCAAGCTGGCCACGCTCGGCGAGCTCACGACCGGCGTCGCGCACGAGCTGAACAACCCGCTCAACAACATCGGCCTCTTCATCGGCAATGTGCTCGACCAGGTGCGCCTCGGCTCGTTCAAGGACGAAGAGGTGATCGAGGAGCTCGAGAACGCGATGGAGCAGGTGCGGAAGGCGACGGCGATCATCTCGCACCTGCGCACCTTCGGCCGAGCCGCACCGGTGAGCCTCGAGCCCGTGGACGTCGATGACGTCATCGAGCGCTCCCTGCTGCTGATGCAGGAGCAGCTGCGCCTGCGCGGGATCGAGGTCGAGCTCGACCTCTCGCCCGACACGCTGATCGTCCTCGGCAACGCGATCCAGCTCGAGCAGGTGTTCATCAACCTGCTCACGAACTCGCGCGACGCCCTCGCCGAGTCGCGGGGGAAGACAATTCGGATCGCGACCACCGCCGACGCCGACTGGATCCGGATCCGGTTCTCCGACACAGGCCCGGGCATCCCGCGTGAGCTGGAGCAGCGCATCTTCGACCCGTTCTTCACGACCAAGGAGGTCGGGACCGGCACCGGCCTCGGGCTCTCGATCACCTACAGCATCGTCAAGGAACACCGCGGGAACATCGGCGTCGAGCCGCGCCGTGGCCGCGGTGCGAACTTCCTGATCGAGCTGCCGGTGATGAAGGAGCTCCCACCGGAGGCGATCCTCCAGTGAGGCGCCTGAAATGACCGCTCGCCGCATCTTGGGTAAGGGAAGGCCTTAGATGGAGGCGCGGATTCTCATCGTCGACGACGACGTCGCCCTGCTGGAGGCGCTGCCTCGCGCGCTGCGGCTCCGGCTCGACGGCGTCGAGATCGACACCGTCGACAACGCCGGCGACGCCCTCATCCGGATCATCGGGACGGACTACGACGCGATCGTCAGCGACATCAAGATGCCCGGGATGGACGGCCTCGCCGTCCTCGAAGAGATCCGCAAGCTCCGCCCGAAGACGCCGACGCTCCTGATCACCGGGCACGGCGAGCACGACCTGGCCGTGCAGGCCCTGCGCGGCGGCGCGTACGACTTCGTCCAGAAGCCGATCGACCGCGACTACTTCGTCGCGTCCCTCGAGCGCGCGATCGAGATGCGGCGGCTCGAGCGCCAGGTCGAGGCGCAGCGGCACGCGCTCGAGCGGCACGCCCGCGTCCTCGCGCACGTCGACAACGGCGTCTTCCTCGTGGACGGTAAAGGCATCGTCCGCTACTGGAACCCCGCCGCCGAAGCGATCACCGGCCTCCCGCCGCACGAGGTGATCGAGAAGCCGGTCGGCTCGATCCTCCCGGGCTGGCAGACGATCGCCGGGCTCGTCCCTGTCTCCCATGTGCCCGGCCCGGAGAGCGCGTCAGCGAAGACTCTGCCGGTCGAGCTCGACGGCAAGGAGCTGTGGCTTTCGATCTCGGGCGTCCGTTTCGACGACGGTGTCGTCTACGCGTTCCGCGACGTGACCGAGGAGCGCGCGCTCGAGGAGCTGAAGGGCGAGTTCGTGGCGACGATCTCGCACGAGCTGCGCACGCCGCTGGCGGCGATCTACGGCTCCGCACAGACGCTTCAGCGCCCCGACCTCGAGCTGGATGCCGCAACCCGCGGGCGGCTGCTCGACGTGATCACCGCCGAGTCGGAGCGGCTGACGCGGATCGCCGGCGACATCCTGCTCGCGAACACGCTCGACTCGGGCCGGCTGCGGCTCGAGACCGGCCGGGTCGACCTCGGCGACCTCACGAAGGACGTCGTCGACGAGATGCGGGCCGCCTTCGCCGAGCGCCAGGACATCACGATCTCGCTCACGCCGGTCAACGGCGCCCAGGTCTCGGCCGACCCGGACAAGCTGCGCCAGGTGCTGATCAACCTGATCGACAACGCGGTCAAGTACTCGCCGGACGGCGGGCGCGTGGAGGTCGAGGTCGAGCCGCGCGACAGCGGGATTCGCGTCGTCGTCCGCGACGAGGGGATCGGGATCCCCGGCAACGAGCAGCAGCGGATCTTTCGCAAGTTCTACCGCGTCGACCCGCTCCTGAGCCGCGGCGTGGGCGGCACCGGCCTCGGGCTCTACATCTGCAGGGAGCTCGTGCGCCGGATGCAGGGCCGCATCTCCGTCGAGTCGCGCGAGGGCGCAGGCTCGACGTTCTGCGTCGACCTACCCGTGGCGCCGATGCCGGCGTCCGACCGGCAGGCCGCGCTTTCCGAGCCGGTCTGACCGCTTGACGGCTGCCGCCTTCGCGGCTACGTTCGCCGTGTTGTGAGGGTCCGGGCCGGGGTCGTTCTCGCAGTGTGCGCTGCGCTCCTGTACGCGCCGCACGCCTCGGCAGCGACCACGTTCACCGTCACGCGCACCGACGACCCGCCCCCGAACGGGTGCCTCCCGGGCGACTGCTCGCTCCGCGAGGCCGTGATCGCCGCGAACACCGGCTCCGGCGGCGACACGATCGCCGTTCCCGCGGGGCACTTCCGGCTGGGAATCGCCGGCCTCGGGGAGCAGAACGCGGCCACCGGCGACCTCGATCTCACGAAGAGCGTCACGATCACGGGCGCGGGAGCACGAGCGACGGTGATCGACGCGATGCGCATCGACCGCGTGTTCGAGGTTCTCGGCGGCGCGACGGTGTTGATCTCGGACGCGACCATCACCGGCGGGGTGACGGCCGGCAACGGTGCGGGGATCGAAAGCGCCGGGACGCTCACGCTCGTGCGCGATGCGCTCGTCGGCAACCATGCGACAGGGGTCGCGGACGGTGGCGGTATCGATTCCGGCGGCCCCGCGCTCACGATCACCCAGTCCACGCTTGCCGGCAACGAAGGCTACAACGGCGGAGCGATCCAGTTCTCGCACCTGCTCACGGTCACGAGCAGCACGATCACCGGCAACGCGGGAGGCGGGCCCGGTCTGAACGGCGACGGCGGCGGGATCTCCGGCTCGAGTGGCTCGACGGCGCTCATCAAGAGCAGCACGATCACCGGGAACGAGGCGTTCAACGGCACCGGATCGGGCGGCGGCATCGACTCGCCCGGCGTCACGCTCCAGAATTCGATCGTCTCCGACAATCGAGCCTACGCGCCCGATCTGAGCGCCGCGTACAGCGACAACTGCGCCGGGGCGACGGCCTCACAGGGGCACAACCTCTCCGACGACACGAGCTGCGGGCTCACCGGTACGGGCGACCACCAAGGCGTGCCAGTGCCGCTCGGGCCGCTCGCGGACAACGGGGGGCCGACCGACACGCAGGCGCCGGCGCCGGGCACGATCGCGGTCGATGCCGGGACCGGTTGCCCCGCGCAGGACCAGCGCGGGGTCTCGCGCCCGCGCGGCGCGGCCTGCGACGTCGGCGCCTACGAGGTCGCGCCGCCGCTCGCCACGACCGGCGCAGCGAGCGGCGTCACCATCGGCGGGGCGACGCTGAACGGCACCGTCGACCCGAGCGCACGCGAGACGACGGCCGTCTTCCAGTACGGGACGACGGCCTCGTACGGCTCGACGGTCGAGCGCGGAATCGTCGGCTCCGGTGTCGGTTCGGTGCCGGTCTCCACGAAGCTGGCCGGCCTGCGCCAGGGGGTCACCTACCACTACCGCTTGGTTGCGACGAACGCCGAGGGGACGACGGTCGGGGCAGACCAGACGTTCACGACCCTCGACAAGGTGAAGCCGGTCCTGAGCCTCCTGCGCGTCCTGCCGGGGCTCTTCCATCGGAACAAGGGGGCGACGATCGGCTTCAGGCTCTCCGAGGCCGCGATGGTCACGCTCCGGGTCGATCGTGTGCTTCGCGGCGTCAGGCGCCACGGAAGCTGCGTCGTCCGCAAGCGGCGCGGCCGGGGCAAGCCGTGCACTCGCTACGTCCCGGTGCCCGGGAGCTTCAGGCAGACCGCCGCCGAGGGGCCGAACACCTTCCACTTCGACGCCCGGGTCGGCGGCAGGCTGCTCTTCCCCGGCCCGTACCGCCTGCGCGCGAGCCCGCGGGACAACGCCGGAAACGTCGGCAATACCGCGGTCGCGGCCTTTCGCGTGCTCCGATAGCGTCTCGGACATGGCCGCGTCAATCCGCATCGGCACCTGCTCCTGGGCCGACGAGTCGCTGACGAAGTACTTCTATCCGCCGGAGATCAAGGGAGCCGAGGAGCGGCTGCGGTACTACACCGATCGCTTCGACACCGTCGAGGCGAACTCGACCTACTACCACCTGCCGTCGCGCGAGATGGTCGAGCGCTGGGCCGAGCGCACGCCGGAGGGGTTCGTGATGCACGTGAAGGCCTTCGGCGTGATGACGCGGCACCCGGTCAAGCTCGAGCAGCTCCCGACCGACCTGCGCGACGAGGCGCCCGTCGACTCGCGGGGCCGGATCGACCGCCCGCCGCGGGAGTTCCGGGCCGAGATCTTCCGCCGCTTCCACGAGGCGCTCGAGCCGCTCCGTGAGGAGCGCAAGCTCGGCGGGATCCTGATGCAGTTCCCGTCGTACATCGTCCCGAAGCCGGCGTCGTGGGAGTACCTCGAGTGGGCGAAAGAGCAGCTCGGCGGGGACGAGATGCTCGTGGAGTTCCGGCATGCCGCCTGGCTCGACGACGAGAACCGCGCCGAGACGCTCCAGTTCCTCGAGCGGAACCACATGACCTACGTGATCGTCGACGCTCCGCGGATGGAAGGTCGCAACGTCCTCCCCACCGTCGTCGCGACCACGAGCCCGACGGCCTACGTGCGCTTCCACGGGCGCAACGCCAAGACCTGGAACAAGCGCGTCCGGAGCGCGGCCGAGCGGTTCGACTACCTCTACTCCGAGGACGAGCTGCGCGAATGGGTGCAGCCGCTGAGCGAGCTCGCTGGAAAGGCCGAGAACGTCTACGCGATGTTCAACAACAACGGGCGCTCGACAATCCCGTCGCCGGGGCTCGGCGAGTACGCCGAGGGCGAGGTCGTCGCGCAGGCGCCCGTGAACGCGCAGATGCTCCGCGGCATCCTCGAGCGCGAGGGCCTTCCCGTCTCCCCGGCACCGGTGAGCGCGTAGTGGATCCCTGGAGCTTCGACGTCGCAGGCCGCTTCGACGAGCACGCGTTCGAGAGCGAGGTGCTGAAAGACAACCCGCTGGGCGACCCGCATCTCCGTCCCCTGTGGGTCTACGTGCCGCCGGGGTACGACGACTCGGACGAGCGCCTTCCGAGCATCTACGTGATCCAGGGCCTGACCGGGCAGGTCGACATGTGGCGAAACCGGACCGCGTTCCGGAAGAACTTCCCGGAGCTCACCGACGAGCTGTTCGCGAGCGGAGAGGCCCCGCCGTGCGTGGTCGTCTTCCTCGACGCGTGGACCTCGCTCGGCGGGAGCCAGTTCATCGACTCGCCCGGGACGGGCCACTACCTGACCCACATCTGCGACGAGCTCGTGCCCTTTGTCGACGAGCATTACCGGACGCTCGCGGATGCCGGCCATCGCGGGATCACCGGCAAGTCGAGCGGCGGCTACGGCGCGATGGTCGACCCGATGCTGCGGCCGGACGTGTTCGGCGGCCTGGCGACGCACGCGGGCGACGCGCTCTTCGAGATGTGCTACCTGCCCGAGTTCCGCAAGTCGGTCCGGTCGCTCCGTGACCACTACGAAGGGTCGTTCGAGAAGTTCTGGGAGGACTTCCGCAGCCGGCTCGCCTTCTCGAAGGACAGCGACTACACCCTGCTCAACGATTGGTGCATGGCGGCGTGCTACTCGGCCGACGAGGACGGCACGGTTAACCTGCCGTACGACACCGACACCGGCGAGCTGCGGCCGGAGATCTGGGAGCGCTGGCTCGCGTGGGACCCGGTGCGGATGGTGGCCCGGCACGCGGACGCGCTGAAGGGGTTGAAGGCGATCTACATCGACTGCGGCAAGCGCGACCAGTTCTTCCTCGACCTCGGCGCGGAGGCCTTCCGGCGCGAGCTGGAGAAGATCGGCGTCACCGACGTGTTCTTCGAGCTCTTCGACGGGACGCACTCTGCGATCGAGTACCGCTACCCGCTTGCCCTGAAGTACCTCGCCGAACGACTTTCGTGATCACAGCGCCCCCGCCGCTGATCTGCCTCGACCCGGGGCATGGAACGCCGCCGGCGATCGGGCGGCAGACCGAGCCGATCGGGCCGGGTTCGCACGTGATGAAGATCAAGGACGGCGGCGGTGCCCACGGCGAGGCGGGCGTGGCGCTGGCGATCGCCTGGCGCGCGCGGCGGCTGCTGCTCGCGCGCGGCTACCGGGTCGCGATGACGCGGACCGGGCCGACGATCCATCTAGGCAACGGGAACGGCAACATCGCGCGGGCGAAGTTCTGCAATGCGCGTCACGCGGCGCTGATGGTGCGGATCCACGCCGACGGCGCATCCAATCCGTCGTTGCACGGCGTGTCGACCCTGGTGCCTGCGTGGCACCGCGGCTGGACGGACGACATCTACGCGCGCAGCATCCGCGCCGGCCGCTTGATGCAGAAGGCGGTGGTCCGGTCGACGGGTCCGGTCGACCGAGGGGTGATAAAGCGCTCCGACCTGACCGGCTTCAACTGGGCGAACGTGCCCACGATCCTGGTGGAGACGGGCTTCCTCTCGAACCCGCGCGAGCGCTACCTGCTCCATACAGGCGCGTACCAACAGCGAGTAGCGCGAGGCATGACGGCGGGTGTCGCGGCATTCGTCCGAGCCTAAGCCCAAAAGTGTCACGAAGCATCCACACGTCAAGGCGCTTGTAACAGTCTGTTACTTGGGCACCGCCCGGACGATCGCGATGCCGTTCGGCACTCGAAATCGTTGAGAAAGGTCGACGAGAAGGAGCGCGTCCCTCACTCGGGCGAGCCGGAACCGCCACGCATCTGGTCGGCAGCTGCCCGCCCGCGGTCGTGCACGGCGCGCCGGCGGTCCTCGGGGCTTGACTCGGCCTCGATCTGGTCGACCGGCGTCTCCGCCGACTCGAACTCGTCGCGCTCGTCGACGACCGCACGGGACTCCTCAAGGCGCTCCCGAAGCTCGGCCGCACGCGGATCCTCGACCGGCTCGGCGGCAACCGACGCGTGCCGCATCCGCCGGTAGACGGCGATCGCCGCGCCCGCGGCGCCGGCAAGCCACGCGGTCTTTGCACGCACGAAGCCGATGCTACAGTGTCTCCCTTCCTGCTTCGCCATCGCGCCGTCCGCTTCCCGAGCGGCGCCAGCCGGCGGGGCCGCCTCAGACCGAAGGAAGGGAGGAGATCGGGAGCGTGACCGACTACGAGATCCTGCTGATGCTCGATCCCGAGCTGCCGGACGACCGGCGGAACGAGATCGTCGCGCGCACGCAAGACCTGATCGAGAAGAGCGGCGGCAAGTGGGACACCCACCAGCCGTGGGGCCGGCGCCGGCTCGCCTACGAGATCGACCACAAGCCGGAGGGCGCGTACCATCTGCTCACCTTCGCGTCCGAGCCGGAGACGCTGGACGAGGTCTCGCGGGTAATGAAGATCACCGACGGCGTGATGCGCCACATGGCCGTGCGCCGCGTGAAGGGCGCGTCGACCCGACCGCCCGAGCCGGCGCCCGAAGAGCCCGTAGCGGCGGCGGCTCCGGCAAGTCAGGATTCGGAACCGGAACAGAGCGCCTGAGAGGAGAGGGAGAATGGCCAACATCAACCGCGTCGTCCTCGTCGGGAACCTGACGAAGGACCCCGAGCTGCGACACACGCCGAGCGGAACCGCCGTGTGCAAGCTCCGCCTTGCCGTCAACACGCGCCAGAAGGACTCGAGCACCGGCGAGTGGGGCGACAAGCCGAACTACTTCGACGTCACCGTCTGGGGAAACCAGGGCGAGAGCTGCGCCCAGTACCTCGCGAAGGGCCGGCCGGTCGGCGTCGACGGCCGCCTCGACTGGCGCGAGTGGGAGGCTCAGGACGGCACCAAGCGCCAGGCGGTCGAGATCATCGCCGACAGCGTCCAGTTCCTCGGCGGCCGGCAAGAAGGCGAAGGCGCCCAGCCGCAATTCGTCCCGAGCGGCGCGCAGACCGAGGGCGGCGCCGACTTCGGCTCTGCCAGCGACGACGACATCCCGTTCTGATGGCGCAGCGAGACCAGCGAGGCGGACAGCAGCGCAAGCGCGGGCCCTCCCCCGGCGGGCCGATCCGCAAGCGCAACTGCTACTTCTGCCGCGAGAAGGTCGAAGAGGTCGACTACAAGAACACGCACCAGCTGCGGCGGTACGTCTCCGAGAAGGGCAAGATCCGCTCGCGGCGGATCACCGGCGCCTGCCGCCGGCACCAGCGCCAGGTCGCGCAGGCGGTGAAGCGCGCCCGCGAGATGGCCCTCCTCCCCTACGCCACAGGTTGATGCAAGTCATCCTCAGGCAGGACGTCGAGAAGATCGGCCTCCGCGGCGAGGTCGTGGACGTCGCGGCCGGCTTCGCGCGCAACTACCTGCTGCCGCGGAAGCTCGCGGAGACGGCGACGCCGGCCAAGGTCGCCGAGATCCGCAAGCACGAGGAGAAGCGCGCGCGCCACGAGGCGCAGAGCTTCGAGCAGGCGCAGGAGATCGCTCAGAAGCTCGAGGGCGCCGACGTGCGGTTCGACGTCCCGGCCGGCGACACCGGCACCCTCTTCGGCTCGGTCACCGCGACCGACATCGCCGAGCAGGTCTGGAACACGCAGCGCGTGCGCATCGACCGGCGCAAGCTCGACCTGCCCGAGTCGATCAAGCGGATCGGGCGCTACGAGGTCCCGGTCGAGCTCTTTGCCGATGTGACCGCGACGCTTCGCGTCGCCGTCGTGCCGGAAGGAGGCGAACTGCCGCCCCAGGAGGAGCTCGACGCGATCGCAGCGGCCGAGGCGCAGGCGGAGGCCGAGGCGGCCGCGCAGGCAGAGGCCGAGCACGCCGAGGCGGAGGCCGAGATCGAGGCTGTCGTCGCCGAGGAAGAGCCCGAGCCCGAAGCCGAAGCGCAGCCGGCCGAAGAACCGGCCGAGCCGCCGCCGCCCGAGTAACCCAAGGCGGTCGCTTGCGACGCCGACCATAAAGCGCGTGCCGGCTTTGCCGGCATGTGCATCTGAACTGCACAGGTTTGTCCACAGGCCGGCGGAGGCCTGTGGAATTGCGCACGAAGTTCCCGCTTAGAGCGCGGAATTCGCCCACAGGCGTCGTCCGGGGGCTGTGCGAACCTGCGTTCCCTTATGCCTGCAAACAGGTCGGACCAGGCGCGCAGGGCCCTGTCGAAAGACGGGTCGTCCAGACCTTCCACGATCGCGCCGAGCGTTGTTGACTAGGCAGCCGATGGCCCAACTCGCCCAGGCCTCGCCGACCGCCCCGGTCCCGCCGCAGAATCTCGAAGCCGAGGAGTCAGTCCTCGGCGCGATGATGCTCTCCCCCGGCGCGATCGGGGCGGTCAGCGAGGCCCTGGACGCGAGCGACTTCTACCGCGAGAGCCACGCCAAGATCTACCGAGCTGCCCTCGGGCTGTACGCCCGGGGCGAGCCCGTCGACGCGATCACGCTCGTCGACGAGCTCGAGGAGCGCGGCGAGCTTGAGGATGCGGGTGGCCGCGTCCGGATCCACGAGCTCGCAGCGCTCGTACCGGCGAGCGCGAACGCCGGGCACTACGCCCGGATCGTGCGAGAGATGGCGACGCTCCGCGGGCTGATACGGGCGGGCGGCGAGATCTCGACCCTCGGCTGGGACCGGCCGGGTGAGGCAACCGACCTCGTCGACCGGGCGGAGCAGATCGTCTTCGATCTGTCCCAGGCCCGGGTCACGAGCGAGTTCAGCCACATCGAGGAGCTGCTGAAGGACAGCTTCGAACGCATCACGGCGCTGTATGAGGCCGGCGCCGAGGTCACCGGCACGCCATCTGGGTTCCGCGACCTCGACCGGCTCACCTCCGGGTTCCAGCCGGGGAACCTGATCATCGTCGCCGCCCGCCCGAGCATGGGGAAGTCCGGCCTCGG
>WNGD01003647.1_pt1 | contig 15491 bp, 12 predicted proteins | sample 5400671 | NCBI WGS metagenome assembly WNGD01 (sample SAMN13153369, study PRJNA577476) | soil metagenome | isolation source: 40 cm soil or saprolite under grassland replicate 2 | place: USA:California | collected 2016-06-15 | reverse complement strand
GTCAGCACTCCCACATCACGCAGTTCATGGGGCACCAGAGTCATGTAGCATGTTTCATCGACCACAAACTCGGTCATAAAGCCGTGCGACTCTTTAATGCCATGTTCAGCGAAATCACCTGTGAAACAGAAATCCTGGCGCCCTATACGGCAGGCGCGACAATAATCATGTGGACAGGGATGCCGCACCGCCGTTACTGCCAGATCGCCCAGCTTGATATCGCGCACCTCCGAACCCACCTCGACCACCTCACCGAGCATCTCGTGCCCAATCACGAAGTAGTCATAACCAGCAGGAGCGGTGCCAAACTGGAATGAGGTAATCTTCTTATCGGTGCCACACACGCCAACCTCCAGCGTGCGTAGCTTCACCTGCGCCGGCGTCGTGATCTTCGGCTCCTCATGATCGATCAACTTTACTTCGTGCGTCTTAGGAAAGACGGCTATAGCTTTCATGCATCCCTTCTTTCTCAATGCGCTGTGTTGCGCGGTTCAATGACCTCGATGTTGTCCTTGCCGCCGTATGTATCCCACCACGCGGTCGCGCCGCGCGCCAGCACGTCATTGAGGGCCTGGATGTTTCGCCTTCCCTGATCCGATAGCCAGTCTTCGAGGGCTGCGACCCCTTCATTCGCGTAGATTGAAATCGCATCCTGCCAGGTGGCGCGACCGCACAGTACTCCTGCATATTTTACGCCCGCCTCGGCATGCAGGTCTAACATCTCGCAGAAGACCGCGTCGCTCGTTCCAGCGCTCAGGTAAATGAATGGTTTGGGCGTCGCAGTGGCCAGAGTGCGGAAATGCTCCAGCGCCTCTTGACGAGTGTAGGCCCTCCCCTCTCCGGTGAAGCTGCCTGTCCCCTCGACGAAGGCAGGATTGACGGGGATCTCGACTTTGAGCATATCCACACCATAGCGCGGCTGAGCAAACTCCTGCATCGCTCGTACGACATATTCCGGCTTCTTTCTGGCAAATGCCAGCCCCTTTTCATCACCGACCGCGTCGTCGTAGACCAGCGGCTCCAGGAAAAAGGGCACGTCCATCCCCTCGCACTCAGCACCGATGCGTTCGATGTACGCCTGCTTGATCGCGTTGATCTGCGCCTCATCGAACGGGTTGTAATACAGCAGAATTTTAATCGCCTGCGCCCCGGCTTCCACTAAGCGCCGGACACTCCACTCTGGCAGCAAGTCGGGCAGGCGTCCCTTCGTACTGAAATCGTAACCAGACTTCTCATAGGCCAGCAGCACCCCGGTGCCGGGGGCGCGGCTGGCGATTGCTTCCAGGCCATATTCAGGATCTAAGAGAATGGCGCTGGTGAGGGGCGTGAGGACTCGTGTGACCGCCGTCTTGAACGCGAGCATATCTGCCGCATTCGCCTGTCCGTGCTCTCCGCGTGCTCTGGCAATGGCCTCCAGCAGATTGCCGCGATGATCAACGGCCAGGGCGGCGATGACTCCGTGCCTGTCGGCGCAGGCGTTAAGTCCATTGAATTTGCCTCGTGTGATCTTGACCTTCATGCGTGCCTCCTCAGAACTTGCGTGACCACTCTCTGGGCCAGCGCTCGATCACGACTTTCTTTTCTGTGTAGAACTCGATGGCGTCGCGGCCCTGGGCGTGCATATCACCAAAGAAGCTCTCCTTCCACCCTGAGAAAGGGAAGAAGGCTATCGGAGCAGCCACTCCGATGTTGATCCCGATGTTACCGGCCTGGGCCTCATAGCGGAACTTGCGTGCCGCCGCACCACTGCTCGTGAACAGGCACGCCATGTTGCCATAGGAGGTGGCATTCACGAAGTCAATCGCTTCATCGATCGTCTGAGCGTGCATCAGGCTGAGGACCGGCCCGAAGATCTCAGTCCCGGCAAGATCACTGCGTGGGCTGACGTTGTCCAGGACCGTCGGGCGCACGAAGTAGCCGTGCTCGTAGCCTGAGATCGACGGGTTGCGTCCGTCAACGAGGACCCTGGCCCCTTCGTTGACGCCTTTGCCGATCAATGACTCGATGCGCTGTTTGCTCTCCACCGTGATCACTGGCCCCATCTCGACATCTGGATCGACGCCATAACCAACCTTGCGCGTCTCCGCAGCGTGGGCGATCCGATCTCTGAATTCGCGGCCCGCCTCACCGACCGTGATGGTCACCGAGGTCGCCAGGCAGCGCTGTCCCGCGCAGCCAAAGGAAGAGTCGGCGACGATACGGGTGGTCATCTCCATATCGGCGTCGGGCAAGACCACGACCGGGTTCTTGGCCCCACCCTGGCACTGGGCACGCTTGCCGTTGGCCGCCGCCCGGCTATAGATGTACTTTGCGACCGGGGAGGAACCAACGAAGGAGATGGCGCGTATTACCGGATGGTCGAGCAAGGTATCGACGGCTTCCTTCGAGCCATTGACCAGGCTGATCACACCCGGCGGCAGGTCCAACTGATCGATCAGATCAAAGACGCGGCTCATCGTCATCGGCACCTTCTCCGAGGGCTTCAATATAAAGCAGTTGCCGGTGGCGATAGCGTAGGGCAGGAACCAGAGCGGTATCATGCCGGGAAAGTTGAAAGGGGTGATCGCGGCCACCACCCCGACCGGCTGGCGCAGCATGAACTCGTCAATGCCGCGTGCGATGTCTTCGGAGTTGTAGCCCTGCATCAACAACGGGATGCCGCAGGCGACTTCGACGTTCTCGACACCGCGTCGCAGCTCACCGCGCGATTCGTCCATCGTTTTGCCGCACTCATCGACCGTCAGGCGAGCAATCTCGTCGAAGTTTTCATCCAACAACCTCTTGAGCTTGAAGAGATACTGGATGCGCTGGGTCGGTGGTGTGCGTCGCCAGTCAGGGAAGGCCGCCTGGGCCGCCTGGACTGCTTCGCTCACTTCGCTAGCTGGTGTGAGCGGTACGCGTACGAGCGTTTCGGCGGTGGCAGGATTGTGCACATCGAGAAACTCGCTGGCACGCGAGCGCTGCCATTTTCCTCCGATATAGTTGAGTAGTTGTCCATTCTCTATCATCGTATGTCTCCTCTCTCGAGCCAATTCATGGGGCAACGTGCGGGCTTGTAAACCGCGGCGGGCTTGTAAACCGCGCCCCTACATATGTTGCATGTATTACTCCAGGAAATCCCGTTCCTGGGTTCGCATGGCGACCCATTCGGCGCGAGCCTCCTGCACGCTGGGCGACTCGCTAACCTCGGCGATGGGAACGTCCCACCAGCCTTCGTAGCCGGCTATGGCCTGGTAGCGATCATTCCGAATGTAGATCACCGAGGTGCGGTCGATGGTCTGCACTGTTTCGAGAGCGGCAACGAAGTCGGCATATGTTTCGCACTCGATGACGTGCGCACCCAGACTGCGCGCGTTGGCCGCCAGGTCAACCGGTAACGTCTGCACATCGTCTCCCGCTGCGTCTGTTGGCCACTGACCTTGCTGCGGATAGACGTAGCGGGTGCCGAAACCATCCTGACCCAGCGAACGGCTGAGCGCGCCAATGCTCTTGAAGCCGGAGTTGTCCAGCAGGACAATGATCACTTTGTAGCGTTCCTGAATCGAAGTCACGATCTCGCTGTTCATCATCAGGTAAGAACCATCGCCAACCATAACATACACATCGTGCTCGGGCACCGCCATCTTGACGCCCAGGCCACCGGCGATCTCATAGCCCATGCAGCTATAGCCGTATTCCAGGTGATAGTTCTTCGGATGACGTGCGCGCCAGACTTTATGCAAGTCGCCGGGCAGACTTCCGGCGGCGCAGACCATGATCGCGGAGGGCTTGCTCAGTTCGTTCACCGCACCGATCAATTCACCCTGGCTCGGCAGTGGTGTATTGCGAACGTTGTAGATCCGCTCTACTTCGTTGTCCCACTCGTTATGTAACTGCTCGGCCTGTGTTCGGTAGCTCGCATCGACGGAGTAGCCGGGCAGCAGGTCGAGCAACTCCTCCAGCGTCACCTTCGCATCACCGACCAGGGGCAAGGCCAGATGCTTGTGGGCGTCGAAGGCAGCGACGTTGATGTTGATGAAGCGCACGGAGGGGTTCTGAAAGGCTGTCTTTGAGGACGTGGTGAAGTCGCTGTAACGCGTACCGATGCCAATGACCATGTCGGCATCCTTTGCAAGACGGTTGGCCGCGAAGGTGCCGGTGGCTCCAATCGCTCCCAGGCTGAGCGGATGATCATAGCGCAGGCTGCCCTTGCCAGCCATCGTCTCGCCTACGGGAATGCCCGTCTGTTCAACAAAGCGCTGCAGAAGTTCTGTGACCTCCGCGTATATCACGCCACCTCCAGCAATAATCAACGGTCGCTTGCTTGTCCGAATCCAGGATGCGGCCTGTTCCAGTGCCTGGCGATCTGGTCGATTGCGCGGCACATGCCAGACGCGCTTGCGAAAGAAGGCGTCGGGATAGTCATATGCCTCTGTTTGTACGTCCTCGGGGAGTCCCAGCGTGACGGCCCCGGTCTCTGACGGGCTGGTCAGTACACGCATGGCTGTGGGCAACGAGGTCAGCAGTTGCTCAGGCCGCGTAATACGGTCCCAATAGCGACTTACCGGCTCAAAGCTGTTATTGACCGAGATGTCCTGCGTATGTTCGGACTCCAACTGCTGCAAGACCGGGGCGACATTGCGGCGAGCAAAGATATCGCCGGGCAGTAGCAGCACAGGGAGACGATTGATCGTGGCCAGGGCAGCTCCAGTCACCATATTGGTCGCACCGGGGCCAACTGATGAGGTACAGGCAAACGTCTGCAAGCGGTTCTTCGTTTTCGCGTAGGCCGCAGCGATATGCACCATGGCCTGCTCGTTGCGGCCCTGATAATAGCGAAACTCGGGCATCTGCTGCAATGCCTGACCTATCCCGGCGATATTGCCGTGACCGAAAATGCCAAAGCAGCCAGCAAAAAAAGGTTGTTCTTGCCCATCACGCTCTATATACTGGTTTTTGAGAAAGGCAATAAGGGCCTGAGCCATCGTCAGGCGTTGAGTTATCCGTTCGGTCATGCTCGTCCTCCTTCCCGGCACAGGCGGGCTTGTAAACCCGCCCCTACAATTAAATCGCGTACAATTAAACCGCGCCCCTATTAGAACCCGCCGTGGCTTTCGATGAATGTCGTCGCTTCGTCATAAGTGGCCATGAAGTTGGCACAGCCATGCTTCGTGACCATGATCGCACCACAGGCATTGGCAAGACGCGCGGCCTTGTACCAGTCCCAGCCTTTGACGAAGCCGCACAGCAGCCCGGAGGCAAAGGCGTCACCTGCTCCCAGGATATTGTGCACCTGTACCGGAAAGCCGGGAACATCGATCTGTGAGGTGGCACCTTCATCGGATATCACGTGAATGCGTGAGCCATCTCCGCCGCGTTTCTGAGCCAGCACGCGAGGACCCAGGCTCAGCAATGTTGCGATGGCGGTGTCAATATCGCCACTGACGTGTGCGTCGGAGACCTGAGAATGGGTCAGGCTGATCTGGGCCGCGCTGGTGAGCATGGCGGCGTTGATCTCGTCTTCAGTGCCGATCACGATATCGACCAGGCGCAAGGCCGAGCGCAGCGTCACACCGAAGGCGCGCGGATCATCCCACTGGTCAGGACGGAAGTCGATATCGAGCGCCACCGTCGTTCCCGCCCGCTGCGCCTCCTCTGCCGCGAAGAGCGTTGCGCTGCGGCTCGGTTCCTTGCTAAAGTCCATACCAGAGATCAGCAGGACGCGGGCATTGGCTATGGGCGTTGCCAGCACATCATCGATAGTCAGTGCCATATCGGCGGCGTTCTCCCGGTAGTAGGTCAGTGGGAAACGGTCCGGCGGCTCAATGCCCAGGACGACAGCACTGGAACGCCTCCCTGGCTTGCGTGGGATGAAGGTGGTTTCGACTCCTTCACGCTGCAGAAAGTGCAGGATGAAGTTGCCCACCTGGTCATCGCCAATCGCGGTCAGGAGCGCCGAGCGCAGACCCAGGCGCCGCGTGCCCACGCTGACATTGGTTGGACAGCCACCGACATAGGCGGCGAAGCTGGTGATCTCCACGAACGGCGCGCCTATGTCGTTGGAGTAGAGGTCAATTGAAGATCTCCCCACCGCTATCACGTCATATGACCTGTTGATTGCATTCATATCTAATACCTGTTCCTCTCAAGAACGACCTGGTCTATCATTGAGCTTCCTTTGCAGATGGACGAACGATCGAACCGGTAATTTTGCCTGAAGAAGGAAGCAGACGGTGAAATGCAGGATCGACCTGGTAGTTCCATGCGCGATGAGGACCGGCCATAATGTTGAGATAGTAGAGATCAAATCCGGGAGCCGCAGAGACGACATGATACCCCTTGGGGACCAGGACAAGATCTCCATCATGTACTGCGACCGTTTCATCGAAATCCTCGCTATACACACGCTGGAAGGCGAACCCGTCGCCCGGCGAGACGCGATGATAATACGTCTCCTCAAGGTAAGCTTCGTACGGCGGGTTCTCGGTATCATGTTTGTGCGGAGGGAACGAGGACCAGTTGCCAGCCGGAGTAATGACCTCGACGACGATCAGGCGCTCCGCTGCCTGGTCGGTATCCAGGATGTGCTGGACGCGGCGCTGCGTAGTGCCTTCACCGCGTAGTTCAACGCTCACATCTTCTGGGCGAATCATACGGGCCGGAAGATGCTGGTGTGTGGTGGGAGCACTGGCAAGAGCAATCTCCATGCCATCCGAGGTGCATTCCACCTGGTAGCTCGCGTCTTCAGATAGGTAGAGAGCATACGCTGGTTTTTCTTCAAAGACGCTGAGCCGCTCACCGATCTGCCCGAGCGATTGACCATTGAGTTGTGCTCTGCCCGTGCCAGACAACACGATCAGAGCAGTCTCTCTACCGTTTGCCGCGCCACGCAGCGTCTGCCCTCGGGTCAGATGGTACACCGCAAACGAGACGTACTGCCAGCCAGCCGTCTCCGGCGTAATGGCAACCGGGCGCAGAATCCCGCCAGCTTGATCAATTTGCGGCTTGATAAGTATACCCATACATACTCCTCTTTTTGGAGGCGGTTGGCTATCGCCCCAGTAACGTACAATACTCTCAGTACAAGGATATCATTCCTTACAGACGCATGACCGTAGGTAGAAGCGAAAGCTTCGTTTGCGTCTGAGTAAGGAGCTTCATCTCGCTTCCCACACAAAGAGTTCTATCATGTAGTCATCGGGGTCGCAGATAAATACTCGTTGTACACCGTCGCCCCGAGGAAGTGGACCACCCACGATCTCCACGTTGTGAGCGCGCAGGTGCTGTATTGACGCTTCCAGGTCGTCAACCTCGAAGGCGGTATGTGTCCCATTGCCTTGCGCTATCTCATCGCGCCGGTAGTGCCCATGTATCTGAACCACGCGACCTACCTCGGCCTCGCCAATCAGGTGGACCTCAAAACTATGTTCATCGTTGGTGAGCCAGGCTCCGGGAACATCGGAATTGCTCGGACGCGGAAGCTCATGCAGCCCCAATACCTGCTTATAGAAGCGGCGCGAACGCTCAACGTCTTTCACAAGGATTGATGTGTGATCTAGTTTGCGAATGTTCATGAAGTTCTTCTCCTCACCTATAGGCTGGCGGCAGCGCGAGCGTTCTGTCAGCCAGACCTCAGTTCCGTTTTGACCCAGCAGCCCGTCTCGGCGCTTTCGATGGCTGCATCCAACAGTTGTTGCACCCGCGCACCATCGTCAAAGTTTGGTACCATCGGTTGTCCGTTTGCTACCGCACGCACGAACTCACAGACCATAGACCCCTGTTTGCGAAACACGTCCTCCCAGGTTTCGATCACGCGGTCACGGCGGGCATCGCCCCAATAACGATCGGGGACGGTCAGTTGACGCTCCGGCCCGTCCTCTAGGCGGTCTCCCGTAATTTGCTGCCTGAAATCCCAGTCGATGACCTGGCGCAGCGTGCCGTTCGAGCCGTGGAAATCCCACTCATGGACCTGATCGAAGCCATAACCCTTATCCTCGTAGGTCTTTTCGTAGGCGATGGCCGACGCATGCACCATCCCCTGCGCCCCATTTTTGAAGCGCAACATCACCATAGCCGTGTCGTCGGCCTGTTCATATGTTTGGCCCTGAGGATTGGGCGGGCGTTTCACCAGTGCGCTCAACTGAGCGCACACTGCCTCGATTTCGCCATAAAACCATTCGGCCACGTGGAGGAAGTGTGACCCGATGTCGGCCAGGGCACCCGAGCCGGCGATCTTCCGGTCAAAACGCCACAAATACGTCTCTGGATCACGGGCGAATCCTGCGTAGTAGCGCATTTGTAGGTGATAAGGTTGCCCCAGGTAGCCCTCATCGACAAGGTGCTTGAGATAGCGTGTCGATGGCATGTAACGGTAGGTGAAAGGCACGCACGTAATCGAGCCTTTTTTCCTGGCTGTGGCGGCCATTTCGGACGCCTGGGCGTAGTTGAGCGCGAGCGGCTTTTCGCAAATGGCATGCAGCCCGTGATCGAGCACGTCCATGGTAACGGGGTAATGCGCGTCATTGGTTATAGCCACGACAACCGCTTCGCATAAACCGCTCGCGAGCAATTCCTTGTAATCGGTGAAGGTATGGGGAATGTGATACTTCTGCGCGAGGGCCTCTGCTCGCTCTGGAATCAGGTCGCATACAGCGACGACATTGGCCTGATCGCAGGCCGCTAAGGCCGGCATATGCATCGTGTTCGGCCACCAGCCTGCACCAATCATTCCGATGTTGACTTGCTTTTCGGTCGACATGTGCTCCTCCTTGTAGCTCCTTATTCAGTCAGAAACGAAGCTGCTCTAGCTCCTTATGCGGTTGCAAACGAGACGATGTCTCTAGCTCCGCTCATGCAACCGGTAGGAAGTGCTTCTAGTGCTACGACGCTCTTTATTCCGACCGACAACGATGCGATGCATCTACCTACGGTCAGTCGGTCGGAGCGGAAGCACTCATCTGACTGCAAGGAAGTAGCTCCTATTCCTGATAGAAGCCCGGTCTCGCCGGCGTTGACACTGATATCGGTGTGCCACTCTGTAAGGATTGAATGCAGGCATCGGTGACCAGCAGCGACATGTAGCCGTCCCAGGCGGTCGCCCCAGTAAAAGCTTGCCCGGTCTGGGCCGAATGCACCCAATCCGTCAACTCCAGGATATAGCCTTCCTGAAAGCGTGCGAGGTGGTTCCTGGGAACAGCCACCGACCGTGCTTCTCGGGCCCGCACCAGCGCATCATCAGGTTGCAAGGTCAGAGCGGTGCCCCGTTCACCAATGATTTCGGCGGACACTTCATACCCGTACTCAACCGCGACAGACACCTCAGCCGTTGCTAAACACTCGCCGCTCAAAGCCATCTGTATGAGCACCATATCCCTAGTCTCGTCGCTGAACGACGTGTGCGTCCGCACACCCCGCACAAAGACCTCTGTAATCTCCTGCCCCAGGAGCCAGCGGGCCGAATCAATATCGTGAATGGCCGAGTTCGTGACGACGACCTCGCCGGGCAGATGGGGCGGGATCATCGGGTTCCGATGCACGCCCTTGAATAAGATCGGGCGGCCAATTTCCCCCGCTGCGACCGCCTGCCGGACGGCCACATGCTGGGGATCAAAGCGGCGCATAAAGCCGGTGGCGATCAGTCGACGCCCCAGGGTCTGTTCCGCCTCGATAATCTTCAGCGCCTCGTCGGCTTTGGTCGCCAGAGGTTTCTCGCAGAGCACAGGCTTGTGGTGCCGCAAACATGCATGCACAAACTCCGCATGAGTGGAATCGGGTGACGCAATCACCACAGCATCAATACCAGCATCCTGGATCAGTTGCGCCGGGTCCTGGAAAGCCTTTGCAGAACCACATTCCTCGGCAACCTGCCCCGCACGCGCCTGGTCAAGGTCATAGATTGCCACCACCTGCGCGCCTTTCACGTGGCGCTGCAAATTCACCGCATGGCGCGAGCCCATGCCGCCTGCGCCAATCACACCAATCGATATGTCAGCCATCGGTCCCTTCCTTTCGTAACTCTTCAGTAGGGATGGGGCTTGCCCCCATCCGGTTCCCACTACGCGGCTCCCTGGCCGAATGGGGGCAAGCCCCATCCCTACTGATCAGCATAGTAATTTATAAGCCGATCGAACGAATGTAGTCGCGGTTTCGCTGCGCACTTTCTTTGGGCGTACCCATGCCGGGCAACACATCCTGCTCCACGACGATCCAGCCAGCATAGTCGATGTCTTTCAGCTCCTGTATGACCGCCGGGAAGTTGACATCTCCGAGGCCCAGTTCGCAGAACACGCCGTGTTCGACGGACTGGATGGCATCCCACTCGTTCCGACGGGATTGTTCGGCGACCCGCGGATCGTGATCTTTGAAGTGGACATGCCACACTCGGTCAGCGTGTAGGCGCAGCCCTGCGACGGGATCGCCCCCGCCAAAACGGTAATGCCCGGTGTCAAAGCATAGGCCTACCAAACCTGGATCAGTCAGACTCAGGAATCTGGCCGTTTCCTCTGGCGTTTCCACCCAGGTGCCAATATGGTGATGAAAGACTGTTCGTAAGCCGGTCTCGCGTTTTACGGCGTGGGCGATTCGGTTTGCCCCTGCCGCAAAGCTCTGCCACTGCGTATCGCTCATGCCCTGTTCCGGTTTGATGCGTCCGGCGTATTTAGTGCGCATGGGATCGGTATACGGATCATTGCCAAGCACGATCAAGGCGTCTGGCCCGCCTACTTCCGCGAGCAGTTGGGCGGTGCGAACCGCAGCCGCTTCGCTTTCGGCCAGGCGGCTCGGATCGTGTAGATAGACGCTGACCCAGGATGCCAGCAGCTTGAGGTCGCGTGCCTCCAGTTCCTGCCGCAGCTTATTGGGATCGGTGGGCATGAACCCCCAATCTCCCAGCTCGGTGCCCCGATAGCCAGTCTCATGCATTTCATCAAGCACCCAGGCATATCCCTCGCGCTCACCGGCCACATTCTCGATGACACCCCACGAACACGGCGCATTAGCAACTCTAATCAAGATGGTCTCCTTTCCTTATCTGCTCCAACAGTTTGCCGTCCTCTACGACACTTCTACACTATACCCGTATTGCCTGCACCGCGGCCATAACGCTACCGCCCGCCGTGCTGCAGCACGCGCTCCCACACCGCGACGGTCCTGGCTTTTGCCTCGCGGGCCACAGCCAGCGGATCCTGCCGCCAGTACTCCTCGCGGAATAGCTCGACTGACAGCACTCCATCCCACCCGGTCGCGCGAACGGCTCCGAGGATGTCCTGCAAGGGAATGACGCCTTCACCGGGATAGAGTCGGTGGCCGTCGGTGATGTCGGGCTTTGGGACATCCTCTACATCGTTGATATGCAGCACGACGAGCCGCTCTGGATCGACTTCCCTGATCGACTCCAGTGTTGAGCCACCGGCGTAGAAGTGGGCGGTGTCCACAATGATGCCGAGGTTGGGACGGTTGGCTTCCTGGACGATCGCCCACGCGCCTGCGACGTCGCGGACGGCGGCCCAGGGAAAGCCCATGAACTCGAACGCGACGCTGCGGCCAAACTCCGCAGCAACGTCGGCCATCTCCCGCAGCGTGGCGACGGTGTCGCTCGTGACCTGCGCGTCTGTGCGGCCCTCGGTCGGGCCGGGCACGACTAACACCCATGGACACTCGATCGCCTGAGCGTAGCGGCTCAACTGACGGCAGCGCGCGACTGCACGCGCTGTGCCAGCTACGCCATCCACGCCGACCCGGTCGATCGCGTTGATGGTCCACGCTGCCACGTCGGCCTCGCGCAGCATCCGGCGCACGTCGTCGAGCGAGCCTTGAGTCAGGAACTGGTCGAGCTTGACATCACGCAGTTCGATCACGTCGTAGCCTGCCTGTCCGGTGATACGAATATCGGTCGCGAGGTCGGCAGTTTGCGTAGTCGCGCCATTGAAACCAGGTCGCATAGTTTCCTCCTTAAATAGTACATGAAGCGGAGCTTCAACATTCTCAATAACACCTCTTCACAGTAGGGATGGGGCTTGCCCCCATCCGGTGCCCCCGTGTGGAGAAGGCGCTGCACCCCGCCACGGATGGGGGCAAGCCCCATCCCTACTTACGGGTTCTACTGTTGCCCCTTTTCTAATATTCAACGGTCTCCCAACGTTCGCTTTCCCAGGAGCGGATGATCGCCTGTTGGACTCTGGCCACGGCCAGAGCTTCGGCAAAGCCCGGTTCTCCCTGCTGACCGGTGACGATGGAGTGCAAGAAGTTGTAGGCTTCGATCACCTTCAGGTCGTCGTAGCCCAGATTCAGTCCCCAGGCCGGATTGAAGTGACCGTGGTAAGGATGAGCTGGCCCGCTCAAGAGGGTGGTGTAGCCATCCTCCGCCGGGTTTTCATCGTTGCGCCATTGAAGTTGGAGTTCATTCATGCGCTCCATGTTCCACTTGATGGCGCCTCGGGTCCCGTGAACTTCAAAGGACATATCACATTTGGCCCCATTGATGACCCGGCACGATTCCAACATCCCGCGTGTGCCGTTTGCAAAATGCACCAGGGCGCTGACGTAATCCTCGTTGGTCACCTCTCCCATCGGGCCATCGCTGCTGCCGACATCGTAATGGGTGCCGCTGCCCGGTTGGGGAATGGGGCGCTGCCGGAGAAAGATTTCTTTGTCGCCGGTGACGCGCGAGATGGGGCCGACCAGCATATGGGCCAGATCAATCACATGCGACATCAAGTCGCTCAGGGTGCCCAGACCGTGCTCCTGCTCAAAGCGCCAGGAGAGGAAGCCGTTGGGGTCAGCCGCGTAGCCGTTGAGAAAGCGACCGTGATAATGGGTCAACTGTCCAAGTTTCCCCTCGGCGATGAGCTGCCGGGCATACTGCACGAGCGGTGCCCAGCGATAGTTGTAACCAACGAAGGTCAACACCCCGGCCACGCGGGCGGCAGCGGCACTCTGGATAGTTTCCTGTGGATCCTTGCCGACTGGTTTCTCACACAGGATGTGTTTCCCGGCCTGGGCCGCCGCCCGGTTGATTTCCAGGTGCATCCCGTTGGGCGCAGCCACGCTGGCGATCTCCACCGTGGGATCGGCGATCACCGCGCGCCAGTCGGTGGTGTAGCGCTCGAAGCCAAAGCGCTGCTGGGCGACCTGTGCGCGCGCTTCTACCGCGTCGGCGCAGATAACGAGCCGGGGGGAAATCCCGCTCTCATGAAAACGGTCTGGAACGGCGCGATACGAGCGACTGTGAACTTCGCCCATCCAGCCCAGGCCAATCACACCGATACCAATTGTACGTGTCATTGTGATACCTCCACTCTCGTGAAAAACCAGGGTCACTTCCTCTCCGACTGAATACTTCCGCTCAGCCGCATGAGTGTCAGCTAGAGACATCGTCTCGTTTACGGTTGAATGCGGAGCGTAAAGAGCTTACTCAGGCTGCCAGTAGGAAATCTTGACCGGTCGATTCATGCGCAACGAATCGACTGCCGCTTCCGCAATCGTCTGCGCACGCAAGCCATCCATCAGCGATGGGTAAAGGATCTCCTTGCCCTCAAGCGCACAGATGAAGGCATCCAATGACAGGGCAAAACTGGGTTCGATCCGCTCAAACCAACCGGGGTGCAACCCGTCGGAGACCACTTGCGTGCCCGTGTACAGAGACACCTCGCGCGTCGGTTTGAGCCTGGATTGCACCATCCCTTCAGAGCCGAAGACCTCGATGCGCTCATCGTAGCCATATGTGGTGCGGCGGCTGTTGTCGATGTGACAGAGCGCTCCGCCTGGCATTTTCAGGATGAGCATCGAAGTGTCGACATCCCCCGCCTCACCAATGGTCGGGTCAACCAGAACCGCACCGGCTGCGTACGCCTCAACTGGGGCTTCACCGACGAGCCAGCAGGCCAGATCAAAAAAGTGTATAGTCTGGTCGCGGAATTGTCCACCCGACACTTTAATGTAACTGATGGGAGGCGGCTCGTGGGAGCGCGAGGTGAGGTGCATCATCTCCACCTTGCCAATTGTACCATTCTGGATGGCTTCTCGGACGCCCAGGTGATTGGAGTCAAAACGACGACTGAAGCCGATCATGATCGGGACATACGCGTGATACGCTTCCTGCACCACAGCTTTGACCCGCTCAATATTCAAATCAATCGGCTTTTCGCAATAGGCCGGTTTATGAGACTGGATGGCGCCGCTCAACAAAGCGGCGTGCGTGTCGGTGGATGAGGCGATGAGGACAGCGTCTACATCGTCCGCGGCCCAGATCTCCTCAGGAGTCGAAGCAACGTGTGCGCCCAGACGGGACGCTACCCGCTGCGCTGCTTCGGTATTGATGTCATACACGTACTGTAATGTAGCCCGTGGATGAGCCGCGATATTGTTAGCATGAACCCCGCCGATAAATCCGGTGCCAAACAGGGCAAATTTCACCATAGTGTTCACCTCTTTTCGGGCGGGCTTATAAATCGCGCCCCTACTGGACATCTCGCGCCCCTACTGGACATCGACGAGCGCATTTATCCAGCGCCCATCCTGCTGATGGGACGCAACGGCGGCGTCGATAAACTTCACACCCAACACGCCATCTTCAACCGTGGGAAACAGGTAGGCCAGCGGGTCGGCCTCAACCCCATCCCGGCGGGCGAGAACGGCGTCAGCAATATCGGAATAAATATTGGCGAATGCCTCTAAATAGCCCTCCGGGTGACCAGGCCACAGGCGCGAGGCGCGCCGAGCCGCCGGGGACAACCAGCCGAAACCGTGCGAGAGGATTTGATGCGGGCCACCCAGGGGGCGCAGGATAAGCTCGTTGGGCTGCTCCTGCACCCACTCCAGGCTGCCTTTCTCGCCATACACCCGAATGCGCAGCCCGTGCAGATGCCCGGTCGCGACTATGCTGGCCCACATCATCCCTTTCGCTCCATTATTGAAGCGCAGCATGATGTGGGCGTTGTCATCAACCTGACGGCCCGGCACAATACTGGACAACTCGGCGGACACTTCGGTGATTTCCAGGCCGGTGATAAAGCGAGCCAGGTGCTGGGCGTGCGTCCCCAGATCACCGACTACGCTAGATTTCCCGGCAATGCTGGGAGTGGTGCGCCAGACTGCCTGCTTGTGTCCTTCCGCTTCCAGCAGGGTGGAAGCCCAGCCAGAGGCGTGTTCGACCTGCACCAGCCTGATTTCGCCCAACTCCCCGCTGCGAATCATCTCGCGGACCTGCCGTACCATCGGATAGCCACTGTAGCAGTAGGTCACGCCAAAAACCAGGCCGGTCTGCCGTACCAGGCGCATCAACTCAAGAGCTTGCTCTACATCGGTGGTCAGGGGCTTATCGCAGATAACATCGATGCCTTGTTCCAGAAAGGCTCTGGCAATGGCATAATGGCTGTTGTTGGGGGTCATAATGCTGACCACCTCAAGACCATCTTTCAGCTTCGCCTCCTGCTCGGCCATCTCCTGCCAGGAGCCATAGCGGCGCTCTGGAGCGATATCAAGTGTGGCGGCAAAGTCCCGGCTGCGTTCAGCAT
>WNGD01003645.1_pt1 | contig 15492 bp, 15 predicted proteins | sample 5400671 | NCBI WGS metagenome assembly WNGD01 (sample SAMN13153369, study PRJNA577476) | soil metagenome | isolation source: 40 cm soil or saprolite under grassland replicate 2 | place: USA:California | collected 2016-06-15 | reverse complement strand
ATAAGGGATTTTCGATCGCCACGGATCCCACCGTGGAGAAGCAGTATCAGCTGATGATCTCCTACCGGTCCGGGGACATGCACGCGCCGCAGCTCGAGACGCGCGAGGGTCTCGCGGTCGAGGTAGAGAACGTGATTCAGGCCGTCAACGGCAAAGAGCCGCTCGCGTCAGATGGCATCGCTGGATGGCGGGTGGTGCGGATCCTCGAGGCGGCGCAGCAATCGATTCAGCAAGGCGTCGCGGTGCCGGTGAGCGGCGCCCCCGCCGCATTGTCTCGTTGATGCGAGAGTGGAGTCCTGAGGAGCGCGACGGTCTGCTGCGGCGGATCGCCCCGGACGTCAAGCTGGGGCGGAACGTGCGCATCTACGCGTTCGTCAACCTGTACGGCTGCGAGATCGGCGACGAGACGTCGATCGGCACGTTCGTGGAGATTCAGAAGGGGGCGAAGGTCGGGGCGCGCTGCAAGATCCAGAGCCACAGCTTCATCTGTGAAGGTGTGACGATCGAGGACGAGGTGTTCGTGGGGCACAACGTCAGCTTCATCAACGACCTCTACCCCCGCGCCACGGCGGACGGCGGTCGGCTGCAGACGGAGCGGGACTGGCGGGTGATTCCGACGTTGGTGAAGCGCGGTGCCGCGATCGGTACCGGGGCGGTGCTGCTCGGGGGCATCACGATCGGGGAGGGCGCCGTTGTTGGAGCGGGGTCGGTCGTGACGCGGGACGTCCCGGCCGGAGCAGTCGTCGCGGGCAACCCTGCGCGAATGTTGCGCATGGTCGAGCCGGCGACTCAGGAACCAGAACAAGGCTAGGGGGCGATGCAAGTACCATTTCTCGATCTGAAAGCACAGCACGCGGCGCTAGAGGCCGAGCTGACCGAAGCATTCCAGACCATCGTGCGGGGCGCGGCGTTCGTAGGTGGGCCCGAGGTGGAGGCGTTCGAGCGCGAATTCGCGGCGTTCTGCCAAGCGGAGGGCGCCGTGGGCGTGGGCTCCGGCACGGACGCGCTGCGGTTTGCGTACCTAGCCATGGGCATCAAGCCCGGGGACGAAGTCATCACCGTCCCCAACACGTTCATTGCTACCACCGAAGCGCTGACGCAGGCCGGAGCGGCGGTGCGATTCGTCGACGTCCTGCCTGACACCCTGCTGATGGATCCGAGGCAGCTCGCGGCGGCGATCACGCCCCGCACTGTCGGGATCGTACCGGTGCACCTGTACGGCACGCCGGCGGACATGGATCCGATCCAGGAGATCGCCAGGGCCCATGGCCTGTGGGTGATCGAAGACGCCGCCCAGGCGCACGGGGCCGTCTACAAGGGGCGGCGGGTCGGGACGATGGGGGCGATGGCGGCGTTTTCGTTCTACCCGGGGAAGAACCTCGGCGCGTGCGGCGAGGCGGGGGCGGTCACGTCAGCGGACGCCGGGCGCCTCGAGTTTGTGCGGAAGCTGCGGGAGCACGGCCAGGCGCAGAAGTATTATCACGACATCGAGGGCTACAACGGCCGTCTCGACGCGCTCCAGGCCGCGTTCCTGCGGATCAAGCTGCGGCGCCTGGAGCAGTGGAATCGAGCGCGGCGGACCATCGCGGCGCTATACCGAGGACGTCTGTCAGAAGCCTCGGACGTGCGGCTCGTGGCCGAGACGCCAGGCAGTCGCTCGGTGTATCATTTGTTCGTTGTGCGCGTGCCCCAGCGCGATCGGGTGCGCGAGTTCTTGCAGAGCCGAGGCATCGCCACGGGGCTACACTATCCGCTGCCGCTGCATCGCCAGGTGGCGTACCGGCATTTGCACCTCGCCGACGGAGCGTTCCCCGTGACGGAGCAGGCAGCGGGTGAGATCCTAAGCCTCCCAATGTTCCCTGAGATGACGCCTGATCAAGCCGATCGAGTAGTGGACGTCTTGGCAGAGTTCTTTGTCGGTGGGCGGCAGCCCGCCGAGCTAGCTGGACGTACAACAGTCACTACAACCCTGGCGCACGCTTCGGCCGTTGGTTCGATGTAGTGCAGAGCGCTCCCGTGCTCAGGATCGTTTCGGTGGTGGGTGCCCGCCCGAATTTCGTAAAGCTGGCGCCCGTCGCCCGGGCGTTGGCTGCACGACCCGGTGTCGAGCACCTGATTATCCACACCGGGCAGCACTACGATCCCCTATTGTCTGACAGGTTCTTCGAGGAACTAGAGATTCCCACGCCCGACTTCAATCTGGAGGTTGGGTCCGGGACGCATGCTGTGCAGACTGCGGCTGTTCTTGAAAGGATCGAGCCGCTGTGCCAGCGCCTGAGGCCCGATTGGTTGCTGGTCTACGGCGATGTGAACTCGACAGTTGCTGCGACGCTAGCGGCGGTGAAGATCGGCGTCCGGGTGGCTCACATCGAAGCTGGCCTTCGCAGTGGCGACAGAACTATGCCCGAAGAGCACAATCGGGTTGTAACGGATCATCTGGCGGACCTGCTGTTTGCTCCTTCGCGCGATGCCATCGGTAACCTGGAGCGAGAAGGAATCAAGCAGGAGCGGATTGCGTTCGTAGGCAATGTCATGATCGATACCCTGGTGCGTGCGCTGCCGGCGGCCAGGTCTTTAGAGACCCACCAGGAATTGGATCTTCGAGCTGGCTCCTTCGTTCTCGTGACGCTGCACCGACCGTCGAACGTCGATGACCCTGCAATCCTCGGCGAGCTCTGCGACGCACTGGCGGAGGTGCAGCGCCGGCGCCAGGTTGTGTTCCCCGTGCATCCACGCTCACGCGAGCAGTTGAAGCAGTGGGACCTTACCCGTCGCCTTGGCGGGGTGTGCTTGATTGACCCGGTACCGTACTTGGCAATGCTGAGCCTGATCGACTCCGCAGGACTTGTCATTACGGACTCGGGCGGTGTGCAGGAGGAAACGACGTTCTTGGGGGTCCCGTGCCTGACCGTGCGCCCAAACACCGAACGGCCGATAACGCTGACCCACGGCACGAACAGACTCCTACGTCCCACTCGCGAGGCGCTGGTAGCGGCCTGTCAGAACGGTTTCTCCCGCCGCACGCCACCACCTGCGCTGGAGAGGTGGGACGGGAGAACAGGTGAGCGGATCGTCCAGGCTTTGTGCGACGGCGCTCAGTTCGACTAGCCGTCGCCCAACCCCAGCATCGCTCCGATGGCGACCGGGTGGGTTTGGTTCGACTTCGAAAACACCCCTCACGTGTTGTTTCTCGAGCCTATCATCCGAGAGGTGGCCGCCGACGGATGGGCGGTTCGAATTACCGCCAAGCCGCAAGCCCAGACTCTCGAGCTCGCCGAGAGCCGCGGATTCGCCGTGGACGCGATTGGTTCAGGAGATTTAGCGGGACTCGCTCGAAAGGTCACCGGCACCCTCAGTCGAGCGGCCCGTCTGTTCGGATGGGCCGCAAGACACGGCAGGCCGCGTTTGCTCGTATCAACCTCTCGCAGCGCGTCTCTGGCAGCACGCGCGCTGGGGGTACCCGCGATCGGCATGCTGGACTATGAACACGCTGAGCAGGCTGTTCTGGCAATCAGCTGCGCCTCCATATGGTTCCCCGACGTTCTTCGCACTGTTCAGCTGCCCAGAATGAGCAGGCGAATTGCTCGCTACTACCCGGGATTAAAGGAGAACTTGTACCTGGACAGCTGGCCTATTGACCGTGCCCAAGAGCGAGCCAAGCTCGGTGCCTCAGGTGGCGACCTCCTTGTTGTCGCCCGGCCACCAGCGGATACCGCGCATTACGCCGCGGCGCTAAGTAACCGTTTGTGGGCTCGGGCCCTGACGGGTCTATCAACCCAACGAGCTGTGCGTACTTTGGTCGTATCGCGAAGCCCCGCACAGCGTCGGCAATTGATGGATGGGCTAGGGGCGTTGGACCGCACGGAGTTTCTGGACCATGCCGTTTCCGGCCCGGGATTGGTGGCAGCCTCAGATCTTGTTGTGGGCGGTGGCGGGACGATGAACCGTGAGGGTGCGGTCCTGGGCATTCCGGTGTGGAGCGTATTCGCAGGGCCGAGGCCGGCCGTGGACGAGCAGCTTGCGGCCGAAGGTCGACTGCGGTGGATCCTATCGGAGGAGCAACTAGATCTCGCGCTCGAGAGTCCGCTGCCCCGGCCGATGCCCCGGCGAGGGCCGTTCCCGGAGGGGCTACGGACAATCATACAGTACGTCAAGGGTTGGCTCCGGAAGTCTTAGGGAGGACTGGCGTGACACACGCTGCGGGATTGGCGCCCAAGGCTGCAAGCCTGTTGGCTCTACTGGGAGCGGTCGCGTTCTCACCGACAGTTTCTTCCGCTCAACAGGCCGGGACTTCGACATGGGTATTGGTCTATGCAGGGGGACCCAAGCGGCCTTCTTATTCGGTGAGCGACTTCGTACACCTGATCGCCTACGTCGACACCGCTGACAGGCCGGGTGGATGGTTATGCACTGGGGCCATATTCCTCGAGATCTTTGCGCCCTCAGGACACGCCTTCGCAACTTGGATCGGTGGACAGCCTGCCAATGGAGATGATTGGAACGCGTATCTCCATGTCGTCTTCGATTCGGGTGGGGCGCTTGCCCGCCTCGATTCAGCAGTGAGTAGCGTGGGGAGGCAAGTGGGTCCCCTACCCAAGAAATTTCCGGTAATGGTGATGATCCCGTACCCCGATCCCCACGTTTCGAGGCTCGATTCGCCGTGGGGGTCATTCTCATTGGCTGAGAATTCGGGCCGCCTGGAGGCAGTCGAGTCGTACGTCAACGAAGTAGTGAAACGCTTTCATGGGAGTCGATACACGAATGTGGAACTGGTGGGGTTCTATTGGCTGAACGAGTCGATCTCAGGAAGCGATACTAGCCTGACTACCGATGTGGCGAGACGAATCCACAAGCTGGGCCTCCGTTTTTATTGGATACCATACTACACAGCAGGCAACGTTGACGCGTGGGCGCGCATGGGCTTTGACCGAGCGTGGCTCCAGCCCAATTTCTTCTTCAACCCTGCGGTGTCGCCACTTCGCCTCGATTCCGCCGTGGAGCGCGCCCGCTCGTTGGGAATGGGGCTCGAGATCGAGTTCGACGGACGGCTATACAGCGATCCGCGCTACTTCGATCGGTTGGACCCTTACTTGAGTACATTGTCGAGGGCTTCGGATCTACGGCGGCAGGACCTGGTCATTTACGACGGCGCCGGGGCCTTGATTCGCCTGGCGACGCGCAAAGACTCGCTATCCAGAGGTTTGTATTCGCGTCTCGTGACAACTCTTGTCGCTGAGAGAGGGGTTCATTGAGCTTTCAGGCGCGCTGAAGAGCACGGTGATGCATTACTCCCCCTTCGGGCGGGGAAGGAGACCGGCATGGTCGAGTCCACGTGCGGACGACCAGTCATGGGGTCAAGGTGCGGAATCTTTATTCTCATGCTCGCGGCGGCGTCGGCATGCCTCGACCTCCCAACCCCGTCTACTCCCCTCACGACCAACGCCGAGGATGCGGTTGGCCTGTGGGTCTTGCATGTAGGGGGTGACCGTTTCGGTAGTCACGTCCAGCTCCTGAGCGCCGACCGGCTTGAGGACGCAGAGTGGCCGCTTACCCTCACAGCGATCGACGTCCGAGACTGGAGTGGTGTTCCCAATGCGGACTTGAGATCATCGTTTGCCCGTGGCAGGCCTGTTCAAGACGGCTTTGAGTGGCAGTTCGCTCTCGCTTCGGGTGATAGCGTTTGGATGAAGTGGCGAATCTCGGGCGATACTGCCCGCGGCAGCCTGCGGCTGCGAGGGGGAGACACTCTAAACGCGGACACTTTGGTCGGTGTTCGAGTGTCAGCGAGCTTGCTGCTGCCCGTTTATGGCCGGTTTTCCGGTGCTTTGACGTGGGACTCGACGCCGCAAGTGCTGCTTCGGCTGGATGACATTCCCTCAAGTGACCGAGATTTCGTCAGCAGGCTGCGCACGCGGGGACTGGTCGCCGAGCTTGGCGTGCCGACAGCGTGGGTCGGGTACCGCGGGCGCCCCTCCTGGAGTGAGCTTCGAGATTGGGCAGCTGCAGGGTTCGGCTTCGCCGCGCATTCGCGGACCCACGGCGCCAGTCCCACCAGCGATCTGAGCTTCTTCTCGGAAGTCCTCGGGTCCATTGGCGATCTGCGTTCTCATGGTCTGCCTAGCTACGTGTTCGTCCAGCCGGGCACCTGGTCAGACTCACTAAACTTCAACAGTTCGACGAAACTTCGGACCTGGCGAGGTTCTCTTCTGCGATCGTTCACGCACGTGTTTGAAGGGTATGTTTACCCACCGCCGGTGACCCAGCCTGCTCCTGACTCTATCGTTCTTGGCTTGAGTCATGTTACCATCTCGGACGGTGTCAGCGCGAATTACATCCTGAAGGTGTGGAACAGTGCTGCGCGGCCAAACCGTTTTACCGTGGTGCTTGTGCATACAGCCAGGCTGCCAACCCCTGATGCGCTGGACTGGTTTCTCGATAGCCTGGCAACTGCGCGGGCGGCTGGCAGAATCCGGATGGTCTCTTCTTCTACGGACGTCTTGAACGAGCGCTAGATGGGATGCTCAGTCGGTCTCGTCAGAAAAGGTCCAGTGCGCTCTGACAGGAGGTTCTGGCGAGCCGCTTGGCACAAAATGTAAAGGGTCACCGGGCAGTCGATCGCAGCCGCCACCCCGTGCGAAGGGGGCGCGGGGCAAGCCGTCCCAAAGCCTGAGCGCTAGTGGTATGCCGCAGTGGCGTGGAAGTGAGCCGCTGGCCCGACCCCTTCTGGTCGTCGGAGCAACTGGTTGGTTGGGCCGTGCGACTCTTCTGGCTGCACGTGACCTTGGTGTGACCGTCACGGGTGTTGCTCGCATGGAGAGAGGACCCTGGGGGTGGAAGCGTGCGACGTGACAGACCGGGAAACCGCTGCGCGGCTATTCGAGCGACTCCGGCCCTCAGCGGTGGACCGGCTGCGGTAGCAGCCGCTCATCTGGTAATCAGCGGGGGTGGGACCATGAATCGCGAAATGGCTGCCTTGGGCACACACGTGGAGCACGTTCTGCGGCCGGAGGCGTCATCTTGATGAGTGCCTCGGGCGAGGGGGCCGGCTATCATGGGTACACTCGCCCGTTGACCTCGAGCGCGCGCTTGATACCCTTCACAGGCCAAGACACTCACGGGGACTATACATCGAGGGTGTCCGTTTCATTCTCGTTGCTATTCATCAGCACCTGGCTGCCTGAGTGAAGAGCGTACCCTGTTTGAGGAAGTTGAGAGATGAAGATCCTTGGAAGCCGAGATCATCAGGTGGCGCTCGCGTAGCGGGCGTGGCCGGGCTGTGATCTGTGTCGCGGTCGATCCGAGTTCTTCATGTAACCAATATGTACCCAACCGCTGCGCGTCCGGCGTTTGGGATCTTCGTACAGCGACAAATCGAAGCTCTCGATCACCTCGGCATAACACAGAGCCTCTATGTGATTCCGGCCGGGTCGCCCGTCCGCTATTTGCATGCCGCCCGGGTGATCCGAGCTCATGCGCGCAGCGACCATTTCGACTTGGTGCATGCCCACTACGGCTTGTCGGCCTGGGCCGCCATGTGGCAGCCGAAGCCCTTCGTGGCGACATTCGCGGGCAGCGATCTCTACGGACACTCGGACGGGCGTGGAGGACGGACTTGGCTCGGCAGGTGGGAGGTTCTGCTTGGCAACTGGGCCGCTATGCGCGCGGACAAGGTCGTGGTGATGACTGAACAGATGGTTCGTCTCATGCGCTCCCCTGCGGCACGCCGTAAGTCGATCGTTCTTCCCTACGGCATTCCCGTTCGGGCCTTTTGTCCTGGATCCCGGGACGCAGCGCGGAGTCGACTAGGCCTGCCGCTGGACCAGTTCGTGGTGCTATGGCCGCATTCCGCGAGTCCTACAAAACGCCGAGACCTTGCCGACTTGGCGATCACGAGGCTCCGCGAGGAGATCCCGAGCGCTGTCTTGTGGGGCCCGCGAGTACCACCAGACAAGATGAGCGACTGCTACCGGGCCGCTGACTGTTTGCTAGTTGCGTCGGATACGGAAGGGTCGCCGAACGTTGTACGGGAAGCTCTCTGTACCGCCCTTCCGGTCGTTTCAGTGGATGTCGGGGATGTGTGGAATCTGATTGACCGAGTCGATTGGTGCCGGCGTGCGCAGCGGGATCCTGCCGATATCGCTCGGCGACTTGCGGAGATCTCCCGGGCTCATCGACCGGTAGGGCCGCCGGGTTTCATTTGGGAGTTCGACTCGCAGCGCGTTGCAAGGGAGCTGATAGCGATCTACGAGTCCGTTCTGCGCGATCGGCGGATGTCGTAATGGCTCTCCGCGCGAACCGCTGACTTGAGTACCTCACACGGGCTGCGCGCCGCCATGCGGGGCCGCCCAAGCAGGTGGCAGGGGCGAGTGGAAGTCCTGGTCTCGCACTGGGCTGTCTTCGACGCTCGGCACCTGATGGTGATGAGCCGGCGGATGCTCGAGTTGCTGCGATTCCCGGCGCTGCGAGCAAAGGCCCGCGTCTTGCCCTACGAGGTGGAGACGGCCTGGCTGCGTCCCGGGGCTCGGAATACGGCCCGCGCGAGCTGGGGCTCGAGCCAGAGCGCGTGGTCGTGTTCTGGCCTCACAGCGCATCTCCCCTCAAGCGCCGAGACCTTGCGGAAGCGGCGGTCCGGCGCGCGCAGGAGATGATCGTTCGCCCCGGTTCTGCTATGGCAACCGCCGCGCAGGCCCGAATGCCTTTGCGCTACCAAGCGGCGGAGTGCCTGCTCATCGGATCGGAGACCGAGGGTTCGCCGACCGTCGTGAAACAAGCGCTGAGCGTCGGGATCCCCGTCGTGGGCGTGGATGTGGCGGACGTGTGGGAATGGATCAGCGATGTGGCGTGGAGCCGGCTTGTAGCCCGCGACGTGGAAGCGATTGCGCATGGGCTCGTCGCGGTCGCGAACGCGCCTCGACCGGCGTCTCCGCCGCCGTGCGTAGCTGAATTCGACGTCGGCGCGATCGCCCGGCGCCTCTTTGCCGTGTACGAGGATGTTCTCGCGTGACAACCGCCTTGCACACACTGCGGAACCGTCTCCTCGCCCCCATCGGTGGGCGCGTTGCGCTTGAGGTGGGCTCGACCTTCCTCGGCAACGCATACGCGGCGCTGGCGGCGTTTGCCGGCGGCACACTGCTCGCCCACTGGCTCGGGCCCGAGCTGCGGGGCGTGTTCGAGCTGGGGTTGTTCGCGGCCAACAGCGCGCTGCTGGCGCTCGGCCTGGGGCTCAACGTGGCGACGACGGTGTTCATCGCCAACCAACCGGCCCGTGGGCTCTGGGCGTATAGGCTGGGGATTCGGTTGGCCGTGATCTACGCCGTGTTCGGAGCCGCAGTGGTGCTGGCCGCACGATCATTCCACGTCGCGACGGAGTCGATGTCCACCACCATCGCGCTGGCGGTATTGCTCGTCTTTCTAGCCCTTTCGACGACGCAACTAGTGAACGGATTGCTCGTCGGGGTTGGGCGTATCCATTGGCAAAATGCCGCGGTAGCAGCGCGGTGGACCGCGTACCTCTTGCTACTCGGGGCCTGTTCGCTCGCGGCGGTGCCGGCACCGGACCTCGCCCTCGCCTGCTACGGGGTCGCTGCGCTCGTGGCGTGTGTCGTCGGCTGGTGGGGCACTCGGCGGTCGGACATATTCAGTCGAGCAGCCCCGCCAGGACTCACGCCGCCGGAACGGAGAGACGTCCTTTGGTTCGGGTTCCGTGCCCAGCTTGCCAATCTGTTCCAGTTCGCCTCCTACCGGTTCGACGTCTTGCTGGTAGGCCTATGGGTGGGGAATGCGCCGTTGGGCGTCTACGCGGTGGGTGTCATGTTCACCGAGGCGCTTTGGCTGCTGCCGAACGCGGTCGGCACGGTGTTACTCAGTCACACGTCCCGCTTCGCCCGCGAGGAGGCGGACCGCCGCATCGTCGTGGCGTTTACTGTCACCATGGGGTTAGTCGCCGCCGGTGCAGTGGTGCTGTCCGTCGCGTCGTACCTGGCGACGCGGCTATATCTGGGCCAGTCGTTCGCCGGTGTCCCGGAAGTGACATGGTTGCTGATGCCCGGGGCAATCGCCTTGAGTGGGAGCAAGGTCTTGGCAAATGAGCTGACGGCGCGCGGCTTTCCTGGGGTCAACACGATCGTCGCGTTATGTGGCGCGGTCGTGACGCTAACGGGCGATGTCGCGCTGATCCCCCGGTACGGGATTGTGGGAGCGGCGATCGCATCAAGCATAGGATACACCGCAGCGTTTGCGTTAATCTGCGTAGCCTTCCGGACTCGATTGCGGGGCTCGGTGTCATCATAAACAGATCTCGGGGAGCATGGCAGACTTGTCCGTGGGGCACTTGGGGCCGGCAGATGCACCGATGTGGAGAGAAAGCGCGACCTCGCGGGAGTTACATTCAGGTCGCGCGTTGGGCGGCCTTTCCCGATGTCGAGGGTTCGCTGCTATCGGGAGATACTCGAATGCGTGCCCTCGGCCTTTTCTCATGTTTCGGAGGTAGCGGATGGGCTACGAGCAGGAATACCATCAGGAAGTCCACGCATACCTTCATGACGACCGGACTTATGCTCTCTTCGCCCGTATCAATCGCAAGAGATACTTCTCTCGTGTAAACGTCTCAGATCGCGTCTTCGAGTACGGGTGCGGCCTTGGTCAGAATCTGTATGGTCTGCCCACGTCCGAGAAGTTGGGCTATGACACTAGCGAGTACGCCAGGGCCTTCGCGACCAAGAAAGGACTCAAGGTTGTCGCTACACTAGAAGGGGTTGCCAGACAGAGCTTCGACTTCGCGATCTCTCGACATACTATGGAACACGTCGATGATCCGCTAGCGCATCTCCACTTGCTGCGCGGCCTCCTGAAACCTCAAGGATGGCTTATCCTCATCGTCCCTGAAGAAAGCGTGCACGCTCTTTCGGACTATAAGCCAGACGTCAACAATCACCTTTTCTCCTGGACTCCCCGCACGCTGGCGAACCTGCTCTATCGAAGCAGCTTTGACGTAGCATCGATCAGGCGTGAACCCAATTCAGGTCTCCGATTCTTTGCGTCCGTAGCCGACCGCTGGTACGGATGGTACCGCGTTGCAATGCAAGTCACCGACTGGTTGCGGGATATGAAGGGTGAGTGGGTCGTCGAGGCGCAGCCAAGAGGGGGCGATGCGCTCTGAGACTCGTAACGGAGGGGGCGTGGAGTTCGAAGGAAGCAGTGCATCGGCAGGGTCCGGGAAGCCTCTAGCATCGCTATCGGTATGGCCCGTTTTGGTCGGCCTCGGGCTGCTCGCGCTCGGGATACTGGGAGCGCTCGCTCCAGGAGCGGCGGTCGCGGCGGCGATTGCGGCACTCATCATCGGGCTATACGTGCTTTATCCGATCGCGTCGCTCATCCCGTTGTTCCTGTGGCTGCTCGTCCAGAACTCGGTAGTGGCGATCCTAGAGGCACGCGGTCTAGCCGAGGCTGGAGTTTGGCTGCGGCGCTCCGACGAGGCCATCATGCTGGGCCTATTTTCCATCGCCATCATCACGGACGTGTTCGGTCGCGGGAAGGCCCCTCTTGCGGGCCTCGCGGCATCTATCTGCGCCGTCAGTGTGGTGGCGATAGCCTCCGCGATTCTGGTGGGACATGCGCCGCCATTTGTCGCAGCGCTCGACTTGGTCCTCCTTTTGAAGGGGGCTGTGGCGTTCGTGGCTGTGAAGCGCGCGGCCGCCACAGCCACACCGCAACAACGCACCCGAGCGCTCTCATGGGTGAAGGGCGCTGGCTTCGCTGCCGCGGGAGTAGCGTGCATCGAGGTCGTCGACCCCGATGGATTCCGATCACTCGTGGGACTTCCCACGGGTACTTACATACGCGGAGGCTGGAACAGTCTCCAGGGGCCGTTCGTTCATCCCGGAGTGTTCGGCTGGCTCATGGGTGTCTGTGCCCTTGTCGCGGTGGTCGAGGCGCTGGAGGGGAAGCGGGGCGCGTGGTGGAGCATACTGGTCTTCGTTCTTGGAATCATCGCTTCCGGCCGCCGCAAGCCGCTCGTGGGAGTGCTTTTCGCTTCTTTGGTGATCGTGTGGCTAAGCTCAGCGGGTCGCGTGCGGTGGAAACGACTAGGCATTGCCGTGGGCGTCACGGTGGTCGTCGTTGCGCTGTTCTGGCCGCTCATGACTGAGCTCGTGACGTCGACCGTTCAGAACTACGTAACGCTCCGGGACCCGCTCGAACAGGCGAGGGATGTCATGTACATCGCCTCCGCGGGGTTGGCGCTGGCGCATTTCCCCCTCGGTGTCGGACCAGGTCTATTCGGCGGCTATGCCGCGCGGCTCTACTACAGCCCGTTGTACGACCAGTTGGGGCTGTCCCACGTTTGGGGGCTCTCCCACGACAATCCGACCTTCCTGACGGACGCCTTCTGGCCGCACGTGCTAGGCGAGTTCGGGGTGCTCGGCGTTGTGGCTTATCTCTGGTTTCTCGGCTCGACGCTTCGGCCGGCAGTACCATTCACACGGGGCTCACCGTCGTCGCAACGGGTGCTAGCGCGAGCCGCCGTGGCAGTAATGGCCGAGACCGTCGTCGAGTCGATCGCGAGCGCATCGTTCGAGCTTTCGCTGCAGTCGTTCGTCGGCTTCGGTCTGCTGGCGATAGCTTCCGTGGCTGTAAAGGGAGAGGGTGGTGCAGGTCTACGCGGACAGCTTCCGACGGCGGAAGCGCTGCCGGAGGTTCTCAAAGGCGACACGTAAGTCCAGGGCGAGGTCCCTTGCGTCGCCGCTCTGGCTGGTGATCTCTCGCCAAGCGGTTAGGGCGCCGGCAAGGAGGACGCCGGCGATGAACCCCGCGACAGCACTGACTCCCCGCTTCGGCCAGGCCCGTTTTGTAGGGACAATCGCGGGTTGAAGAATCGTCAGGACTGGGGTGTCGCGAACCTGATCGATCCTTGCTTGCTCGTATTCCTGGTTGAGGGTGAGAAACACCTGCTGGCGCAGATCCACGACGCGCTTGAGGCGACCCTCTTCGAACTGGAGTGCTGGTGAGTCTGCAATGCGGCGGTTCCGCTCGTAGAACGATCGCAGGGAATCCTCGGCGCGGGCCAAATCACGTTGGGCGCTACCGAGCCGAACTTCGAGGAACTGGGCCCGTGCGCGCGCTTCCGATTGTCTCGTGACAAGATTGAAGGAGTCCAGTCGGGCTACCAATCTCATGGCCACATCTGCTGCGACGCGGGAGTCGCGGAGCTCCACGAGTAATGTGACGATGCCTGTCTGATCGTCGACAGACGTCGTCGTGGCTGTTTCCACGAGTTTCTTTGCCCCGCGCTCCAACCGCTCAGAAAGCGAATCGCCTTTGACGTGGAGGAAGTCGAGTAGGCTAGTGAGCTGACCCTGGCTCGTCCTGATAGTATCGAGGAGTACGGGATCGACGATGCTCCGGGTCGCCAGGAGGGAAGTGTAGAACTCGGGAGATTGGGCCTGGGCAGACGGACCAATTCCGAAGCGGGACGCCAGCGCGGTCAAGCCACCCGTTGCGGGGTTCGTGGCATCCGCTTCTGCACTGATAAAGCTGACGCTTACCGCGTATCGCGATGGAAGCACAAAGGCGATTCCGAGGGCGATTGCTCCGCAAGAGAGTCCCCAGGAGAGAATCTGAGGGAGGCCCGCTATGTAGGCGGCCAACCAATGGCGCGATCGGTGCGGGCTGCTATTCACGAGGACACCACTTCCCAAAGCGCGCCTCGATGATCGGCATGACGCGTCTTCCAGGTCACAGATTCGTCGCGATGGCGATGATCGCTACACTGCTCGCCAAGATCTGCGCGATCGCGCCGAACAACGCAACCTTGTCCGTGGGATGGCTCAGGTCCTTAGTGAGCACTACCACCTCCGATCCCAGGCCCGATCCCGGCAATGCGGCGAGCCAGCTAATCACCTCGAGTCTGCGCATCTGGGTTGGAGAAAGACGTTAGGAGTGATGGACAAAGCCAATGCGAGTTGAGCGCCGAACACACCTCACCTTGTCACCACTACTACGATTGCGACCATGCTCGCCAGGACCTGCGCCATCGCCCCGAACAACGCGACATAGTTCGTGCCCGCGGTTGTGTCCTTCACGGGCACGAGCACCTCCGATCCTGGTCCGGGTCCGGGGTCGCTCTTGAAGAACAGCGTGCGCCGTCGGGTTCTCACTTCCCCGTTCGCATACTTGACGCTCACGCGACCCTTGTCGGCCCGGTAACTGTATCCACCGGCCCCCGCGATGTAGTAACCGAGTCCGCGCCCCTGTTTCCACAGCACGCTCCCCGGGGAATTCACCGCCCCGGCAACCTTCACGCTGGGGATGAACTCGGGAACGCCAATTGAGTCGCCCGGTTGGAGAATGACGTTTGCTCCCGAGCGCCGGTCCCGCAGCGCACGGGGCAGATCGACATCAATCCGGCCCGCGCTGTTCAGGGCGCGCACGAATTGGATGCCCGCGGCGTACGCCTGCGGCATGAGGCCCCCGGCGCGGTCGATCAGCTCGGCCAGACGCTCGTCCTTCGACCGCAACGCATAGGTGCCGGGGAATCGCACCTCACCGCTGATCTTTACGGTCCGCTGCAACTCGAAATCCGGTTGCCGCAGGATCAAGACGTTGTCAAACGGCCCGAGTGGCACTTCAGCAGCGCCTTTGGCGGGGAAGGGAAGCCCTGGCGGCCCGACGTAGCGGCCGAGGGAATCGCGGTCGAACAGGTACGTCGAGTCCATCGGCACTCGCACCGTCAGCGCCAGCTCGCCGCGGGAGCGGTCGGCTGGAAGCCGCGCTACTTCGGCCTCCTTCAAGTACGCACCGAACTTTGGACCGTGCGCCATCAGCACGAGATCCCGCAACGTCATCCCTTCCCGCCACGGATACTGCCCCGGTTCGTTCACCATCCCCGAGATCCCCACGTACATCGAGTCTCGCATCTCAGGACGACCGTAAATCGTGACGATATCGTATTCCCTGAGCTCGGGGTCTTCCTTCCACCGCTTGGTCGAGTCCGACGGCAGCTCGACGGGCACGACGAACCTGGTAGAATCCGCTGGGTTCAGCCGCTCGACGTGCGCCCGGCCGGCATACGTCGCAGGGCGCAGCCCTCCCGCTCGCTTTACCAGCCCCGACAACCTCATCCCCGGCTCGAGGCCGTAGCGCCCCGGGAGGTAGACGTTCCCCTTGATGTCCACGAAATTGCGAGCCCCGCGCAAGGGGAGGGAGTCCGCGACGACGGAATCGCCGTCCTCGACCGCAAACGGCGGCACCAGGACGCTGCCGCGTATCTCGGCGTCTCGGCCCACAGGATCACCCACCGGCACGGGGGAGAGTCGTACATCGATGACGGTCCGCGGCGGTAGGCCAGGCGTGCGCTGTGACGCGGGTAACGTGCGATACACCGACACCCGCTGCAATGCGGCGTCGGGACGGAATCCCCCCGCGGCGCGGATCAGGTCGGCAAGTGACTCGCCCGCATTGAGCTCATAAATCGCCGGGCGCGTCACGGCGCCCGTC
>WNGD01005956.1_pt1 | contig 15503 bp, 14 predicted proteins | sample 5400671 | NCBI WGS metagenome assembly WNGD01 (sample SAMN13153369, study PRJNA577476) | soil metagenome | isolation source: 40 cm soil or saprolite under grassland replicate 2 | place: USA:California | collected 2016-06-15 | reverse complement strand
GAGTTCTCGCCCGACTACGACCGCAGCGAGGAGCGTTTCGGGCGCAAGCCGACGCGCGATCTGCTCGTCGCCGAGGCCCGTGAGCGGTACCCGGACGTCTTCTCGCGCGAGCGCAGTCGATCCTAGGGGGCGTACTTCGCCAGCGTCAGCGCGAACGCCACGTTTGCTGTGACGGCTGCGGCCGCGATCAAGGGATGACGTAGCGGCCGCGGCCCGTCGGCGACGGCCCAATAGATCGGGAACGCGAACAGCGCCTGCCGCGCGAAGCTCGTCACCGTCCCGGAGAGGAACGAGACCGCGACCACGGCTGTCGCGAACAGAGCCCAAGGACGGTAGCGAGGGCCCAGCCACCAGAGGAGGCCGACGGCGGGCGCCGTGATCGCCAAGACCGTGCTCTGGATGCGGGTTTGGGTCGTCTGGGCGCCGAGGAGGAGCGCTCCCACGATGAAGGCGTAGGCAACCGCGGCTGCATACCAACGGCTCGCCCAACGCGCGACCAGCACGATCACGACGGCCGCGAGGACTGCCGCGGCGATCAGCAAACCCGCGTGGACGTCGAACGCATGCGCGACGTGCCCCGGCCATTTCGACAGCCGGCTCGGGCCGTTCCGCGCCCAGATCGGCAGCTCCTGTGCGTGGATGAACGCGCGCGCATCGCCGCTTCGCTGCCAGAAATAGACCTCGACGGCGACGGCGGCGGCGAGCGGGCCACCGGCGGAGACTGCGCGGGCGACGGTTCCCCGGGCGACGAAGAAGAGCGGGATCGCAATCAGGAAGCCGGTCGGGCGCGCGGCGGCCGCGACCGCTCCGAGCATGCCTGCGAGGTAGGGCCGTCCGCGCAGCACGAGCGCGGCGGCCCAGGCCGCCGCCGCGAGCGCGACCACGTCCGGGTAGGCGAGCAGCAGCATGAACGAGCCCGGCCAGCAGGCGAGCGCGAGCGCCGCGCCTCGGCCCCGTCCAGGCCGGCTCGACGCGGCGACCCCGAGGAAGGCGAAGCCACTCGCGGCGACCACGACCGCGAAGGCGGCGGCCCAGTCGGGAATCGAGCCCGAGGCCCGCAGGACGAGCGGCCAGAGCGGAAAGAACGCGTAGAGCGGGCCTCCGTGACCGTGCGGATAGCCAGCTGCGGCGACGGTGTGGTACCAGCCGAAATCCCAGGTGAAAAGCGGCCAGAGCGGGCCGCCGTAGTGCGTCCAGCTGTGGTGCGGATCCGAGATCGCCCCGGCCTCGACGCCGCCGACCACGACCCCGAGCACGGCGGCCAGCCAAACGGCCCAAACGGCGCTGACGGTGAGCACGGAATGGCGCTCGACCGAGGCCAGGATTCGCTCGCGAATGGCCAGCCGCGCCGGGGGCTGGCCCACGGCAGGAGCACGCTGCGCCACGCGGCGAGGATAGCGCCCGGGCGCTCGACCCAAGCCGTACCGACGGTTACTTAGCGCTTCGCAAGACGCCTACGCGGCGTCTACTTCGACAGGCTCGTTCCCGGCCTCTTCTCGGCCGAGTTGCTTGTCCCACCAGACGGCTTCGCGGCGCTGGAGCTCGGTCTGCGCCTTGCCGACATAGGTGGCGAGCTCGGCTTCCTTCTGCGTCAGGTGCGCCTCGAGCTCGGCGAGGGCCGACTCGCGGGCCTCGATCTTGTCCGTCCGGAGGTCGATGTCTGCATCCAGGCTGGCCTGGCGCTGGTCGACCTCGCCCTCGCGCTCGTCGAGCTCGCGGATCCGGTCGCGGATCGCCTCCTCCATCGAGGCAAGGCGCTTCTCCCGCCGCTCTTGGCGCTTGGCCTGCGAATCAGTGAGGCCTTCCTGGCTCGTCAGCGCGGACTCGCGGGTGGCGAGCTCGCGTTCGCGCTCCTCGAGCTGCGCAGCCCTTTGCTCGAGATCGGCGCCGAAGCGTGCGTCGCGCTGGGCATGCGCCAACTCCGCCTTGAGCCGGTTCAGCTCGGCCTCGCGCGCAGCAAGCTCCACCTCGCGCTGATCGAGAGCGGCCGAGCGCGCGGTCGCCTCGCGGACGACCCCGGTCTTGTCGGTGTACTCGCGTTCGAGCGATTCGAGCTCGCCTCGCAGCCGCTCCTGCTTGAGCAGCAGCTCAGCCTCGCGCTCGCCCAGGGCCTCGTCCTTTGCCGCCACGCGCGCGCCCTCCTTCTTGAGGTCGGCCTCGCGGGAGACGAACTTGCGCTCGCGCTCGGAGACTTCCTTGTCGCGGGCGCGGCACTCGTCCTCACGCTTCGCAAGGGCGCGCTCGCGGCCTTCGAGCTTGACGATGCCGGCGCGCTCGCGCGTCTGGAGCTCGTGTTCGGCCCGGGCGAGCTTCTGCTCCCGGTCGGCGAGCGCCTTCCGCTGCTTCTCGAGCTCGCTCGCGAACTTCGAGCGGTCGCGGTCGAAGCTCTTTAGCTCCCGGAGCTTCATCTCGGCCTGTTCGTGACGCTCGGCGGAGAGCTGCTGCTCCCCCGCGAGCTCCGCCTGGACCTCCGCGAGCCGCGCGTGCTCGGCCTCGATCGTCTGGCGCTGGTCGCGGACCTTGCGCTCGCGTTCCTCTAGCTCCGCCTGGAACTCGGCGAGCTTCGCGTCGCGCTCGTCGAGCGTGGACGCCCGGTGTGAGAGTCCTTGCTCGGACTCGATGCCGGCCTCGAACACCTCCTGCTGCTCGGCGAGGGCGGCCTTCAACTCGTCCTCTCGCGCTCGCGCGGCGGCGAGCTGCTTGCGCAGGTCTTCCGTGGCGCCGTCGGAGCTCACCGTGAACGGCTCGGAGTCGGCCGGTCGTGCCGTCAGCTCGAAGCGGAGCTCGACGTTCGGCTGAAGGTCGGCGGGCTTGGCGGCGTCCGGCTCCTCTCGCCTGCGCTCGAGCTGTGCGCGCAGGCCGGTACCGAACTCCTTCTTCTTGGTCTCGCTGGTGTCTCGTTTCTTGGGCGCCATTTGTCTTCTCCTAGAAGATCTTGCTTAGGTTGAGGAACGCGGGGCCGAGGATGACGAGGAACATCGCCGGGAAAATGAACAGGACGGTCGGGATGAGCATCTTGATCGGCGCCTTCATCGCCTTCTCCTCGGCGGCGGCCTGACGGCGCTGGCGGGTGTCGGTTGCTTGCACACGCAGGATCCGGCCGAGCGAGATGCCGAGCTGGTCGGCCTGGATGATCGCGCGCGTGAAGCCCGAGATCTCGGGCGTGTCGGCGCGTTCGGCCAGCTTCTTCAGGGCGTCCTGGCGCGACTCGCCGATCCGGATCTCGTTCAAGGTCAGGCCGAACTCCTCCGTCAGCGGCCCGTCCATGTGGTCGATCAGCTTCGAGATGGCGCCGTCGAAGCCGAGGCCCGCCTCGACGCTGACGGCGAGCAGGTCGAGGGCATCCGGAAGCTCCGCGCGGATCCCGTCGCGCCGCTTGCGAGCGCGCATGCCGACGACGAAGTCGGGAGCGAGAAAGCCGACCCCGCCGAGCATGGCGCCGAAAAGGAGGATACCGGCGCCGCCGACTCCGGCGCCCCCGAAGATCATGCCGAGTACAAGGCCCCCGATTCCGGCGGCGGCTTTCGCGGCCAGGAAGCCGGTAGGCGTGACTGTTCGCCCGAGTCCGGCGGCGAGTAGCCGGCCTCGTACGCCGTCAAGAGTCGTCTTCGGGTGGATCCGCAGGACGAGCTTCGCCAGGCGGTCCCGCGTCGGTCCGATCACACGGTCGCGGAACGGCTGCTCCCGCTCGCCGAGGGCGGCGCGGATCTTGCCGTAGTTCGCGGCTCGGTGGACCGAGATTTCGCGCTCGCGGGCGGGTGCAGTGGCGGCCTCGCCGACCAGGTAAGCGGCGGCGGCGAGGAAGAGGACGGCGAGCAGGATAAATATCACTGGGTCACCCCTTGAAGGAGACGATCTTTTTGAGGATGAGTGACCCGAACGCCATCATCATCAGGCCGAGCACAACCAACATGTGCCCGGCGTGCGAGTGGTAGAGCGGGTCCATATAGGTCGGGTTCAGCAACGTGACCGCGACCGCGATGAAGAAGGGCAGCCCGACCAGCACGTAGGCCGAGGCGCGGCCCATCGCGGTCAGCGAGCGGATCTTCCGCGCGAACTGCTGCCGGTCGCGAACGGTGTCGGCGACCATGTCGAACAGTCCGGCGAGAGAGCCTCCGACCTGCCGCTGGATGTTCACGGCTGTGATCACGAACGAGAAGTTCTTCGAGCCGATTCGCTCGGCAGTCGCCTGGAGCGCCTCCTCCATGGGCCGGCCGAGCTGGGTGTCCGTGAGGACGCGCCGGAGTTCCTTGGCAGCGGGCTCTTGGCCCTCGTCGACAACGCTCTGGATGCCCTGCTTGAAGCTGTGCCCAGCCTTCAGCGACGCAGCCATCGTGATCAGGAGGTCCGGGAGTTGGTCTTCGAAGGTGCGCATGCGCCGCTTTGCCTTGAACCAGACGAAGAGGTAGGGAGCGAAGCCTCCGACCAGGAACATCGCCAAGATCACAAGCGAGCTCCTGCCGGCGAGCGCAGTGAGCAGGGCGAGCCCGAACGAGCAACCGATCAGCAGCCACGTGAACTCGACCGTCCGTAACGGCAGGTCGGCGCGCTGCAGCAAGAGCTGCAGGTTCCGCCACTGGGGGCGATGCCCGAACGTGTTCTCGGTGGCCCGGAAGAGGCCGTTCAGCACCTCCAGCCGCTCGCGGCCGACGCGGCGCTTCGACTTGCGGCGCGTCGAGTCGATGTGCGGCGCCAGGCGCCGCTTCAGCCACGAACCTTGCAGCGTCGAGGCGAAGAGGATGCCGGCTGCGAGGATGAGCATGGCGGCGAGCAGCGTGAACAAGAGATCGCCGAGCTTGCCGTAGAGCGGGCTGGGCAGGATCGGCGACGGCTTGCTGGCCGTGGCCGCCCCGCCGTTCGGGTCCGGAACGGCGACCGACCGGTGGTCCGCGCCGAGCCTTCCGACGCTCGCCTTCAGGTCAAGCTTGTCGCCTGGACGCGCGGTCGTCAGGTAGCGAACGCGCCACGTGCGCCGTAGCTCGCGGGCAATCGAGCTGTAGATCGCGTTCAGCGTCCCGCCGGCTGCGGCCCCGTGGAAGCTGCCGCCGGTCTGGCCCGCCAGCCGTTTCAGCCCTGAAGCGTCGGCCTTCGAGCCGAAGGCAATCGGATAGACGACCGCGCCGGCGTGGTGAAGGGACGAGAGCGCGTCGTCTTCGGAGGCCCGGCTGCCGACGTCGTTGCCGTCGGTGAGCAGGACGAGCACGCGGCCGCCGGGCTGGCTAGCCAGCAGGCGGGCCGAGAGGTCGACCGCGTCCCAGAGCGCCGTCCCCGAGTTCGCTCCGACGGCGAGCGTCCGGAGAGCATTGTCGGCGTCGATCGTGGCGCTCGAGAACGCCCCCTGCTGCGAGGCGTGCCGCCCGAACGTGACCAGAGCGATCCGATCGCAGGCCGGTTTGGAGGCCACGAAGGCGGTCGCCGCGGCGGCGGCTTCCGCGAGCGGCTTGCCCGCCATCGAGCGGGATGAGTCGAGCGCGAGCACGACGTTCTTGCAGCGCCCGAGGTTGACCGCCTGGAGACCGACCACCCGGCGCCCGTTTTCGAACATCTTCGGCGCACGGGTCGAAGCGGTCGAGGTGACCACCGTCGCGCCGACCTGCGGGTAGGAGCCGAAGTCGACTCCGTTCAGACGAACCCCGGCGCCGGCGGCTACCGGAAGCGAGAGGGCGAGAATCGCGGCGCCGGCGAGGACCGTCCGGATTCGCCTCACTGGAAGCTCCCGTAGGACGCGTTCGCGTGGCTGACGTAGCCGACGGAATCCTCGTTGAAGAAGTCCGGCGGCATGACGACGCCGTTCGCGGCCATCTTCTCGAGGAAGTGCGGCTTCAGGCCCGAACACTCGAGCGGTCCCAGCAGCTTCGTCGCGCCCGGAGAGGCTGCCTGCTCGCGTTCGGCGGGTGGCTTCGCGAGGAAGACGTCCTGGAGGGTGATCACGTCTGACTCCATCCCCAGTACCTCGGAGATGTGGGTGAGTCGGCGGGAGCCGTCGACGAGCCGCGTGATCTGAATCAGCAGGTCGAACGCGCTCGCGATCTGCTCGCGGATTGCGCGGTGCGGCAGCTCGACGCCGCCGGTCATCACCAGCGTCTCGAGTCGCGAGAGCGCATCGCGCGGCGAGTTCGCGTGGATCGTCGTCAGCGAGCCCTCGTGGCCCGTGTTCATCGCCTGGAGCATGTCCAGCGTTTCGGGGCCTCTGACCTCGCCGACGATGATCCGGTCGGGGCGCATACGCAACGAGTTGCGGACGAGCTCGCGGATGCGAACTTCGCCTTGGCCCTCGATGTTCGAGGGGCGGGCCTCGAGCGGGATCACGTGCTGCTGCTGGAGCTGGAGCTCCGCGGCATCCTCGATCGTAACGATCCGCTCCACGCCCGGAATGAACGCGGACATCGCATTCAGAGTCGTCGTCTTACCGGTGCCGGTTCCGCCCGAGATCAGGATGTTCAGCTTCCCGTGGACGCACGCGGATAGAAACTGGGCCGCCTTGGGCGAGATCGATCCGAAATTGATCAGGTCGTCCATCGTGTATGGGTCCCGCGAGAACTTCCTGATCGTCAGCGTCGGCCCGCGCAGCGCAAGCGGCGGGATAATCGCGTTCACGCGCGAGCCGTCGGGCAGGCGGGCGTCGACCATGGGCGAGGATTCGTCGATCCGGCGGCCGACGGTCGAGACGATCTTGTCGATGATCCGCATGAGATGGGCGGCGTCGACGAACGCGGCAGGCGTCCGCTCGATTCTGCCTCCGCGCTCGATGTAGATCGCGTCGGGCCCGTTGACCATCACCTCGCTCACGGTGTCGTCGTGCAGGAAGGGCTCGAGCGGCCCGTAGCCGAGAATGTCGTCGGTGATCTCGCGCGTGACCTGCCGCCGCTCTTCGCGCGTCAGCGGCGTCCGGTCCAGTGCGAGCTGCTCGGTGACGGCGCGGAGCACTCGTTCCGAGAGCTCCTCGTCGGACTGAGTCGTGAAGAGCTGCGGGCCGAGCTTCGCGATGCAGGCGTGGTGAACCTGCGTCTTGAGCTCTGCGTAGGGGTCGGCAACGGCGCGGTTCTCCACCATCGGCTCGCCGAGCGTCGTCTGCCCCGCGTGCTCGACGGCGGCGGCCGAGCCGTTGCCGTTGCTCTTGATGCGGTCGGAAAGACCCATGGTTACGTCCTCGCCAACGCGGTCAGGAACTTCTTGCGCTCCTTGGCCACCGCCTGTGCCGTGACGAGTGACTTGGCCAGTTCGCGTACCGAGCGGGAGAACTCAGACTTGCTGTCCGACAGCACGGCAGGGTTGCCGCGGTTGACGGCCAGCGGGACGGCACGGTCGCTGGGGACCTCGTGCCGGACTCCCATCTCGAGCGCCGACTCCACTTCCTTCCGCTGCATGCCGACCTTGGAGTTCGCCCTGTTCAGCACGACCTTGATCCGGTCGGGCGGGAACGAGAGCAGTTCCAGCGTCTGCAGCGAGAGGCGGACGTTCTTGATCGTCGGCACGTCCAGGCTGGTCAACAGGAGCAGCTCGTCCGTGCGATCGAGGGTCGCCAGCATCGGTCCGTGGAAGAACGGCGAGGTGTCGACGACGATCACGTCGTACGACTCCCGGGCGACCTCGAGCAGCCGGGCCAGCTTCGCCTCGGTCACAAGCTCCGCATCCTCCGGGCGCAGAGGCGCCGGCAGGACGTCGAGACCCGATGCGTGCCGGGTCGTGTAGCCGGCGAGCTTCTCGGAGTCGAGCTCACCCGGAGCCGTGACCAGGTCGTAGATGGTCTTGTCCGGCTCGATGCCGAGCATGATCGCGGCGTCCCCGAACTGGAGGTCGAGGTCGAGCAGGAGTGCCCGCTTCCCCCAGTGCTTGGCCAGCGAGGCCGAGAGGTTCGTCGACAGCACGGTCTTCCCGGTCCCGCCCTTGGGCGAGAAGACGGTGACGAGGCGACCCTGCCGCCCGCCGCCGTTCGCCTGCTGCTTGCGACCTGCGTGGCAGGCCTTCCTGACCGCGAAGACGACGTTGTCGGTGAGCTGCGGAAGCAGCAGCACATCCGCGATGTCCGCGTCCAGCGCGTCTTCGAGCAGGCTCGGCGAGCCGCCGGAGGCGAGCAGGATCACGGGGGCCTTCGTGTATTCCCGGATCGCGGCCACATCGTTCGCCGGCAGCGTCGCGCTGCGCGTCGCGTGCAGCACGACCTGCAAGTGCCCGCCGGTCAGGGTCGAGGCGCCCTCGAGGACGTTGTCGCTCGAGCCGACGAGCTCGATCTCGGGGTGCTTTCCGAGCGCCTCGCGCAGGTCGGGCAGGCCGTCGCAGACGCCGCTCACGAAGACGCGGATGCTGTCTCGGCCGTTCATTTCCATCTCGTTCGTGCTCATCGAGGACCTCCTACCTTCCAAGGGCACGGCGCGCGCCGCGGCTGAGGCCGTCGCGGAGCACCGTTGCGATGCTGTCGAGGTGGTCGGGGCTGTCGGTTGCGTGCGTGACCGGCCTGAGCTCGAGGTGCCAGGAGCCGCCGGTCGAAGAGTCGCCGTTGGCCAGCACCCACTGGTACTTCTGGGCCTGGCTGTCGGTCATCGCAAGCAGCACGGACGTCGTCTCGTTCGCGCTGCCGGTCAGCTTGCTGCCGGGCGCCGGCCCGCTGGGGGCCGCGAGCACCTTCAGGTCGCGTAGGACGACCCGGCTGAAGAGGGTGTCGCTGCCGCTCCTGTGCGCCGTGACTGCGGCAACCAGGTCGACGTGGTCGTTGTTCTTGAGCGTTCCGGCGAGTAGCTGGTTCTGGTCTCCCGCGACCTGGAACGCGCGCAGGTTCCCCCTGAGCTGGCCTTCGATGCCCGTCTGGGCGAGCGAGGTAAAGCGCTGAGTGGTGATCTGCTCGCCTGCGAACGTCTCCTGCGAGGCGACCAGGCTCTTGATCTCGTCAGGACTCGAGATCGACCCCGGTACGACGCTCCGACGAGGCACCTGGGCCGTGGAGGTCATGCCCACGGCATCGGAACCGGCGGTGCCGACCGGGATGTCGTGCTTTGCGACAAGCACCGTCACGTGGTCCTCGCCCCGCTGCACATGACGCTTGTAATTCGTCACGTAAAAGCTGGTTAGGAGGGCCGCGGCGATTGCAAGCGCGACCGCGATCCCGATATTTCTGACTCGATAGGTCATGTCACCTTGTCTTTCTCTGTTCGAGGACTAATCGACTAGTTGAATGGTCTTGGAGCCCCAGTTGGACCCCGATGAGTTTGTGGATTGGATCCCTGCCCAAATGACCTTCGTGAACCACCCGCGTACCCACCCCTGACTGCCGTTGGCGTTGTAGCTGGTGACGTGGAAGCCGATCCAGCCGATCACGTTGTATTGGGCGTTCGTTCCGGGACCCGTCAATGTGTCGTAGATCGGGAACAGAACGTCGTCACCGAGGCGGTCTCCGAGCGCATTCTGAAACTTGCTCTCATTGAAGTTCGCCGAGGGCGCGGAGCTGTACTTGCCGAGCGGCATCATCTTGTCGTAACCGTGCTCCATCCAGCTCGCCAGGTCGCCGGCGCCAACGTTCCCGCCTAGATCGCCGGATAGGTCGATCAAGCCGAACGAGCCTGCGGCGTTTCCGTTTCCGGGTGAGTGCAGGTCGAGCAGGTCGAGCTGGGTCGGCTGGCCGAAGCAGGGAACCGGGCGCTGCTGTGTGCCGCCGCAATGCAGCGCGGGGTGCTGGATGTTGACGACGATCGGCGCGACGTACAGGGCTTGATCGAGCGCGCCTACGCGCGCCGTTGCTTTCGAGCCGACGGTCGCGGAGTCGACGCCGAAGAGCTTTGTGAAGATGCCAGGCGACTGGCGCTTGATCGTTACCTTGATCGTGTCGTCGGGGTTGATCGAGCTCGAGATATCGGTGCCGTCGAGTCCGCCGCCGTTCTTGTCTGTGTAAGTCGAGGCAAGATTTTCGGCCTGGGCGACGTCGTCCGGAAGCGCCTGCGCGCCGGCGAGGGCGGCGGCGTCTGCCGTGGACTGGGTGTCGCGGTCGGCCCGGTACCAAGAACCGAAGTCCAGGACGAGCGCAGCCATGCCGAGCAGGACGACCAGGAAGACCAACGTGAGGACGGTTGCTTGGCCGCATGCGTTGCGTGGGTTGCGTGCGTTCATTCGACTCGCTCCGTTGTCTTGGTGGTGAGGGATCCGGACTTGACGACCAGGCCGAGCAGGCTGATCGAGTACGGATAGGAAGCGGTAACGGTGACGTCGCTGCCGGGGTCCCACGTTGAGGACGGCGGAGGAACGGACAGCTTCGACAGGTCGAGGTCGCTGGCCGAGTTCTTGACCGCGGTAATGACTGCGGAGTCTCGGTTCGGGTCTTGTCGGCTCACCGCTGCCCGCCGTGCTCCGGCGCGCGCGGCATCCGTTAGCGTCACGTAGTTGTTGAAGACGATGCCGAACTGAAGGACCGCGAAGAGGATTAGCGCGAGGACCGGCAAGACGAGCGCAAACTCCGTCATCGACTGGCCTTGCTCGCTTCGGATTTGAATTCTTTTCTTCACGGGAGTTGCCATCTGCTCGTTCGTCTTTCTGTTTGGGGATTGGGCCCCTCCCGAAGGAGGGGCCCCTTTTCCGGAGGAAACTGCCTCGGTATTAGTTGCCGGGGAGGATGTTCGCGACGTTGGTGATCGCGTTCTTGACGTGGGTCGAGAGGAGCGAGATCGCGCCGATCACGACGAGCGTGATCACTGCGAGAACGACACCGTACTCGGCCATCGTCTGACCCTCCTCGCGCTTCTTGAGCGACTCGCTCGCCTCGACGGCGAACACCTGCGCGAGTGCGAAGAGCTTCAGCATCTAGTTCACCTCCCTTCTACTGGGGCTCGGGCGCACGGGAGTCGCCCAATTTGCAGCTGGATAAGCGGCGTGGGTAAGCCTGTGGGAGGTAGAAACGAGCCTGAAAGGCAGGCGGCTGGAATTGTCGGTCACGCCGGAAAAACCTCCGTAGTGGTCTCGGCGTGGCCGCGCCGCCTTGTGGCTCAGTTGCAGCGATCATCGTGCCGCCTCAGCCGACGGCGTATCCCTCGGTTTGATGATTGGTCGTGGATCTCCCTACTTCGGGGGAATGCCGGTCCCCTCTACGGTCGATAGTCAGGTCAGTCCGTACGGCCCGCGGAATCTCGAAGTCACAAGAATCCGCGTCGAAGTGGCGGCCTCGGCGCCCGACCAACGGAGCGAAGGCAATGCCACGAAGGAACTCTTTGATCAGCAGGTTGTGCCACGGGCGCGCCTGGGACGAGTGGGACGAGAAGGGCGACGGCGAAGAGGCTGCGGTAGCTCCCGCGAGCGCGCGCACGAGGCCGCGTTCGCGGCGACGTCGCGTCGCCGTCGCCGTCACGTTCGCGTCGCTCTTCGTCGCGGGCGCGGCGTTCTCCGCCGCCGCCGGCGACGAGGTGCGCTCGACGCTCGAAGGCACGGCCGTGAGCGGCGCGGCCGCAAGCGACGGCGCGACCGCTGACGCCACGACGCCCGACGGAACGACTACCGACGGCACGACCACCGACGGCACCGCGCCGACCGTGACTGATCCGGGCGCTGTTCCCCCTCCCGCCGCCGACAGTGACTCGTCGCCCCCCGGCGATGCCACAGGAGACTCGGGCGACACGGCAGCGCCGGGCACAGCCGTTCCGCCGGCCGCGGGGCCGGTGGGGACCCCCGCCGCCTCGGCCGCCGCAACCGCCGCCGTCGCGACGCGCGCCTCGCAGCGCAAGTTCGTCCGTACGACGCAGGGGCGCGCGCACCACTTTCCGGAGCGCGCCCGAGCCGCGCGGGCACCCGCCCCCGAGCTCGAGGGCGCCGTGTCCGCTGTCGTCTGGCTGAACCGGGCGCTACCCGACCCGACGCCGCCGGCGCTCCGCCTGAATCCGCGGTTCGCAAAGCACCTCAGGAGCGTCGCCCGCGCCGATCACGTCAGCTGGGCGCTGATGCTCGGCGTCCTTCGGGCGGAGGGCCACAACGGTGCGGCTCCTGCGGGCTTCGCAGGCCTTCGGGCGGTCGCGGCTCGCTTGCCCCAGGTGAGCATGCAGAAGTCGAGCCCGTGGGCAGCGATGTTCTCGTTCTCCAGAGACACCTCGTTCGCCGACCGGGCCGTCGCGCTCTCGCACTACTACCGCGCCGTCGGGCTCCGCGCGCTCGTGAACGGGCTCGTCGCCGAGAAGGCTCGCCTTGGCGAGAAGGTGCTGAACGACCCTCGCGTCTCGATCTACGCCGGTGGACGCGGAGACATCGAATCCGGTCGCGTCAACGTCCGCGTGCTCGCAGCGATCGAGTACCTAGCCGACTCGTTCGGCCAGGTGACGGTTTCCTGCCTGATCAGCGGGCACCGGCTCTACGCGCGTCCAGGAGTCATCTCGGCGCACATCTACGGGCTCGCTGCAGACATCAGCGAGGTCGGCGGGACGCCGATCTTCGCCCATCAGCAGCCGGGCGGGATCACCGAGCGCGCCGTCCGCGACATCCTCCTGCTACCGCCCGGGCTGATGCCGAAGCAGGTCATCTCTCTCCTCGGGCTCGGCGGACCCTCCTTCCCGCTGGCCAACCACTACGACCACATTCACATCGGTTACTAGGGACATGGGGGAAACCGGGTTTCCCCCATGAGCCCCCTCCTTGTGTTGAGGACGACGCGGAGCCGGGTTTGCGCTCCCGGCCGGGCAAGCCGGCCTCCGCGCGCTTCTGGTCGCTATCCCTTGGATGACGTTTGGAAAGCGCGTTGGTCGGCCGCCTCGTTCGGTGCCGGACTCTTGACGTTTGGGGCGAAGAACGGCTGATGCGGACCGTTTCGCTTCGGACGACCAAGGGCCGCGTCGTCTGCGAGCGATGCCTCGTTGCCGAGACGCCGCTGGCGCGGATGCGCGGGTTGCTCGGACGGCGCGGACTGGAGAGCGGCGAAGGGCTGCTGCTCCGGCCGGCGCCCTCGGTTCACACCTTCTTCATGCGCTTTGCGATCGACGTCGTCTTCCTTGCGCGCCACGGCGAGGTCGTGAAGGTGGTGCCCTCACTCCGGCCCTGGCGGACGGCCGCTGCGCGGCGCGCGAAGGCCGTGCTCGAGCTCCCCGCCGGTGAGGCCGACCGTCGCGGAATCCGCCCGGGAATCCGCTTGGACCTGTCACTTTCAGCCGATCCCAGCTCGGGGCCGGCCGCTGACCACCCTCCGGTTTCAGGCTAACGCCGAAAAGCGCACTGGTGGGATACGCGACTGCGCCGAAAGCGGAAGAGTTGCGCCGGCCGCCCGCAAACCGCGATGGTTTGGCGGTGCTCGACGTCGACTCGGTCGCAAAGCGCGCCCGCGGAGAGAATTTTCCGGTCGCCTCGCTCGCGTTTCCGCGCGAGCTGAGGCCTCATATTCGCGCGCTGTATGCCTACGCGAGGCTGGTCGACATCCTGGGCGACGAGCTGGAAGGCGGCCCGGAAGCGAGGCTCGCGGCCCTCGACGAGCTCGAGCGGCAGGTCGACGCCGCCTTTCGCGGCGCCGCGACCTGGCCCCTGCTCGTCGAGACACAGGGGACGATCCGGAAATTCGACCTGCCCAACGAGCCCTTCCTGCGGCTGATCGAGGCGAATCGAATGGACCAGCGGATCTCGCAGTACGAGTCGTGGGAAGACCTCAAGCACTACTGCGCCCATTCCGCCGACCCCTGCGGCCACCTCGTGCTCGGCGTCTTGGGCCGGCTCGGCGATGGGCAGGCCGTCGCTCTGAGCGACGAGGTCTGCACCGGCCTTCAGCTCGTCAACTTCCTCCAGGATGTGCCGCGCGATCTGGCCCTCGGCCGCGTCTACCTCCCCGCCGAGGATCGCTGGCGCTTCGGCGTGATGCAACTCGACCGGCCGAACGACCCGCTGCGCTCGCTGCTCGAGTTCGAGGCCGAGCGGGCCCGCCGCCTGCTCGCCGCGGGCCGGCCGCTAGGGCGCAGACTCGGCGGACGCACGGGCCGCGCCGTGACCGCCTTCGCGCGCGGTGGGCTCGCGGCCGTGGACGCCCTCGAGCGGGCGAAGTTCGACGTCTTCTCGGGCCGGCCGAAGCCGTCTCGGGCCCGGCTCGCGCGAACCGCGGTGGGAGCGCTCGTGCGGTGATCGCCGAAGACGCCTACGCGGAGGTCGAGCGGCTGACGCGGCAGCGCGCTCGCAACTTCGCCTACGGGATCATGCTGCTGCCGCGTCCGAAACGACGCGCGATCGCCGCCGTCTATGCCTTCGCGCGGCGCGTGGACGACATCGCTGACGGTTCTCTTCCTACTGGCGAGAAGCGCGCCCTGTTGGAGCAGCTTCGCCGCCAGCTCGAGACCCCGCCCGGCGAGGACGCGATGCTCGTCGCCCTCGCCGACGCGAGGCAGCGCTTCTCGATCCCGGCCGATGCGCTCACGGCGCTGATCGACGGCGGCGTCCAGGACACGAAGCAAAAGCGCTACGCCGACTTCGACGAGCTGCGCTGGTACTGCGCGCGGGTAGCCGGAGCGGTCGGGCGCGCCTGTGTCGCGGTGTATGGAGCAGAGGAGCCGGCGCGGGCCGAGACGCTCGGGATCGCCCTGCAACTGATCAACATCATCCGCGACGTCGGCGAAGACTGGCGTCTCGGCCGCGTCTACCTGCCGCAGGACGAGTTGGGCCGGTTCGGCGTCGGCGAAGAGGACATCGCCGCGGGCCGCCTGACCCCGGACTGGCGTGAGTTGATGAGCTTCCAGGCCGAGCGAGCCCGGGCGTACCTCGCCGAGGGCCTGACCCTGCTCGACTACCTCGACCGGCGGAGCGCCGCCTGCGTTGCCACCTTCGCCGGCCTCTACCGCTCGACCCTCGAAAGGATCGAGGCCGACGGGTTCGACGTCTTCGAGGGAGCCCCGACGCTGTCGCCCGTCGCCAAGCTCCGCGTCGTTGGAGCCGCGCTCGCACGATGACCAGGCATCGCTTGCGATGCCGGCTGGAGGCCGTAGCGGCTTNNNGAGGCCGTAGCGGCTTTGCCGCTGCGGCCGTCTAAATCCGCGCCTTGGGTCGCCTCGGTGTCGGACTTGGGGAGCACGAGATGACCAGGCATCGCTTGCGATGCCGGCTGGAGGCCGTAGCGGCTTTGCCGCTGCGGCCGTCTAAATCCGCGCCTTGGGTCGCGTCGCCTTCGGATTCGGGGAGCATGAGATGAGAGCCGTCGTGGTCGGTGGCGGCTTGGCGGGGCTCTCGGCGGCGCTCGAGCTCGTCGATTCCGGCCACGACGTGACCCTGCTCGAGGCCCGGCCGACGCTGGGCGGCAAGGTGCAGACCTTGCCCGAGCGGGAGGGAGATCCCCAGCCGCCGCCGGACAACGGCCAGCACATCGCGCTCGGCTGTTTCACCGACTACCTCGATTTCCTGCACCGGATCGGTAGCGCCCAGCACGTCACGCGGCTCCCGTTCGAGCTGACCGTGATCGACGAACGCGGCCGGCCCGCTCGGATCGGCTACGGCCTCCGCTCGCTGCTCGGCTATCGGCATCTCGCCATTCGCGACCGCGTCCGGATCGCGCTGCTTCTCGCGAGGCTGCCTCGACT
>WNGD01006308.1_pt1 | contig 15504 bp, 13 predicted proteins | sample 5400671 | NCBI WGS metagenome assembly WNGD01 (sample SAMN13153369, study PRJNA577476) | soil metagenome | isolation source: 40 cm soil or saprolite under grassland replicate 2 | place: USA:California | collected 2016-06-15 | reverse complement strand
CGGAAAACGTCCTCGCAAGCGGATGTCGATCAAGCGATGGCAACCCTCCATCAAGCCGAAGCCAATGTGAAGATCAAGCAAGGTGCGCTCGATAAAGCGAAGGCCGATCTCGACCATTGCGCGATCACTTCGCCTATCGATGGTGTCGTGATTTCACGGAGTGTTGATGTCGGCCAGACGGTGGCAGCCAGTTTGCAAGCCCCAGTTATCTTCGCGATTGCGAATGACTTAACCAAAATGCAGATCGACTCGAATGTCGCGGAAGCGGACGTCGGCGTCGTAAAAATCGATCAGAACGTCGATTTTACAGTGGACGCCTTTCCCATTCAGACGTTTCACGGAAAGGTTGTCCAGGTGCGCAACGCGCCAATCACCGTGCAGAACGTCGTGACTTACGACACCGTCATCGGGGTGAGCAACCCGGAGTTGAAATTGAAACCGGGAATGACAGCAAACGTTTCAATCGTTGTCGCGCACCGCGATGACGCCGTGCAGATCAAAAATGCGGCGCTGCGCTATCGCCCGCCGGATGCGACGCCGATTGAGACGAGACGAATGAGCGGGGACCGCGGAGGACGGCCTGGCGGGGGACGCGGCGGCAGTGGGCAGGAAGGCCGAGCCGAGCGAACCGTTTATGTTTTGCCAAATGGCGGCACCCGTCCGCAACCGGTGCAAATTAAGACTGGGATCAGCGATGGGATTATGACTGAGGTAGTCGAAGGCCTGAAAGAAGGCGATCGTGTTGTGACGGCAGATCTGACCTCGACAGCTGCCGCGCCATCGCCTCCCGCAAATCCCTTCAGTGGCGGTCCGCGCCGGTTTTGATTTTCGGATGGAGACACTGGCTTCGGACAGATCGACAGGGAACGACGGCGCAGTCGTCAAGCTAGTCGATGTACACAAAACGTATCACACCGGCGAAATGGAAGTGAACGCCGTGCGTGGCGTTTCTCTTGAGATTCACCGTGCCGAATTCGTGGCGCTAATGGGTGCGAGCGGTTCCGGGAAATCCACGCTGATGAATATTCTCGGTTGCCTCGACCGTCCTACTTCGGGCCATTATCTTCTGGACGACGCGGACGTTTCCGGGCTTGATCGCGATCGACTCGCCGATATTCGCAATCGCAAAATCGGTTTCGTCTTCCAGAATTTTAATCTGCTGCCCCGCACGTCGGCGCGAGAGAATGTTGAATTGCCACTGCTTTACAGCGCCCAGCGGTTAACAAATGCGCAGCTCCGCGAAAAAGCCGATCGCGTCCTTGCCTCGGTAGGTCTTGGCGGTCGCGAAGATCATCATCCGAGCCAGCTTTCAGGCGGTCAACAACAGCGTGTGGCGATCGCCCGCGCACTGATCAACGACCCTGAAGTGGTGCTCGCGGATGAGCCGACCGGCAATCTCGATAGTCGAACGAGCGTGGAGATCATGGCAATTTTCCAGCAACTCAATGAGCGCGGAATCACCATTGTGATGGTGACGCACGAGCAAGACATTGCCGCTTATGCGCGGCGGAATGTTGTAATGCGCGACGGAATTTTGCTTAGCGACAAAGTTGTCACACAACGATCTGCCGCCGAAGCCGAGTTGGAAAAAGCGGCGGCAAGATCGACAAATGACCCGGAAGAGCAGATCAGTATTGGACCAACTTAATGATTTAACGTTTCAAACGAACACGATGAGAGTAGGACCGACATTTAACGTCGCCTTCCGCGCGCTGCGCCGAAACAAAATGCGTTCGGTGCTGACCGCGCTCGGAATTATCATCGGTGTCGGTGCGGTTATTGCGATGGTGGGGATCGGTAATGGCGCCAAAGCGCAAGTGGAGGCGCAGATCGCGAGCCTCGGGCAAAATGTCATCCTGATTTTTTCGGGAAGCACCACCTCCAGCGGCATTCGCACCGGTTGGGGTGGGGCGGGCACTTTGAAGATCGAAGACGCAGAAGCAATCCGGCGCGAAGTGCCAGGTGTCGTCGGTGTCAGTGAAGAAGTTGTTTCAACCACGCAGGTGGCTGCTGGAAACCAAAATTGGTTTACTCGAATTTATGGTGAATCGGCAGATTATTTCGATATTCGCCAGTGGTCGCTGGCGGACGGCGCGCCATTCACGCCGCAGGACGTGCGCAGCGCGAACAAAGTTTGTGTCATTGGTCGCACGACTGCTACTCAGATCTACGGCAACGAAGATCCAGTTGGCCAGATCTTGCGAATCAAAGAAGTCCCGTTCACCATTACCGGTATGCTGACATCTAAGGGATTAAGCCCTCAGGGTGTCGACCAGGACGACATTGTGATAATGCCTTATACGAGCGCAATGAAGCGCGTGATTGGGGGCACGAATTTGCGCAACATCAACGTGCAAATTGGCGATGCGCGGCAGGTCGAGGCAGCCCAGCAGCAGATTATCTCGTTGCTTCGACAACGGCATAATATCCGGCCCGGACGCGACGATGATTTCACGGTGCGCAACCAACAGGAAATCGCTGAAGCCGCCACGGCAACCTCGCGCGTCATGACGCTTTTGCTGGGCACAATTGCCGGCGTCTCGCTGGTGGTCGGCGGTATTGGTATCATGAACATCATGCTTGTGAGCGTGACTGAACGAACGCGCGAGATCGGTGTGCGCATGGCCGTCGGCGCTCACGGCAACGATATCCTCACGCAATTCTTGATCGAAGCCGTGACGCTCAGTTCCGTCGGTGGTGTGATTGGGATCATCTGCGGTATCGGCGTATCAAGGATTTTGTCGGCTTATGCGCAGTGGCCGACGCTTATTTCTTTTAGCTCCATCCTGATTGCGTTTTTATTCAGCGCCGCGGTTGGCGTGTTTTTTGGATTTTATCCGGCGCGCCAGGCCGCCCGACTCGACCCGATCGAAGCACTACGCTACGAATAGCTGTAGCCACGCCGCTGTGCAGCGTCCTGTGATGGGCGTAGGTTTTCTGACGGGCCACAGACCCGTGGCTGCAACTTGATCTTTCGCTATCGCGATGGACGCTTCTACAAAATGGCAGAGCACACACGTTTCGAAAGACTGGTCGCGGACGCGAAGAAAAGGATTACAGAAATTTCACCGCAAGATGCGGCATTAAAATCGCAAAGCGGCGAAGCGGTGATTGTCGATGTACGGGAGAAAGATGAATGGGACGAGGAACATATCCCAAATGTAACGCACCTGTGTCGCGGCACGATCGAGTTGGATATCGAGGAAAAAGTTTCCGATCCGAATACGTTGATCATTTGTCACTGCGGCGGTGGCGGCCGTTCCGCACTTGCCGCCGAAAGCCTGCAAAGAATGGGCTACAAAAACGTGCGCTCGATGGCTGGCGGCTTCAAAGCGTGGAAAGCCGCCGGACTACCGACAGAAAATAGCTAACCGCCGACGGCTTGATAATGGCCGAGCCCGCGTTTCCACATGGCGCGCGCGGCGGCCCACGTGAGCACAAGCCAGCCGGTTTGAATCACGAGTGCTTGTGCGAGTGCCGGGCCTTGTAACCTCCCAAGAAAAATGGCGACCGGGCAAAACAATTCGTAATAGAACGGCAACCATTTCATCACGGCCTGTACCGCGTTCGGCATGATGTCGATGGGAAACATTTGGCCGCCGAGGAAGTACTCGAACGAATAAACGATGAAAACGATGGTCGATATTTCGAGGATCCAGAACGCCATCATGGCCAGGCTGTAGGTGATGAAAAATTGCATGAGCGCAGCCATCAACATCGAGATGCACGCAAACACGTACGTCATTACTTGATCGGGCAGCGCGATGTAGTGCCGGAAATAAAGGAAGATCAGCGCAATCGGTGGCAACGTGACGAATGTGTAAACAAGACGTCCGCTTAAAAAAATGCTGAACCGATAAGCGAGATAACTGATCGGTTTCGTCAGGAACGAATTGATTTGCCCCTCTCGAATGTCGGCGGCGATTTGCCATTCGTCTTCCGTGGGCGTGACGAGGTTGCTCACCAGGATCGTCAGCAAATAATAATAAATCATCGACCCGTAATCATAGCCGTGCAGGCCGCCGCCTCGCTCTTTGAAGATGGCGCGCCAGAGAAAGACCGTGCCGGCCAACGGAATCAGCGCGAAGAGCGCGCGCAGAAAATAATTCCAGCGATAAACAAATGTGTTTTGTAGCCCGAGGTTGAAGACCGAAATGTACTTGTCGATCTTCACGGGGCGAAAATTCGATTGCTCATGAAAGCGGGAATGCAGGAAATTCAAACATTAATTAGCTGTAGCGGCGGTCTATGACGGTCGCAATTTTTTCGCACGGTCCTCCAAGCAAAACTCACGCAGGCTGGGAAGCCCGCGCGCCGCACAGGCAGGATGCCTATGTTCCGTCTGCAAGTTCCGTCGCGAGCGTGATCGCGGCGATCATGCTGTCAGGTCGCGCGATTCCTGTGCCGGCAATCTCAAACGCCGTGCCGTGATCAGGACTGGTGCGAGGGAAGGGGAGACCCAGCGTCACGTTCACGCCGCTGTGAAACGCGTGCATTTTCAGCGGGATCAAACCTTGATCGTGATACATGCAGAGAACGGCCTCGAATTCGCCCTCAACGGCGCGATGAAAAACCGTATCGGGCGAGACTGGGCCGATGAAGAGCAGATGTGAATGGCGATCAGTGACTAGTACTTGGTGATTCAATTCGTTTACCGCCGGGCTGATGATTTCGATTTCTTCGCGGCCGAGTTTTCCCGATTCGCCCGCGTGTGGATTTAAGCCAGCAACGGCAATGTGCGGCGCGGTCTTGGATCGAGAACGAAGAAAATCCACGAGCAATAAACCAACGCGAACAATCTCCGATTGCTTGAGGGCATTTGAAACGTCGCGCAACGGGACGTGCGTGGTAACTAACGCCACGGTGATTTTTCCGCCGGTCAAACACATTGCGAAATTGTTCACGCCGCAGCGCTCGGCAAAAAATTCGGTTTGTCCGGGGAACTTAAAACCGGCTTCGTACATGCGGGCCTTGTGAATCGGACCCGTTACGATGGCATCGATTTCGCCGCGCCGTGCGAGCGTGACCACTTCTTCAAGTGCGGCCGCGGCCGTGCGAGCGGTTTCAAGCGTCGGTTTGCCTAACGAGCAATCGGGGTGTTTCCCGATGATTTGATATTCAGCCGAACCGGGCAGCCGACCGGACTTCAGTGCAAGATCGACGATCTCCGGTCCGATGCCGGCGCAATCACCAAGTGTGATGCCGATGCGCGGTTGCATCGCAGATTGTCACGGAAGTTATGCGTCTCTGCAACGAGCATGACAGAGCGAACATTCAACATCGAAGTTCGAACTTCAGAAAGTCCGGATGTAAGCCTTGGAGCGCAGGCTGGCGATCCAGCGTTCCTGAAGACCTTGCGCTTCCAGTTGGATCAGTTTCTTCTCGATTTCGGGCCGAACTTCACGGAGCGAACGGGTCGTTCCGCCATGCTTATCCTCGACTTTGAGGATGTAATAATTGCCACTGAAATCAATAATGTTGCTAATTCTCCCGACGGGGATGTTGAAGGCGATCTTTTCGAGCGGGGCCGCAAGGGTTTTGCGTTCGATCCAGCCCCAATCGCCACCAAGATCGCGCGTGCTATCCTCAGAATAAATCTGCGCCATGCGATCGAACTCGGCGCCGCTCACCACTTTGCCGAGCACCTCTTCGGCCATCGCTTTTTGTGCCGCGGAGTTTCCGGTATCGGCATGGCCGGGAATCATGATCATGCGCAGCTTGATCTGTTCTTTGGTGGTGAATTCGTCGCGATGCTTCTTGTAATAGTCTTCGACTTTCGGCGGTGAGATAACCAGGCTCATCTTGACATTCTTACCGCGCATCGCCTGCACGATCATTCTTTCGGTCTCCTTTTGTTTGAACTCGCCCAGCGTGTAATTCTGCGCCTCGAGCGTCTTGATAAAGGTGTTGCGGTCGCCACCGAACGACTCGCGGATGATCTCGTGCATCCGCTCATCCACAAAATGATCCGGGATTTCGTAGCTTTCTTTCTTAAACGCCTGAATGATGAGTCGTCGATCGACCAAGTCCTTGAGGGCTGCGTCCCGCGCCTCCCTCAGTTGTTTTTCCAATTCCTGGCCGGTGTATTGCGAACGCAGCAACTTCTCCCGTGGCGCAGACAACATTCGGATTTGCGAATAGGTGATCACATCCCCATTTACAATCGCAGCGATGCCGTCTACTACTTCGGGCTCTGCCCCGAATGCGGCACAGCAAAGCGGTGACAGAGCAAGGCCAAAGACCGCAAGGAACGCGGTAGCAAACGCACGGATTATACGCCTCATAGTTTTTTGATCAGCTCCAGAATCTCCCCCAGATGCTGTTCGATTCTGCCCGCAACTAAACGGGGGAATTTCCCAGCGACAAGTATAAAATCCCGGCGCCGGGTCAGCATCACCTTGCGCTCGCGCACTTCGACACGACTCACGCCGGAGTTTGCCGCAGCGAGCTTGATTTCGGTGAGAAGGAACAAATTGTCAACCGCGGGCGGGAATGGCCCAAAGCGGTCGCGCCAATCGCGTTCCAGGCGTTCCAATTCCTCGTGGGTCGTGATTTCCGCGATCTCGCGATAAGCTCGGATCCGCAAGGTCCCGTCGCCGATGTAACTGGTCGGGACAAACGCGGGCACACGCGTCTCTGGGCCGAGGTGGACGAACTCCGCTTCATTGGTGGCGACGAAATCGAGCCGCAGATCGACATCGAGCCGGAGTCGCAGTTTTTCACCTTTGCGTTCCGCAACGGCCTGTTTGAGCAGTTGGCAGTACAGATCGAAACCAACCGCCATGATATGGCCGCTTTGCGCCGTTCCGAGAATGCTGCCCGCCCCACGAATCTCCAGATCGCGCATCGCGATGCGAAAGCCCGCGCCCAGCGAGCTGTATTGCTTGATGGCGCTGATTCGTTTTCGCGCGGCGCCAATTGTCATCATTTCCCGCGGGAGCAGGAGATAGGCGTAAGCTTTATGCTCGGCCCGGCCGACGCGCCCGCGCAATTGATAAAGGTCGGCGAGACCAAACCTGTCCGCGCGATCGATGATTATGGTGTTGGCGTTTGGGATATCGAGACCGCTTTCAATAATCGTCGTGCAAACCAGCACGTCGATCTTCCCCGTGATGAACCGTGCCATGACGGCTTCCAGTTCGTCCGCATCCATCTGGCCATGCCCGATCTCAACCTTCGCCTGCGGACAAAGATCGACAATACGATCCCGTGCGCGCTCGATAGTCATCACTCGGTTGTGCAAAAAGAAAACCTGACCTTGCCGTCCGAGTTCGCGATCAATCGCATCGCGAATGATCCGCTCATCGTAGCCGGCCACCACCGTTTCCACTGGCAGGCGGTTAAGGGGTGGGGTCTCAATGGTGGACATGTCTTTTATGCCAACAAGCGAAAGGTACAGCGTTCTCGGAATCGGAGTTGCGGAGAGCGTTAGGACATCGACAAGTTTGAAAAGCTCTTTGAATTTTTCTTTGTGCAGAACGCCAAAGCGCTGTTCTTCGTCGATGACAACCAGGCCGAGGTCTTTGAAAAGGACGTCGCCGGAAATCAGCCGGTGCGTGCCGATGACGATATCGACGCCGCCTTCGCGCAACAGCAGCAAAACTTTCTTTTGTTCGGATTGCGAACGAAAACGACTGAGCATCTCGATTCGTACGGGATAATCGAGCATGCGCTGACGAAACACCTCGAAATGCTGTTGCGCGAGAACGGTCGTCGGCGCGAGTACCGCGACTTGTTTGCCGTCCATCACGGCTTTGAAGGCGGCGCGAATCGCGACTTCGGTCTTGCCGAAGCCGACATCGCCGCAAATCAAGCGGTCCATCGGCTGCGGATGCTCCATGTCGATTTTCGTGTCGATGATCGCCTTCATTTGATCAGGCGTTTCACGAAACGGAAACGAGTGCTCAAATTCCGCCTGCCATTTGGAATCTGGACCAAATGCATGTCCGGCATGCGTCTGGCGCTCGGCCTGAAGCGCGAGCATTTTGCTGGCATAATCGTAGATGGAAGCAGCAGCGCTTTTCTTCGCGCGCGTCCATCTGGCGTCGCCCAGCGAGCTGAGGGGCGGCGATCTTTTCCCCACACCAACATAGCGGGAAACGAGGTAGGCTTGCTCGAGGGGGACATAGAGTTTGGCTTCATCAGCGAACTCGATCGCGAGTACCTCGTGGACCCCATCTGAAGTGGCGCCCTTGCTGGCAATGTCTGGCGAAGCAGGCGACACGCCTGCCGCTACAGGTCCGAGCTGGATCAAGCCCAAGAAACGTCCGATGCCATGCTCGAGGTGCACGACCAGATCGCCCTCGCTCAGCTCACTGAAATCGATCTGTGCGCGATGGCGTTCCGCGCGCCGCAACCGCCGGCGCCCGTGCGAAGCAAATCGGCCGAATAATTCGGCGGCCGAGAGGACGACAAGATTGCCCGCCGGAAAACAAAACCCGCGAGCGAGCGCGCCTTCAACAAGATCAACCTCGTCAAGCAGATCCTTCTCGCCAATGATCTCGCGAAAACGCTCGATCTCACCCTCGGTCTGAAAATAAATGACGATTTTCGCCCGGCTCGAACGCCATTCCTTTAATTGTGTGACAAACTGCGCGCGTTTCGCTTCGATGAGCATGAGATCACCGATCGCGAACTCAGCGACGTCGCAATATTGGAACGCGCCGCTGAAATCTTCCGGACCAAGCTCAATCCAGCCTTCACTGATTTGGATGTGCGCGTTGGAATGTTCTTCCGGTTCGATGTCGATCCGAAGGTGATCGCGTGCGACGTAATCGCGGACGAGGCCGCTTTCGTCGTCTGTCGCTCCGAGCAGAATATCCGCTGAGCTCAAATCACTCACCGAAGTCTGGGTATCGATGTCGAATTCGCGTAAGGATTCGATTTCGTCGCCCAAAAACTCCAAGCGTACCGGTAATGGGGACTGCCAGGAATAAAGATCGACAATTCCGCCACGCACCGCGAATTGTCCACGCGCGGTGACCTGGGCTACGCGTTCATAACCGGCTCCAGCGAGTCGTTCGAGGACATGTTCCATCTGCTCGTTCGCCCCGCGTCGAAACTGGACCAAAGCGGATTGGAGCGCACCGCGCCTCGGTGCCGCTTGATCGAGACTGGCGCGCGTTGCGACAATCAGCGGGGAACCCAACTCGCGCTCAACTTTTGTGAGCAATGCGAGTCGTTCCGACGCGATTTCCGGATCCGGCAAAATATTTTCGACTGCGGCGAACTCCGCTTCCGGCAGGAAAAGCGCGTCTGGCTGCCAGTTGAGCAAACTTTCATAGATCAACTCCTGCGAATGAACGCTCGGGCTGAGGACCCAGATCGTCCGGTCAATCTTGGACGCAATGATGGCGACCAGAAATGCCTGCGCCGGCTGGATCACGTGAGAGAACTGCACCGGCCATTGCGCCGTCTCGCTTTCTCGAAGCTTGCGCGCAACGGGCCCGGTTTCCGCGACGATCTTTAGAATCTCTGCGCGTCCCGATTTCTGCACCGGTTAGCTGTCGCCGAAAAAAGTTAGAAGTTCAAAGGTGCCCGCGGGACAGGCGCTCTGTCGTCCCCGTGCGACTCATCATTGCTTCAGGCCACGGTCCAGCGTTGAAACGCACTATAGTCGAGCGAGCTATAGCTTGCGGCCGATGGCAGCGGCGATCGCGCGAAGACGCGGAACAAGATCGGCGAAAACTTCCGGCGTGAGTGCTTGGTCGCCGTCGCTTTTAGCCAGCTCGGGGGAATCGTGCACTTCGATCATAAGCGCATCCGCACCGGCAGAGAGTGCTGCGAGGGACATCTGCGGAACAAATTCGCGCAGCCCGATCGCGTGGGTTGGATCGACAATAATCGGAAGATGTGTCTTGGACTTCAAGAGCGGAACAGCACTCAAATCGAGCGTGTAGCGTGTGGCAGTCTCAAAGGTGCGAATGCCGCGCTCGCAGAGAACCACATTCATGTTACCCTCGCTCAAAATGTATTCCGCGCTCATGATCAAGTCATTGATCGTGGCGCTGAATCCGCGTTTCAGCAGGACCGGCAACCTGCTGCGGCCAACTTCCTTCAAGAGAGAGAAGTTCTGCATGTTGCGGGTACCCACTTGAAGACAGTCCGCATATTTTTCGATCACGGATAGGTCCCGTGCGTCCATGATTTCCGTGATCACGGGCAGGCCCGTTTCCGCGCGCGCTTCAGCAAGAAAACGAAGCCCGTCTTCACGCAGGCCTTGAAAACTGTACGGTGAAGTGCGCGGCTTGAATGCACCGCCGCGCAATATTTTCGCGCCGGATTTTTTGACGATCTTTGCGATTGAGAGAATCTGCTCCTCGCTTTCAACGGAGCATGGGCCGCAAATCAAAACAACGTCTTCGTTGCCGCCTACCCGCACGCCTCCAATTGTTACCGACGAGGCTCCGCGGGATTCGCGCGAAGCGAGTTTGTAGGGCTTCAGCACCGGCACGATCGCTTCCACGCCGGGCATGGCGGCGAGCGACTTTTCGCGAAGGAGCGCCTCGGGTCCAATCACACCGATGATCACCCGCGATGCGCCTCGGCTGATTTGCGCATCCAAACCGAATTCGCGCACCCGGGTGACAATCCGATTGAGCTGTTCCTCAGTGGCGTTCGGTTGCGTGATGATGATCATATTTCGAATCGGCGGAACAACGAGAATGCCGCCGTCGAGAATTTTCTGCAAGCCCGGATGCCGAACGCTCCGGGGAGCCTAATTCGTGATCGTAACTGGCGTACCGACTGAGACCGATTTGAAAAAGTCTTCCGCCATGAATTCGGGCATGCGGATGCAGCCGTGGGACGCGGGATAACCGGGCAAGTAACCTGCGTGCATTCCTGTCCCGGAAACAATGCGCATAAAGTAGGGCATCGGTGTACCTCTAAAATGTGTGCCAGGCGGTTTCGGATCCTTCGTCACGTCTACATTCGGCGTCACTACGTTTCCCGCTGAGTCGACGTAGTCGCCGAATAAGCTGGAGACGTGGTTGGCGTCCTTTTGAATGATCGAGAAGTGGCCGTATGGAGTGTTTAGCCCCTCGCGGCCAGTTGAAAGTTGTGAAACGCCGACGAGCACGCCGCTCTTATAAAAATATGCGCGCTGCTCTCTGAGACTGATCGTGATGGAAGGTTTTCCTTCAATTCCATCTCCATCCCAGTATTGTGTCTGGGCTGAGAACCGGGGATCTTCCGCGCAACCAGCTGCTAGAAGGGTGAGGACGGCGAGAAATGCCACCATCGAAATGCGATAAAGTGAATGGAGCATAAGAATTTTGGAACGGACTCTTAATGCGCAAACGATGCAAAAAGTCAAGGGGAGCGACATTGACTCAGCGATTCAAGAAATCTAAGGAAAAGCGGTCAATCTGCACCAGCTGACTGCGGCTTGAATTGTATGTGGTTTAATGCAGACCCTACGAATATTCTTGTCAGAAGTGCGGCCAAAATTTTGAAGCGTTTCAATCAATGCGCGATGAGCCATTTCACGAGTGCCCAAAGAACCTTTGCCAGCTGCCGAAATGGGGACGTGGAAAGGTGAAGCGCCTGCTTGGGACCGGGGCCGGCCTCATCTTCAAGGGCTCCGGCTTTTACGCCACGGATTATCGAAGCAATTCGTACAAAGAGGCCGCGAAAAAAGAGGCGCCTTCCACCTCAACTGCTGCGGAAAAATCAACCGTTGCCAAGAAAACCGACGGCAACGCTTCGCCGGCAACACCGACAAGGCCGCCTGAGAAAAAACCAGGAAAAGAATCCAGCGAGTGACCTTGAAGAAACTCGGAGCCAAGCCGCTTCCGCTTGTGTTGATTGCGCCGTAATGAGACAACCGGCGGCCCGCCCTCTTCGCCCTGCGAGTCCGCCGGTCAACCAACCGAAAGATCGACAATCGAACGCTGGATTGCAGGCCGATTGTCCACCAGAAACTAGTAGCGATTGGTCATGCCGTACTCGCGGCTGCGTTCGTACGCGCGAATCGCGCGTCGCGTTTGTGGTCCCATGATTCCATCGATAGAACCGTGGTAGTAGCCCGCCTGAGCCAATTGGCGCTGCACCTCAACAACCGTAGACTGACCCCGGTAGCGACTGCCGTAGCCATATCCGTAACCCGAGTCGCCGTAATAGTTATAATCGTATCCGTATCCGTATGGGTAGCCGTAACCGTAGCCATATCCGTATGGGTAGCCATAGCCATAGCCGTAAGGATATCCCCAGCCCCAGAACGGAAAGCCGAAGCCGCCGATGAAGATGACGTCATTATTATTATTATGATGATGATGACGCCAATTGCCGCTCCAGTTGTTCCAATTGCGGCCATTCCAATTGCGGCCATTCCAGTTGCGGCCACTCCATGTTCCCGGTCCGCGGGCGAACGTATTCCCGCCTCGGGCTGACATGGAGCTGAAGTGCCCGCCGCCGCGACCCATGCCACCACCACCGCGCGGACCGGCATTGACGACCGACGCGGCTAACGTCACCGCCGCAAAGCAGCTCAAGAAAAGTATAAGTTTTGCATTCATAGATAATTCCCACCTTCCACTAATTAGACCCCGTAAGCCGCGCAAAGTTTCGCTTTTTTACGGGGCCATAAGAATAAATAAAGCCCTTTTTCGGCTCGCCTCCATCGTTTTTCCACGAATATAGTTCCACTTCGCTTTCGCCTCATGAAGTTCTCTGCTCATCTTGTTTGCTCCGCGATCAGTTTGTTCGCGTTCAGCCAAACCAGGCTTCTTTGCGCGCCGCTTGGGCGAAGTGTGAGTCCTTCGCAGCAATTCATCGTTTACGGCGCCAACGATCGGCTCCGCGGGGCGGTTTCTGAGCTTGCAGAACAAACCAAGGCCAATCTGCTCGCGCTACTACGACAGCCGGACCGGTGGAAAACGCCAATCGTGGTCAATTTGCAGTCACCGCAGGCTAACCTCCCGGAAATTCCACCTGCCGCGCTGCGATTTAGCCAGACCGGTTTTGGTTTAAAGCTGCAGCTCGACTTGACAATTACCCAAAACATCGATGGCGCACTGGTCGAGCGCGAACTGCTACGCGCGATTCTCCTGGAAATGATTTACCGGAGCGAACCGAACATTGCTCCCGGCACCGCCTTCGTCGAGCCACCGGATTGGTTGCTCGACGGCGTGCTTGGGCTCACGCCTGGGCGCGATCGCGGGACGCTTGTCGAAGCGCTTTCCGCGTCAGAGAAGCGGATGTCTCTGGAAGAATTCCTCCAGCAGCGTCCTGTGCTGCTCGATTCGCCCGGCCGCATGCTTTATCGCGCTTATTCCATTGCGCTCGTGCAGTTGCTTGTCGACGGAACGGACGGGCGCTCGCGGGTAACGCGCTACATCGACAGGTTATCAGGTGCCTCAAATGACCCGCTCGCTGATTTGAAGGCGCAGTTTCCTCTACTATCTGGCGATGTTGAAAAAGCCTGGCAATCAAGCGTGGCGCGTCTAAATGATGTGCAGAGTTATCAGTTGCTCACCTTTGCCGAAAGCGAGCGACGCCTTGATGAATTGTTGCGCGTTAAAATTCCAGACGCCGGAAAGTCAACCAAAGCGGTTGAGCTTAGCGAACTTGCACAGCGAAAGACGACTGCGGCAGAGAAAGCGGCGCTCAGTCTATTGAGCCAGAACTTGCTCGTGTTCACGATCCGGGCGAATCCAATCGTGCGACCGATTGCGCGGGAATATCAGCAAATCGTAGCGCGACTCGAGCGCGGTAAATGGAAGGGAGTCGCTAAGCGCGTGGCAGATTTGAAAGATATCCGCGCCAGAATCGCTGCTCGCATGAGTGACATCGATGATTACATGAACTGGTTCGAAGCGACCCAATCGAAGAGTGGCAGCGGCGTATTCGCTGCCTACCTTAGAGCGGCGGATCAGCCGCAAGCGCCAGCGCCGCGGCGGCGGGATGCGCTCTCGGTGTATCTCGATGCGCTGGCGAACCAATTCGAGGATTAGCCGGATGCACGAATCGGTCAGCAACGCGATTGGAATCGCGCAGGTTATCGATCTTTAGAGCAGTTGCTCGTCGCGCGGTTGCTGGTTATCATAGTCGGCGCGTCACAACGCGCGTCTCTCGTTGTTATGCAGAAAATTGGATTTGCCGAAGCCCTTGACTCGATTGTGACCAGCGACCCGCGTTATCAGCGGGATGCGTATGTTTTTTTGCGCGATGCGCTCGATTTCACCACGAAACAGCAGAAGAAAATTAAAGGAGCCACCGTGCGTCATGTGGCCGGGCCGGAACTTTTGGAAGGTGTGCGGCAGTACGCCCTCAAAGAATTCGGGCCGATGGTAATCACAGTTTTCGATAATTGGGGAATTCAGTGCTGTGAAGATATCGGACATATGGTTTTCAATCTGATAGGAGCCGGGATTTTTGGAAAGACCGAGGAAGATTCGATGGAGGACTTTAAGAACGTCTATGATTTTGAAGAGGCTTTTGTGAAGCCGTTCGAGCCGGCGAAACCAACGACCGCGAAGCCGGCGGCGGAATTGCCAGCTTCAAAGTCGGTATGAGGCGATTCGCGCCGCGCCTGGCGCTTTTGCCCGCGATTATGTTTAGCACCGCCAATCTAACTACTGCAACGATCAACGATTCGTCCGTTATCACCTTTCCACCCAGCTCGGCGCAGAAATGGGTCCTGCCAAATGGGCTGACGCTCATCGTGCATGAAGACCACAGCGCGCCGGTGGCAAGTGTCCAGGCGTGGTGTGCCACTGGTAGCATCGATGAGGACGACCATCTTGGTGCGGGCTTGTCTCACATTCTCGAACACATGCTCTTTAAGGGCACGAAGACACGATCGACCAACGTGATTGCGCAAAAGATCCAGGATGTTGGCGGTTACATCAACGCTTACACATCTTTCGATCACACCGTTTTTTGGATCGATGTGCCGAAAGACGGTGTCACTACTGCGCTGGACGTTTTGGCAGATGCGATGATGAACTCGACTCTGCCGCCCGAGGAATACCTAAAAGAACAGGAAGTGATTCGGCGCGAATTCGCCATGGGTTTGGATGACCCTGACCGCGTGGCTACCCTGCTTCTTTTTGCCACCGCCTACCAACGACATCCGTACCGCCTTCCGGTGATCGGGCAAATCGAGGTCTACAATCAGCTTACGCAAGAGCAGGTGATGCAATATTACAAAGCGCGCTACGTTCCGAACAATCTTACGTTCATCGTAGTGGGAGACGTCGATGCAGAGAAAGTACATCAACAACTCATAGAATTTTTCAAGGCTTATCCGGAGAAATCGCTCAAGCCGGTCTTCATTCCTGAAGAACCGCCGCAACTGGGCCGGCGGGAAATGCATCAGGAATTTCCCACCGAACTAACGCATCTCGCGCTAGCCTGGCACATTCCTGAGGTCACGCACCCAGACGTTCCTGCGCTCGATCTTCTCTCGACCATTCTCGGCGATGGACGCAGTTCGCGCTTGTACGGCCGCGTGCGTGAAGAGGCCGGTCTGGCCTACAGCATATCCGCCTTCTCCTACAC
>WNGD01003639.1_pt1 | contig 15510 bp, 12 predicted proteins | sample 5400671 | NCBI WGS metagenome assembly WNGD01 (sample SAMN13153369, study PRJNA577476) | soil metagenome | isolation source: 40 cm soil or saprolite under grassland replicate 2 | place: USA:California | collected 2016-06-15 | reverse complement strand
CTGGCAGGGTGCCCGCAAGTCTTCTTTGCGTTCGCCTAGCCAAGTGCGCCAGCTCTGCCAGGTCGCCTGTCGTTCGGCGACATGCCAGGCACGTCCCTCACCCCACGGTGTCTCGCCTGGCTCTTCTGGGAAAGCGCGTGTGTAGGCATCGAGCGGTTGCCAGCCGATATCTGGTGGCAGATACGAGACAGGACCACGCCTGGCATATGCCAGTTCCTTCACGCTGCTCTCAATGGTGATCGCGTTAGTGGGACATTCTTGTGCGCAGACCTGGCATCCGATGCATTGCGCCACCTGCACCGGTGTCAGCATCATCCATGAGCGGGTTGCCGAGTCGCCAGGAATAGGGGTAAGTAGTTCATCCCCCCTTGCCAGTTCTCCTTCACCCGATGGGCGTGACATATCCAGGCAACGCACGGGGCAAAGGTCCATACAAATACCACAATTGATACAGGTTTGTTGATTGACCTGAAAACGATAGGCCATCGGGACCTCCTATCAGGAATGACAGCAACATCACCCCTACCATACACGAGTATAAGGGATGAGTGCTTTTCCCTAAACTAATAAGTACAATTACTTACTGTTTGAAAGGATAAGGTCAAGAAATCACAAATTGATCACAGCAAAGGGCAAAAATATCACAGGCAGCACACAGTGGGAAGATTTTTGTGATTTTAGAGAGGACATCCGCAAGGAATACCCCTACCATACACGAAAAGGCATCCCTTGCGGGTGTCTTGAGTTGGCTTTTGGCGTTGCTTACAACTTGATCCTGCTCACGCGCAAGGCGTTCAGGATTACGATCACGTCGATGCCTTCTTGTAGAATGGCTCCAGCAGCGGGGAAAATGTAGCCAAATGCGGCAAAGAGCGCAGAATGGTTTCCTTGAGACCCGCCGACTTCAAGTCTGACGAGAGTTGCGACAGCTCTGCACGAGGAATATCCTCGAGGACGAGCAGACCTGCCACCTGCTTATCGACAGCGATGAAGCTACAGATCTGGCCTGTATCGACCCGGCGCTTTCGTTCAGAAAGTAGCGATACAAGAATAATGATGCCAAGATGCTGCATGAATGTGCGATTGCCGACAGCAACGGCTACAAAATCATTCATGCTATGCCGTTCAACCTGGCAGTCCTCGGCGATAATAGGTACACGGCCTTGCACGCCCTTGCCAAAAGTCTCCTCAAATTCGGCTGCCGGACTGAGAGGTAAATCACGCTCTAATGCAGCTTCGACAACTGCACGCGCCAGGATATGGGTTGAGAGTTGCTCAACCGAGGCGGCAAAGCGCAGGAGCGTGTTCTCGTCGTAATCGGTAACGAACGCTCCTCCCCGCCCAGATGGTGCTGGCACGGGTAGGTTTTTTAGGCAAGGAGCCAGCGGGGTGGAGGGGGACGGAAGGATACCTGTCCCCCAGACAGGGTGCCCGCAAGGGGCCCCGCATCCGCCCCCCGCTGCCCCTGCCTCTACTGGCATCGAAAGGCCTTGCAAAACACTTCCCTGTGTAAGCCCAGGTGGTGATCCCTTGTGGTCACCCTGCTGCGGATCGCTTAAATCCTCCCCTGCGATAATGTGATGATCTTGCTCAGGAAGGACGATGGCTGTAACTTTCGGTATTCCCAGGGTGAGTGTACCTGTTTTGTCAAAAACGGCGACATCTACCTCGCCGAGTTGTTCAATGGCCGCTCCGCTTTTGGCGATGATGCCGTTACGCGCTGCCAGGTCGATGCCAGACATAATAGCAATTGGCGTCGCTAAAATCAGGGGGCACGGGGTCGCTACCACCAGCACTGCCAGGGCATACACGCTATCTCCCGACAGTGCCCATGACAAACCAGCCAACGCAATTGCAGCAACAGTAAATACCACGCTGTAGCGATCAGCTAAGCGGTGAATGGGAGCTTTCTGGTGCTGGGCTTCCTCTACAAGACGCACAATCTGTGCATATTTGCTTTCGGCGCTGCGTTTACCGGCACGCACTTGCAATACACCGTCCAGATTCACGCTGCCGGAGAGAACCTGCATGCCCGTAGATTTACGGATCGGCAGGGGTTCGCCAGTGAGGTCTGCCTCGCTAATGCTAGCTGAGCCAGAGGTGACAACTCCATCAACAGGGATTAACTCGCCCGGTTTGACCACAATCTCCATTCCTACCTCGACATCCTCTGCCGGGATACTGATGAGTTGTTCCCTTTGCCAGATATGGGCCGTGCGGGGAGCGCGTTCGGCCAGCGCTGATAACGATGCGCGTGCTCGACGCAGCGCATAGGCTTCGAGTGCTTCGCCACCTGAAAGCATAAGCACAATAAAAGCACCTGCGAGATATTCTCCTAAGAAGAGGGAACCCGTTATGGCGAGTATCGCTATGAAATCGACGCTGAATTCTTTGTGTATGAAATGCTTCAAAGTCTCCCATAGCAGTGGAATGCCACCCAGCAGGACAATCACCAGAAGTACCCAGTTGGCAAGATTAGCATATCCTGCAAGCCAGAGCGCCAGGCTTCCCAGTAGAAGCACCAGCGCTCCCAGTGGAAGTGGATAGCTCTTTAAAGCTACCCATATGCGCTGCGACCAGGAACTTTGGACAGCCGCCGTTTTCTCCTGCTCTATGGTGTTAACCATGCCGGTGTGATCTAGAGGTTTAAAGGTGTCGTCGCGATTTGTATCTATCATTAAAAGTTAGCCTCATTCGTCTTATAAAGCTTTGTAAACCTTGCTTCCTATTAGAAGTGGCGAGTTCTTTGTTGGCCAGTGAGTGCTGATAGACTACTAACGCTCATTAACAAATTATGCTGGATATCGGAACATCCATGAGGGCCGATAAATCGGCGATGGGCGCGATAAATCGGCCCCTACGTTCCATTACCGGATTACTTTGTTAAGCTACTATGGTGCATCAATGCTCACTAGACTTAGTGTAGTATATGAAGATCACAAGCGGCTCTCAGTTCCTTGAAAAGGAGTCACAGAAGGCACACATTCGATACTCTGATATGTTGTGATCTCTTTTTGATTGACAACCTGTTTGATGTGATGATATTGTGACTTTAGGACTATAATCTTCAGGTGACAGACTGATAGATTTCTTCCCGACTCATTAAAAGGAGCAATACGATGTTTAAGCGAATACTCGTTCCCCTGGATGGATCACTTCGGGCAGAGAGCGCCCTGGCTGTAGCGGCACGCATTGCACAGGCCTCGGAGGGTACAGTCATGCTGCTACAAGCTGTGGGTATTCCAGCCGAGTATACTTCATATCTGCATGATTCCTACATGGCGCAGACACCAACGTATGCACAGGAAATCCTGGATGCAGAACAGGTAAATGCTGAGAATTATCTGGCTAATGTCGCCAAATCAACAGGATTGGCAGGGATCAAGACACAGACGAAAGCTCTTTCAGGAAGAGCAGCGATGAATATCCTCGACGTTGCTCGCGATGAGCACATCGATGTAATCGTTATGTGCAGTCACGGGGATACTGGCTTCAAGCGCTGGGCCCTGGGGAGTGTGGCACAGCAAGTATCACGGCACAGTCCTGTGCCTGTTCTGGTATTACGCGAGGAAGGAACGGCCCCTACCAGTTCCTTCCCGGATCATTTACATCCCCTGCGATCGGTAACTGCTATGGTTGCGCTGGATGGTTCAAAGCTGGCAGAAGAGGCGCTTGAGCCAGCAGCATACCTGGTTGCAGCATTGGCAGCCCCCGCACGAGGTATGTTACTACTAACTAAAGTGGTGAGTATACCTGCAATCAAAGACAAGCCTGATATACAGGAACAAATACTGGATGATACAAGAGCGTATCTGCGTAGCGTTGCGGAACGCCTAAACGGCGAACTGGCAGCGAAGCTCAATCTTGCGATTGAATGGTATATAGAAATAAGTAAGGATGTAGCAGATGCTCTCATCAAAGCAGCGGAAAACGGCGAGATTGCAGATGGCTCTCAAGAGTTCGCTGGCTGTGATCTGCTGGCTATGGCTACACATGGGCGAGGAGGCATACAACGCTGGGTGATGGGTAGCGTGACTGAGCGTGTGCTGGGTACAACAAAGTTGCCGTTGTTGATTGTGAGGTCGAAAGCTGAGCAGTCGTAGCTTAGAGACTTAACGCCGAATACATCTCACTGAAAAAGCGACTAGGCACTGTTGCGAGCAATTGCGTCTGTGCGAACCCATTCTGGCGGGCCAGCGTTTCCCATGTGCGGTAGGAGAGTGGATAGGGCACCCACATGTTTCCACGGTCGGTGTTGTATTCCACCAGGATCAAACGCCCACCAGGGCGCAGATAGCTGCGTACCAATTGCAAAAGCGGGTCTTTCTGGGGCACGTAATGGAGGGAGTTAGCCATTACGATGCCATCAAGCAATGGAAGATCAAGGCGCCGGGTAAAATCTCCTGTGATGTAATGGATGGTTGTGTCGGGAAAACTGGCACGCATGGCTCTTTCCTGCTCTCTAAGCGCGCCCCTATCCCTATCGACAGAATAGATTTGACCAGTTGGCCCGATCAGATCGGCCAGTGCAAGTGTGAAAGCACCGCTTCCTGAGCCAAGGTCGGCCCATATCCCGCCTGACCGTGGCACACCTTTTTGTAAGAGATAGACGTGATCCTTATGGTTCATACAGGTTGCTTTCTACCATTGAGCAGGCGATAAAGGCACTTCGATCAAGGTCGAGCCGCTTCGTTGTAGAGCTTCACGAATGGCCTCTCGCAACTCATCCGGACTGGTGGCCTTGATACCAGTGGCGCCGAAGGCGCGTGCAAGTGCAACATAGTCGGGAGCGAGTAAGTCGGTAGCAATATAGCGGCGGTTAAAGTCTTGATACTGTTCAAGCTTGACGGCTGTGTAAGTGGCATCATTGAAGACAATGGCCACAACATCGATCTTCTCCTGCACTGCCGTAGCCAGTTCACCGAGGTTAAGTAGAAATCCGCCATCACCACACAAGGCAACTACTGGCCGATGAGGCGCGGCCACTTTAGCACCAAGGGCCATTGGGAGGCCACAACCAATCGCGCAAAGTTCGATGGAATGGATGTACGTGCGAGGTTCATAGACGGGCAGATACTCTGCGCTGGCGTACCCCAGCATGGTCATGTCCGCAACAATTATGCCCTCATGCGGCAATCCCGCTCGCACAGCGTCGAGCATGGCGATCGATTCGCCAAAGACTCTGTGGACATGCCTGCTTACTGCTGTACGGGCGAGGGCTATTTCATCAGAGCGCGATGGACGGTCGCGCGGGAGGTCTTGCAAGGCATCCAGCAAAGCATCAAGCACAAGTCGAGCATCAGCGACAATTCCCACTGCTACAGGGTAGTTACGGCCAATCTCAGCTGGATCAATATCGACCTGTACCAGGGCTGATGGGAAGGTCAATCGGCCATTGCCAGTGCGCAAAGCGCTGAGTTTGCTACCGACAACAAGCACAACATCAGAGTCACTAACCAGGGTACGTATCTCACGTGGCAGGGCATAGCTAGATGTTACAAGGGCAAGCGGGTGATCATTCGGCAGCGCATCGTGGCTCTTGGCACCAAGCAAGACGGACGCATCGAGCAGTTCAGCCAGGCGCGCAAGCTGCCGATTGGCAGCAGCGGCTGTGACACCCGCGCCTGCCACAATCAATGGTCGTCTGGCATCTTGCAAGAGACGTACCACGGGCGCGATATCAGCAGCGGATGGCGGAGTTGGTATCCCGGGGGCTGGCACCAGGGTATCGATTTCGGCATCGATTTGCAGGAGGTCAAACGGAATTTGCAGGTAAGCAGCTCGCGGGCGTCCATTACGTATTCTGCGAAACGCATCGCGCAAGGCTTCAGGAATTTCTTCGACGTACTCTACTGCGCGTGTCCAGCCTGCCAAAGCCTCCATGACTCCTGGCTGATCTTTCAGTTCATGCAGCTCACCACGCTGTCGAGCTGTAGAGGAGCGCGGCAGGCCAGTAGCAATGACAAGCAAGGGAATGGAGTCAGCATAGGCGCTGGCGACGGGAGTAGCCACGTTCGTGACGCCAGGACCTGAGATGGTACAGACTACCCCGGGTTTGCCTGAGGCACGGGCATAGCCATCAGCCATGAAACCTGCGCCCTGTTCGTGGCGTGCCAGTATATGACGTATAGCAGGCTCGTCTATTAAGGTATCGTAAATGGGTAATGTATGGACACCGGGGATGCCAAAGATGGTATCAACGCCATGTGCGCGTAATGAAGCGATGGCTGCCTGGGCGCCTGTGAGACGTGGCATATTGCTGGTTCCTTTCCGCAAAAATCCTATGCACACCCTATTATAAAACTTTTAGGCTCGAATTATCGTCGTATCTCTGGTTATCTCCAATTGAAGAAAAGGGAGCCCAGAGTGCAAAGTGAATGTACAGTGGAGAAAGTGATATATTTAGAGTTACCCAACCGGAACGGTTACCTTTTCTACTGACATCCGCTCATAATTATCCTAGCGGGCCTACGGCCCGCTTTGAGGAGGGGATTTGGCGGGGACACCCCGCTCCCCGGCAGGGGACGCTGTCCCCTGCACCCCTGATTTATCAGCGGATTTCAGTTTTCTATCCTTGACAGTACGCTTTATCTAATTATAGTATTGATGTGGGAGCAGGTAATGAGACCTGCCCATCCCATCGCTTCTGGGAGGTGCAAAGTTGCCCCAAAAAGAGAGTTTCCTGATCCTCGGCGGCGCGGGCCTGGTTGGTAAACAAATTGCGCACCGCATTGCCACCGATGCTAATCTGTCCCCTCGCAAAATCATCATTGCCTCGTTATTCAGCCAGGAAGTCGAAAAAGCACTGGCATATCTTAGCAAAGCAACCGGTGACAGGCCAATTGAGTGGGTGGGGGAACATGGGAACATATTTGTGCGTAACGAGTATGCGGAGACGAATCCCAAAGAGCTATTAGCAGACCCTGCACACCGGGAAGTATTATTCGCAGACCTGTTCGACAAAATTGAGGATGCCTACGAGCATTCTCACCTTGTTACCCTTATCCGCAAACACCGGCCGGACGTGATCATAGATAGTGTCAATACGGCAACTGCCATTAGCTACCAAAATGTTTACATCGCTTCGAACCAGGCCAGGAAACAGGTGCAAGACCTCCTGGAAACAGTCCGGATGGGCGATATAGAATGCGTTCACAACAAGACAGAAAAGACCAGCCTGGCTCTGTATGAACTCCTGTTAAGCCAATCCCTGCCGGAACTTATTCGCCACATCTTCCTGCTGCACAAGGCAATGGTCGAGGTTGGGACACGCCTCTACCTTAAAATTGGCACGACGGGGACTGGGGGTATGGGTCTGAATATTCCTTATACTCATAGCGAGGATAAGCCATCAGCCCAGTTAATTACCAAAACGGCGGTTGCTTTTGCACATACCGGGCTTTTATTTTTAATGGCCCGCACTGCAGGTGGCCCGATTGTAAAGGAAATCAAGCCAGGCGGTATGATTGGCTACGCGGATATCGTATTTCGTCCGATACCAGAGCGAGGCAAACATGGCAAGTTCATGTATCGCTATAACGGCCAAACCGAGTGGTTGAATGAACACCTGGTGCTACACTATCCTGAGAAGATGTATGACAACCTGGGAGTGCTCGAAATGCCGATTATTGATACGGGCGAGAACGGTTTGTTTACCAAAGGGGAATTTGAAACGATCACTGCGTTGGGCCAGATGGAGTTTATCACGCCGGAGGAAATCGCGCACGAGGTCGCGATGGAAATCCAGGGTAGCACAACGGGACGAGATGTGATTGCCGCCATCGATGGCGCGGTGATGAACCCCACTTATCGAGCAGGCTACCTGCGGCACCGGGCGCTGACTGATCTTGAACGTTTAGAGGCAGAGACCAGTACGCATAGTGTGGCCCTAGGGCACCTGGGACCACCAGAGCTTTCTAAGCTGTTATGGGAGGCGGAGCTGTTCAAGCTACGATACAAAACGTTAAGAAGTGTACTGAAACACACTCCAGAGGAACTCTCTGAGAAACTCTCCGAGCTAATCCAGTCAGAAGAGTTTGATCCAATGTGTCAAACGATCGTTTCACTCGGCTTGCCTATTCTGCTGTCCAATGGCGGGCAGATCATTCGTGGTCCCCATATTAAGATTCCAGAAAGGATCGAATCTGAGGTGAGAATCACAGAAGAGGATGTGGACGCGTGGGCACAGAAGGGCTGGATTGATCTCCGTCCCAGGAATATGGCTCTCTGGCAAGAGCGCTTTGAAAAGATGGAGAGTAGCCGGCTGCAAATCCGTGGACGTGGATCGGCAGCCGTGACCCTCGATGGGTATATATACGAGGATATTCGCATTGGCGAGGTTGTGGGCTGGATTTTCAACAACGAGCACGAGGGATACAGGATTAAGTACGGGCACCGGATTAAATAATCTATTGACTGATGACATGAGGCCTGTTATAGTGTAGCTTGTAGATGCGGACAACTTTAGGTCAAAGGTGACTATTTCACAAAAGCAGAAGCCAAGGTAGCTCAGTCGGTAGAGCACAGCACTGAAAATGCTGGTGTCGGCGGTTCGATTCCGCCCCTTGGCACTTTTTATGCCTTTAGGATCAGTGGCTTCTCCGGACGCCAAAAATCTAGCAGATATTCAAATGTTGTTCCCATCGTGATATAGTTACTGGGCCAACCGAAGATACCTATATTATTCACTATGTTGGTACGGTCCCAAATAATGGTATTCCGTAACTCATATCCTACGGAACGTAAGGCCTCGATAACTGAGACATGGATGGTTATCCGTTTATTTTCCCACCACATATCAGGAACATTGATAACACAATGTCCTTTTTTCTTCAGTAGGGGTAGCAAATCCGCAAATATTTCAGCCATTGCCTCTGAATATGCATCCAAATCAAGGATTCCTAAATCTTCTGGTAGTTGGCTATACTGTTCCACTTTCTTGTACTGTTCATTCTTTCGTTCGGTCCCGCGTCGGCTTTTGTTATGTCGCTCTCTATTAAGAAGGTTTGCGTAAGGGGGGGAAGTAATGATACAGGCAATACTCCCTTCCGCAAGATAGTGCGCAATATGTCTGGCATCATCGAGTACAGGAATTTGTTGTGTTTCTGAAAATAAACTATCCTGTCTCAATCGCTCTTGTGTTAAAGCTACGTAATCAGGATGAATATCAAAACCAACAGCATTTCTGCTTACATCGCGTGCAGCAACAAGAGTAGTACCACTGCCCATAAACGGGTCTACAATGAGTTCTCCTTGATGAGAAAATAGTTCGATACATCGGCGTGCCAAGGAAATAGGAAATGTAGCTGGATGCTTCGTCTTATCTCGAATGTCACGTCCTTCATAATTGAACTGCCACACCCCGAGCTGACATTTTATCCATTCCTTTGCAGTAAGACAATTTATATGGGAGGGTTCACACTCACAGGTGCGATTTGTGGCAATGTTTAATTTTTGGGTTTTTACCTCTACAGCAGTCTTTCTTCCATCCGTCGCCATGAAGACTGCATCTGCTGGGGCATTCATCCTATTTTGATCAATGGAAGGTACATCTGTTTCGTGATGCGCTCTTTGTAATACCACTTTGGCTCCCCTTTAAATGATATATCTCTATAGTCAACGTAAACAAATATGATCTTTGGTTAGTACTGGTGTTATTCCTAGCGAAAAAGTCGGCAAAAGAGTAGCTCTTTCTAATAGATTAACAGAAAAAAGTATTAGATACAATGTTCCAGCACAAGCTTGACTTTTGGTACTATTTGACCTAATCTAAACACACCTTTCTGCTACTACTGCCCTTGTTATAGTAATTTGTAATGGAGTAAGAGATGAAAATATTTACGAAAGAAAGCCTGATAGAAGCACTAACGGCTATTTGCAATGGACCATGGATCCAGTCTTGTAAACCTCCAGGAAACGATGGAGCTGTAGGAAACACCCTGGAAAAGCTGCTAGGTATAGAAGAGAACAATCTTCCTTTGCCGAATGCTACAGAATGGGAAATGAAAGGGCAACGAAGACGAACAAGTTCTCTTGTGACATTATTTCATATGGATCCCTCTCCACAAGCAATGGGGCTTGTCAACAATTTGCTCATTGCCAAATATGGCTGGCCTCTTGAGAACCACCCAAATGAGTTAAGCTTCAGACAAACTATTACGACAATTGCTCCTAGTGATCGTGGCTTTAAAGTCATAATAGATGATACTGAACGCAAGGTAATGATTTCATTTAGCGCGAATGCAGTAGGAGATAGACACCGAGCATGGCTCCAAAGCGTTGAACAGCGTGTCGGGTTGGGACAGCTAACCCCGCAACCCTATTGGGGTTTCGACGATTTAGCATATAAAGCTGGTACGAAGCTAAAAAATACTTTTTTTGTCTTAGCAGACTCCAAGACACAGGATGGGATTGAATACTTTAAGTATAATGGTATCATTATGCTTCAAACATTTGGTTTCGAGAAATTTCTTGGTGCACTGCGACAAGGAATACTCAAAGTAGATTTTGATGCACGTTCAGGATTCAACCGCCCTGGACATAATCATGGAACCAAATTCCGTATTCCTGCCAACTTACTACCAACCTTTTACGAACAAGTAACGACATTACTAGATACCCCTCTAGATCGAAGAGAACAGCTTAAACGCATAGATATTACAGAAACCCGTTCAATAGAAGAGATTGAGAGTGCAGCAAGAGAAGGTCCTACAATTGTTCAGTTTCACTCATATGAAAGTAATTGGGTACGGAAAGGACCACTGAAAGTAGCTGAACAGCCAGAGCTAGATATGGAATACTGAGTTGGGATTTAGGGGGGAGAGGCTTGAGGGAAACACTTAGCTCTCAATGACTTCGGTTAACTGTGATATATGCTTCCTCTTTTCAGGTGCTGTTATGTTGAATCAAGCAAGATTGTCGCACTTGTCGCAGATGTATCAGTTGTATCAGTTGTATCAGTTGTAGCGGTTGTATCTCATGTATCCATTTTGACGCGGTCTAATAGTTTCTGGGCAAACAGGTGGGCATCCGCTGGATATCTTGCGGTGATCAGATTCCCATCCTCAACGACAAATGGCTTGCGGATGCTTCCACCGTGAATGAAATCGCTTCGCTCCTTGAGCACTTTCACTGTTTCGTCTTCCACATACTCAGGATAGGTTCTATAGTAGTCTCCCAATCTCCAGAAGGTCAGATAATAGCCAGCGCGTTCCAATTGTTTTGTCAGCCCTGTGAGTTTTCTTCCATACAGCACGCTTCTATCCGTTTCAGGATCGATCGCTCTTGACAGCACAAGGACGCCATGGCAGATAGCACCAACGACTTTGTTTTGTTTGAGAAACTCCAGGGCTTTGTTCTGCACGACCTTGCTTTCTAAATACTGGCGCATACCTTTGGCATGACCACCGGGCAAGAGCAGCAGATCATACTCCTGGGGGTCTATACTTGCGTATGGGATGGGGTGCCGGAACGCCTCGTTCTTTTCGAGTTCCCGGTAGGCGGCAATCGCATCGGGCCTGGCGCCCAACTGGCCGAAAATTACGCCAGTAAGCAGACGCGGGTCGGTCTGTCCAATCTGCCCTGTTTCTGTGCTGAATGTTACTTGCAGGCCCTCTTCTACAAAATGTTTCCAGGGTATAGAAACCTCTGTGGTATCGAAGTCCCTGTCGGGAAGCGGTATGATCACTTTTTTAGCCATAGAGCCTTGGCCTCATTGACGCTGTTATATTTGCCGAAATAACTCTTTTCTTCGGCTCTTTAGAATGAACGCTGAGTTCGCCATGCATATGATAAGAACATAACAGATTGTACCACTTATAGCCTTTATGCTTTGTTGGGCGACGCTTTCGCACAATAGGAGACAAAACTGGGAAATGGCGTTGGGCCAGCCTCCACCTGGGTATATTGCTCTCTTAAAAATTTGAGATACCCTTTCATACTCGGATTCTCATAGACCCTTAGGAATTGGGGTTTAAAGAAGTTCATTTCCTGCTCAGTCAGTAGCTTACCCGCATAGGCCTCGCAGACGAGATCAAGAAAACGCAGCAGCCGGTTCACGAGTTGCTCTTGCGGTGAATGCCCCAGGGTTTCTCCGTAGACAAACTGGCGCGTTTCAAGCAGGTAAAAGGCGTCACTGAGATCTGGATCAGCAAACACTATGAGGTAGAGCTCTTTGAAAAAAGTTGCCCTGCTTTGCATCGTTTGGCGACGGACCAAAAAGATACCGACGAAGGCGAGTACGAGCAACACGAAGATGACCAGATCAGCGTACGATATTGTGTTCTGAAATTGTGGTATATTCATTTCCTTTTAATAAAACCCCTCGTTTTCTGAAGACGTTTGAACAAGTTTTAGATTAACAGATATAGGGCATTTGGTAAAATTCCCATGTCTGTAGCACTTATAACACTTGTAACAGATTGTAACAGTTGCAACAGTTGTATCAGGGTATACATCACAAAATATTGCTATGAATTCCACGATGGGTTCCCCTTGGGGAACAAAACAGCAACGAATTTAAGCCGATGATGCTGACCTGAAAAACGCATCTTGAGAGAATGGAAAGAGAAAAGAGGACTGAGAACGAGACTTATCCTGCTTGACTACTTCAAAGAGATAGGGACATACTACAAATTGGCTAATGCTTTTTAACTTTTTAATCTGGATAGCAGAAAATCCAGCGAGGGCCGATAAATCGGCGATGGGCACGATAAATCGGCCCCTACGGGTGGCCGGATGAATTTGTCAAAGGGCATTAACCAAAAAACCTGGATATAGTTAAACCTTACAAAAGAGGGGTGCATCATGAGCGAAAGCATTGGATTCGTTGGTCTAGGAAATATGGGACGAGCTATGGCAAGTAGCTTGCTCAAGGCTGGCTATAGTTTGCGTGTTTACAATCGTGATGCCAGGAAAGCGGAGACGCTGGTGGCTGAGGGAGCGAAGCATGTTATGCGTCCCGGTGAGGCTGTTGAGCCAGGAGGGATCGTCATCACGATGGTGGCAGACGATGCTGCTCTGGAGAGCGTGACGCTGGGAAAAGATGGTATTTTAGAACACCTGGGGCCTGGTGGTATTCACGTCTCAATGAGCACAGTCTCACCTGCTATTGCCCGCAGAATGACAGATCTGCATGGGCAACATGGCGCTACTTATGTTGCCGCGCCAGTTTTTGGTAGGCCCGAAGCTGCGGCAAGCCAAAAACTCTGGATTTGTTGCGCCGGAGCATCTCAAGCCAGGGAACGGGTACGGCCGGTGCTCCAGGCTATGGGACAGGGCGTGTTCGACTTCGGCGAGGAACCGATGGCCGCAAACGTGGTGAAACTCTGCGGCAACTTCCTGATCGGTTCAGCGCTGGAAGCAATGGCCGAAGCGCTGACCCTCGCTGAAAAAAATGGCCTGGACAGATCTATGGTCATGAACATGTTTGGTCAGACTCTGTTTGTATGTCCTATATACCAGAATTATGGGAAGATGATAGCCGAAAAACGCTACACACCGGTTGGATTTGAGACAAGGTTGGCACTCAAAGATGTTAATCTTGTGCTGGATAGTGCCGAGGAGGTGAAGATACCCATGCCTTTTGCTAGCCTAGTCCATAATCGCTTGTTAGCGGGTGTTGCCAAAGGCAGGGGTACTATGGATTGGACTTCGCTGGCGCAAATGGTTGCCGAGGATGCAGGGCTGGAGTGAAGAAAGTAGATAGCGCTCCAGCTGGTATAATGGGAAGCGCGGAGATCTGCAGGAAGCTACTCCCGAAGCCAAAGAATTTTAAGAAAGAGTTGTAGAATTTTCCCACCTTAGCTACAGCGAAAGGAGGATGAAATCCATGCGTCAAAACATTGGAAAGATTCTGGTTTCTATAGCAGCCATCCTCACGGCTGTGGTACCCTTTCTCGCCGACTGGAACGACTCGCATATCTTCAGTGAGCAATGGTCTCCTCATGCACGCTTTCACGGCGTGGTGTCCATAGGAATGACGATGATGCTCTCATCCGTTGCGCTGTGGTTGCTCTGGCGACGCTCGAAGGACCATAATGCGGCAGTGACAGTTGCAGCAGCTATCCCCATTGCATATTGGGGGCCTTTCTTTCTTGCTCCACTCGTCCCAGGCACCGCCATCGAGGATCCGGGGCACCGACTTGTGCGGATCGCAGGGGTGCCATCTAACCTCCTGGGAGCTGGAGCGGCAACGCTGACCGCTGGACTTGGATGGTTTCTGGATCGCAGAATGCGTGCCACTGAGGGTCATACGAGCTGATTCTTGCTGTTCAAGCACTCCTGGTAAATCTCCCAGTACGCTTCTAATTCCTGATGGGGGGTAAATCGGGTTAATGCTCGTTCTCGCGCCTGATTTCCAAACTCCTGTCTATTGGTGCTTGCGTCTAACATTTTCAACAGGGCCTCATTTAGTTCTGTCGCTGATCCAGGCTGTACCAGCAAGCCGTGTTTTCCATCTTCGATCAGCTCTGGCACGGCACCAGCGCGCGTGGCGACGATGGGTATGCCTGCAAGCATGGCTTCGAGCACGGTATTGGGGCAGCCGTCGTGCAGGGATGTGAAAGCAAACACATCCATGTTACGTAAGTAACGTAATACATCCTGTCTCGGCACACGACCCGTTATCGTAATCTTGTCCTTTAAATCATACTGAGCAACCAGGCTATCAAATCGGCTTTGTTCTTCTGGGACGACGTAGCCAACCAGCAGCAAATGGGCGGTAGAGTAGCGCTGTAAGAGCATGTTGAAAGCGCAGAGCAAGACCTCTATACCTTTCTTGTTCTTCAAAACTGCCAGCGAACCAATAACGGGTCGCGGCAATTGTAAATCTTGTGTTCCCTCCCTGTAGTCCTGGTGGCGGATACTATTCAGGATCACTCTCCCCTTATTGGGACAAGCGCTGATAATACGCGCTTTATGCAGGCCTTCCTGGCTTACTGCCGTGAATTGGGTGGTGTTCTCCAGCGCCCATTTGAGGTAAGCAAAGCGTTCGTGGTGGAAGACATCGCGGATAATATCATTGCCGCGAATGCTCACGACGGATGGAATATTCAGTTCATGTGCAGCATAGACTATAGGAAATCCAGTGATGCTGGCATAGAAGGCTTGCATAAGATCGTATTGACGCTCTATGGCTAGTTCTAGCAGCGCGTAATGCATATCAACCTGCTGTTGGGGCTGGCTCGTGCCGCCCGTCCAGGGTGCAAGGGTGTACAGGTTTACATTGTCGATACGTTGATCGAGGTGTATGATACCGTTTCGTCCACGGGGGTTAAATCGAGCATATTCGCCTGGATTGAGCATGAGTATATCTACCTGTGCATTGTAATGGGTAGAGAGACCACGGGCAATGCGCACAATTGAGGTGCTTACACCTCCCACATCGAAGATGTTATCGCAGGTGGTGAGGGCGATGCGTAGTGCGTTAACCTGTGACTCCTCGTTTTGCTTCTCTTTGGGCGCCTGGATATACCTAATCTTCATACAACCTATGGTGTTTGTCTCACTTAC
>WNGD01003637.1_pt1 | contig 15518 bp, 11 predicted proteins | sample 5400671 | NCBI WGS metagenome assembly WNGD01 (sample SAMN13153369, study PRJNA577476) | soil metagenome | isolation source: 40 cm soil or saprolite under grassland replicate 2 | place: USA:California | collected 2016-06-15 | reverse complement strand
CGACCGATCTCGAGCGCTTCGTCGAGGCAGAAGGACGGGCCGAGCTCGTCAGGGAAGTCCGTCAGAGAATCGACGCCGAAGGGGTCACGTACGTCTACTACCAGTTCCCATCGGTCACCGGACGCATCATGGGCAAGGGCGTCCCGGCACCGCACTGGGAGCGAATCGCGGAGAAGGGATTCCAGCTCGTGTACGGGGCGACCGCGAACCTCTTCACCGACCGCCACGGCGACTACATCGGCTACGGGCCCGAGGCGTGGGAGCTCGTGGGCATTCCGGAGCCGGAAACCTTCGCCGTCCTCCCCTGGGACCACCGCGTCGCCCGCGTCTGGTGCACTTGCTTCCGCAACCGCGAGGACCGCGAGGGGCCGGGAGAGGTCCTGACCTCGGATTGCCGCGGCAACCTCCGCCGCATCCAGGACGAGCTCGAGCAGCGGACCGGCATACACCTCAGGGCGGGCATGGAGCCGGAGATGATGTGGCTCAAGCTCGACCCCAACGGCGAGCCGTCGGTCGAGGGCAAGACCAAGCCCTACTGCTACCACATCGACCAGTTCTCCGAGCTCCAGCCGATCATCCACAAGATGGTCGAGTACGGACAGAAGCTCGGGCTCGACATGATCCAGGGCGACCACGAGGACGCCCCCGGCCAGATCGAGCTCAACTTCGGATTCGACCGGGCGGAGAAGACCGCCGACAACCTCTCGACCTTCCGGCAGATCGCGAAGCAGGTCGGACGCGAGCTCGGGGCCTTCCCGTGCTTCATGCCGAAGCCCTTCATGGGTGTCTCCGCCAACGGCTGCCACACGAACATCTCGATGTGGGAGGGCGATCGCAACCTCTTCCTGCCCGACACGGACGACATGCACATGCCGAGCCGGACGGGCCTCCACGCGGTCGGCGGCATCCTCGAGCATCTGCGAGCTCTCACCTGCATCACCGCGCCGACCGTGAACTCGTACCGCCGCTTCTGGGAGACCGGCTTCTGGGCGCCCGTCTTCGCCGACTGGGGCTTCCAGAACCGGACGACCGCGCTCCGCATCTCGTCGCCCGACCGCTTCGAGTACCGCTCGGTCGACGCGTCGGTGAACCCGTACCTCGCGCTCGCCGGCCTGATCAAGGTGATGGACGACGGGATCCAGCGCGCGCTCGATCCCGGCAAGCCCGAGGAAGGGAACATCTACGAGGCGATCGAGGCCGGCAAGGAGGTGCGGCGGGTCCCCATGACTCTCGGCGAGGCACTCGAGGAGCTCGAGAAGGACGACGTCGTCAAGAGTGCGTTGCCCGGCGAGATGTACCGTGTCTTCATGCACTACAAGCGGGACGAATGGGAGCGCTACTGCGCCACCGTCTCCGACTGGGACATGCAGGAATATCTGGACGTCCTGCCCTAAGGCTGAAGGCCTCGTATGTGCGGGATCGCAGGCGTCATCTACCGAAACGGCTCGCGCGCCGTAGGCCGCGACATGACGCGGATGCTCCAGTCGATGAAACACCGCGGCCCCGACTCGACGGGCTACGCGCTCTACGGACCGGTCACCGAGCTCGTCATCATGCGCTACACGCTCGCGGACGCGAACGATCCGCGCGACTTCGAGTTCGCCGAGCGCCTCCGGCGCTCGAACCGTGAGGTCGAGGCGCGGCTTGCGGAGCTGGGCGCCGAGATCGTCGAGTCCGAGCAGGAGACCGAGTACGCCTTTCGACTCGCCTTTCGCTACGACGGCGAGCTGAAGACCATCGCCGACTTCGTCGAGGACATCCCACGCTGCGAGGTGCTCTCCCTGGGCCGTTCGCTCGAGATCGTCAAGGACCTGGGCGACGCCGAATCCGTGGCACATCAGTACCGCCTGGACGGCTTCGAGGGGACGCACGCGATCGGCCACGTCCGCATGGCGACCGAGTCGGACGTCGACATCTCGGGCGCGCACCCCTACTGGGCCTATCCCTTCTCCGACGTCGCCGTCGTCCACAACGGGCAGCTCACGAACTACTGGCAGTGGAAGCGACGGCTCGAGCGCGCCGGCCATCGCTTCCAGTCGATGTGCGATTCCGAGATCATCGCGGTGTATCTCGCCGAGAAGCTCGCGAACGGGTCGAGCTTCGAGGAGGCGATGCGGGAGAGCCTCGACGACCTCGACGGCGTCTTCACCTACATCGCCGTGACGGCGGACGCTCTCGGCGTCGCGAAGGACGAGATGGCAGCGAAGCCGCTCGTCCTCTACGAGGGAGACGACCTCGTCGCCCTCGCGTCAGAGGAGATCGCGATCCGGGCGATCCTCGACCGCGAGATCGACACCTACGACCCGTACGAGCGGGAGGTGCTCGTGTGGCAACGGTAGGGGAAAGCCGGATCACGTACGACGCGCGCGGGCTCGCCGAGCCGGATGCCGCGGTGCCGATGATCTCGACGATCGAGGGCGAGAAGGCCGAGTTCGACGCAAAGGAGCTCACGACCCGGCAGATCAACCTCGAGCTGCGCTGGCTCCTCTACGAGCAACGCGTCAAGGACGTCACCGTGCTGAACCCTTCGGCGAAGCACTCGCTCGGGGTCGGCATCCTCACCCGCTGCCGACTTACCTTCGTCGGCTCGCTCGGCTACTTCGGCCTCGGCCTGATCGACGGACCCGAGGTGCACGTGGGAGGGCGCGTCGGCTGGTCCGTCTGCGAGAACATGATGTCCGGTGTCGTCGTCATCGACGGCAACGCGGGCTCGTTGACCGGCGCGGCTATTCGCGGTGGCGATCTCGTGGTCAAAGGACAGGTCGGAGCACGAACCGGCATCGACCAGAAAGGCGGGACGATCATCGTCCTCGGCAGCGCGGGCTCGATGACGGGCTTCATGATGCAGCGCGGCCGCATGATCATCCTCGGCGACGTCGGCCCCGGACTCGGCGACTCGATGTACGACGGGACGATCTATGTGGGCGGGAAGGTGAAGGCGCTGGGGATCGACTGCGTCCCGGGCGAGTGGACGGACGCCGACTCCGAGCTCGTGGAGCGCAAGTTCGGGATCTACGGCCTCGGCTCGCCGCCCGAGCTGCAGAAGTTCGTCTGCGGCAAGCAGCTCTACAACTACGACGTGCTCGAGCCCTCGGAGAGAAAGCTGGTCTTGTGATGGCCGACGAAGCGGCACCCTCGCAGCAGAACGTCCTCGGCCGGAGCCGGATCTTCACGCCTGAGGTCATCAACGACATCCACGTGAAGGCGGAGCTCGGCCGCTACCGCATGCGTGGGTTCTCGCTCTTCAAGCCGATTCCGCACTGGGACGAGCTGATGTTCCTGCCCGGCACGCTCACGCGCTTCGTCATCGAGGGCTACCGCGAGAAATGCGTGACGACGACGGTGCTCGGCGCCCGCTTCGCGAAGAAGCCGATCGAGCTCGACATCCCGATCTACATCACGGGGATGTCGTTCGGCGCGCTGAGCCTCGAGGCGAAGATGGCGCTCGCGAAGGGCGCGTCGATGGCGGGGACGGCGACGTGCTCCGGAGAGGGCGGGATGATCCCGCCCGAGCGCGATCTCTCGACCAAGTGGTACTACCAGAACATCCAGAGCCGGTACGGGTTCAACCCACATCACCTGATGGTTGCCGACGCCTGCGAGTTCTTCATCGGGCAGGGGTGCAAGGTCGGGCTCGGCGGGCACCTGATGGGCCAGAAGGTCTCCGAGCAGGTGGCGGAGATGCGCTCGCTCCCGGTCGGCATCGACCAGCGCTCGCCGGCACGGCACCCGGACTGGCTCGGCCCGGACGACCTCTCGCTCAAGGTGCAGGAGGTGCGCGAGGCGACCGACTACCAGATCCCGATCCAGCTCAAGCTAGGCGCCGCGCGCGTCTACGACGACGTGCGCATGGCCGCCAAGTGCGGGCCGGACATCATCTATCTCGACGGCGCGGAGGGATCGACCGGGGCGGGCCCGCACATCGCGACCGAGGAAACGGGGATCCCGCTGATGGCGGCGATCCCCGAGGCGCGACGGGCGCTCGAAGATGTCGGGCTCGCGGACGAGATCGACCTCGTGGTCGCCGGTGGCATACGCAACGGAGCGGACGTCGCCAAGTGCCTCGCGCTGGGAGCGGACGCCGTCGCCATCGGGACGGCCGCGCTGATGGCCCTCAACTGCAACAAGGAGATCCCAGGCGTCACCGACTACGAGGGCACGGTCGGAGTGCCGGCGGGCCAGTGCTACCACTGCCACACGGGGCGCTGCCCGGTTGGGATCACGACGCAGGACCCCGAGCTGCGCAAGCGGCTGGTCGTGGACGAGGCCGCGGAGCGCGTCTACAACCTCCTGACCGCGATGACGATGGAGCTGCAGATGCTCGCGCGCGCGTGCGGCAAGACGAACGTCCACTCGCTCGAGCCCGAGGACCTTTGCGCGCTGACGGTCGAGGCGGCGGCGATGGCCAAGGTGCCGCTCGCGGGGACCGAGTACATCCCGGGCGTCACCGAGGAGAAGACGCTCTCGGAGGTCCGCCGGCTGCTCGAGCAGCGCCACTACGAGGAGGCGGTGCGCGATCGAGCCGAGGTCGAGCCGCTGCCGATCGTGGGACAGACCTCGTGAGCACGTCCGAGCGGCATATCCAGATCGACGCGGAGACGCTCGCGGGCCACCGCTTCCCGTACCAGGAGGACATCGCGCTCGTCGAGGACGTCGACCTACTCGCGGCAACGCCGGGCGGGGACATCAACTGGCTCGAGGACGTCGGGCTGCTCGAGGAGGAAGGTGTGCCGGCGGTCTTCGACCGCTACAGCAACTCGTTCTTGAAGATCTACTTCCCGATCCCTGGAGGACGTGAGGACGAGATCGCGCGCAAGGTGCTCGTCAAGCACCTGCAGTCGGGGAACTCGTACGGGATCCAGCTGAAGGCGAAGCACGCGAAGTTCCCACAGCCCGAGCTCGGCCCGTGGGTCGAGGAGTCGAAGACGGTCGGCACCGACTGGAAGGCACTAGTCCTCGAAGGCTGGGAGAAGCCGGCGGGCCACTGCCGTACGCGCTCACGAGGTAGCTGCGGCCGTGGCGCGCGAGGTACCAACGCTTACTCACACCCCGAGATGGCTTTGCTCGCTGACAAGCCACGGGGCGCCGGTCGACTGCTTCCGCCTTGTGACTTATCGTCACAAGGCGGCGCTGTCCTGGCCGAGCGGACGATCTCGCGCCCGTGCGACCTGAGTCGCTTCGGCGATCCGGTCGAGATCCCATCCGCTCATGCGGCCTTGCAATGCATCGGCGACGACTGGCGCGAGAAGCCGGGAGACGTCGTCGCGATCTTGTCGATGCGCGCGAACGCACATGCGAATCGAGTCATAGCTCGGGCGGCACAGCCCGAGCTCGTCGGCGACCGAACCCACTCTTCGCCACGTCTCCGCGATCGGAGCGGTCGGATCGTCGAGCGTGCGTGCGGCGTCGAGAAGTCGAGGGTCGAGGCGCGGCGAGACCGAGGTCACAGCACGATTGTCGTGAGGTCCATCGTCTGTGAAGTCACAAAAACGTGACGAATCCGCCTTGTGACGATAAGTCACAAGGCGGGTCTATCTTTCCGTAGCCGAGCGCAGACGCTTTCCGAAACTGGGCCGACGCGTTCGGAAACTGGCTCAGTGGCCGTTGATGGAGAAGTGCATGTAGTCCTTGGTCGAGCCGCTCCAGGACCCGCCCCACCCCCACCCGATCGAGCGGAAGGCGGCGAGAACGGCCGGCGTCACCATTCCCTTGCGCAGATGCGCGCGGTCGAGGTACTTCCGGCCCGCTGGATCGTGCGTCATCCCGCACCCGACATACGGATTCTCGAGCGGGTTGAGGTCGATCGCGTGCCCGTAGGCGTGGTTCGACCATGTGCCCGTGCTCTTCCCGCCCGTGCACGGAGACGGCACCGCGTCGCGGCACTCGAACGAACCGCTGACGTCGTTGTCCTTCGGTTGATAGCGGGCCGGCCCGTACACCTGGGCGAAGCTCATGTGCCGGATCGGGAACCGCAGCGCGTACAGCTGGCGAAAGACGCTCACCAGCGGCCTCGCCACGTCCTCGTTGACGACGAGCTGGCCCACGTACCCCCGCCCGTCGAAGCCGACCGCCGACACGCTGAGCAGCCGGAGCTGGGACAAAGAGACCGGGCAGCCCGAGTGCCAGACGTGCGCGGCCTCGAGTTGCGCCTGCTCGTGCGCCGACAGAGGACGGATCGAGTGCTGGAACGAAGGCGCCGCCGCTCCCGCGGTGGCAGCAAGCGCCGGCAGCACCAGCACGGCCAGCGAAATCACGAGCATCCGCTTCACGAGGCATAGGATCGCACGGATGCACGTCCTCGTCCTCCAGCACATCGCTTGCGAGCCGCCGGGCGTCTACGAGGACGTCTTACGCGAGCGCGGCGCGGAGATCCACCGCGTCGAGCTCGACGAGGGCGAGCCGCTTCCGGACCGGCGCGACATCGAGGCGATCGTCTGCATGGGCGGCCCGATGAGCGCGACCGACGACGCCGAGCTGCCCTGGATCGCCGAGGAGAAGGCGTTCATCGCCGGGGCTGTTCGCGACGGCGTGCCCTTCTGGGGGGTCTGCCTCGGCGTGCAGCTCCTCGCGGCGAGCCTCGGCGCGCGTACGTATCCCGGCCCAGCGCCGGAGGTGGGCGTGCTCCCCGTGGAGCTGACGGCCGAGGGTGCCGAGGATCCTGTGTTTCGCGGGCTGCCGGCTCGATTCCTGACGCTGCAGTGGCACGGTGACACCTTCGATCTCCCCGAAGGCTCGGTTCGCCTCGCAGGCTCGGGCGCGTATCCGAACCAGGCGTTTCGCTTCGGAGAGACGGCCTACGGCGTCCAGTTCCATCTCGAAGTCTCGCCGGAGCTTGCACGTGAGTGGGCGGACGTGCGGGAGTACGCCGAGGCGCTCGAGCGCGTGCTCGGGGCAGGGGCGTTCGACGACCTCGCCGACGCCCTCGCCCGGCACGCGCCGGAGATGCGCCGCAACGCCTCGTGGATCTTCGACTGCTGGCTCGACGCCGCAAGCACATCGGTGGGGACCTCGCGGGCGTCCGTTCGGTCCCGATAGCGCGGCCCGTCGCCGCCTAAGAACTTCCAAACGAAAGCACAGGCGTCCCGGAGTCGCCCAGCCGTGCTCCTATACTCGCCCGTCTTGACCGACCTCGCCAGGCCACTTCGCGAGCTCTTCGGCTTCGCCTGTTTTCGTCCGGGACAGGAGAAGGTCGTGCGGGCTGCCGTCGAAAGCCGCGACACGCTCGCGCTCATGCCAACGGGCTCCGGGAAGTCGCTCACGTACCAGCTCGCGGCGATGCTGCGGCCGGAACCGACGCTCGTCCTCTCGCCGCTGATCGCGCTCATGAAGGACCAGGTCGACAAGCTGCCGCCGCAGGTGGCGGCGACGGCGACGTTCGTCAACTCGTCGCTCGCCCCGGGGGAAAGCGCCACTCGGCTCGCGAAGGTCGCCGCCGGAAAGACCCGCATCGTGTACGCGGCGCCGGAACGTCTGCGACAGGCGCGTTTCGTGGAGATGCTCGCGGAGGTCGGCATCGGCCTGGTCGTGGTTGACGAGGTGCACTGCGTGAGCATGTGGGGCCACGACTTCAGGCCTGACTACCTCTTCATCCGCCACGCGCTCGCGCAGCTCGGCGAGCCGACGGTGCTGGGAATGACAGCTACCGCGACGCCGGTGATGGCGCGCGAGATCGGAGATGCTCTAGGTCGACGGTTCGAGGTCGTCCACACGAGTGTCGCGCGGCCGAACCTTCGCTACGACGTCGCTCAGGTGGCGAACTCGGAGGAGCGCGTCGCGATCCTCGTCGACCGCCTGCATGCGCTGCGCGGCGGCTCCGCCATCGTCTACGCACGCTCCCGCCGCTCCACCGAAGAGCTTGCCCGCGTCCTCCGGAGCCATGGCTTCCGCGTCGACCACTACCACGCCGGGCTCGACGCCGAGGAGCGAACACGGATCCAGGACGACTTCATCATCGGGCGCACGCAGGCCGTCGTGGCGACGACCGCGTTCGGCATGGGCATCGACAAGCCCGACGTACGTCTCGTCTGCCTCGTGAACTACCCGTCCTCGCTCGAGGAATACGTTCAGATGGTCGGCCGCGCAGGCCGCGACGGCAAGCCGAGCGAGACGCTCCTCCTGGCGAGCCCGAGCGACGCCTCGGCGTTACGCAGGTTCGCGACCTCCGACGTCCCTGAAGCTGCGGAGCTCCGCGCCGTGTACCGAGCGTGCCGAGAAGCAGGCAGCCTCGTGGATCCAGGCGAGCTGGCGGCCGTCGTGCCCGAGCGAGACTTTCGCGTCGTCGTGGGGATGCTCGAGCAGGCGGGCTTACTTCGGCGCGGCTTCGACGAGGGCCGTCGCTTGCGGATCGATGTTCCACCACCTCCCGAGGATTCGGGGGAGCGGGTGGTCGGGCTCCTCGAACGGGCGGGGCTCGTCGCGGAAGCACGCGCGGAGCACATCGTCGCCTTCGCCGAGACGCGTCTCTGCCGGCACGAGCAGGTCGCAGCGCACTTTGGCGAGGAGCTTCCGGGCCCGTGCGGCATGTGCGATGTCTGCGCGCCTGTCACCCAAATCTCCAGGGGGAGCTCGGATCCTCCGCCGCCGCTCCCCGAGGATCCAGGCGAGGCCATTGTCGAGGCCGTTGCCTCATTGCGCTGGCGACTCGGACGGCAAAGTCTGATTGCCACGCTGCGCGGATCGCTGAAGGCTCCTCAGTCCGGACGACGATCGCTCGCCTATCGGCTCCTGGCCGGAGCGTCGGACGCGGACGTCCGGCGTTGGGTGCAGCTCCTCGAGTTGTCGGGCGCTCTCGTCGAGACAACCACCCCGGAGGGTTATCGCGTCCTCCAGGTCGACCCCGCCGCTCCGGTGCCTCGCATAGCGACCGCGCCCGCCGACGACGTCGACGATGCGCTCGCCGCCCGGCTCCGCGGCTGGCGTCTCCAGCGCTCGCAGGAAGACGCGGTTCCCGCGTACATCGTCCTCCACGACGCGACGCTCAGGGAACTCGCCGCGGTTCGCCCGCGGACGATGAGCGAGCTCGCAAGCATCAAAGGGCTCGGCCCCACGAAGCTCGAGCGCTACGGAGACGACTTGCTCGCGCTTCTCGGCTCGGCTTCGTAGACCGTAGCTCTCAGGCCGATCGAGAGTCTCCTCTAGCTGCAGCCGGTTGCCGGTTCATCGAGGGACGCTCTACGATGACCTGCCAGCAACGGCGTACCGGAGGTGGGCATGTCCGAGAAGATGTGGGGATCCGAGCCCTATTGGGGACTCGGCTACGAGTGGGATCCGGACTGGTTCTTCACAGACCGCCAGAAGGAGCTGCGGGCGAAGCTGATCGAGCTCTGCGAGCAGGAGCTGCGGGCGAACGCGAAGCGCTCCGACGACGAGCTTCTCTTCCCGCGGCGCAACCTCGAGCTGCTGGGAGAGCACGGCTTCCTCGCGCTCACGGTGCCCGAGGAGTACGGAGGCCTGGGCGAGAACCACGTCGCGTACTCGATGGTCTGCGAGACGATCGCGCGCTACGGCTGCGCGTCGACGGCGATGTGCTACGTGATGCACATCGGCGCGGTCAACGCGATCATGCTGCGGGCCACGCCGGAGCTGATCGACCGCTACATCCGGCCACTCGGGAGCGGGAAGATCGGGACTCTCTCCTACTCCGACCCCGAGACCGGCTCGCACTTCTGGTACCCGATCTCCTCGGGCGCCGAGCGCTCGAACGGCGGCTTCAAGGTCCGCAAGAAGGCCTCGTGGACGACCTCCGCCGGCTTCGCGGACTTCTACGTCGTCCAGACGACCAGCCCCGACTTCTCCGGCTACGACGACCTCTCCGTCTTCGTCATCGACGGTGAGGACGTTCAGGCGCAGCCTTCCCTCTGGGACGCTCTCGGCCTCCGCGGCAACCAGTCGGGCCCGCTCGAGGTTCCGGACGTGGAGATCGCGGGCGACCAGATCGTCGGCCCCGTAGGCGATGGCGCGGCCTCGAACGACGAGTCCGTCGACCCTTGGTTTCTCATCGGCTCCTCGTCCGTCTGGAACGGCATCGCGCTCGGGACGATCGACATCGCGAAACGGCACACGACTCGCAAGCGCCATGTGGACGTCGGTATGCGCGTCGCCGACTACCCGACGATCCAGGATTACGTCGGCGAGGCGGTCATGGACACCAATGCCAGCCGCACGTTCGTGCTCTCCGTCGCCGAGGCGATGGACCGCGCGACGGACAACAACACGAAGGCCCTCGCTCCTGGCGAGTTCGCCCGGGCCGACTACCTCCACTGGGCGTGGCAGATCAAGTTCGTCGCCGCGAAGAACGTGGCCCACGTCGTCGACAAGATGCTCCACGCCTGCGGAGGCTCGGGGTACAAGCGAGACATGGAGCTCGAGCGCTACCTGCGGGACGCGAAAGCCGGCTGGGTCATGGGCCCGACGAACGAGGTCCTACGCCAGTTCGTCGGCAGGGCCGTCCTGCTCGGCTTCGAATCGCTCGACTACTGGAACCAGAACTACAACCGGCGAGTGGTCGAGAACGAGACGAAGAAGCTCGACGCGGCGGCGAAGCGCGAGCTCGCCGACCAGCTCCTCGCACAGGCGGAAGAGGAAGAGACGAAGGCCCCCGTCCAGCAGGCTTAGGGGCCATAGGAGCCTGATGGCCGAGACGACCCGCCCGAGCGTCGTCCGGGGCCTCCTCCCGGAGGACCCGTTCCTCGAGACGTACCTCGTCCGCCCGGGTGGGGCGACGGCGGTCGCCCTCGAGCCGGAAGACCGTCTCACGGTGATCGACGCCCAGGGCGGGCAGGTCGCGGAGCTGACGATTCTCTCCGCGAGCGGTCGCGACGATTCGGAGGCGATCGGGACGCGCGCAGATGCCCCGGCAAGCGTTCTGCGGAGGCTCGCGCGGGAGGGTGACGGCATCCTGACCGCGCTCGCGCTTCCGAAGCTGGAGCCCGAGGAGACGAGCGCGGTTCTCCTCTTCGAAGCGTGGTCGCCTCCTGGAACCTCGAAGTCCTTCCTCGCCACGCGAGCCGTGATTGCGGTCGTCGCCGCACCCGCCGGACGCATCCTCGACGGGGCATCTCCGCCGTCTGACCTGCTCGTCGAGGTGCGACGAACCGTCGCGCGCGAGTAAGGGCCGATCGAGCTCCCGGCCCCGCTCGCCGAGCCGAGGCTCGACTTCCGCATCGACAAGGCCACCGCGCGGAGCTACGAGGTCAAGGCCGGGGAGTACATCCAGGTGATCGACGTCGAGGGCAAGCAATGCTCCGACTTCCTCGCTTTCCACCGGCAGCGCCTCGAGGATGGCGTCGAGCGCGGTCTCGACGCGACCGTGACCCGGTCGCTGATGGGCCAGGCCTACCCCACTCCGGGCCTGTACGGGAAGTTCTACGACGGCGACATGAACCCCCTCGTCGAGGTCGTCCGAGACACGGTCGGCCGCCACGACACCTTCGCCCTCGCCTGCAACCGCAAGTACTACGAGGACCTCGGCTACCCGGGCCACACGAATTGCACGGACAACTTCAACGCCCAGCTCGACGCCTACGGGATCGCGGCACGGAAGGGATGGCCGGCGCTCAACTTCTTCTTCAACACGTCGTTCGGCTCCGACAACGTCCTCGTCGTCGACGAGCCCTGGTCGCGTCCCGGCGACTACGTGCTCCTCCGCGCGATGAACGACCTCGTGTGCGCGTCGTCCGCCTGCCCGGACGACGTCGATCCCGCGAACGGCTGGCAGATCACCGACGTGCACGTCCGGGTCTATCCGCAGAGGAACACCTTCTCGCAGGCCATCGCGCACCGCGTCACACCCGAGGCCGAGGCGGTGCTGACGAAGGAGACGGCGTTCCATCCGCGGACGAGCGACCTGACGAAGAGCTTCGTCGAGTACCGCGGCTACTGGCTTCCGCACTGCTTTTCGAACGAGGACGGGATCTCCGAGTATTGGGCTTGCCGCGAGCACGCGGCGGTCATGGACCTCTCTCCCCTGCGGAAGTGGGAGATCCTCGGCCCGGACGCGGAGATGCTCGTCCAGTCGGTGGTCACGCGCGACGCTCGCAGGCTCGGCGTCGGTCAGGTCACGTACACGGCGGTCTGCAACGAGACGGGCGGAATGATCGACGACGCGACCGTCTTCCGGCTCGGGCGGGACAACTTCCGTTTCGTCGGTGGCGACGAGTACGACGGCGTCTGGCTCCGGGAGCAGGCGGAGAAGGGAGCGCTCAAGGTGTGGATCAAGCCCTCCACCGAGCAGCTCCACAACCTCGCGGTGCAGGGGCCGGCGAGTCGGGACATCCTCCGCGAGCTCGTCTGGACGCCTCCGACCCAGACGCCGTTCGAGGACCTGAAGTGGTTCCGTTTCACCGTCGGGCGTCTGCGCACCTTCGACGGCATTCCGATCGTCGTCTCGCGGACGGGCTACACCGGCGAGCTCGGCTACGAGATCTGGTGCCATCCCGACGACGGGCCTGCCGTCTGGGACGCCGTGTGGGAGGCGGGCGAGCCGATCGGCTTGAAACCGCTCGGGCTCGACGCGCTCGACATCCTCCGTATCGAGTCAGGCCTCATCTTCGCGGGCTACGAGTTCGACGACCAGGTCGACCCGTTCGAGGCGGGCATCGCGTTCGTCGTCGACCTGAAGACCGAGGACGACTTCGTCGGCCGCGCCGCGCTCGAGGAACGCAAGGAGCATCCGCAGCGCGTACTCGTCGGGCTCGAGCTCGAGGGCAACGAGACTGCCGGGCACGGGGACGGCGTGTACATGGGGCGTCAACAGGTGGGCGTCGTGACGAGCGGGACGCGCAGCCCCGTCCTCAAGAAGAACATCGCTCTCTGCCGGATCGCGATCCAGTACCGCGAGCTCGGGACGGAAGTCGGGGTAGGAAAGCTCGACGGGCAGCAGAAGCGGATCCCGGCGACGGTCGTCCGCATTCCCTTCTACGACCCGGACAAGACGCGGCCGAGAGCCTGACGCTCGTGGCAGTCGCGGAGCTCGTCGACGCGTTCACTCCCGAGCAGGTCGAGGCGTTCCGTCGCGACGGCTTCCTCATCTTCGATGAGGGTCTCGTCTCCGAGCGGGTACTCGAGTTGCTGCGCGAGCGCTACGAGTCCCTCTTTGCAGGCGAGTACGAGACGGGCATTCGCCCGGACGAGGTGAACTGGGTGCCTGGGCGCGACCCCGAGGATCGGACACGCCAGCTCTGCAACGCGTGGAAGGCCGACACCGTGGTCGCGGCACAGGTGCTCTCGAAGCGGATCGGGCGTCTGGCAGCCCAGCTCATGGGGTATCGCGGCGTCCGGATCCTCCAGGACAACGTGCTCTGGAAACCGCCTGGAACCAAGGCGATCGGCTTCCACCAGGACTCGTCCTACGCCGGCTACCTCGTTCCTCCGGAGATGGTGACCTGCTGGGTCGCGCTCGACGATACAGAGGCCGACGCAGGCCCGCTCGAATTCGTCCGAGGATCGAACCGCTGGCCGAAGTCCGCTCCCGACCGCTCGCAGTTCCACGCTCCCGATGACTGGCTCGCGGGCGCGCGGGCGGCGGCCCCAGAGGGCGCGGAGCTCGAGATCGTGCCCGTCGTCGTAAAGCCTGGCGGCGGCTCGTTCCACCATGGCCTCACGTGGCACGGGTCGGCACCGAATCGGAGCTCGAGGGTCGCGAGACGGGCGCTCGTCTCACACCTCATCCCGGTGGAGACACGCTTCCACGAGACGAACGTCGACGTGACGTATTCGCGCTATCGACGTCGAAGAGACCTCTCGCTCGACGAGTCCTTCTTCCCCGTCCTCTGGGAGGAGTCGGGCTACCGAACGCCCTGGCTCGCAGAGCTGCCGGCTGTCGAGTAGCGCGCGCTCACGGGAGCAGGTCGCGCAGGCTCTCGAGCGTCTCGAGCACGCGCCACGGCTCGAGCGTGTCCACGAGGCGGCGCGCGAGCGCCGCTGCGAAGCCCGGCAAGGCACCGGCCGTCTCGGCATCGTCGATCGCCCGGTCGAGACCCATCCGAACGGCGTCCTCCGCCTGGGCACGCGTGATCCCGTGCTCCGAGGCAAACGTGTCCAGCGACGGCTTGTCCCGTATGGCGAGCACGAGATCTTCACGGGAGACTCCGAGCTGACACGCTGCGCCGTCGAGCGCGGACAGGATCACCTGCTCCAGAACGGTCGCCACGTCGTCGGGATGCCGCCAGTCCCGCCCCACGCAGGGATCCGCGACCGGCGCCGGCTGGTACGACGCGCCGCCGAGCGCCAGGTAGCTGAGGACCACGACGGCGACTGCGCCGAGCGCGAACAGCAGGGGCTTCGTGCGCGTCAGCTCCGTTCCCATCGCCCCAGAGCCAGTGGGAGAAGCGCGGCAAGCGCGAGCGCCGTCGCAAGCAGGAAGGGCCGCGAGAACGCGTTCGTGACGGCCCGGTCGAGCTCGTCTTGCAGGCCGGAGCGCAGGGTTCGGTACTCGTCGGTCGACGGGCGGTCCCGGAATGCAGCACCGATCTTCGGCAAGGTGCCTTCGCGTTTGGCTCGGTCGATCTCGCCCAGGATGTCCTGGGCGAGCCCGAGCTTGTCGAGCGGCGGTATCCGGCTGTCCAGCACCTCGGCCGCTCCAGCCCGTACGGCAGCTTCCTTGTTCCGCTCGAGCGCGGTCGCGAGAATCGGCGCCAAGAGGAGCAGGCCGAGGACGACCCCGGCGTGGCGGGCTGCGAGCGTCCAGCCGCCGTGCACGACCTGCTCGGCGGCACCGCCGACTGCGCGTTCCGTGAGCGCAGCGAGCGCGAGGCCGATACCGACGCCGATGAGCACCTGCGGGGGAATCGTCCACACCCAGCCTGCGTGCGGGAGGAGCGCCAGAGCAGCGAGCCCTCCCGCGATGAGGACGGCTCCGCTCGCGATGCGGATCCCGATCGGGGACGACGAAGGCGTGCGCCAGGCGGTCACAGCGGCGGCGCTCGGCATCACCGTGACGACGAGCCCCGCCGCCGCGGGCGGCGTCCCCCAGCCCTCGACCAGGAGGAGCACGATGAGGAAGAGAGCCGCCACGAGGCTGCCCGAGAGCAGGAGCAAAGCGACGTTCGGGGTGATTCGCGGCAGGCCAGCACCGTGAGCCTGGGGGACCACGACGGCTGTGCGCAGCGCCGCCAACGGGAGGAGCGCGATCGGCACCTGGACGAAGAAGATCGCCTCCCAGCCGACGAGCTGGGTGAGGATGCCGCCCACGGCCGGTCCAAGAGCCGCCCCGATCACGCCGGCCGTGACCCAGATGTGCACTGCCCGCCCCTCCCGCGAGGTCGCCGACAGGAGTCCGAGCGCGGCCGTGGCGACGAGCGCAGCGCCGATGGCCTGCACCGAGCGGGCGGCCACGAGCATTGCGAACGACGTCGCGAAGCCACATGCGAGCGACGACGCCACGAAAACAAATGTCCCTGCTGCAAAAGCGCGCCGCGGGCGCCGGCGGGCGGTGTACGCAGCCGGTACCGCGACGAGGGCGAGCACGAGGTTGAAGGAGGTCAGGACCCACGCGACCGTAGTAATGCCGACGTCGAACT
>WNGD01003632.1_pt1 | contig 15531 bp, 10 predicted proteins | sample 5400671 | NCBI WGS metagenome assembly WNGD01 (sample SAMN13153369, study PRJNA577476) | soil metagenome | isolation source: 40 cm soil or saprolite under grassland replicate 2 | place: USA:California | collected 2016-06-15 | reverse complement strand
ACCCTTCGAGCTGCTCGCCGAAATACTCCACCATGTCGTTGCGCTCGAACTCGCCGTGCACCAGCACGTCGAGCCCCAGCTCTTCCTGGAGCTTGAGCGTCCGCGTGATCTGCTCCGCGATGAACGCGTCGTATTCCGCCGGCGTGAGCTTGCCGTCGTGCAGCTTCTTGCGGGCGTTACGCACCTCGGTCGTCTGCGGGAACGAGCCGATCGTGGTCGTCGGGAACAGCGGCAGCCGCAGCTGCTTCTTCCGCCGCGCGGCGTGTGGCGACGTGCGGCGCAGGTCGTGTTCGGTGACACCCCGGGCGCGCTGCTTCACCGCGGGATTGTGAATGCGCCGCGAAGTGCGTCTTCCCCCGAGCGCGCGCGTGTTAGCGTCGAGCTGCGCCGTCACGCTGTCCCGCCCTTCCCGCAGGGCCCGTGTGAGCGTCGCCACCTCACCGAGCTTCTGTTTCGCGAAGGCGAGCCACCCCTTCAATTCGCTGTCGAGGCGCGTTTCTAAATCGAGGTCGATCGGCACGTGTAACAGCGAGCACGACGGCGCCACCCACAATTGGGCCGCGCCGGCGCGCTCCAGAGCGTCCTCGAGCTGGCGCAGCACCGCCGAGAGATCCGCCTTCCAGATGTTCCGTCCATCGATCACGCCGAGCGACAACACCTTCCCTTCGCGCCCGCCCCCCGCCGGCCATGCCTGGAGCAAGGCCTCGAAGCGTCCTGCTGCGCGGACGGCGTCGACGTGCAGCCCCGCGACCGGCAGCTCGAGGGCGGTCGGCAGGTTGTCGTCGAGCCCCGCGAAATACGTGGCGACGAGGATCTTCAGCTTCGGCACCCGCTCCGCCAAGAATCGATAAGCGCGCACGAACGCGGCGCGCTCGGCGGGCGTGCGGTCGAGCGCGAGGCACGGCTCGTCGAGCTGAACCCAGGTGGCGCCGGCGGCGGCGAGGCGCGACAGGACCTCCGCGTACACCGGCAGCAGCGCGTCCAGCAGCGCGAGGCGGTCGAACCGCGCCGTGCGCGCCTTGCCCAGGAGCAGGAACGTCACCGGTCCGATGAGCACCGGCTTGGTGTGGATGCCCAGCGCCTTGGCCTCCTGGAACTCATCCACCGGCTTCGAGGACGACAGTCGAAACGACTGTCCCGGCTCGAATTCGGGCACGAGGTAGTGATAGTTCGTGTCGAACCACTTCGTCATTTCCATCGCCGTGACGTCCCGCCCGCCCGACTGGACGCCGCGCGCCATCGCGAAGTACGTGTCGATGTCCACCGGACCGCCCGCCCAGCCGTAGCGCCTCGGCACGGCGCCTACCAGCGTGCACGTGTCGAGCACCCGGTCGTAGTACGAGAAGTCGTTCGACGGGATGAGATCGATGCCGGCGTCCTGCTGCAGCCGCCAGTGGCGGGCGCGCAGCTCGGCAGCGGTCTTGAGGAGGTCCGGCAAGGAGACCTTGCCGCCCCAGTAGCCTTCGGTGGCGCGCTTCAGCTCACGCGCGGCCCCGAGGTGCGGAAAGCCGAGATTGTGGGCGATGGGCATAGGGTGTGGAATCTACCTACGCCCGCGGTCGGAGGTAACGCGCCCGCGCCGGGTGGGCCCGGCGTCAGGGTTTGTGCGGGTTGCGCGGCTTCCGTTGGCCGGGTGGGACCCAGTCGGGAATGCGCCCGGGCGGCGTGCCGCCCGCGGCGCGCGCCAGGCCTGCAGCCGCCTGCTCCGGTGTGGCTCCGCGAGCCACGCCCGCCTGGACCTGGCCGGGCAGCCCGAGCAGGTCGCTCGGCGACCGGCCGGCGCTGATCATTCCCTGCACCAGCTCGAGGGCTTGCTTCGGAGGCACGCCGAGCGCTGCCAGCGTGGCGGCCACTTGGAGCGTGAGTGCGGGATCGTACGGCGGCTGGCTCACCCGCACCAGGTCGCTCACTTGACGCCCACTGATCCCCGCGTTCAAGGCGTCGGCCCCTCCTTCCACGACGTCACCACTCGGTGTGGCCACGCCCCCTGCGCGTACCGCCTCCCTCGCCTCAGCGAGGCGTCCGGCCAAGGCACGCACCGCCGCGATAACGCGATCGCTCGGTACGCCCTTCGCCGCACCCTCGATCGCCTTCTGCACCAGGGGATCGACCGGCAGGCCGCGAGCCGCAGCATCCGCCGCGATGCCCCGGACGGTCCGCTGCACCTCCGGCGAGACACGCCCGTCGAGTTGCGCCCGAACGTCCTGGGCGCTGAGCGCACCTGTGAGGGTCGAGCCCAGAACGAGGGTAAGGGCCAGGCCGATGGTCCTCACAGGTGCGCTCCTTGCGCGGTCACTGCGACCACGCTGTTACGACGGCCGAAGCCGTCGTCCACCGCAGGCGCGGCCGGATCCACGACCCAGCGGGCCCCGTCCACGACGAACGCGTATTGATGCTGGCCGACGGGGAGGGCGAGGGTGGTGGTCCACACGCCGCTCGTCCCGGCGGGGACGAGGGGCGCGGCGCTCCGGTCCCACTGATTGAACGTGCCCGCGACCGCGACGCGTCGCGCCCCGGGCGCGTACAACACGAACCGCACGAAGACTGAATCGCGCATACCGCCGCGTGCCTCGGTGCCGGGCCCCGGGCCTGACGCGGGGCGCCCGACCAGCAGCAGCGCCAGCCCCGCCGCCGCCGCGAGGGCGCCGGCCCACACAGTCCACGGGCGCACGCGCAGCCGCAGCTCGACCTCTCGCGGCGTGTTGAGCCACCGCCAGGCGCGATTGCGGGGCGAAGCGGCGTGGCTACGGACGGCGGCCATCACGCGCTCCTCGAGCGCCGGCGACAGCGCAACCGGCGCGCGGTCCGCCGCGCCCACCAGGCGCAACGCTTCCGCGCCCTCGGCTTGGAGCTCGCGCGGCAGCTCGGCGAGTGACACCTCGCCGTCGAGCAGCCGCTTCACCAGGGGATGATAGCCCGTCGTCATAGATGCTCCTTCATCAGCTCCCGCAGCCGGTCGTACGCGCGATGCATCCGCATCTTGAGCGAGGCCACCGTCGCGCCCGTGACCCCTGCGATCTCTTCGTACGCCAATCCTTCCATGTGCTTCAGCACGAAGACCTCGCGCTGCTCCGGGGTCAGGTGCTGCAGCGCCCGCTCCAATGCTTGGGCGCGCTCCACTTGCTCGTACGCGCCGTCCGGCCGGTCGGACGACGCAAACATTTCGTCCGTCGAATCGAGCGGCCGTTCCTGTCGCTGCCGGCGTCGCCGCTCCGCGTAGCAGCGGTTCCGCAAAATAAGGAACAGCCACCCCGCAAACTTGTCCGGCTCGCGGCAGTCCGCCAGCCGATCGAATGCCCGTACCAGCGCATCCTGCACCGCATCCTCGGCCACGTCCCGTGAGCCGAGCATACGCGACGCGTAGCGCGCGTAGCGATCGCGGTAACGCCGCACCAGGACGGCATAGCGTTCCACGTCGCCCGCCAGCACCGCCCGCACGACCTCCGCGTCCGTCGCCTCGCCCTCGAGACCCAACAGAACCCCCACCGCCGGAAGTGATGCAGGGGATGGTAGAGCACCGGGGTGTCGCGGGCAACCAGTCCCAGCCTAAAGAGTCGCAACCGGCAACTTTGGTAACGCCCTGCCCCGTGGTCACTTGCGCCCGTGCGCGTTACCTGGCCCCGGTTTCGACCCTCTTCATGACGTAGTGCCCTCCGAATGATGCCCTAGCGAGTCTCTCAGGGAGGGCGCGCACATTACGATGATCGAGGAGGTTGGATGATCAACAAGCTACTCGGGGTGGCGGTGACGCTGGCGCTGCCGACGGTGCTGGCGGCGCAGACACCGCAGATCCCCAACGACAACGCGTCCGATCAAGGGAAGGCCATGGTCGCGTTGCATTCGCAAGGTGCCGCGCACCGCGCGACGCACCGCCGCGGCGACGTGGTGGCGGTCACACACACGCGCAACCCCAATGCGGCGACGCCCGCCGTTCGGGCCACGCCTGCCATTCCCGGGCATGGGGTCGTCCCCACCGTCCCAGCTCAGCGCGCCACGCCGGCGGTGCCGGCGCACAAGGGCGGGCAGTCGGGCAGTCACCGACCCTAAGAGCCGCTTACCACTTCGAGCGATACCGTAGGGGCGCGTCCGTTGCGCCCCTACTTGTCTTTCCCGCTGTTTCCGTCCTCCGCGGCGCGGGCTAGCTTTGCACCGTGAGGCGAAGGATCATCGTGCTGCTGGTGGCGGCGAGTACGCGCACCGCGCCGGCAGCCGCCCAAGTCGACGGGTCCGTCGGCGTGGGCGCGGGTACCGTGCGCTATCCTAGAGGAACGAGCTTCGGCTCGGCCATCCTCTCACCCGGTGTCCGGTACACTAGTGACGTGCTGGTCGCGGATCTTTCCAGCTCGATCGCCTCGCTCCCCGGTGGGGACTGGGCCGGTCTGGGCCTGGCGAACCTGACGGCGGTCACCGCGCCGTCCGCCGGCGGACGCCAGCTCGGCGTCGAAACGATCTTTGCGGGCACCACAGTCACGGGCGCCGGCCCGACCGCCGCGGCGCACGCGCTCGGGGAGCTGCGCTGGTCCGGAACTGCCTGGGGAGCCGGGGTGGGTGCCGGTCCGTCCACCGGGTTGATTTCGGGTGCGCCACCCGTGACGGCGCTCCACACACGCGCGCGCCTGTGGTGGCGGCCCAGCAGCGGCCTGACATCGACGACCGTCCAACTGAGCGTCGAGCCGACTCGCTTTCCCGATGGCTGGTTCACCGACGCGAGTGCGGGCGCCACCTTCGAGCGCGGTCGGGCGGTTGTGTCGCTCTGGACGGTAGCACGCCTCTCGTCCAACTACCCGTCGACCCTGGCGGGTAGCGCTAACCTGCAGGTATTCGTCAGACCACGGGTATCTCTGGAGCTCGGGGGCGGGAGCTCGCTGAGCGAGCCATACCAGGGGCTTCCTCGCGCCGGGTTCGTCACACTCGGCGTGCGATTCCACCGCTCCCCCCGCCCCCCGCCCCCGACTGCTGCCCCGCAATGGGCCCCCCTCGTGCCGGAACCGCGTGGCGACAGCCTGGTCGTGCGATTCCGGATGCCCGACGCCCGATCGGTCGCCATCGCGGGCGACTGGAACGCGTGGCAACCGGTGCGGTTGCGACCCTTGGGCGACGACGTTTGGGAAGGCACGTTGGTGCTCCGACGTGGGTTGTACCATTTCAACCTGCAGGTCGACGGGTCGGACTGGGTCGTGCCCAACGGGGTGGCGACGGTTCCCGACGGACTGGGTGGGATGGTCGCGTTACTGGTCGTACCGTAGACGCGCAGACGCACAGGGAGGATTGCTTGACGGGGGTTGCATGGGCTCGTAGTGTCGGGGCGGCGTGCCGGGCATCTGTCTCCCTCCGCGAGGTGCACTATGGGCAAGATCAACTGGGGTCGCGTGGTGCTGGGCGGGCTGCTGGCGGGGGTGGTGCTGAACATCGTCGATTGGCTCACGTACGGCGTGTGGCTGAAGGCGGACATGGCCGCCGCGATGCAGGCGCTCGGCAAGCAACCGGGCGCGCTGGACAGCGCCATTCCGTTGTGGGTGGCGCTCGATTTCGTGTCCGGGATCGGCTTGCTGTGGGTGTACGCGGCGATTCGGCCGCGGTTCGGCGCGGGCGTGAAGACGGCGGTGATCGCGGGCCTCGCGGTCTGGTTCTTCGTCGGGCTGCTGCACGCGATCGGCGAATCGCCGATGGGGTTCATGCCAGAGCGGCTGATGGTGATCGGGACGTGCGTGGCGCTGGTATCGCTTCCCGTCGCGACGGTCGTGGGGGCGTACGTCTATAAGGAGATGTAGGTTCGGGAGGATTTGCCAAGACAATGGGCGGCCCGTCACGACGACCGGCCGCCCGTTGTCGCTCCTACGTCGGTACGCCTAGGGGAAGAGCGGCGTGCAATTAGGCTGCTTCCCCCGCGCGTTGCACTCCGCGTCGGGAACGGGCATCACCGGTGCAACATCCCCACCGGTGGGTGGGGCCTTGGGGATCGTGTTGAGCCGACCGTACCGCCGCGCGTCGATCCACCGAGTGCCCTGCTCCCACAACAGCGAGTAGCGCCGGTTGTAGAGCAACTCGGTGAGCAGCGCGGGCTGGGTCACGAGCCCCGCGTACGGTGGCAGTCCGCCGGAGTGAATCCGCACCGAATCGAGGTCGACGACCGCTGCGGCGAGGTTCGAGAGCGCGACATTCGCCTCCGCGCGAAGCAGGATGAGCTCCTCGTTGCGGATGATGGGGATCGGGCGCGCGGGGTCGGCCTGACCGGCGGTGAAATACAGCGTGAACTTCTGCTCGCCCGGGATTTCCGGAATACCACCCAGTACCTGCGTGTCCTGCGCCGCGACGATCTTGTCGATCACCCGCTGGTCGGGAGCGCCACCGAGCTGCAGTTGGGCGTCGACCGAGTCCGATGGATGCGCGTAGTACGTCACGCCGTTGAGCGGCTCGGACAGCCCGTTTTGCACATCACCGGCGGCCGTCGAGAAGTCGAAGTACGCCCCCTGCCGGTAGGTCGCCGGGGCGTCGTTAATGAAGGACGCACTCAGGGCGGCGAGCGCTTTATTCCAGCAAGTCGCGGGCGTTCCGCCACAGGTGCTGGCGGTGGCGCGCAACACCTCTGCCTTGGCCGCGAGCGCCCGATTGAACTGGATGAACTTCGCCGGCGTGCTGAAGTCGAGCGCGTTGGGCGCCAGCCCGCTCAGGCCGGGCGGGATCGGGAACGGGAACGCGGTGCTGCCCGCCAGGACCAGGTCCGCTTGTGCCGAGTCGAGCAAGGCAACGATGTACCCGTACACCGAATCCTTGGGCACGAACGGCGCCGGGGGAGCGGTGATTGGGATGTCCACGTCCACCGGTGCGCCCAAGCTGTCGCGGGTGACGATGAGGTACGTGAAGGCGAGCGCCTTCATGGTGTTCGCCATGCCGCGCGACGCCGCCTTCTCCGAAAGCGAGACCTCGCCGGTGCCGACGCGTTCCAGGCCCAGGAGGTAGATATTGATGTTTCGGATCGCGGCGTAACGACCCCCCCACAGTGCGCCGCCGAACCCGCTGCCGATCAAGGCCGGCAGGAAATAGGGTTCCTGGTAGTCCGGCTGATTGTTGCCCGACAGGTTTATGCCTTCGCGCCCGAGCGAGCCCAGCCGCCAGATGTGACCCTGGATGTCGGTCCGGGCGCTCGCGAAGACGCCCGTCGCGGCCGCGGACAGTTTGGTCCGCGTCGGGTTGGTGGTCAGGTCCTCGAGGTTGGGCTGGTTGGTGTTCTTGACGTCGAAAAAGCTCGAGCACGCAGCGCCCAACACCAGCATACACAGGGCGGCGCCCGCGGCCAGCCAACGCTGCTGCAGTGTGGTGGTCATGGTCAGAACCCCGCCGTGATCGAGAAGAAAAAGCTCCGGGTCGGAGGATACGGGCCGAGATCGATGTTACGCACAACAGCCTGCTGGCCGTAGTTGGAGACCTCGGGATCGTAGCCGAAGTAGTCGGTCTTGAGGATCAGGTTTCGACCGGTCACTGATACCCGGGCGCTGCGGGCGCCGAACACCTTGGCCCAGCTCTCGGGCAGGTCGTACCCGATACTCGCCTCGCGCAGCTTCAGGAAGCTGGTGGATTGGACGAACGGAGCGGCGACGCCCCATACGTTGCAGGCATCGTACCCCGACTGCCCTCTCGGACTGGAGAAGTCCGGGGCCAGACCGTTGCAGTCATACAGCGACAGCGTTTGGTTCTGCGCTACGCCGCCGTACTGCCATTCCCACAGCATCGAGAACGCGAGGCGCTTGTACGTCAGGTCGTTCACGAACGACCAACGGAACCGCGGATTCGCTTGGCCCAGGTAGCGGGTGGTGAGCTCTCCGCCGGTCCCCGGTACAGTGTCCGTACCGATGATCTGCGTGATGGCCTGGCCCTGCTGGATGAAGAACTCTCCGTACGCGAGGCCATACCCGGCGTTGGGCGGGCGGAAGCCGCACACGGCCGCGCCCACCGCGCACAGGGTGGGCACGGGAAGCTCTTGCACCCGGTTCTTGAGGGACGTGAAGTTGGTGCGGAACACCCAACTGAAGCTCGGCCGCTGGATCGGCGTGACGCCGGTGGCGATCTCGATCCCCTCGTTCCAGAGGACGCCGCCGTTGAGGATGCGCTGACCGAAGCCCGTGACAGGCGCGGGCGTGGCTTGGACCAGGAGGTCGTAGGTGTGGCGCGAATACCCCGTCACTTCCAGCGTGGCGCGGCCATGCCAGAACTGTGCGTCAACGCCGGCTTCGAATTCCTTCACGCGTTCTGGCCGCAAGTCGGGTGAACCCGCAGTCCCCTGGAGCACGGTGCCGACGTTGCCGCCTATGACGGCGCTCGAGGCGAGCGTAAACTTGTCCCCAAACTTGGGCAGGTTCCCGACTTCGCCGTACGCGGCCCGCAGCTTGAGCTCGCTTCCCTCGCCGAGCAGGCCGGGGAAGCGGTACGACGCCGACGCCTTGGGGAACAGGTAGTACTTGTTCGTGTTACCGAGGGCACTCGAGCGCTCGGCGCGGAATCCCGCCGACAGGAGCAGCCGCTCCTGTAGGGTCAAGAATTCCTCCTGCGCGTAGAACGCGAGTGTCCGCTCGGGGGCGTTGATCTCGAACTGTTGGCCGAACACCGACCCCTGGTCGATGTTCGATTGCCCAGGAAGCAGCCCGTGCGCCACCGCGAGCGAGCGGCTGAGCTCGCGGTCTTCCACCTGCACGCCGCCCGAGGTGGTGGCGCGGAAGGCGCCGCCCGCCGGCGTGTAGGTATGGATCGCGTTCGCATTCCAGTTCCACTGTCGGCTGTCGGCGTTGCCGAGCGACGAGGTACCGGGGTTCGCGAGGCGCGCTTCGTAGTAGAGCTCCCGGGGCGAGAAGACCTGCGCCTTCTGGTTGAACACGTCGGCGCCCGCCGAGCCCACGAGCCGGAGGTTGTGACGCTCGGATTGCACCGCCTGCCAAGTCAGCGTCGCACCGCCGGTGAAGCGAAACACCACCTCGTCGTTGCGACCCAGATTGGCCGTTTGCAGGGGGTTGGATCCGAGATACGTGACGGCCGGCTGCGGGTAGGCGCCGTTCACCGGCTCGATCGGCATGAACGCCGGGATGTAGGCGAGCGCATACGTGATGCTGGCACCGTTGTTGTCGTTGTTGGTGAATCCCTTGTCGGTCTGGTTCCGGCTGAACGCCGTATTAATGCTCAGGCTCCAGCGGCTCGAAAGCGTCTGGTCGAGGTTGACACGGAGGCTCTGGCGCTCGTTGAACGTGTTGTTGACGATAGCGCCATCGCGCTTGGCGCCGCCCGAGACGAAATAGCGCGTGTTCTCGGACCCCCCGCTCAAGTCCAGGGCGGTTTCGTACGACAACGGCTTGTTCCCGGCAACCTCCTGCAGGTGGTCGAAGAACGGCAGCTGGCCGTTCACGATGTACGGCCGCACCCGAGCGTCGCCGTACTGCGCGAGGGCCGTGGTGGTGTCGAACACGCGCGCGCCCGGGCCCCGCTGCAGCTCGAAGAACCCCAGCCGCTGCGTGATGTTGGCGCGCGGCTTCCCCGCCCGCCCGTGATTTGTCTTGATGATGATCACGCCGTTCCCGGCCTTGGAACCGTAGATGGACGACGCGGCGGCCCCGCGCAGCACCTCGATCGACTCGATGTCGTTCGGGTTCAAGTCGGCGAGCCGGTTCACCGGGTCGTCCTGCTGCTCGCCGTTGCCGCGGTTGGCGCTGCTGCGCGTGACGTTGAACAGCCCGCTGGGCATGGCAGCGTCGCTGTAAATCACCCCGTCGACCACGAAGAGCGGGTCGGGATTGCCGAGGACCGTGTTGTTGCCGCGCAGTTGGATTTGCGTGCCGCCGCCCGGCGCGCCAGAGTTCTGGCTGATGATGGCGCCCGGCACCCGCCCGGCAAGAGCACGATCGAGCGAGGGCGTGGGTACGCGGGACACTTCTTCCCCGACGACGTTCGTCGTCGCGATCGCAGCGTTGCGCCGCTCGACGCCCGTGGCCTGCCCGGTGACGACGACCGCCTCGAGGTTGAAGACGTCGGGCTCGAGCGCCGCGTCGGCCGTGTTCTGATCGGCCGGGACCCGGACCTCGCGCCGCTTGAACGCGATGCGCCGGAACACCAGCGTCACGGGACCGGTGGGTGCGGGAATCGCATACCGGCCTTCGGCGTTCGTCACCGCGCCGAACGCGGTGCCGGTGATGGACACGTTGACGCCGGCGATCGGCTCGTTGGTCGCCGCCGACGTGACGCGGCCGGTGATCTGGCGCTGCTGCGCCGATACGGCGGCCGCACCGACGAGCGTCGCCAGGGCCAGCGTGAGTAGAGAAATGCGCATGACCACGAATGCCTCCTCGGAGGGCGCGACGGAAATCACTGAAGCCGCACGAAGCACCCCATATGCTGCCGCGCGAACCGCCACCCCGCAAGACGGGGCGGGTGGTCGCGGATTGCGACAGAACATGCGTCCGGACGCATAAGAAACCGCCGAGCGCGAAGCGCTCGGCGGTCGAACGACGGCGCAGGCCGGTCGGCTACTGCCGCGCCTGCACTTCGAAGAGGTTGATCGGCAGCGTCGAGAACACCACGTCCGGTGGGATGCCTGCCGACGCGCAACCGGTGGGCCGATCGATGATGACCTGGTTCAGCCGGCCGTAGCGCCGCAAGTCGACCCAGCGGTGCCCCTCGTACAACAGCGAGTAGAGCCGCTCGTGCAGCAACGCGTTAACGAACGCCGCGTCGGTGCTCGCGATCGTCACCGTCGTGGGGGCCAAGTTCCCTGAGGTCTGCCGAATGAAGTTCAGGTCGCTGACGGCCTGCGCCTTGCTTCCAGTGGCCCCGAACCAGTTCGCCTCGGCCCGGAGGAGGAATAGCTCCTCGTTCCGGATCATCGGGATCGCGGAGTTCGGGGTCGGGTAGCGGATCCAAGCCAGCGCCGACTTGAGGCACGCGAGCGAAAACGTATCCGGGACCGTGGCGGTCGCGCTCTTCCGATCCGTCACCTTCGCGAGGAAGCGCCGGTCGGGCAGGGTGCTGAGGTTCTGTACCTCCGCGCTGTCCTTGACCATGGGATGGGCGAGCTGGATCGCGGACGCCGGATCCTGCGACAAGCCGTTGGTAACATCCTGGTTCCCCGTGCTGTACGCGTGGTACACGCCTATGTCGAGCGGGGCGGCCGCGTCGATGAACGACGCCGCAAGGTTCGTGAGGACGCTGTCCCAGCACACGGTGCAGCCTACGCCCGGCGCGGAGGGACTCGCGCGGTACGCCTGCACCCGCGCCGCGAGCGCCCGGTTGACCTTGAGGAATGTGGCAGGCGTGTTGAAGCCCACGAAGCCAGGGCCGGGATCGAAGGAGAATGCGGTCGCCGCTTGGAGCTCCGTCTTGGCCGAATCGAGCAGCGAGAGAACGTACTTATAGGCTGAATCGTTGGACACGAACGGCGCGAGCGGCTGGCTGACCGACCGGTTCACGTCGACGGGGATCGAGTCTTGCGTGTGTGAATTCAGGACCATCAGGAAGGCCACGGCTTGCATCGTGTGCACGAATCCCCGGGCCGCCTCCTGCTGCCCGGTGGGGATCTGGGCCGACCCGATGACGTTGAGAATCGCGTAGCCGCTCTGGATCGCGCGGAATTCCGCCGCCCACTGTCCCCCGCCGAACGCGTCGTTGCTGGGATCGAGCGGCCCTGCAAGCAGCTCCGTGGTGAAGCGGGGATCGGCGGTGTCGAGGCGGTATCCCTCGCGCCCGAGGATACCGTTATTGAGCACCCAGCGCGTGACGTCCACCCGGAGCGCGACCAGCAGCCCGACGGCGGCCGATTTCACTTGGTCCGGCGTCGCGTTCGGCCCGATGGGCGGCGGACTATTGGGATTGGTCAGGTCGAAGTTGCAAGCCCCGACCGCGAGCGCGCTCATCAGCGTGAGCGCGGCGATGGCCTTTCTCATTCTCGGACTCCCTATTGCGTGCGCGCTCATGGTCAGAACCCCAGGTCAATCGAGAAGAAGAAGCTGCGGCTTGGCGGGAACGGTGCCACGTCGATGTTCCGCGCGATGGCCTGGTTGCCGAAGTTCGACACCTCAGGGTCGAGCCCCTTGTACGGCGAGAACCGCAGCAAGTTGCGGCCGCTGAGCGAGATGCGCGCCGTCCGCATCCCGAAGTGCCGCGGGATGTCGGGCGGCAGATCGTAGCCCACGTTCAGCTCGCGCAGCTTCAGGTACGAGGCGTTCTGGATGTACACCTTGGTCTGCCCGCCAGCCCAGTCGCCGATCCGTTTGTTCCCCGCCGGAACCTGGTCGACGGAGTTGCCGAAGGCGTCGAACAGGAGCTGGGTCAGGTTGATAATGTCCCCACCATGCTTCCAGTCCCACAGAAAGCCCAAACTGAACCGTTTGTAGTTCAAGTCACTCGAAAACGACATCTGGAACTTGGGATTTGCATCGCCGTCCACGCCGTCCAGTCCGACGATCTGGGTCGCAGACTTGCCCTTCTCGATCCGGAACGCGCCCAGCGATAGCCCGAACCCGGCTGTGTTGAACGCGGGAACGGGTAGCTCCAGGATCTTGCTGCGGTTCATGTAGAAGGTCGACCGTAGAATCCAGCTGACGTCGGCCGTACGGACGGGCGACACCGCGAGCGCGGCCTCGATGCCGCGGTTGCGAAGCTTGCCGCCGTTGAAGATGCGCTGCCGATACCCCGTCGATGGCGCCACGGACTGGAGCAGCAGCAGATCGGTCACGTTCTTCTGATACAGCGTGACGCCCAGCGTGGCGAACTGGTTGCCGAAGGTCGCGTCGAACCCGCCCTCGATCTCGGTGTTCCGCTCGGGTGTGATGGAATCGAGCCCGAGCGTCAAGGCGCGGAACTGCCCAACCTGGCCGCCGAGCGCGCCCGTACTGTCGAGGACGAAGCGGACGCCGTACAGCGGCGGGTTACCGGTCTGGCCCCACGCGGCGCGCACCTTCAACTCGTCCAACCCGCCAATGGGTTGCACGAACCGGTAGGACGCGGCGGCTTTCGGGAACAGGTAGTACTTGCTGGGATCGCCGTTCACACTCGAGCGGTCGGCGCGGATCCCCGCGGTCAGGAGCAATCGCTGGCTCGCGGTCAGGAGCTCTTCTTGCGCGTACAGCCCCGCGTTTTTCACCGGCTGCTCCGCCTGGTTCGACGTGATGCTCGCCGCTTGGCTCACGTTCTGCAGCCCGAGCGCGATCGTCCGCCCGACGACGTTCGTCAGATTGAGATCGCGGTTCTCGTACTGGAAGCCCGCCGACGTCGTCGCCTGAAAGGCGTTCGAAGCCGGCGTGTAGGTGTGCACGACGCTGCCGACGAGGTTCAACCGGAGATCGGTCGCCTTCCCGAGCACGACGGTGCCCGGCTGACCGTCCTGCGGCTCAAACTGAAGATCGGCGGGCGACAGGACGTCGTTCCGCTGGCTGAAGAAATCCAGACCCCCGGTGAGGTTGAACACCAAATGCTGGGTCGACGTCGTCACCACATCCACTTTGGCGGTCGTCGTGCCCAAGATGCGCCACACGTCCTCAGCGTTCTTGAGCTCGGCGAAGGTCGCCAGCGGATTCGACGGCGCGAACGGATTTCTCGGGTACACCCCGTTCACCGACCGCAGATCCACGAAGCTCGGCGTCGTCGGATAGACGAGGTACGTGCTGGTCCCCGTGTTATCGTTGTTCGAGATGCCGCGATTCGACAGGCTGTGGATCGCGTTCAGGTTGACGCTGAGCTTGAACCGGCTGCCCAGGAGCTGGTCCAGGTTCGCCCGGATCGACTGCTTCTGGTAGTCGGTGTTCTGGGCGATCCCCCCGTCCTTCTTCACGAGACCCGACAGGAAATAGGTCGTCTGATCGTTCCCGCCGGTGACGGTGGCGTTGGTCTCGACGGTCAGTTGGTGCTCTCCGTAAAGCGCGCGCTCATTGTCGAAGATCGGGCACCCGCCGCCCGACAAGGTACAGAAACTTGCGGCGTTTGGTCCGAAAGCTGCCGTCGCTTCGGCGAGGCCACTGAAGCGACGGAAGCCGAGGGTGTTCGACAAAGCGGAAGTCCCGAAGCGCTGGGTGACGCTGAAGCGCGGCGCGCCCGGACGACCGCGCCGAGTGGTGATCACGAGTACGCCATTCGCCGCTTGCGACCCGTAGATCGCCGCCGCGGACGCGCCTTTCAACACTTCGATGCTCTGAATGTCGTTGGGGTTTAGATCGGCGATTCGGTTGACCGAGTTGTCCTGGTTGGACGCATTGCCCCCCGCCGCCGCCGCGGTGACGGCATTCATGTTGCTCGCGATCGCATCGTTGGCGATCACCAGCCCGTCGACTACGATCAGCGGGTCGACGCCGGCATTGATCGTCGTCACGCCGCGCAGGTTGATCTGGCCGCCCCCGCCCGGTGCCCCGGAGTTCATCTGAATGACCGCTCCGGGGATCTTCCCCTGCAGCGCGCTCTCAATCGTCTGCGTCGGGGCGCGGTTCAGCAGCTCGGCGTTCACGGTGGTGACCGCGTTGGCCAGGTTCCGCTGCTCCACCCCGGTCGCCTGCCCCGTGATGACCACCGCCTCGAGATTGAACACGTCCGGCTCGAGGGTCACGCTAACGTTGGCTTGATCGGCCCGCACCGCCAACTGCTGGCGCTTGAAGCCGACGCCGCGGACCGAAAGGGTCACTGCTCCCTCGGGCGCCGCCAGCGAGAACTCCCCCCGGTCGTTCGTCACGGCGCCGATCGGCGTGCCGACCACCGAAACGCTGGCGCCGGCGATGGGCGTCGCCGTCGTCGCACTGACGACCTTCCCCGAGATGGGACGCTGCTGAGCCGCTGCGCCGATGCCGACGCCGACGCTCAGCGCGAGCGAGACCAACCAAATGCGCTGTGCCACGGACCCTCCAGACTGATGCTCAGTGGTAGCAGCTCGAGCCGCACGAAACTGCAACGACCGCTATGTTGCGCGCGATTCCGGAGGTCCGCAAGGAGGGCGGGGAAAGGCGGCACAGGGCTTCACGGCGCGCGCCCCGGCTCGAGCCGTGCCCGGCGCGAGAGCAGCCCGGCATACAGGGGCGGCCCGATGGCGGCGAGCACCACGGCCACCAGCACTCCCGGCAGCCCGATCGTCCGGCTCTGCACCTCGAGCGCGACGCCGGCGATGAGCAGCAGGAGGGGAAGCGCCGCGAGCGTGACGAGCAACGGCACCCCCACCGGCACGCGGAACGCGCCGCGCAACCCGGGCTCCCTGCGCCGTAGCCGCACCAGCGCCGCGAACTCGAGCGCCAGCGCCGCGCTGTACAGCAGCACGTCGCCGGCCAGCAGCCCGCCGAACGGCAACAGCGCGAACACCGAATACACCAGCGCCGAGACGAGCACCGCGTTGCGCGGCGTGCCGCGCGCGTCGGTCGCCGCGAGCGCTCCCGGCAAGAGACCGTCCTGCGCGAGCACCAACGGAATGCGCGAGTACACGAGCAGCAGCGCGTTGAAGAGCGCGAACGCGCTCACCATCCCCGCCACGGCGAGCCACCCTCCGAGCCACGGCCCCACAACACGAGTGGCGAGGTCCGGCCA
>WNGD01006515.1_pt1 | contig 15532 bp, 10 predicted proteins | sample 5400671 | NCBI WGS metagenome assembly WNGD01 (sample SAMN13153369, study PRJNA577476) | soil metagenome | isolation source: 40 cm soil or saprolite under grassland replicate 2 | place: USA:California | collected 2016-06-15 | reverse complement strand
TTATCTGGAGTTGAGATCGAACTCCCTGCGCCGCCCTTTCAGGGCTTTCCGCAATTTGGACCTTGAACCCAGGGCTTGCGCCCTGGGCTGTCCTGCTGGACCCCTTCGGGGTCCTTGGTTTCGCGCCAGAAACTAGCTAAGCTAGGGGCCCCGCTTTTCACTTCTTAACTTTGCAAGTTCCTTCAATCCTTCTTCAGCGAGAGACTTCTCCTTGAAGGTCTTGTTGCTGCTCAAAGTCTGCTTTAGGGCCTGTGCCGCCTCGTCGGTCTGCTTGTTTTTCCAGTAGATCATCCCCAGATGGTACAGAAAAACGGGGTTTTCTGGTTGCTTCGAAACTGCAAACCGCAGCTGGTCGCGGGCAAGAACCAAGCTCCCGGTCTTGTAGTAGACCCAGCCCAGTGTGTCGGCATAACTCGGATCTTCAGGCTCCTGTCTGCGGGCGGTCTGGGCCCACTTCGCAGCGACCTCCAGGTCCTTTTCCTGCTCGGCCAGGATATAGGCAAGATTGTTGGCGGCGGAGGCAAGGCTAGGATCGATGTTCAGGGCCTGAGAATAAGTCTGCTTGGCCTCTTCGAGTTTCCCCTGGCCTTCGAAAAGTTTTCCCTTTGCGCCATACAAACTGGCGTTAGAGGGATTCTTTTTCAGCAGCTCGTCGAGCTGTCTCTGTCCTTCCTCGAGGCGTCCGCTTTGAATATAGGCTGCCGCCAGGTAGATGCCGGCACTGACCCGATCCGGTTCCTTTTCAAGAGCCTTCTTGTACGCGGCCTCGGCTTCCTGAAGTCTCCCTGCCTGGAAATAGGCCACTCCCATGAGCTCATAGTGAAAGGCCTGCATTTGATTTTCGGGAATCGAACCGAGCAGCTTGATCGACCGGTCGAATTGTTTTGTATCCAGGTAAAAGTGAGTCAGATCGTTCAGGATCTCTGGGGCCTTCGGCTGCATCTCCCACGCTTTGAGGAGGTGCTCCTCGGCAACTGCCGTGAGGCCGCGCTCCTTATAGTAAAAGGCGAGTTTTTGTTCCACGACAGGGCTGCCAGGCTGTTCCTTCTTGAGGGCGAGCAGTTCTCTTTCGGCTTCGGCATAATTTTTGTTAACGGTGTCGAGAGTTGCCTTCAAAAGCCGGGCCGGAACATACTGAGGCTGAACCTCCAATGCTTTTCGTACCTCTTCCAGAGAATCGGCGACCCGGCCCTTGTGCAAGAGAAGAGAGGCAAGCGCGACCCTTGCAGGAACATGGTTTGCGTTCCGCTTTAACGCCTCTTGATACTGGTTCTGTGCTTGCTCGATCTGGCCCTTTCTTTCGGCAATGCTACCGAGAAAAAAGAGGGGTTCAGGGAATGAACTGTTCTGAACCAGATCTCGTTTTAAAGTAGCCTCAGCATCGTCGTACTTTTGCCCGAAGAACTGAAGTTCTCCTAATAATATGTGTCCTTCGGGATCCTTGGGATTGCTTTTCAGGATCTGGTCAATCTCCTGCCGCGCCCAGGCCGGATCCTCCTTCATAAAGGCAAGTGCGATCTTCTTTGAGATAGTCGCGTTGCTGGGAAACTGCTCTGTCAATTGCTTCAGAAGCTTCCGGGCATCCGAAGCGCGCTCATTGGCAAGGTAGAGATCGGCCAGCATCAGTGAGGGCTCGGGATTCTGAGGTGATTTCGTCTGAATTTCCTGTAAGACTTTCTCCGCTGCCTCCAGCCTCCCTTCTCGGTAATAGAATTCCGCAAGGGGGAGATAAACATCCCTGTCGGAGGGATAGGCGGTCAGGGCATTCTTAAGAGCCGCCTCCGCTTTTTCCGGATTCCGAGTAACGCGGTAGTAGTTGGCGAGCGATAGCAGTCCGCTCTTGTTCCTGGGATCAATCTCCAGGGCCTTCAGGAAAGCCTTTTCGGCTTCCGGATAATTCTTTTGAAGAGTCTGGGCTGTTCCCAGGTTGATCCTGGCTGTGACGTTCTCCGGGTCGAGGCTCAATGCCATCTTAAGTAACTCGGCTGATGACCGATAGTCTTGAAGTCCCGCCGCTGCGTCACCCGACAGTATCAACGCGCGAACATTCTGAGGCTCCTTGGCCAGTATCTTCTCCGCAATCTCTTGCGCTTGCTGGAATGCTTTGGGGTTGAACCTTCCCAGTGTCAGGTAGATATTTCCCAACTCGAGGTTCGCGGCAATGTCATCGGGATAATACTCGATGAGAGCTCTCATTTGCTGCACGGCCCGCAACCAATCCTGCTGACTCAAGTGGCTGAGAGCCAGCAGGTGGCGCGCTTCCCGATGGCGCGGGTCCTTCTTAAGCGCATTCAGAAACTGAATGACAGCTTCCTCGTATTTTTTGTCACGGTAGTATTTCTTACCGCTCTCGAAGAAATCTTGCGAGGTTCTGGGAGACTCGCGCCACATGTAGTAGCCGAGATAACCGCCTCCCAGAATGGAAAGAACCATAACGATCTGGATGAGTCTTTTCATAAACTACCTCCGTTATACTCCCAGGTGCAGACTAATTGCTTTTCGCCGAGCTAGGTCCATTTGGTGGTCGCCAAGTTCACAAACTGGTCAAATTTCGTCCGAGAGGACAAAAGAGAAATGTAACAAGCGCAGTTGTTTGAAACCGCCGATGAACGCGGATGTACGCCGATGTTCGGTGCCGCTCATCGGCGTGCATCGGCGGTTCCGCACCCTCGGAGGTATGAGGTCGCTCGCTATCGCTTGCGAGCGGCCTCATACGGCCCAGTCATTCACGGGCGGGACCCCCGTGCCACGACCTGATGCAACAGTTGCTGCGTGAGATTTTCTTCCCAATAATATGAACATGCTTCCTAAGGTCTGCCATGTGGTTCTTGGCTTGCCCAGTGGTGGTACCGAGCACCTGGTGTATCAGATGATCCAGAACCCTCCTCGCGGCTTCAGCGCTTCCGGGCTCTGCCTTGACGATCTCGGGATACTCGGGCAAGAGGGCGTGTCGCGGGGAATGGAGATCGTCTGTCTCGGTCGCAAGGCCGGGCTCGACTGGACTCTCGCAGCAAGGATTGCCGGACACGCGCGAAGGAGAAATGTGCGCATCCTGCATTGCCATCAGTACACGCCGTGGTTCTATGGGATCCTTTCGAAGCTTTTGAAGCCAGAGTTGAAAGTTGTTTTCACGGAGCATGGACGTTTCTATCCCGATGTGGTTTCCTGGAGGAGACGCTGTTTCAATAAGGTAATGGGACCTTTGACGGATTGCATCACGGGTGTTTCCCCCGCTACCCTCAAAGCCCTCCGTGAAGTGGAGGGGTTCAACGCTTCGAGAATGTTGTTGATCTATAATGGCGTCGATGGCAGCAATTTCGAGGCTCTGGATAACAGGACTGAGATCCGAAGCAAGCTCGGATTGAGCCCGGCCCGGCACTATTTCATCCTGACCTGCCGGTTGGATCCGATCAAATGGATCGATGGTCTTCTCCAGGCCTTTAGATTGGTTGTGGATCGATCCCCTGAGACCGGTCTTTTGCTGATCGGGGATGGCCATCTGCGCGAATCGATTGCGTCCCAAATCCGGCAACTGGGACTCCAGGATCATGTGGTCATGCCGGGTTACCAGCCCAATGTTGCAGAATGGCTGAAGGCCGCCGATGTGTTTGTGATGAGCAGTCTCAGTGAGGGCACCAGCGTCAGCCTGATTGAGTCCATGGCGGCCGGTCTGCCGTGCGTCGTCACGAGAGTTGGAGGCAATGAGCACGTCATGCAGGATGGCGTAACCGGTGTTCTCGTGCCTCCTCAGAGCGTCGAGGCGATGGCGGAGGGCATGCTCAGGATGATTGTCGATTGGGACATGAGAGCAAGATTTGGACAGAATGCGCTGAAGCGCTTCAGGGAGCAGTTTCAACTGACCGCGATGCTGCAGGGGTATGAAAAGATTTACCGCTCTCTGCTGAAGCTGGACTCCTAGCCGATGAAGAGGGCTATAAAACAGTCGGCCTACCTGATTTCCATCTTGATTGTTCTTCCGGTCTGGCTTCTTTACCTTCTGGCCTCTCTCATTTCGGGGAAGGGGAAGTCGTTTCCGGGTTTTTCTCAGTACATGAGCCTGTTCCCCGGGATTTCCGGCAACTATCTCCGTTACGGGTTTTATAAACTCACGCTGGATCGGCTGGGTGAAGATGCCTGCATTTGCTTTGGCGTGACCCTGGTTCACCCTGGCATTCGCATTGGGAAGGGCGTGTACATTGGTCCCTTTTGCAACCTGGGTCTCTGCACGATCGAGGACGACGTGCTGCTGGCCACGGAAGTGCATGTCATGAGCGGGTTTCAGCAACACGGCTACGAAAGCCTCGACATTCCCATCCGGGAACAGGAGGGGAAGTTGACGAACATCCGGATCGGCGCCGGCTCGTGGATTGGGAACAAGGCGGTCATCGGCAGCCATGTAGGCGAAAAAAGCATCATTGGCGCGGCCTCATTGGTCAACAAGGAAATCCCCCCTTATTCCATTGCCGTTGGAAACCCTGCGAAGGTCATCAGGGACCGTCGAGAGAAATAATCTTCGGTACACGGTTTCACAAGTGCGATGACGTATTATTTTGGAGTGCGGCAGCTTGCGCACTCCAAACGGGAATGTGTGGCGGTGAATACATAAAGAACGCCGGGGGTGCGCGATGACGCGCCTCTACTGCGCTCCCATCTTGGATAGGACTTCGGCTACTCTCTGGCTGCAGCCGTTGCGTCGCGTCTTTTCGTTGACCAACTCTTCGTAAATCGATTCTATGGCTCGCATCCGGGCCTCGAAGGAAAGCTGTTCCTCGATTCGGACGCGCGCTGCCGTCGCACGCCGTGCGGAGCCTTGTCCGTCATCCAAGACATGTCGTATGACTTCGGCCAGCAAGGCCGAATTGCCTGGAGGTACTAGCAGGGCGTGAACGCCATCCTGGACCAGCTCGCGCGTTCCGCCGGCATCTGTAGCCACGATAGGCGTCTGCATTGCCATTGCCTCCAGCACAGCGTTGGGCGTTCCTTCATAATCGGAGGATTGTACAAACAGATCGAAGGCGTGGTGAACGCCGGCAATGTCGGCGCAGTGGCCGATCAACTTGCATTCGTCGTGGAGCGATAGGCGATCGATCAGGGCTTGTAGCTTCGGGCGAAGTTGCCCGTCTCCGGCTATGAGCAGCCGAAGTCGCGGTTTGTCTCTTCGAAGTTGCGCAAACGCTTCGATAAGCAGGTCGAATCGCTTCTGAGGCTCCAGTCGCCCTGCTCCACCGATTACAACGTCTTCCGGGGACAGTCTGTATGCCTGCCGCTCCGGGAGCTCGCGGGAGCGATCGCGTTGGAAGGTCTTCGAGTCAATTCCGTTCAGGATGACCGGGACCTTTTCAGAATGCGCCCCGGCACGAATGAGTTCCGCTCGGATTTGATTGGAAACTGCGATGGCCTTCGGAAAGAGCGAGAGGATTCTCTTGTCGAAGCAGTAATAGATCTTCTCACGCAACGTATGCCCCGTCCATCCGTGGACCGTGGATAGTGGTATGACTGGCTCGGCTTTTGATAGCAAAAACGCGAACAGATTGGTCTTGTAGTCGTGGGAATGGACGATGTCAATTCGCCGTTCTCGAACGATGCGACGAAGTGCCGGCCATATGGAGAGATCAAGAGAGTGCCTCTCCGCGATCTCGACATAGTCTATCGGATGTTGGGCAGCTCGAGAGCCAACGGAAAACACGGTGTCACGTTCGTCGCGGATGTAGCAGACGGTGACCGCGAAATGCAGCGGATCTGTCCGGGCCGCAGCGAACAAGATTGTTTTCTCGGGGCCGCCACCTGTTACACGAACGCTTCTCAGTTCAAGAATCCGAATGGGTGTTCTCACCAAGACCTCAAGCTCGATCTCTTCGTGGCATGGCCGTCTCGGCCATGACCAGATTAGGTCAGATCCTCACTTCCCACGGGCGGGACGCCCGTGCCACAACCTGAGATAAATTTGACCGTTTTGTGGGTGGGGCTACGATACTTGCTGTAAGGGAAGCGAGATGCGGAAATCGCTTCCCGTGCCTTCAGCGCTCTGGACTTCGATCATGCCGCGATGCGCTTCTACAATGAGCTTCGTGTGGAAAAGTCCGATCCCCATCCCCTGTTTCTTGGTGGTACGAAACGGCCGGAACAGGCAACGGTCCATGAATTGTTGCGACATGCCGCAGCCGCTGTCCTTTACGGAAAGCAGCACGTGGCCGTCCTCCTGAGAGGTGCCTACGACGATTCTGCCTTGGACATCCACGGCGTCGCTGGCATTGAGGAGCAGGTTTGTCAGCACCTTCTGCATCTGTTCCGCATCGATCCAGACCATCGGTACCGGTCGCAGGTCTTGCACCACGGAGACCCTCAGGGTGCTCTGGATCTCAGCCAAAGTGGCGGACACCAGATCATTGAGGTCCGTTTTAGCAAGCTTGATCTCCACCTTCTGCTTCAGCAAAGAAAGCTGGCTACACATCTGGTTGATCTTCTCTACGCTCTGTGCAATGGCCCGCAGGGAATCTGCCCGGAACTCAGGGTTTTCAAAGTGTGCCGGAAGATTTTGCATGGTAAGGGAAAGCCTGGAGGCAAGATTCTTGAGGTCATGCACAAAGAAGGCGGACACCGTCTGAAATGTCTCGATCTCCTTTGTCTGACGAAGCCGTTCTGAAAGCCTCAGGCTCAATAGAGTGGCCGCAAGCTGGTTGCCAAGCGTCTCCAGGAGATCTTCATCTTCAACCGTAAGGGTTTCTCCTTCGAGCCGTGGATCGTGGAGGGTTATCACACCCAGGAACTCCTCCCCGGCGCGTAACGGCTGTACGTAGAGGATGTTTGGCGTTTGAAGATACCGTATCACGGCAGTCTTGAGCTCTTCGTGCGACTCCGGCGCGTTGCGTCCAAAATCAATCAGGTCCTGCCGCTCCTGGAGGGCACGGATGAGATCGCGTGCCGACGGGCCTGACTTTGCCAAAGCCCTGGCTTCTGTGCTTGAGAAAACTGTGGATCCCGCGAGTGTCAGCCGCTGAACGTTCTCGTCCAGCAGCCATATGTTGACGGATAGAATTTCCAGCGTCTCCGATAACATCTTGGTCACCGCTGTACAAAGTGAGTGGGGGTCCAGGAGCGAAACTGTCCGTTGCGTCAATTCCATCCATTCTTTGCGATAATCAAACTTGGGTCTGACAAAGCTCCGGCTGAGGAAGCGCTTGAGGCTTTTGCGGAAACTGTCTGACAGCAGCAGGATCGACACGGCCGTCAAGGCAACCAAGACGAAAAAGGCGTCCAGCGGAAGGGAGCGATCCGGGTTAAAGCGCCGGATTGCGAGGGCCAGAATGCCCACCACTATCAGGTAGATCCCAACAATGGAGACCGTGAGAGTATTGTGAACAATTCCCGGAGTGATGTAGAAATCGGCATCACCAAACCGCGTGCGGAACAGGGACCATAGGAACAGCGCGTTCGCCCCGATAAGCGCAATGGCATTTATCTGATCCATGCTCGGATAGAACGTGGAAAAGAGAAGCGCCTGGCTGCACCAGTAGATCCTCCCCGCGAAGAGAAGTGCCACTCCCAGGATCATAAATTTTATCTGCCAGCGAATGCGGCCTGTGGAGTGGCGCAGGGTGCGCTCCAGGTTTCCCAGGATCAAAACAGCCGAGAGAAGAAGCACCAGGTTCAAAATCCAGCCTGCTCGCCCCAGTTTGGGAAGCGTTGGCCAAGGGTCTTCCAAACCAGTGATCTCAAACAGAGAATTGCGGAATGACACGGCCAATAGAGCGGGCGCCGCATAGAGGGTCAGCACTATCCACTTCCACCGCTTCAAAAACTCTCTGTAGTTTGCCCGCGCATAGGTGAGGCCGAACAGGAGCCAGGTTCCGGGCAGGAATGCCGAAACCATGAAGCGCAGACGTCCGTAGTACGCCACACCTTCGAAAGTCGCCGCCCGATAGCTGAGACACTGAAATACCGCTTCCAGAGCCAAAACCAACATACCTAGTGCGAATGTTCGGTACGCGAAAGATCGCTTGTTCCTGAGAACGATCAGGAGAGACACGCTTACACTGAAGTAAGCGCCAGCGAAGGGGAGGACAACACCAGGATTCATGGGAATGCGTCAGACGGGAAGGTACGTGTTTAAGAGGGGAAAGATAGATTTCACGAAAATCAAAGCTTCTTTTTCTGCCTGAACCTCGGACCCAGAGTCTGAACCGCGGACCGGGACGATCACCCGCACCAGCGCCGCGTCTGTCCGGTTTATGCGGACCGCATCCAGGACCGTATATATCTTTGATCGGTATTCGCTGGCGACCACACGTCCGTGGCTCTGATACCAGTAGAAGACAAGCTGCCTGTCCAGGCCCTTTTGGATCAATACGCGGTTGACTTCGATGATCCGAATTCCGGCGTCCGAGGTTGCCGGTGCAGTGCCCTCGATTGGGATGGTGATATACCGGCGCATGACCGGATTCCATCCCGAACCGGGCAGACAGTTCATGGGAGAATGAAAGGTGTGTCCGCTCCGCTGACTTTTGTAATAACCGATGTACAACCCGATGAGCGGCCGGCCATGAGCCTGGTACAGCCGATTCACGTAATCGTCGACACCGAGCTCTTTCAGGATCCTCTCATCGAGTTGCGCGTCCTCCTGCCGTTGCCACGGGGCTATCGTCTTTGCAAACTCGGACAAAGACTGCCGGGCTGGAGCCGGTTCCGCCTTGGATGCCAGATTCAGATAAGTGCAAGCGGACAGAAAGCAGGCGCTGAGAATCAGGATGCGGCCAGTCATTATGTTAAAGCCATACGCATTATGCAGCGTGTGAGGATGTCTTTTCCGAAAATGGTTTCGTCAGAAGGCAGAGTAGTACGCGGTGCAATACGAAAAGCATTGCGAACGCGGCGACAAAAACAAGCCATCCTGAGAAGGTGTGAAAGAAACCCTGGGCCGCCTTCGGCCCGTAAAAGTGGGCCGCGATCCCCGTGCCTGCTACGCGCAAACCGTTGGCGAGGATGGCCACGGGGACTGTTGCCAGCACCAGGGAAAGCCGAATCCATGTCTTTGACTCGGCAAAGTATCCGTACAGGATTCCAAGCGTCAGGAGCGAAACAAGGGAACGGAGCCCACTGCACGCCTCAGCTACTTCAAGGCTTGAATTTGCCAGGTGGATCAAATTCCCCTCGCGAAGGACGGGAATCCGGCAGGAGATCAGTGCCGCCTCCCCGGCCCTCGATGCCAGCAGTTGGAGAGGGAAAGCAATCGGATTGAGAACGATCGCCGGAATCGGAATCATGACGAAAAGAAGGGCTATTGGAAACAACATGATTCTAAGATGTCCCCAGCCATAAAGGTACAGAACGGAGCCACTGACGGTACCCAGAATGGAAACCTGTGCGGTGAACAACTCGGCACCAAGGACCCCAGCTGCAAGGAGACCGAGACTCAGCAAGACGACGAGAAGCCCCACATTGCTGGGCCGGCAGGTTTCGCGCCGCAGCCTTTCCCTCTTCTGGTAGGCGAGGTAAAGCGCGAGAGGAACGATGAGGAAGCCGTGGGAGTAGTTCTCGTCTACAGACCAGTCATGAACCAGCTTGGCGATAACATCCCAATACAGAAACCCAAAACTGGCGATCAGGAGAGCAAGCGCTGAAAGAAGCTTTTTACTCATTCGTCTGATCAGTCATTCTTGGCGTCTTTGTGTCTTGGTGTTGAGAGCGGTTAAGCCGAACTCACCACCAAGACACGAAGACTCAAAGGAGCACAAAAAACTTTGCCAAAGGCGCAAGGAACTTCACGCTCGTTACGAAGAGGAATCATTAAGAGGTCAGGCGATCGCACGGGCCGGTTTGGGCGTGCGATACGCAAGCAGTTGTTCGCAAGCGCGCGAGAGAGTTGTGAACTCGAAGTCGCGCAGCAGGCTTTCGATCTTCCGAACGGTTGTCGATAGGTTTATGTAATGACGGAATTGCGAGCGAAAGCCTGCTCGGATCCGTGGTTGGCCCGGGTCCAGCTCCCAGGGATGAAAATACACCATCGCCGGTTGCTTCTCGATGCGATTGATCTGCCGCAGCGCCCACCTCGTGAACGCATACGGGAAAAGCCGGAGGTATCCGCCGCCGCCGACGCCCCAGTTGTTGCCGCCCCGACGAACGGTCGACGGTGGAAACTCGAAGATGGCGTTACCGCCGGAAGTGAAATGCCAGTGCGGGAAGCGCTCGGCATCAGGCATTCCGTACAAATCGTGCCGAACCGGAAAGACGGATGAGTCCAATACGAACCCCTCCTCAGCCAGGATGTCGTAAGCCCAGAGTGTCTTCTTCACAATGGAAAAGCTCGGGGCGCGATAAACGCGGACAGGTTGCTGTACCGCGTCCATCAGGCAATGCCTCGCGTCACGGATATCGGCGCGAAACTGGGTGGGGTGCAAAGAGTGAAGACGACGATGGGCAAAGCCATGACAACCGACCTCATGGCCGGCAGCCGCAATACGACGTACCAGTTGCGGAAAGCGCTGCGCAAGCCAGCCAAGGACGAAGAACGTCGCGTGCACCCGGTGCCGCTCAAACAGGTCGAGGATGCGCATGACGTTTTGCTCTACTCGAGGGGTGTACTGATCCCAGGTATCGTATGGGACGCATGAAGCAAACGCTTCGACTTGGAAATAATCTTCTACATCGACCGTGAGGACGTTTAACATGACCGGGGGAGCCAGGCTATTACCGACGCGATTCCCAAGCGAAGCACCGCCTTCGTGGCATGGCCGTCCCGGCCATGACTGACTTAGTTCTTTTTCTGACCCGACTCTACACGGGCGGGACGCCCGTGCCACGAACCTACTCGAAGGCGGTCAGGAACCTTTGCGGACAAGAACGGTCTTGATCGTCTCGATGATGATCAGAAGGTCGAGAAAAACGGACATGTGCTTCAGGTAGAACAAATCGAACTGCAGTTTCTCCACCGAATCCTGGAATGAATTGCCATAGTGGTAGTTAAGCCTTGTAACGCGGTTGTCGTTCTCTTCCGCCCACACCGGGCCTGACTCACGCTCCGCATCGGCGCGCATGGAGCGAAATTTCCACAAGGTGAATAACTTTCCGTCCCGGCCCACCCGCTCCTGCTTGAAGAATATGGGGCCGAGCGATTCGAGCTTGATGAGCCCCATGACCAGCAGCATGATCGGACCGAAAAGAATAAGCAGGAGGAGCGAAACAAACGTGGAGACAATCTGTTTCACCAGCAAAAGTCTGCCGGAGACCTCGAAGCCCGAATTGAAGATCATCCAGCTAGGCTTCAGATTTTCTATCGCGATCTTCCCCGTCAGACGTTCGTAGACAGTTGTGGCGTCATCTATCGAGATGCCACGGATCTTCAGTTTGAGAAGCTCACTCGTAGGCAGGCAGCCGCGGCGATCCTGCATTTCCACAATAACCTTGCTAGCCTTATGCTGGGAAACCAGCGCGGACAAATCCTTCACCAGGCCTATGACTTTCGGGTTTACCAGGGAAACACCCAGAAGCTGCGGATTACTGTCCACAAAACCGCATACTTTTATGTCGAGCTCCGGGTGGCGTATCACCTCCCTTACAAGTTCCCTGGCCAAGTGCCCCGTGCCGACAACCAGAATGCGGATACGGGGTGTGCGCGTCCCAATGTAGGCGCGAAGCAGGGTGTGCCACAGCGTCAGGAAAATCGAGCCGAGCAAAAGCGCGGTAAGGAGTATGCCGCGTCCGGCCACGAAATCGGGGAGGTTGTAGAAAATAAGCGAAAGTAACGTTGCGGCGCAAAGCAGTGCCACACCAAGGCGGGCGAAGAATTCCCCATGGGTAGCCGTCTTTGGAAATATATAGATATCCAGAAGGTGAAGGACGGCTTGAAAGACTAACGAAATCAGAAATGCTTTGAAGATCGGGTGCTCGTATCGTTGCAGTTCACCCGCAGACGTAAAGAGCCGTATCTGGACTGCAGCCAGCAGGCAGGCAGTCAGAATAAGGTTCTCGGAGACAAGCAAACTCAGAGAACGAAGGGCGAGGTAGGGGGGGACGGTGTTCGACATCACGGGGGGATTCAGGGTTTCGGCAAAGCCGTCAATCCGCTTGAAAATGACAAATGATAAATGACCAATGGCAGATGACAAATCCCGCGGGCAAGCCGCGGCAGCAATTAAAAGTGGGAGTCAAGCAGCGCGGCCGGAGAGACTGTGAAGAATTGTATTTCCTGCCGTTGCCGTACCCGGGGGGATTTACTTTTCGGTTTTCTTGATTACAAAATTGACGGTGAGGGGCAAGCGGCTCGCCTCGGGTTTGCCGCGCACGAGCTTGGGTTCAAAACGCCACCGGCGGACCGCCTTCAGCACAGCTTCCCCCAGTAACCTGTTCCCGTTCGTCAGTTCCGCTTTCATGAGCTGACCCATCTCGTCAACAAACAGACTCACTACCACCACGCCATCCACCGCCGAAAGCCGCGCTCCCTCCGGGTAGCTGATAGGCGTTCTGCTCAGAATGCGAGCCGGACGGACATCCCCATCCACGCCGTGGGAGGACCCGGCGCCGATCGAAACCGACACGTCATCCTTGTCTGCCTGAGCCTGTCCGGCCTCGATTTCATCAAGCAATTGTTGCACGTCGCAGGGGTCGATTGAGCGAAGCGAGACGATATCTTCGCATTGATTGGCGTTTTTCACAGCGGTATCTGGTTCCTTGCGTGAAGCCTCGATCGCTTTTGTGAGGAAGCTTTTAGCCAGATCGACATTTCCTTCCTCGAAGTAGATCCGCCCCAGCGCTGCAAGCGCATCAAACGGGGCATTCCGGTCGTCTGCGACCATGCCAAGGTATACGGCTTTCGCCTGTTCAATCTTCCCGCTCTCACGTAGCACTTCCGCATGTAGGCTGGCAATGTGCATATCGGTTGATCCGAATGACTGATAGAGCCACTGGGTATAGGGCGCCGCCTTCTGGGCATCCTTCAACTTTTCATAGGCCAGGCGCGCGAGCGTCAGATACAAATCGCGCTCGGCTCTACTCAATTCCAGCGCCCTCTTGTAGTGTTCATAAGCGCCGGCAAAGTCGGACCGGCTATCCAGAAGTTCGGCTTTCAAGAGGTGAGCTTCCACGATGAACGGGTCTAATTGCAGGCATTGATCAAGCAGAGCCAGCGCTCGAGGAATGTCGGAACTATCCGCCGATGCCTCTGCCCTCAGGAAAAAAGCCGCCGCTTCTTCGGAAGTGTTGTACTTCTGCAAAAGATAGAGTTCCCTGCGCTTTGAGTAGTGTTCGGGGAGGCCTGTTACGGGATCCCTCCTCGGTTGGAGGGCAGAAGCGAGAGTGTTCCGCTGCGTCGCCAGATTCCCGTAGAAGGGATTCACCAGCGGATCTCCGATGACGACGAGATGCCAGCTAATGTAGCGAGTCGCAGCGTAAAAGCTCTCGGCCAGGTTGTATCCGGCAGCATAGGCGGGGAAAAGAATCTGAGGCCGAAGAAGCCCATCGGGTGTCGGATCCCCCACGTAACCCCCAAATCCGGTGGCGCCACCCTGGATGTAACGAGCGGCTGTCGAATCCGGTGCCGACCTCCCGCCTGGCGGCTCCCTGAGGCTGTGCGCGGTTGATTTGTCAAACACGGTTGCGATGGCACCTCGTGTCCAATGAAGCTTCGGGATGCGGTCCGCCAAAGCCGTGTCGTTTGAGCCCTGGTTTGCGTAACCTAGAACCTGGTACAGTTCATCCAGCGCCTTTCCAGTTTTCTCCAATGTCACGTGCTGCCCCGATCGTTCCAGGCTAGCCGCGGCATCCGCGAGCCATTCGGAGACGGTGCTTTTCTGGGCAGATGCCAGATCGAAATAGAAATATCCGCCTGATTCAGGGTTGAGTCCCCGGTCGATCATTAACATTGTATCCACCAAGGACGAGGCCGTAAGGCGAGTGACCAAACAGATGTCATAGTTGGCGCGCACGAACGGGCGGAAATTCTCCTGAGTGCCCCCGGACGCAAAGTAGGGGTTTTCAACCCGTCCGTAATACTGATACACGCCAAACACCAGATACCGGTAGATCAAGGTAAGTTCGGAGTCCACGGAAGCCATGTCCCCCACCGGACCATCGTTCCCCTGAACAACGAGAGGGAGCCCGCGTGTCGTCACGATGTAGAGGATCTGGTCCTGCAGGCTATTCGTCTTCAAGTACTCTGCCACAGGTTTCAGGATCTGCCGTTCAAAGGTGCTTCGGTCGATACTCTCTTCCTCGCCGGTGCGAATACGACAGATGTTCCGGGGCGGGATCTTTCGCTTTTCTGCGTAGTAGCGCGCGATGGCTTTGGACTCTTCGCTGTTTTCGTTTACCACCAGGAGCACGTTTTCGGGTCCCTGGGCGAGCAGCCGTGCCTGGCAGAAGGCGAGCAGCATGAAGCTGAGGACCAAGGTTTTCATGAATTTAATTTGGATACCGTATTTACCGCCACACATTCGTTCTTTGGAGTGCGGCAGCTTGCTAAGCTTGCTTGCGCCTTCATTGCGGCTTGGAAGCCTCCGGGCGGAACAAAGGCGGCAGCAAGCTTAGCAAGCTGCCGCACTCCGAAGTTCGCTCGCTACGATTAGGAGTCACAATACGTTTTCGGGCGAGAGCGGTCCTTTCGGAGGCTCGTGTGAGGATACGGGCGGTTGCTTCCATAGTGGTAGTAGTTGTTGTTGTACCGGGTATGGAACAACATCGGCTTGACATCGTTAAAGACGAAGCCCACGAGCTTCTTTCGATCTGAAACACTCAAGGCCTGCTCGATGCTGCCGCACGTAGTTTTTCGCCGGCGCACGATCATGACGAGCGCGTCGGCCAGCTTTGTGAGAACGCGCGCGTCCGGAATCGAGGCATAAGGGGGCGAGTCGATTATGACCGTGTCAAATTCGCCTCTCAAGTAGTCCATCAGTTCTTCCATCTTCCGCAACGACAGCATCTCTACCGGATTCGAGGGGAGACCGCCGGCCGTCATGAGATAAAGGTTCTGCAGGCGCCGCATGTAGCAATATGGCCGCGGTTGAACGCTTTCGAGATACGCTGTGAGCCCGGGCTCCAGAGGAATCCCGAAGAGCTTGTCAAGTGTGGGGTTTCTTAGATCGCAATCTACAACGATCACACGCTGGCCGGGATCTTTCGAGAAGCAGAGCGCAAGATTGGCAGTCACCAGGGATTTCCCGTCCTGGGTATCCGGGCTGGAAATTGTAATGACTTTTACGCGGCGCTCTGACTGAACGTCGCGGAGGAAGACCTTCAAGGTCTTGAACTGCTCTCCGACGAAGGAAGTTTCCTCCTTGAAAAGCTCGAGCTTGTCACTGACTGCCGGAGAGCGGACCTGGGGGACAAAGTGCTCGAGGAAGAAGCCATCGCGACAGGCAACGGCGGAGGCCTCGCCGTCTTTCTGGCCGTCCACATCCGGCGTCGGCAGAATCTCGATCATCTCCAGAGCATCGAAAACATCCAAAATCTTCAGCAAATGGGTGGGCTCGAAACCTGTTTCTGAAGCCAGGTTGTGCAGCGTACGCGGGGATTTCAGATGGCCCAGAACCGAGATCTCTCGAGG
>WNGD01003630.1_pt1 | contig 15540 bp, 10 predicted proteins | sample 5400671 | NCBI WGS metagenome assembly WNGD01 (sample SAMN13153369, study PRJNA577476) | soil metagenome | isolation source: 40 cm soil or saprolite under grassland replicate 2 | place: USA:California | collected 2016-06-15 | reverse complement strand
AGTTCGCCGCGCCGCCATTGCACCAGCCAGACATGCACCTGGCTGATCCCCGCTTGCCGGCAAGAAGCTTCAAACTGTTCTCGGCGTGATGCGGCCAGTTCCTGATAGAGTCGTCGCCAGCGCTCCTGAGTTCCCGGGCGCAGAGGGCAGACGATCAGTAGTTCTGCCATGAGACCATGCTCCTGTTGCTTCTGTACTCGTCTTCGGACAGCTGTCCCTGATCCACCGTGCCTTTCACCTTGGATGCTGCTCCATCTGAAGCTCAGGAGAGGAAGCAGATGAGCACGGTGATGGTCTGGAATATGCGTTTGCGGATCTAGTGAAAGACTGGCCAATTCCGGCGTCGTTCCCATTCCGCACTATTCCAAGTGTCTCTACTATCGAAGCCCCAACGCCAGGCCACTGCATCGAGGACCAGCAGGGCCATGAGCAAGATGACGACGGTTTCCATCACATCCTCCTTTGGAAACATTTCAGCATTACACTCCTAGCCTGCCGCTTCTGACCAGCCGCTTGAGGAACTCCCAGTGGCGCACGAGCTGCATGCGATCGCTGCCACCACTTTGGTACCATTGTCTGAGCCAGAGCAGTGCCGCGCTTTCCTCAGCCGTGAAGCCGCACCCGGCAAGTCTCTCCCGATCAGTCACGATCGGCTCTGGCTGTGCTGCCACGTCAGGCTGTTCTTTCATATCGCTGGCTGTCTTCATCGTCCTGTCCTTTCAAGGCCGTCCTGCACCTTCTGCACATGGGTGACCAGGTGCAGAAGGAACGCTCCTGCTGCTTCCACTGGACCTGGTGAGCTGATCAGCTCACCTCTCTGCTACTAGTATGACGAGGGGGCGCCATGAAAGCGCCATGAGCAGCGCCATGAAGAGGAAGTTCCTCCACACGAGGTCACCGTGCTGCCACCACAAGATGGTTCGTGAAGCACTACTTGGTTGTTGACCTGCCACGATCCGGCATGGTACTCTACCTTGAGATGCAGGGGGTCAGTACGCCGTGAACACCGGCTCTTTCTCTTGCTTCTGAGAGAGATGGCTCGCTTGGCCGTACGGCAACAACGCACAGAGGCGCTGCTCCGCATTTGAAAAACGGTTCGTCACGTCCGTCGTCCTATCCGAAAGAGGATCTGCCATGAGTGTGTTACGTCTGGCCGTGCTCGGCCCGCCCGAAGTGTTTCATAATGAAAGCCGCCTCACGTTTGCCTTGCGCAAGGCGCAGGCCTTGCTGCTCTACCTGGCGGTCCAAGGCGGCATGCACTCCCGCAGTAAACTGGCCGCCTTCCTGTGGCCTGACAGCGATCCTCCTGATGCACGCAGAACCTTACGCAATGCCATCATGCTGCTGCGCAGCTTGCTCGCCGACCCCAACCCCTCAGCGGCTCCTGCTTCCCTGTCCCCCGGACAGGAGGCTCATCTGCTCAGTAAGGGAGATCTGATCGGTCTGAACCCGCAGGCGCCGCTCGAGCTGGACCTGGACGTGGTGCAGCAGGCTTACACCGCGGCCCAGCGGTTCGCCACGCCCCCGTCTGAGCCCCAGCGCACCACCCTGGTCACCCAGGTGCAGCAGGCCCTCGACCTGGTGCGCGGCCCCTTCCTCGACGGCTTCTGGCTGCGCGAGGAAACGGGCTTTGATGAGTGGCACGAGCAGCAGCAGCAGTGGCAGGTGCGCCTGCAGGTGCTCTGTGAGCGCCTCTCCGCCTGGCAGGAGGTCGGCGGGGAACTGGAGCAGGCCCGCGCCACCCTCACGCGCTGGCTGGCGCTCGATCCGCTCTCGGAGGAAGCCTCTCAGCGCCTGATGCGGGTGCACCTGGCGCGTGGCGAGGCGAGCGCCGCCTTGCAGGTCTACGCTACCTGCCGGGCTCGCCTGGCCCAGGAGTTGCAGGTCAAACCCTCGGCGGAAACCGTGGCCCTGGCTGAGCATATTCGCGCTACTGCGGCTCGCCGCGGGAGTCCCACTGCCCGTCCTACCACCACGGCTGAAAACCAGCCGCCCAGTGAGCTGGTGGCCCCGCTCGTCGGTCGGGCCGCAGCTTTCACCCAACTCGTGGGCCGCTACCAGCAGGCGCGAGGGGGTCAGCCGCAGGCTGTGCTGGTGGTGGGGGAGGCCGGAATCGGCAAAACGCGGCTGGCTCGCGAGTGGGTGGCCTGGGCAGCCGCACAGGGTGCTCTCGTGCTCGCTGGGCAAGCCTTCGAGATGGGGGGACGCCTGCCCTACCAGCCACTGGTGGAGGCCCTGCGGCCACGGCTGGAGGCGGAAAACGCGCCGGAGGACGTGCTGGACGACCTGTGGCTGGCCGAACTGGCACGCCTGCTGCCGGAGCTGCGGGTGCGCTATCCTGATTTGCCGACCCCGACTGAGGATGAGTTGACCGCCAAGGGACGGCTGTTTGAAGCGGTGGCACGCCTGCTGGACGCCCTGGCCAGATCTGGGCCGTTGGTGCTGCTGCTGGATGATCTGCAGTGGGTAGATGGGGCCTCCCTCGACCTGGTGCGCTATCTCAGCCGGTATTGGATCAAGCATGGCAGCCGGGTGCTGCTGCTGGGCACGCTGCGCAGTGATCAGCTCGAGCTCAACCCGCAGCTTGCTGCCCACCTGGCCGACCTGGGACGCGACCTGCCGGTCAGCCAGGTGCCGTTGCAGACGCTGAGCCAGGCTCAGACCCTCCAGCTCGTTCAGGCCATCGCCGGAGTGGGAACACAGAGCACGAGGAAGGGGAGTGAGAGACGTGAGCACGGCCCAGACCAGCCCTCCACCGCAGGGACATCACCTGCTTGGGAGCGGGAGACGAAGCTCTCCGCGCTGGGCGACGTCCTGTTTGCGCAGACCGAGGGGCAGCCGTTGTACCTGCTGGAGACGCTCAAGCTCTTGCGCGATCGGCAGTGGCTGGTGCCACGGGTGGATGCGGATGGCGGATGGCGGCTGGAACTGGCAGTGGAGCTGGAGACCATTGTGGCGCAGGAGCGGTCCCAGGGCCCGCTGTTGCCGCCCTCGGTGCGCGCGCTGATCCTGGCCCGCCTGGCCCCACTCTCCCAAGCCGCCCGCCAACTGGTGCAGGTCAGTGCGGTGCTGGGAACGGCGGCGAGCGCGCAGCTGCTGTGGCAGCTGGCCGAGATGGGCACCCTGTCCGGGGGACAGGTAATGCAAGCCGGGGTCGAGGCGCTGGAAGAGGCCGTCAAAAGTGGCATCCTGCGCGAGGAGGAACCAGGAGGAGGGCACCTGGGCAGCTATCGCTTCGCCCATGACCTGATGCGCGAGGTGGTCTACACCGAGCTCGGCGCGGCACGGCGGCAGGTCTTGCACCAGCGGACCCTGGAGAGGCTGGCAAGCGAGGGCGCGCGGGCCTCCGAGATGGCCTATCATGCGCTCCTGGCCGGCGAGGCCGAGGCCGCCTCTCGCTACAGTGTGCAGGCCGGGGATGAGGCGATGGCCGTCTTTGCCGTCGAAGATGCCATCGGGCACTACGAACAGGCCCGCGCCTTGCTGCAGGAGCACGTGCAGCAGGTCATGCCGGGACCGGAGGTGGAACACCTCTACGTCTGCCTGGGGCGGGCCTATGCCTTCCAGAATGCCTGGCAGCAGGCCCAGGAGACCCTTGAAGAGCTGCTGGCCTATGGGCAGCAGCACCAGCTGCCCACGCTGGTCAGCATGACCCTCAACCGCCTGGCGCTCCTGGCGCTCCAACAGTCGAAGGACCAGTCACAGGTGCAAGCGCTCCTGGAGGAAGCCTGGCAGATGGCAGAGACCAGTTCCGATCAGCGGGCGCTGGCGGAAACGGAGTGGACCCTGGCCCAGATCACGGCCGATGTGTGGGAGGACCCAAAGAGCGCCTTGTCTCATGGAGAGCATGCGCTCTCCCTGGCACGCGGAATACAGGACAAGGAACTGGAAGCTAGAAGTCTCGGCGTACTTGGATATATCCATATTCGTGAGGGAGACTTTCAGGAGGCCATGCTCTGTGCGGAAGCGGCCCTGGCGCTGTATGCGCGACTGAGCAACGAGTCGAGCGTGTCAGGGGAGCTTTCACTTCCAGCCTATGCAACTGGCGCTCCGCTCACCCAATCCTTGACGAATCGTGCGACAGAAGCCGTGTGCTGGGCGCTGCTGGCTAGCGCGCAAGTGCATGGCGGGCAGGTGCAGAACAGCATTCTCAGTGGCCGCAGGGCGCTCACGCTCTCCAAAGAGATCAAGAACGTCTGGGTACAAGTCAACAGTACGCTCTTCCTCACTGATGGATTGCTGGAAGCGGGGGCCTATGAAGAGGCGCTCGGGCTCATGCAAGACGGCATGGCGCTGGCGCGGACCCTTCCTCCGACGTTAAGCTTCCAGGGCTTTCTCACTGTCCTGGGGAGGACGTATCATGCCGTGCAGCAGTGGGAAGAGGCGCACAGCACGCTCGAAGAGGCAGTAGCTGTGGCAGAGACGTTAGACCTCGGACTCTTTCGCGTGCCCGCCCTATCGCAGTTGTGTATGCACTATGTCCTGGCAGGGGAGTGGGAAGCAGCCTACCGCTATGCCGTGAAGGCTATCGCTCTCCGCAAGAGCCGTGATGCGGCATTGATCGCGTGGGATTTCTCCCCTCAGTATGAAACGGAGGCCTTGCTGCGTGGGGGAGAGGAGCGCCAGGCGCGAGAAGCAGTGCAGCGACTGGGTGAACATCTGGGGCCTAATCGGCGCTTCCGCCTTCCCTTTCTGCGCTCGGAGGCTTTGCTTTCAGCGTGGGATGGGCAGCGAGAGCAGGCCATCGGCCACTTGCGCGAGGCAGTCCAGCTGGCAGCAGATCTCGGGTTGCCAGCAGAACGCTGGCAGATCCAGGCGGCGTTGGGAGCGTTGTATGAGGCTGGGGGAGAGCAAGCGCAAGCGCGCACCGCCTTTGGGGAGGCGGCGAGGATCATCCAGGGGCTGGCAGAGGGCATCAAGGATGAGGCTCTGCGTGCGCGCTTTCTCGCTGGGCCACAGATTCAACCAGTGGTGCAGCACGCCCAATCCGAGGCCTGCCCAGTGCTCAACGACCACACGGAGCCGAGCGGAGAGCGTCCTCATGTTGTGGAGAGCGAAAAGGACGTCCTGTGATACCATCACCACTTCCTCTTGCATCCCAAGAGGGCCCCGCAGCCACCGTCACGCCAGCGCCAAAGATGCGCACCTCATCCTGTCCTACGCCCAGATCGCTAACCACTTGAAAGATGGGCGAGTAGCCTGGACGCAAGAAGCTATCAATGGTGAACACGAGCACAAAGAGGATGGAACCGATTATCCCAGTAAGTGTGAAGAGTCGTATAGAATGGCTCTGTCTCCGAGCCGCGCGTTCGGAATGTATTTCCATTTGTGTCATCAACATGCAGCTATTTCTTCCCGATAGAGGGTCAGAAACTGCTCACGCGCCCGCATTAACCGCATCTTCGTTGCTGGCACACTGATGTGCAGCGTCTCCGCGACTTCCAGACACGAAAGGCCCTCGTGCTCGTAGAGCCACAAGCAGACGCCGTACTTGGGCGGCATCCGCCGAAACACCCGTTCGATGATTTGACGGTCAGCCACGCGCTCCTCGAACCGTCCTGCGTTGAGCCTGTCCTGCTGCTGTATGCGAGCAATCGCCATCCGCCTGGATCTCTTACCCTCTTCATCACGTATATGAGAGGACACTCTGGTGGTTCCCGTTGAGGGAGAGAATACACCTGTGCCTATCCCGCTCTCCTCATTGAACAGCGAAAGGGGGAGCCAGGCGATGAGACGCTGCCTGCGCAGCGTATCGATGATGGTGTTGGCAGCAATACGGTAGAGCCAGCTCGTTAGTGCCCTTTGAGGAATAACCTGTCCACCTAGCAGGGCTTTGTAGACCTTCACAAAGACGTCTTGTGCAAGGTCGAAGGCTTGTTCACGATTGCCAACGGTCTGAGCTATGAAATGCGTTATCGGTCCCTGGTAGCGAAGAAAAATCGCTTCAAAGTCCGCTACCTGTATCACTGCCGCGTCGGAGGTGGCAGACGCGGGTAGTGCAGTGACGCTTGTCGTCAATGTGGCCATAGTTTTCTTCTCTCTTACTGTCATCAGTTCATTTCAATATATCGATGTTATTATGTCAGCTCATTAGAAACGAGGAGTTGTTGACGTCCTCGATACAGCTGCTAGCCTGCCTAGAGAGGATGTACGTTCGCAACATGACCATCCCATCATCCCCTCTTGTACTAGTATGAGGAGGAGGCGTCACAAAAGTGTTATGAGCACCGTCATGAAAGGGAAGTGACGGGCCTTTGAAGCTATTTGGCATGATAAGTGGGGTTGTAGTATTAAGATAAGCCTTCCAAGGCTGTAAGGATATATCCTGCCGCATGGACCGCGTGAATATCAATGCCGAATACATGTAGCTTTGCCCTGCAACGCGAAAGGATATTCCTGATCGGCTTCATCGAGCGGTTCAGCGTCTTGTGCTCGATCGCTCGATGCACCGTTGTTCGCGCGTGACTGAGCACCTCATCGGTGACAGCAGCACGCAACACCTCATAGGGGCAATACTGGGGATAAGCTTCCAGCAGGGCGAGCAGCACATACATCTCGAGTTCCGTCAACACTTCTTGCGCCACCAGTCCATGCGCTTCTCCTGACAGCTGGGTGAGGACGAAGGTGGACAGACTATATGGATGGGTATTCAACACTAACACATGCTCGACTGGCAACACCTTCGGTAATGGGAAGACTCGAAATTGTTGCATTGTCTCATATGGTCTGAACTGCCTTGATAAGGACATGTGCATCACTCCTTCCTTAATATATGCGTCTTGTGGAGCTACCTCTCCTCTCAGGTCTGCTCTGTCGCAGGTGTTGTCGCACGCAACTCTGCAGTGGGGGGACTGAGTCGTTGTAAGAGCACGACCGGGCCTGCTGTCCCGATGACTTGATAGCTGCTGGAGGTCAGCATCGCTGCATACATCTCCAGGTCTGCTGGCTGATTCGCGGATGGAGTATCGAGCAGATCAATGGCCACATAGTCGGCTGTGTAGGATTGCGGGTCCGGCAGCAGGTAGAGTATATAGCGATCACTCAGGTGCGGATTGAGCGTATCCGTTGCCGCTACAGAGGCCGTGGGAGGCACACTGGCCAGTAAGGCATCGATCTGCGCCTGCTCTTGATTGGGATGACTGCCCACCATCCAGAAAGGCTGCACGTTTGCACTTGTTGCAGTGATATTCCAAGAGGCGGACGCGATCAACCACACGATGATCAGCGGACCGATCCACTGCGAACGGATCGGGAGACGCCCCAGGGCCGCTTCCCAGCGGACGCTGATGGACCGGAGCACATGCCTGGCGCGTGTGAATCGCGTGGTGCGGCATATATCTCCCTGGGGGACCACTCCTGCACCCACGCCGGATTCGACGCGTCTCCGGGCCTGAGAGAACACCGCCGTGCCAGAGACAGCAGCCGCCAATAGGTAGGGAAGAATCACGGCATTGTACTGGTAGAAGCCGCTATACTGCTCGGCATGGCTACTGAGGACGTTGATGACGATGTCAGGCAAGGCGGAGACCCAGAATATGGGTGCGAAGAGGCCCAAACCGCCACCTGTACGCAGGAGCACTGCCAGATAATCTCGCTTGGCAGGGTCCCGGAGCGGCGAGAAGAGCAGCAATGGCTGCGTGAGTACATTGTGCAGCGCCGTGCCCGGGGAACTGCCCAGCCAGGCATAGCGAGGCCAGAAGATGCTCCCTCCAGCGGCATGGCCGTTGAAGTGCGGCAAAATGACCAGGAAGCAGAGCGCGACCCACGCCAGTGACAGCAGCGATACTGCAGCACCCAGGCGTGGACGATGTAGTCGCAAGGCGATGAAGAGACCAAGCGGGACCAGCGAAAGTGCGACCTCTTCTTTACAGAGAGAAGCGAGCACGCCTGCAACGACAAACCAGCGGTAGCGCTGCGCATCAAGCGCCCAGAGGACCAGGAGGAGCAGCGGAGTCGCCAGTGCCACCGCATGAAAATCATAGAGGGCTTCGCCCAGAATTTCAGGCGTGGCGAGGTAGGCTCCCACGAAGGCGGCAGCCACCAGCGGCAGTTCGGGAAGGCGACGCAGCCCCAGCAGCAGTAGGGGAATGCCTCCAAGTGCCAGTGCCAGCGATTGCAGCAGCAGCAACGTCTCAGGGCCGCTGTGGAGCAGGTACAGCGGAGCGATCAAGAGCAGGATCGGCTCGACATGTACGCCCAGGCGCGTTGGCGGCCCAAACCAATCCGGGGCACGATTCGTGAAGCGGAAGGGATGACCATGCAGGGTATTCCAGACCACCTGATCGAAGTTGCCCAGGTCGTAGGCGAAGGCGTGGTAGGTTTGGTAGCGGACGAGGGCATGCTGCCCAACGAGCGCAATATCAACAGTGATGAGCACGAGCACGATCAGCCACGCCAGAGCCCGCTGACCACGCACTGAGTGCAGTATGTGCCATGTCTTCTGTAACAGATCACCTGGGGATGTCCTCTCCTCTCCCCTATGGATCGGCTGTGCTACACGGTCGGAGGTCACTAGGAACAAACGGATGTTGGTGTTGAGCGTCATGATGGAGAGCTTCCTTCTTTACTCTTGCGGGGACTGCTTCGGCTCACTGTATAACAGGTTCGACATCTCGACTGCATCTGGCTTGGTGAGCAGTTGCATACCCGCTATACCTGTCTGTCTCGTGGCCTCGGTAACCTGAACGACAATCACGCTGACATTGTCTGCGCCCCCGCCAACTAAGGCTGCTTCGATCAATGCGCTGCTTATCTGTGACGGGTCAGTTCCATTCCCCAAGGTCTGCTGAATGCTTGGGTCACGTACCATCTCCCATAAGCCATCAGAACAGAGTAATAAGGTATCACCCAGCTGAAGGTGCTCAATGAACACATCAACTTGTACCAATGGTTGCGCTCCCAGGTTGCGATAAATCTGGTTACGCTGGGGATGGGTGTAGATGTCATCGGGTTTGATGATGCCAGTCTCCGCCAGATAGGCCACCACCGAATGATCCTTCGTGACCTTGCGCAGTCCTTCGGCTTCCCGATACAGGTAGGTGCGGCTATCCCCAACGTTGGCCACGAAGGCGGTCGAGCCTACGACCAATGCAGCGGTGATGGTTGTTCCCATAGTACTCGGCTGCAGCTGGTTCCGTTGATAGATAGCCTGATTGGCAGCCTGTACTCCGTCGATCAGCAGTTGCCTGAGATCTGTTTCTCGCAACTCTCTGTTCTCAGACAACTTCGGAAGCATCTGATCGATCATCGTTTGAATGGCTTGGCAACTCGCCTCCTGCCCATGTGTATGCCCCCCCATGCCATCTGCCACGAGAAACACACCAAACCGTTGTGGCTGTGCAGCATGGGCTCGCATTCCCTGTGCAGCAAAAAGACTATCCTCGTTCGGACTGTGTTGGCGCTTGATGCCAGGATGCGAGAGCGCCCCCACTACCAGGCCTGTAGATAGTTGCATCTCGTAAGAAACCATGGTTCTAGGCACATCCGTGTGCTCATTCCCTGACGTGCTTGGCACGATCTCTACCCTTGGTTCCTCACTCACTGAAGATGCAGGTGCGGGGAGAGCAGAAGGGAATGACTGCTGCGATCCATCTTCTGACGATGGACCAGGCTGTGCCGAGGGTGGATCGCCTTGAGAGGACACGGGAGTTTCAGGGGGAGACGATGGAGGTGGCTCCAGACGCACATGCTGTCCCGACTCCGAAGCAACAAGCAACACACCGCAGTGAGAGCAGAAGGTCGCACCAGCTGGCACGAGTTGACTGCAATGTGGACAGAGCAGGTCGGCAAGACGCTGACCAGTGGGAGCTGCGCTCTTCTTCACAGCCGGAGCCGCTTGCGGGAGAGAAGGTCCTTGATGCTGCTGGATCTGCCGGCGTTCTCTGACATCAGCTCTCTGTGGTACCCCTTCTTTGTCATCCGCGAAGCGAGCGATTTCTTGGGACTGCCTTCGTGGCCGTTTGGTGCGCACACCTCTGAATTTCAGGCGTACCAGCACCACTACTGCCAGAATGACAAGAAGCCCAATAATAAACAGTTCTAGAGAGAGTACGAGGGAAGGAAGCGTAAAACCAGCGACCTCTACGCCTAGAAAAGTGAATTGAAGCTCATGCAGGTTATTGAGCAATCCAGCGGTTTCGGTGTTCAAAGCTCGTGAGGTCGGAGACGGACTACTCACAACTGAGGGCAACATGGTGAAGGTGGTGGTGACCACTGCTCCACTTTGCTGGCCCACGAAGATCAGTGTATTCTCCCCAGTGAGGTCCCCTACCTCCCAGGCTGCTGACACAGCGAACCGACCACTAGCATCAGCCTGGATGCGCACCACGGGCTTTCCTTCTCGCTGATTCAGATAGACCAGCACTTCTTCGTTGGGAGCGAAGTCGTCTCCAGTGAACCCCAGGCGCGTATGGGAGGATGGGACATAGTTGTCCAGGAGGACCCAGGGGTGGAAGCCCTGGACGTTCAAGCCGACCGACGTCGAGGTCCGGCTCTGACGTCCCATGAAGAGGAGGGTATAGTTGCCTTCTGCTATCACTGGAACCATGACGCGCCCTGCTACATTGCCCCCAGCGTTCGCGCTTACCGTGGCCAGACGTTCGTTCCCCACACTGCCCAGGTACACATCCACGGCTTCGTTGGACATGAATCCGCTGCCAGAGAAGCCAACTTCATGCTCGGGCTTGACTGTATACGTGTCCAACTGTGCCGTGGGCGGGATTCTGTGCAAGCGGAAGCTGGCTTGCGCCCACCGATGACTTCTCTTCCCCATTACCTGTAGGTACAGGAAACCAGGTGCCAGATTCGCCAGGATCGTATTCGAGGCCGCGCTGACGTGTCCTGTTTGGTCCGCGGTGACAGGAGCGAGCTGCGCCGCCAACTGCCCATCAGAATAGTTAATGGCTACCGCCAGCTCTTCACTCGGCAAGAATCCAGAGCCCACGAAGCTTAGCGTCGCATTTGACGTCAGGTCCTCTCCCTGGAGTTGGATGAAGGTAGAGCTTGCGTTAGGTACGTTCGGGGTGGCTGATAGCGAGGGCATCGCTCGACGACTGGTCGGGGCAGCAGGATGCACATGGCTGGGGGATACTGGTTGCACAGCTCCTCCTCCTCGCAGCAGATATGAGAGCTGTTTCGGAGCAAGAGTGCCTGCCCCCAAGAAGAGGACGAGGAACACAAGCGCCATGACCGCTGTCATCACGCGTCGTCTCGCGAGCCGCGCTCGAGGCCGTATGCCTCTGTGAGGTTGTGCTGAGCCCTGGCTCAGGCGCAGAGCCCAGACGACCCACAGGGCCTCGGCGACGATACGCCGGCTCATCTTGGACTTCCCGACCAAGCGGTCTTCGAAGAGGATCGGAATCTCCATAATACGGAAGCCATGGCGGGCGCAGCGGTACGTCATCTCGATCTGGAAAGAGTATCCAGTGGAACGGATCGTCTCCAGCTCTGGGAGCAGGGCCTCCAGCACCTGGCGGCGGAAGCCCTTGAAGCCGCCGGTCAGATCGCGGATGGGCAGACCCAGGATCAGCCGGGCATAAGCCGAGCCGCCCCGACTGAGCAGGCGGCGCCACAGCGGCCAACGCAGGGTGCCTCCGCCAGGCATGTAGCGAGAGCCGAGCACCACATCGGCCTCAGCGAGGGCCTCTCTCAAGGTTGGCAGGTAGCTCGGGTCGTGCGAGAAGTCGGCGTCCATCGTAAAGACCTGCTGGTAGTCCTGTGCCAGGGCGTAGTCAAACCCCGCGAGGTAGGCGGTACCCAGACCCAGCTTGCCGGGACGGTGCAGCACGGTCACCCGACCAGGAAAACGCCTCGCAAGCTCCTCTGCCACTTCTCCGGTCCCGTCCGGTGAGTTGTCGTCTATAATAAGGATATCGAACGGCCCCTGCCGCAGAATGCTGGGAATCAAGAGTTTCAGATTCCCAGCCTCGTTGTACGTGGGGATGATGACTACACTCTCCTTGTGCCTATTCCCACTATCCACGTGGGCCTCTTCCTGCCCTGTATCGGCATGCACTGCCATGCACGGCGTTTTCCTCTCTATTTTCATTGTTACCTCCTTTAGCTGCAACACTGTCATACGGCCGCCTGGTTCAATCACACGGTCAAGGATTTAAGGTGTCGGCGTCGATGTGGGAGTTGACGTCGATGTGGGAGTCGAGTCCAATGGGCAGGTGAACGGTGGCTGTGAAGGCACCTGAACCGGGTTCGGAGGGGCTGACACCTGCATGGTTGCGGTGGCGGTGCCATCGCTCCTGCTTCCTGTCAGTGTAAACACCAGCTTACCTACCTGGGTGTTGCCTGGAATGACGTAGGAACCGGCGGAACCGGCATTGCCCTTGCCGTCGGTCTGGAAGCAGCTCACCATGGTACCCGCGCTGTTCTGCGTGTGTCCCACGTAGACATGGACGACCTCATTGCGGGCAAAGCCGCTTGCATAAAACGTCACGGTCGTTCCTGGCAGGCCCCCGTAGGTGCTTGTTTGCGCACTGGGCGTGTAGGGCAGCACCGTCCAGCTGACTGCCACGGACGCTCCGCTTTCTTCGCCCTGAAAGACGAGCGTTTGCGGTCCTTTTAAGGCAAAGGGAATGACGAAGCCACCGGCCTGGCCGAACGTGCCGCTCTGGCTGGTTTGGATGATCGAGACCGGCTGACCACTCGCACTATTCAAGTAGACCAGCACCCTTTCTCCAGGTCCAAAGCCCGCTCCTGAGAAGCTCAGCTGGTTGTCGGCCCGGATAGCATAGCTGGAGAGTTTGATCGATGGATACAACGACAGCAAGTAGAACGAGGCTGCTACCATGGACTGGCTTTTTGCGCCCACAAAGAGGAAGGTGTTGACGCCTGCTGCCCCAAAGGGGACCTGCACCTTTGCCTGACCGATCCCACCACCACCGTCAGCTTGCAGCGTCGTGACCGGTTGGCCACTCATCGCATTCCAGTAGACATTGATGGTCTCACTGGGGCTAAATCCGTGGGCGGAGATGGTGATCATGTCGCCAGGCTTGCCCACCTGGGTGCTTAATTTGAGTTGGGGTGTTCCGCCTGCGACCATGCCTCTGACCTGCGCCACTTTGTCGCTTCCCCGCTCGCGGGCCTCGACGAAGAACGGCCCAGCACTCAAGGTCGTAGGCACAGTGAACGTGCCGGTGAAGAGGCCATTCTTATCGGTGTGGACAAAGGTAACCACTTGACCAATGTCTGACAGCCGTGGCTTGACGGCCAGATCGACCGTGGCTCCGGGATCAAAGCCACTGCCGGTCACTCCCATGCTCGTGCCCTGACGCACGATGCCTGGATTGAGCAGGATCAGCGCCCCTGACGTGAGGTTGACCGGCACTACCGGCGTTACATGCTTTGAGAGGGGAGTGCTGGTCGGCAGAGGCGTGCTGGTCGGCAGAGGCGTGCTCTGACTTGTCGCATTCACGGCTCCAAAGCCAGCTGCTCGGTTGAGAATGCCGAACACGGCCGAGATGGCAACGATCCCCACAAGCACGATCGACAGCAGTTTCCAGCGGCTCATACGGCCCTTCTTCGGTCGCTTTCTCGCCGATCCTACAATTGCCGCCGATCGGTCCCTTTCCTGCTCCATAGGAGCCGACCAGTCTCTTCTCTGTTCTTCTGTTACCGGCGGGTCTAGAAGTATTTCTTCGTCTGCTGCCAGCGGATCGAGAAGTACTTCTTCGTCCTGGTCCCATGTCTCTTGCCCGGTCCAGGGATTATTCGGAGAGTCCATAATGTGTCAATCCTTTCTTGTCCAGATGCTCATTTCTGGACCTGATAAACTGCAAGAGTGATATCGCCACGCGTCAGCTGCCAGATCGGCCTGGCATGCTGGAGCGCCTCCAGAATGTAGTTCTCGCCACCATCAGTATTGTTTTGCTGCATGGCGATGAGCATCTTGTTCGACATCACGATATAGTCAATGTTCTGCCAGTTCCTGGCGAAAAGCTTGTCGCGCACAGTGGGATCACCCGCGGCCTTCCAGTGGGAGTGGGCCCGTGTGTAATAGGGCTGCACGTCATGCAACTGCACCCACAGGTCGTCGTCCATGACGATGCGGGCATCCGGCGGGATGTTGTGGCGAATGAACGCCAGTTGCTCATCCTGTAGTGGCGTCAGCGGCAGCTTGTAGAGATCGTGTGGCACCACCTTGCCGTATTGGTCATGCACCAGCACATAGCCTCCCGTGGGCAGTAGGAGCACGGCGAAGCTCACGGCAAGGATGGCGGAACGAGCGATTCCGGACAGGAATGGCACGCGCCGACTCGCAGGCACGACGCTATGCAGGATCCGACTCACCAGCATGCCGATGTTGAGCGCCAGGAACGGCACTAGAGGGACGACGTAGAACTCCAGCATCACACTTCCCCGCACCAGGTAGAAGGCGTAGCTCAGCGCGAGCAACGAGGCGACTAGCTCTCCACGATGGCGTCTCCGGTCGCGCAAGCCATAGACGAGGTTGATCAGCGTGGCAACAGCCCCACCGGCCAGGATGAAGGTGTCCTTGGGCAGCCACGCCCCCAGGGAAAACGTCCAAAAGTTGCTATGCAGATCCAGAATGCCACCCTGACTGCGATGGAGCTGCCACCAGATAGTGTAGAGCAGCGACACGTGGTCGGCTGGCGGGGTGCTGAGATTGAAGTTGAGATGGCTGGGCAGTAGCTCGTTTTTGAGCACGGCGTATAAGAAGTACAGCGAAATGATCGAAAGCTCAGCGAAGAGCCAGAAGCTCAGGGCAAAGCGATAATTGCGCTGCTGGCGAATTTTGCCATAAAGCAAGTAGCCGATGAAGGGCACAAAGAAGATGGCGTTTTCTTTGGTGAGCACGCTAACTCCGAGGGCCAGGCCACTGAAGAGCGGGGTGAGAATACGTCGATTGTCACTGGTCGCCAGGTACAGGCTCAGCAGCAGCCAGAAAACCATCAGGTTGTCCAACAGCACCTGGCGCTGGTAATAGACGGCCAGCGGCGACAGGTTGAAGAGGAAGCAGGCCACGACGGCTGCGATGAGGCTCCCAGAGAGACGACGCGTGCTCTGGAAGAGCAGGAAGGTGCTCGCCACATGCACCAGCAACATCAGGACACGTCCCGTGTTGATGGCGTTGCCAAAGATCTGAAACTGATGGGGGAGCACGCTCACCCACGCGGCAATGACGAGCCATCCCGCAGGAGCATGGTCATACACGTAGGTATAGGGGGAGAGCTGCCCCTCGCGCAGCACCGACCACGCCTGCTCCATGTAGATGCCCTCATCTGTGATGTAGAGTGGGTAGAGGAACAGGTGATAGCCATGCGCGATCGCCCCGGTGAGCAGCGAGACTAGCAGCAAGACACGTTCGAGCGCGACCGAGCCGATGCTCGCACCTGCTGTTGGCTTCTGGGGATGCGGCCCGTTGCGGCCGACGCTTCTTGGGTATTGGGCTGACAGTGTTTCATCTTGAAAGACTTGCATCTCTGCCTCCTAAGGGGGGTGACGATGTTGCTTCGAGCGCCCGAGCCTGGCGCGCATCCGCGAACTGAGCCGCTTCGGGCGTCCGAGCCT
>WNGD01003628.1_pt1 | contig 15540 bp, 25 predicted proteins | sample 5400671 | NCBI WGS metagenome assembly WNGD01 (sample SAMN13153369, study PRJNA577476) | soil metagenome | isolation source: 40 cm soil or saprolite under grassland replicate 2 | place: USA:California | collected 2016-06-15 | reverse complement strand
CCAAAGACGGCCAGTAGCAGTGCGCCGAACAAAAGAAACTTGAGTATCCAAATCTTTCTAAATTTGTGTACGTGAACTCCATTTGGTTCTTTCATATTTGTCCTCATTCCTAAACGAACTCGTCATAAATCTCTCGCAGGCGTTCGCGGAGATGAATGACCGCATAGTGCTTTCGCGAAATCAATGTGTTCACGCTCACGCCGGTTTCTGCTGCAAGGTCTTTGAAACTGCGGCCTTCGAACTCATGCGCGATGAATACGTCACGTTGTTCTTCAGGCAACTCGGCCAGAGCGGTATCGAATGTGTCCCAGAACAGGCTTTGTAGATAGGCGTCTTCCGGCCCAGCCGTTCGCGATGAAGGCAGATTGTCTGGGTTCAATTCATCGAACCTCGCGAATTTCCTTTTTCGGAAGATATCGGTAATCCGATTCTTCGCAACTCGGAAGAGCCATGCGCCGACCTGCTCGATTTCGATTAGCCGATACGCCTGGATGAACTCATAGAAAACATCCTGCAAAATGTCTTCGACGGTGCTTTCATCAGGCACCCACGTCCTGACAAAGTTCCGCAGGCGGTGTCTCTGCCTTTCAATTGCGACGATTAGGTTCTCGTCTGCCGCCATTTTTTTCAGTGCGGTGTCGGTCGCCATCATCTGTGTAGACGAATGAGAGTGCCGGATATTTTAAAAAACTTGAGGCCCTTGACTGTTACAGGCGCACAACTTGGCACTTTCGGGAAGACGGTGGTCTCATCTTCTAGCGACGAACAACGGCATAACCGCAAAGACGCCGAGCGCGACAAGGTATACGGTTCCGGCCACGCGTCCCGGCTGGCGAGATACTCGCTAATTGTCAGGCCCTGAAGCCAGAGCACGAACGTAAATTCCGCGCCAAGTAGAAGGGCGAGCGCGAGTAGACCCGTTGCAATTTGTCGCCGCCGTAGGAGGGACACACGCGCGGAACGACCAACAGGACGCGAATGGTGCCGAGCACGAAACCGGCTGCGAAGACGAGGGCGAAATAGAGTATTGCTGATTTGAGATTTTGCATCTTCAACTCATCGAAAAAATTGGTGCCAAGGTACCTCCTGGCGAACTGAATAACCACCCGCCACTGGGCTTTGACACGGTCGTTCGCTGGGCCTATATTGAAATTCACCGCACGGCTCCGTTAGCCGGTTTGCATTTTTATCCGGTCTTATGAAGTAAAGGAGCTACCAACATGAAATCCCTCCTTATCTGGACGATTCTACTTTCCTCAGCGGCCTCGAAACTGGCAGCCGCCGTACCATGTCAGGCGAGCTTGCCCGCAGGAACCATTATTCGAATGTTTCCCGACGAGAGGCTTGTCGCAGGCAGGGCGTTCGGCCCGGTGGTCTTTACTGTGACTCCCGATGTCCGGCTATTTCCCAATCGCCCCGCTGTCATCCCGCGGGGTTCCAAGCTGCTGGGCAACCTGATGGAATCCAAACAGGCCGGAAGGCTTGTGGGACGAGCGCAGACCCAAATCGTTCTGACTTCGATTCTCACTGCGGATTCCTGTGAATATCCCATCGACGCCAAGATTCTCGAAGCGGGCCGCTACACGGCGACGAGGGACGGTGTTGTGGTAGGAAGAGGCCACGCTCGACGCGATCTGTTTGAAGTGCTGTTTCCGCCGACCACGATTTACCAACTCATTCGCATCCCGAGTCGCGGCCCCAGCCTTGTCCTTGATGCCGAAACCCCGATAACCATCAAGCTCATGGAGCCTCTCGCGGCGCAATCGGCGGTTTCACAAGCCGAAGTTGCGCCCTCATTTCCGAGTGCGCCTGCGCCGGCACGGCTTGACTGTGCTACCTCTGGCGCACAGACGACACCCTGGCCCGGCATCCGACAGATTTTTTATCCGATCCGAAATAGGACGCCATACAAGGCACGTTTATATATGAATGGTCGGCCTGTCAGCGTCCTGCCTCCCTGTTATGGCCCGACGATGCTCATTGCGTTTACGTCCAATTTCAGATTGGCAGCCACCGCGGTCCTGGCGACGAGGCAGGGACAAAGGGAGGTTAAGCTTCAGATCGTTCCAAATGAGAATGAAGATGGCTGGGACATCGTTGACGAGGCCGGTATAGCGGCAGGCGTTGACCTACGTTAACGAATATCCTGAAGGGGACCATAGTAGCCGACTTTGGCACGGCTGTTTGGGATTGAATGGCACGTATACCGCGCAAATGTGAATCGTTGGTGGCCAAAGCAACCACCGGCAGCCAGATGATGAAAAGAATGACAAATAAAGTCGAAGGCATTCGCCTTCCCTCCCATCATAAGGCTGCCCGTGATCAGCCGTGTATGGGCAAAGCGCCTTTTATGTAACTGGCTTCGCGGTTCGCTTCGTCCTTACGTCCGCTCTTGCTTCTTTTTCAGCCTTGTCAGCTTCGTTATCAGCGTCCTTTTCCGTCACATTCGGTTTCAGCGCGTGGATCGCCTGACCCAGCGACATCGGAGAATTCGATCCCATCATCTTCGCTTTCAGTTGATCGAACGGGATGCCGAGGTCCTTGGAAGCGTGCAGCGCCGCCAGGAACTGCCCCCTATTCTTGAATCCGCTCGCAGCAGTCTTCAGATTCTCGCCAGCGGGAAGCATGCTTTCGACCTTGCTCTTTAACGCGGGATTTCGCTCGATGCGCGCTTCAAAGTTCGCCTCGGTTTGATCTTGTCGGCTTTCCGTCCTAACCTGAGGTCTGTCGTGACTGACATCACTGCTGTGGTCAACACCATGAGCCTGCGGGATGCCGCCCTTGCTTTGAGCAAAAGTTGCGGCACTCAAATAGAGGACAAAACTCAATCCAAATATAAGCGTGAAAATCCTTCTCATACTGATTCTCTCCTTTTCGTGATAGGAATCTGCCTATCGCTAATTGCGCGACAGTCGAGCCGATTGGACGATGGGGACAATTAAGCCAAGATTAATGGAACATTAAGTTCAGTTAATCTATCTCCTGTGCCTCGCCAAAATCTCATCTGTCTTGTAGACGGTTGATTTTCTTAGCGGTGGGGCAAGTCTGCGCATCTATACGCAACATTAATCCCGCTTGACAATACAAAGACCCGAACACAAAACGATCAAGGATGCAGAAGTTTACAAAAGGAGCAGTTTGAATTAATGACCATAACAACACTAACGATTGGTTCTGTGCTTGTGGTGCTGGCAGGGCATGCTATCACGAAGCACGGCATCGGCAATGGGATCGTCACTTTGATGGTGGTCGGAACGGCGCTTTACCTTTGGTGGGTGCGTTGGTCTATTTATAATCTGTTCCTAGAATTTTTCAGCGGATCGGCGCTTCAAGAGGCCTGTTGCATATCCTGCGCCTAAACTTGTCCCGCCTTATGCCTAGAAAGGAGAAGGCCATGCCCAAAGGCTTGAAAACGTCGGCGACACTTCATTTGAGGCCCCTGGTACTTGCTCTAGCCACCCTTGGTTCAACTCCGCTTGCGACAGCATCCCCCCAACAAACACCGGGTGAGGAGTATGTGAACAGGAATGAGGGCTTTCGCCTTCTCCTGCCCCCAGGCTGGCGTAAAGTGGAAGAAACTACCAAACGCACGGAGGGTTCTTTAAGAACCGACATCAGTTTTGAAGATGGTAAGGGCCTATTAGTCACAATTGTGCATGTACTCCCCCCTGGCACTCTAGAAGGAAGGTGCCGGTTTCGACAAGGGCCGGACGTGAACGGGATGTGGCCGAGCATCACCATGCCTGGAGCGCTTTCAGAAGAAGACATCCTTCTGTCGGCACTTCCCGCGCGGAAGGTAATTTCCAACTCTCCAGGACCGTCCCGGGTTTGGACCATCATCCTCTTCGGCCAGAGGGATTGGTGGTCGTTAGTTTTATCCGCCGGTGCCTTAAATGAGGAGGAGCGGGAACGCATACTGGCCTCAGGGAGTCCCGGCTATGAGCAATTCCAGCAAATCCTCTCCTCGTTTCAGTTCCTCGAACCAGTTTTGGGGCGGTTGAGAACCGCCGCAGCCACTGCGAAAGAGCGCTTCTACAGCAACGATCGACTCGGCATTAAGATACTGCTGCCCCCGTATTGGGAAGTAGTGGAGGAGAAGCCGCAAACCTCAAGCAAACCGTTGGCGGTCAGTCTTGCCTGCCCAGGAGGCTTCGGCCAAGTCACCTTGGTGCGTGAAATTTCTGGGGCAACGCCTCGCGGATACATTGACGCTGCTATAAAAGGAATGTTCTCCCATGAGCGGGAAGAGTACCGTGTGGAAGTTGAGGAGCAAATAACCAGGTCTGGCATGGTTGGCGCGAAGCTCACTGTTCGCCATAAAGCTGATAACTATTGGTTTCGCCATTGGATGCTGATCTTTTCCAGCGGGAAAGAGCACTTCCGTGTTGTTGCCCTTACCCAGGAAGAGTTTGTCGATGGCTATCAGCCGACCTTCCAGCGGATGCTGGACTCAGTGGAGTTTCTCGGTAGAAAACCATGATCCTGGCTATCTCCGTTGGTCGGTTTTGAGGTGGCCGCCGACGCTTAATCGCCGCACTCACCAAGCTATTATTATGGCTATGGAAAGCCACTTACAGTCGTCTGGAACCGATGAAGAAATTCGCTCAACTGGTTCGGTCGCATATCGAAGGCATTCTGGCCCGACCACGTTGCGGATTTCCAATGGAGCCTTGGACGGCTTGAACAACAAGGTAAAACTCGTCAGTCATCGCGCTTTCGGCTTCCGCACCATTCCCTACTATATCGCCGCCATCTACCACGTCTGTGCGGATCTGCCCTTGCCGGATTTTGAGTCAGCCTAACCCAAAACAATGACTCCTAACGCGCTACATTTTCAGGAGACGAACCTGAAAATGCTTGGCTGTTTTGTCGCGTCCATAACCGTGACTATCTTAATCAGCCGTCCAGGAAAAGCAAGTGTGACTCGCGGACTTAAGGATCTTTGAGATAACGCTGGTTGGTTCTCCGTGCATCATTCAATTTGTACGCAGGTCGAGGAATTGTGAGAGCGGCCTACCTCTATATATAAGCGGCCCAATCAGCCCAACCGCGCCACAGGCACGACCTTGAAACGCTCAGGACGCAACGCTTATATTTACGACTGTATTGGCTCTGTTTCATTTTGCGGAAGTCTTCCTAGCTGCGACGTTGAGCTACCAGGCGCTGCGCCTCGCGTCGGCCGTGCCGCCTGCCGCGCCGTTCAATGTTCTGATCGGCAACACCGTCCTGGCCGTCGCTCAAGTAAATGACGAAGGCGCGGTCACCGTCGTCAGGGTGATGCAAGGGGTGACGCCATTCACGGATGAGGTAGTTAAGGCCGTAAGGCAGTGGCATTTTGATCCGGCGCACCTGGACGGCCATGCCGTGGCAAGCCAAGTGGGCGTGATGTTCCGCCCGCACGCCTTCGGCAACGCCGGGTTGGGCGGGCCTACTTTCGGATTTACTCCGCCGGAAGTGCCGCCAGGAGATCACCCTGTGTTGCCGCGTGTCATGTTTGATCCCGGCTGGCCGGTCACGGCGCTGTCTGAGATACGGCGGCTTCGTCACCTTCATTGTTTCGACAGCGAGTTTTACGCTGGTATTGCGCACCACCCGGTTGCGACCTATCGGTTTTGTCGCTTTCGCAGGCGGCGTCGGAATTTTACTCGTCATACTGGGCGTGTATGTCTCGCTTGCAATGTGGGCGCATGAGCTAGTACGGAAACCGACGAACAAATCGTAGAGCGGTTTGCCTAGCATCCTAACAGACCGCGCAACTCGGAAATGCCGGATATGGTGAACGTGGGCGCTAAGGCAATGCAAGCCGAAGCGTCGCCATATCCGTAGGCTGCCCAACAACTCTGTGCGCCGATATTATTAGCGAAGCGGAATAGCGTGAACATGTCCTGCCGGATCGTTTCGTAGTGTTCATCAATCAACCTCAAATTTTTGGGTTTGCGGCCGGTTTTCCGCTTGCCGACACCGGCGAGAATGGGACGGAGGACCTTTTCGCGGAGAATGACCAGTGCTCCGATGATTCGGATGGCTTCGGAGGGAATGGAGTATCGGCGAGAGTTGCCATTGGTTAAGAGATTCTTGGCCCGGAGCTTTTTCAGGTCGTAAGCGGCTCGGCGTGCATCGTATTGGAGAAGGGTGGAGTCTCTCATCGATTGCACGGTGGCCGCGAAGTCACCGACCGTGAATCCACGTGGAGCACAAGCAAAGACAGGGCTGCATTCAAGACGGTCCTGGTTCGGGTCCTGTTGATGTCGATACCACCGATTTTGGTCTTGCCCAGGCAAGACGGTTGAGGCAGTTCATCCAGAGTGGCATCGCCGAGGAAGGTGGCATCCATGGCGTACACATGATCTAGAAACTGGTTGGCGATTTGCTTCAGACGGGTCACGATGAGCAGTTTCACATTCGAGCGGGCGTATGTAGGCAGGTCCAGGCTGTCCGCCAACCCCACGTGTTTGATGGTGAAGAATTACTCGAACGAAGCGGTCTTGACAACGTGGCCCGCATCGGCCCTCGATAGGAACTCTTCCAGGTGCGGCTTATTTTCGATGCGCAGCGCGGAGCCGATGAGCGGACTCAGCATCTCATCCGACATACGCATTCCTCTCGGCCACGAGAAGAAGATTTTCACCAAATGGTAATGGGGCGGAATATAACGTACGAAAGATTTCCCGGTTGCGCGCCTTCTGGGCCTGGTCTTTTTCTTTTCGAAACGCGATGCGGGTGTACAGGAACATCCAAGGAACGAAGATAGCGTAAAGATAACTGAGAGGCTTGATGTGAGTGCACGATACCTCTCGAAGCCGGAAGCCAAGCGTGTGCAGGTCGTACCGCAACCGCTGGAAGGAGCGCAGGCCGATATGATGTAAGGGATGTCTCGAGGCCTCATTAAGAGGCATCGAATCCCTATGGAAGAAGCCGCTACCCATGAACCGGATCCTGGAACGCAAAGAAACAATGTTGGGAGTGGTGAGAATGAGCAAACCGCCATCTTTCAGAATTCGAGAAATTTCCCGGAGAAAGACATAAGGATTTTCCAGATGTTCGATGCCTTCGAACTTGTTCAATCGAAGCCCACTCTCCCAGGTGGGCTGCACCGCGCAGGAGCAATTGCGCCGACCTGCGCTTGAATCCAGCGCCCTGGAGCGACTCGGCGAAAGGATCTATGCGGTCGCCAATTGCACACTCACGCAACTGCCGCAACCAGAACCTGCTTTCAGGGTAAACCTCCAACATAACAACCTCCTTGGACGTGACCAATAACACTTCCAAGGAGGTCGTCCGCTGGAAAGAATATGCGAAGTTGATCCGGCCGATTCACCAAGCAAATCTGCGAAAACACCACGCATTCCCGTTGTGAACTCACTCACTCCGCATATTCATTCACTCTGCATATGCTCTTCTTTATGTCAACCACCGGTGGATTTTCCGGGCGGGCGCTGGGCCACAGCCGGGGGCGCGGCTTCACAGACCGCCACCAGGTCTCGAAGCTCGTTCGTGGGTCATCGCGAGAGATAGAACACGACTCCAGTTACAAATCAGAAATTGTTAAACGTCACGCTCTTACTCTCCGAATTGTGGACAGGAAAGTAATCCAATTGCCCGACGCGGATGGCGATAGTGGGATGAACCTTGACATCCAAACCACCGCCGATTGCCGCAGTAAAGGCATTTTTCGATCCCTCGCCAGACTCTGTACCGGAGGTCGCCTTGGCAGAACCGTGGCCCACGCCGAACAGACCATGACCAAATGGCTCCAAGCGGTCGCCCCTTTTTGTGAACTCCGGACCAAATAGAAAAGTGTGCGCGTGCGCACTCGCGTGCGTGCTCGAGCCGAAAAGCAAAATATCGACGCTCTTGTAGTACCCGCTAAAGTCCGCCGCAATGCCGAAAGAGTTCGTGATACCCACGGCTGCGCCGCCATTCCAACCCGACAGGTTTCCCAGGATGTCCCTTGCCTGTTGTACTTCCGATGAGTTCGAAAAAAGGCTCCCGGGCAGATTCGGATGCAGTAGCGAGTACGCGCCGTGGACTTCAAATCTGGATAGCTTTTGTGCGTCAGCACTCGGAACGAAGAGCATGCTCAACGCAATGATCAATCCAATAGACGCGAAAGCTGAACGTAATGCGAGTGAATGGCCCATGTTCCCTCCTTTTGATGGTTCTCCAGTCTGTTGCCCTCTTGCCGGCTGGGTTGGAAATCATACTTGAATCCCGCGTGAATTGGGAATCACTTGAAGCGGATAGTATCTTTCGGGGTGCAGGGGCGTTTTTCGGGCGCACAGGAATTTAAACACGGTGGATAGTCGTACAGGGACGAAACAATGGACGGGTTAGAGGCACACCTCGGCGAAGGCGTCCCGCTTGGCCGTCACAATTCGGCGATTTCGAGGTGTCGGTTCCGGCGAGCGGGAGCGACCGGGGGTGGCCGCGAGGGCAGACCGAGACAGTCGAGAATCTTGCGAGCGACGGCCGGATCCTCAATAGCGGCCAGAATACGTATCCGGCCGCCGCAGCGTGGACACTCCAGCACATCCACGGCGAAGGAACGGTTTTCATACTGCATCTCCCGCAGTGGAACTGATGTTTGTTACTTTCTCGTTTGAAAGTGCCGTGGGTTCCGGCAGCCAGTATAGCCATTGGCCGTGGTCATTGCAGATGCGCGCCTTGAGCTTTCCTTGAAGGCGGCGCTTGTTGATCGCATCGCGGCTGATTCCGAGTCTAGCCGAGACTTCTTTCACAGTGAGCCATCCCTCCTCAAGTAGGCGTTCTTTGAGACTTTTGATTTTGGCGGAATGGCGGACCCATTTCACGCTGACGGTATCGAAAGCCTCACCAGCGCCGGTACGCATTGCGCGCTCGTTGAGAATGCGGGCAACCAGGGCATCGGTGTACTCGTTCAATAGCAGATCGATGTGCTGGCGCACGTCTTCATGAGTGGCTCGCAAGTGTTGAGCGGTGAGCGGGCGAGGAACGGTTAATGTTGTCGTGGCGCCCCCGCGGAACCGGACAGCCACGGTGACTTGGCGCTGTTTGATCAGCGTGACGTCTTCAATCAAGAGCGCGAGCATGCGCTTGCGCTCGCGGTGAGGTGTGTTGGGATCGCGCCAGACGGCCGGAAAATCGGTGGCGAGAGCGAGAATGCGCTGACGTTCTTGGTCGTCGATGATGAGCCGGTCCGCGGCGCGTCGCTGTTGATACTCTTGCTGGGCATCGGCGAGGGCACGCAGTTTGAGATTCCAATCGGCTTCCAAAGCATCGGCCACAAGACGATTCGCCGGATCGACGTGCATATAACGCTGACGTGCGGCGTCGGCCTCGTATTGTGCGCGCTCGACCTGGCGATAGCGTAGGCGATCGGCCTCATCCAAACGAGAGGTAATCTCCTGCTGGACGGCCAGAGCGAGTTCCAGGGCCATTGGCGTGACGGCGTCGATGAGGAGTTGGCCGATGGCGGCATCGATGCCGGTTCCCAAAATACTTTGGCAAAGCGGATCACGGAAAAGCCGGCCGCGACCTAGGCAGACATAGTTTGGGATCATGCCGTTTTTGCGTACGTTGTAGTGGACATTCATGCGGCTGCCGCAGAGACCACAGACGGCCTTTCCTTGCAATAGCGCGGGACCTTCTCGGGCGGGACCGGCGTTGCGCTGAAAACCACCAAGCCTGCGAGCTGACTCCTGGAGTCGCTGCTGGTTACCTTCGTATTCTTGCCAGGGGATGTATGCCGGATGTGCATCGCGAATCAAGACGCACCATTGTTCTTGTGGCAGACGTTCATGCCGGTAGCGGCCATCGGGCTGTTTGCGCCAGCGGCCCCGGCCAAAGGCGTAGGCGCCCGCGTACCAGGGATTGTGCAATGCCGTGCAGGCGCGGCGCAACGACAGCGCTGTCCAAACCAGTTCACCTTTGTGGGCGCCGGAAGCGACGCGGGTCGGAAACAGCAGATGTTCGTGGCGAAAGTATTTCGCCGTCGCATTCAATGAGCCGGTTCGAGTGAACGTCTGAAACAAGAGCCGGACGGTTTCTTGGACCTGCTTATCCGGATCCAGCATGATGCGTCCAGCAGCATCGTAAATGAGCCCCACCGGCAGCGGACATCGCAATTCACCGCGCCGGGCTTTATTGAGAATCCCGCCGCGTAAGCGCGCCCGAATAACGTGAAGTTCGGCCTCACTCATAGTTCCCTTCAGGCCGAGCAGCAAACGATCGTTGAAGTGCGCGGGATCGTAGACGCCGTCTTCATCCAAAATGAGCGTGTCCGTCAGCGCGCAAATTTCCAGCAGCCGATGCCAGTCGGCCGAGTTGCGCGCCAGTCGCGAGACTTCCAATCCCAGCACAATGCCGGCGCGACCCATGCCGACTTCAGCGACGAGCTTCTGAAAACCTTCGCGGTCCACAGCCGAAGCCCCCGATTGGCCGAGATCGGAATCGATAACGATAATTTGTCCTTCCGGCCATCCGAGCGCGATGGCACGCTGCCGGAGCGCATATTGCCGTTGCGTGCTTTCCGTATTCTCGAAGACCTGCCGCACCGTCGATTGACGCACGTACAAATAGGCATTCCGCTTGAGGTGCGTCGCGGCAACCTTCTGGTGAGACTCCGTGTTCATCAGTGCATCTCCTGTGTTCGGCTCAGGGCGATACTGGCCAGAATTTGAACGATGCCAGCCTGAAGTGTTGGGGTGACAATGGGCGACAGCGGCTGGCTCGGAGACGTGAATGACTGAGATGGCGCTCCGGCGCAACGTTCGATCCAGGCGGCAACGCCTTCCCTCAATAGCAGCGCCAGACCGAAGTGCCCGCTTCCCGGCAAAGCAGCCAACACATGATGGCGCAGTTGCTCGTAGGCTTCTTTCAGCCCAGTTCCCGTATCGATCACAGACGTTTTTTTTCCTGCCGCACCAATCCCCGTTCGATGCTTCGTGGATGGACCTTGAGTCCAAAACGCTCTCGTATCCGCCGGGCCAGCGCGGATGCCTTCAACGATGGATCTTCCGATTGCAGCTTTTCGATAAAGCCCATCACCTCCGGACTCAACTTGTGAGCGCGCCGTGGCCCGGGCTTCTGAGGAACCAAAGCCGCTAAACCTCCGGACTCCAGCGAGCTTTGCGCCTGATAAAAAGAAGGACGTGAAAAGCCGAAAGCAGCGGCGCTGTCGCTGACCGTCTGACGATCGGTTTCGACGCGGCGGACCATCTCGTACTTCACCTGAACCAGATCGCGCGCGTCGAAAAAGACCGACTCCGAGAACAGCGGATCGTTCACCTTCTCCGGGTGCGGATTCAGGCATCCGCGTTGCCGCAGCTCCTTGATTTTGGGGTCCGGCATTTTGCGTTTGGCCATCGGGCGTCATGTAAACACAATTACGCCGCATTGTCAATGCCATTACGCCGTCACTCGCCGTGCAGCGACTGTTTAGTCCGCCAATCACCGCCTTAATTAACCAAACACCACTGCCCGTCAAAACCGCCGGTAACAATATTAACGGCATAATCAGCTTAACAATAAAGGCGTAATTGACTTTACACATCGGCGTCTGCCTCCGTCGCGCGCAGCGTCACAACCAACGCCGCTAAATCGATTAGATCGGCAGCGCGAAAATACGATCGTCCGCTCGAAACGATGACAACCGGATCTTGCTCCTCGACGCTGGTCCAGTGGGCTGGCAGCCACACCAGATGCCCATCTGTGCCACGGTAGACCACGCGGTCTTCACCCCATCGTTGCTGTCGAGCGACGAAATCGATCTCCTTACCGAAGAGTGGATGAAAGGGATGGGTAATCCGGACAGGACCAGACACTTCTACTGCGCACAATGTAGTTCGTTGCGTGATCGAAAATTCTCGCCATCAGTTGGGACCAGCTGTAATTGCGCGCATGCGGCTTGTCTTTTTCGGAGCTGTCTCGATGTCCGCAGGATTCCGCGTGAGACGCTGGAGGCGGGACGGGGACGATGGAGGAGCGCTGTTTCGCCGCTGAAGCGAGGATTCCGAAATACCTGACCAAATGGAAACGCGGCGCGGGCACCAGGGCCGCGAGCTTCTCGATCCTCATTCCGTAACCCGCACAGTAGCGATTGCCGCCGCGTCGAGTATCCGTGGCACCCTCTGCATGACCAGGAAGTGATCATCTGCGGGTCCCGCCGCGAAGCGAATGGTCTAGTCCATCATTGCCGACGGATTTCCGATCTTGTCGGAAGCGCATGCCTTCAGATCCCCGCATGGATGTTCGATCCGGTGCAGTGTTCGGTCTCTCGATTGGAATCTGTTCCTCGCGTGTCGTGGGTTTCGTTGGTCCAGTTGCGGCAACTGCTGGTGGATACGATCGTCGCATCACCCGTTCGAGGAGGGACCGATGCGACCACACCGACGACAATCCGAGATTCAAATGGGACTATTTCAACCACGGCCGGAGGGGCCGGAGTGGAAGACCCTACCCATCGAGACGAAACAGAACGTGCTGTGGCTGCTGATCGAATTACTCGAAGAAGCCGCCGTGGCGAAAACCTCACGGACACAGGGGAGGAGCGATGACTGAAAAGATCACGGCGTCACACCTCCAACGCCCTGCAGTTGTTTATGTACGTCAATCGACGCCTCACCAAGTGTGTAACAACGAGGAGAGCCGCCGATTGCAGTACGCGATGAAAGACCGCTTGCATGAACTCGGTTGGTCTCAAATCGAAATCATTGATGACGACCTGGGCCGAACCGCAAGCGGCATTACACACCGCCCCGGGTTCGAGCGCATGGTCACGCGAGTCAGCTTGGGCGAGATTGGAGCTGTCGCAGCCCGCGAGGTTTCCCGTTTTGCGAGAAACAACCGCGAGTGGTATCCGCTGCTGGAGATCTGCGGAATCGTCAACACGCTGCTGATCGATCATGAAACGATCTTTGATCCGCGCAACAGCAATGACCGGCTCTTGCTTGGCCTGAAAGGCAACCTCAGCGCCTATGAACTGGATCAATTACGGCATCGTGCGTTGGAAGCCCGGCGCGCGAAAGCCCGCCGCGGAGAGTTGTTCATGGCGCTGCCCCCCGGCTTCATTAAAACTGATGACGGCCGCGTGGAGAAGGATCCGGATCGGAGAGTGCAACATACCATCGAACTCTTGTTTAAGAAAACGTTGGAGCTGGGTTCTGGGCGGCAGGCGGCCTTGTGGTTTATCGAACATGGATTCGATATTCCCGTCCAGTACCACGACGGCATCCGTTGGCAAACGGTCTGGCGTCGTCCACAGTGCGGAATGATTCTGCGTATATTACGGAATCCGATATACGCGGGATCCTACGTTTATGGCAGGCGGCATGTGGTGGTGCAGATCGAAAACGGGATGCTGAAGAAGTCGACGCGACGATGGCCTGAGGGAGCGTACGAAGTCTTGATTCCGGGCCATCACGAAGGGTATGTTTCGCAGGAAATCTTCGAGAGTGTTCAACACATGCTGTCCAATAATGCTTCACGAATGGAAGGGTCGCAGGGGCCGTCCAAACTTGGCATTGGACTGCTGACCGGGCTGCTGCGCTGCGCCCGTTGCGGACGCAAACTACGAGTGAACTATACCGGCACGCCGCGATTAGTACGCTACACATGTGACCAGGCCCAAATGAACAGTGGAACGGGAACCTGTATCCAGTTTGGTGGAACCGCCATCGACGCTTCCGTGTCGCGGGAATTGGTGCGAGTCCTCACGCCAGCAGCGATTGAGGCCGCAGCGGAAGTCGCACAACAGCAGAGTCGGCGAGAGAAGACCGAACTGGAGTCGTCGCGGCTTGAAGTAGAAGCGGCACGCTTCGAAGCGGCTCGCGCGCAACGGCAGTATGATGCCGTTGATCCCGACAATAGGCTCGTCGCTGGCGAACTGGAAGCGCGCTGGAACAGAGCGCTGGAGAAATTCAACGGTCTGCAAAAACGCCTGGAGGAGGAAATCGCGCGAAGTGCGGCATGCGAGCCGATTAGTTCCGCGCTGCTGCAGACGTTAGCTGAAGACTTCGGTCGTGTGTGGAACAGTGAGGCGACGGATATACGGCTTAAGAAACGTATTGCACGCACACTCATCGAAGAAATCATCGCCGACATTTCGCCGGAAGGCTCGATGATCGAACTGGTGATCCACTGGAAAGGAGGAGTGCACACGCCGTTGCATGTGGCACGGCGGCGCCGAGGTCAGTCTATGGTAGCGACGTCAGCGGATACCTTAGATGCCATCCGCGTGCTGGCGCATGTGTGCACGGATGAGCGTATTGCTCAGGCCCTCAATCGCAGTGGAGCGAAAACAGCGACAGAATTGGTGTGGACACGATCGCGTGTCAAAGATGTGCGCCGGCATCACGAGATTCCCGTCTTTGATCCAGAACGACAGCGAGTCGAAGGATGGTTCAAACTAGGAGAGGCCGCAATGTACTTAGGAGTCACGTCTGCAACCGTTCGCAAGCAAGTGGAACTTGGTCGAGTCGTGGCACTGCACCCGGTCAGCCGCGGGCCGTGGGTGCTGCGGCGCGATGATCTCGACCGCCCCGAAGTGCACCAGATCTTCCAACAAATTCGTACTCGGAATAACAAACCAGAAATAGCAATTTCGGAAAAAGAAAATCCCTTGTTTTCAACCTTGGGCTGAAATCACGCATTATGAAATCACCTTCTCCAGGAAATCTTGAGGTTCGAAGATCACAGCCGTCGTTCCATTGCGCCAAGGGCGCTTCAATCGGTACAGCAGACGCCCATCCGATAATTCGGACAGACGTTCCGTTGCGACTGCCGGGCGCGCCGCATACCGGCACAGCCGCTCTAACCTCATGCGATCGTGCGCCGGAATGCTCACATTCGCATGGACGCTGAATCCGTTGACGGTGGCACAGCACGGCGATTGCAGAACATCGAGACTATCGCCATCGATCTGATCTCGGAGCCGTGCGACGCGATATCCCACGTTGGAGCCAACCGCAATTCTGCCCCGGATCGAACTCGCGTAGAGAGCCGCCATACCAGGATCATCTCGTGATAGGGCGTCCTCATCTTCGGATCCAGAACCAATCCCGCGGCGCTCGAGCAGCGCTTCGATTCTGGTCGCGACGATAGTTGTGAACTCGACGATTTCGTCGTCCTCAGGCGCAGGCAATTCGTGAAATTCCGGATTCCGGTTCTCGCTGCGCGTATATACGCCGTCGATAGTTGCCAGCAGGTGGAAATGAACGTTGCAATTGAGCGCGTCACCGAAACGTTGGATAAACGTGACGGCGCCGCTCTGCGAATCTCGGAGTCCCAGAAACTTTCGCGCGCCGCCGCAGGTGGCCAAGTACTGCTCTAGCGAATATGTTTAGTACATCGCTCATGAGCCGCGCGTCATAAGCCATCTTGTAGCGCAGCGCAAAAGGCGAAGAAAGCACCCACTGACGGACAGGCACTACAGGGAAAACGTGATCCACCAAATGCGCCGCCGTGTCTGCCATGCGTCTTCCTCCACACCCAGGGCACCACACGCGCCCCTTACAACTGAAGGCCACAACACGATCGCGACCGCACGAGTCGCAGTGAACGCGA